>Ga0075434_100004924_pt1 | contig 12103 bp, 12 predicted proteins | sample RhiMethybrSRZTD3_FD_75298 | JGI IMG/M metagenome (GOLD analysis project Ga0075434, IMG submission 75298) | Populus rhizosphere microbial communities from Tennessee, USA - Rhizosphere MetaG P. TD hybrid SRZTD3 | ecosystem: Host-associated > Plants > Roots > Rhizosphere > Soil | place: USA... | reverse complement strand
AAGAACACCAAGCTGCTCTACGCCGAGACGCTCGGCAACCCGTTGATCAACGTGGTCGACATCGAAGCGCTGGCGAAGATCGCGCACGAGGCGGAGATCCCCCTGGTCCTCGACAACACCGTGCCCTCGCCCTATCTGTGCCGTCCGGTGGAATGGGGCGCGGACATCGTCGTGCACTCGGCCACCAAGTACATCGGCGGCCACGGCACCACGATGGGCGGCGTCATCGTCGAGTCGGGCAAGTTCAACTGGGGCAACGGCAAGTTCCCGGAATTCACCACGCCCTCGCCCGGCTACCACGGCGTGATCTTCCACGAGACGTTCGGCGACTTCGGCTACACCATGAAAGCGCGCATGGAGATCATGCGCACGTTTGGCCCGTCGCTTTCTCCGATGAACGCGTGGCTGCTGCTGCAGGGACTCGAGTCGCTGCCGGTGAGGATGGATCGGCACTGCGCCAATGCAATGGCGGTCGCGAAATTCCTGAAAGACCATCCACGCGTGGCCTGGGTGAATTACCCGGGCCTGCCGGACAACAAGTATTTCTCCCTGGCGAAGAAATACTTCCCCAAGGGCGCGAGCGGGCTGCTCAACTTCGGCGTGAAGGGCGGCGCGAAGGCGGGCGAGCGCTTCATCGAAGCGGCGCAGTTCATGAGCCACCTCGCGAACATCGGCGACGCGAAGACGCTCGTCATCCATCCCGCCTCGACCACCCACCGGCAGATGGAAGAGGCCGACCAGATCAAGGCCGGCGTGACGCCGGACATGGTGCGCATGTCGGTCGGCATCGAGAACATCGACGACATCCTCTGGGACATCGACCAGGCCCTCAACGAAGCAGGGAAAGCATGATCAGCTACCAGGTCATCGAGCACGGCAAGCCGTTGCAGAAGGTTTTCTCCGAAAAGCCAAAACCGCAGGGCACGGAAGTGCTGATGCGCGTCACGCGCTCGGGCGTGTGCCACTCCGACGTGCACATCTGGGAGGGATTCTTCGACCTCGGCGGCGGCAAGCGCTTCTACGTCAAGGAGCGCGGCTGCGTTCCGCCGTTCACGCTCGGCCACGAGCCGTTCGGCGTGGTCGAGGCGCTAGGACCCTTAGTTTCCAAGGTATCGAAGGGCGTGAAAGTCGGACAGAAGCGTCTCATCCATCCCTGGATCGGCTGCGGCAAGTGCGCGGTGTGCAAGGCGGGACAGGACAATTACTGCGTCTCCGGCAGCCGCATCATCGGCGTGAACCGCGCCGGCGCCTACGCCACGCACGTGATCGTGCCGGACCCGAAATACCTGGTGGACGCCTCCGGGATCGACGAGGCCTTCGCCGCCACGCTCGCCTGCTCGGGTGTCACCGCCTACAGCGCGAGCGCCAAGCTCCCGTCCTTGACCCCCAGCGATCGCGTCGCCGTGATCGGCTGCGGCGGTGTCGGCATGGCGGGCATCGCGGTGCTGCGCGCCAAGGGCGTGAAGAACATCGTCGCCTGCGACATCGACGACACGAAGCTCGACGCGGCCAGAAAGCTCGGTGCCAAGGAAGCGGTCAACACTCGCTCGCCCGACGTTGCGCAGAAGCTGCAGGGCATCGCCGGCGCCATCGACTTCGTCGGCACGCCTGCGACCGCCGCGCTCGGCATCGCAGCGCTGCGCAAGGGCGGCCGCTACGTGCTGGTCGGCCTGCACGGCGGCGAGCTCGTTCACCCGCTGCCGCCGATCGCGCAGCGCGCCATCGGCATCGTCGGCTCCTACGTCGGCAACCTGCAGGAGCTGAAGGAGGTGGTTGCGCTGGCGAAGAAGCGTAAGCTGAAGCCGATGCCGGTCGCGACACGACCGGCCGCCGAGGCCGACCGCACGCTCCAGGACCTCCTCGCCGGCAGGATCGTCGGCCGGGTGGTGCTAGATTTCGAAGCCGTCGAGGTCAACTGATGGAAATGCCGGTCAAGCAAACCGCGCCGTTCGCTTTCACCAACCCCTATCCGTGGCCGCGCAAGCCGCTGCTCTCGGCCAATGTGGTCTCGACCTCGCAGCCGCTCGCCGCGCAGGCCGGGCTGCAGATGCTCGCCGAAGGTGGCAGCGCCATCGACGCGGTGCTCGCCACCGCGATCACGCTGACGCTGGTCGAGCCGGTGTCGAACGGCATCGGCTCGGATGCCTACGCCATCGTCTGGGACGGGAAGAAGCTGCACGGGCTCAACGCCTCGGGCCGCTCGCCGGCCGCGTGGACGCTCGACACCTTCGCAAAGCATGGACGGATCCCCGAGCGCGGGTGGGATTCGGTGAGCGTGCCGGGCTGCGTCTCCGCCTGGGTCGAGCTGCACGCGAAGTGGGGCAAGCTGCCCTTTGCGCGCCTGTTCGAGAAGGCGATCGAGTACGGGCGCAAGGGCTTCCTCGTCTCCCCGACGATCGCGGGGCAATGGGCGAACCAAGTCCCCATTCTCAAGAACCAGCCCGGCTTCGCCGACGCGTTCCTGCCGGACGGCAACCCTCCCCGCCCGGGGCAACGATTCAAGTGGAAGAAGCACGCGGACGCGCTGGAGAAGATCGCCGACACGAAAGGCAAGGCGTTCTATCGAGGCGCGCTGGCGGAGAAGATCGAGGCGCACGCGAAGAAGCACGGCGGCGCGATGCGCGCGAGCGACATGGCCGCGCACAAGTCGGACTGGGTGAAGACGCTGACGATGGACTACCGCGGCTACACGCTGCACGAGATCCCGCCGAACGGCCAGGGCATCGTCGCGCTGATGGCGCTTGGCATGCTCGAGCACTTCGACCTGCGCTCGCATCCGGTCGACGGCGCCGACAGCCTGCACCTGCAGATCGAGGCGGTGAAGCTCGCCTTCGCCGATGCGCGGCGCTACGTCGCCGACATCGACTACATGAAGGATGTTCCTCCTTCGTCTCTCCTCAACAAGGATTACCTGCGGGAGAGGTCGAAGCTCATCGACCCGAAGCGCGCCCAGGACTTCGGCCCCGGCAAGCCACCGAAGGGCGGCACCGTCTACCTCGCCGCCGCCGATGCGAGCGGCATGATGGTGTCGATGATCCAGTCCAACTACATGGGCTTCGGCTCGGGCGTGGTGGTCGACGGCATTTCCCTGCAGAACCGCGGCGCGACCTTCGTCGTGCAGCCCGGCCACCCGAATTGCGTCGGTCCCTCGAAGCGCCCGTACCAGACGATCATCCCCGGCTTCGTCACCAAGGACGGCCAGCCAGTGATGGCGTTCGGCGTGATGGGCGGCACGATGCAGCCGCAAGGCCACACCCAGGTGATGGTGCGCATCGCCGACTACGGCCAGAGCCCGCAGGCGGCGTGCGACGGCCCGCGCTTCCGCGTGGTGCAAGGCATGGACGTGAGCGTTGAGAGCGCGTTCAGACCCGATGTGATCGACGAGCTCAAACGCCGCGGCCACAAGATCGTCACCCTCGCCGACGACTACAACCAGTTCGGCTGCGCGCAGCTCATCTGGAAGCTCGACGGCGGCTACTACACCGCGAGCGATCCCCGCAGGGACGGACAAGCGGTGGGCTTCTAACTGCTGATGGACCTGAAGCGCGCTATTACGATCGGCCAGTTTGCTCTCGTGCTAGGCGCATGCGCGGGCACGACGCCCGAAGTCGACCGCGAGTTCCTCAGTGGAAACGAAGCGCACAAAGGCATCGTTGTGTTCTCGACCACCCACACCGGAGAATTTCGCGACAAGCTGGCCGGAACCCTAAGTTTCAACTGCGAGTCAGGGGCGAAGGGAACAGTCAAAGATCACTTTGCGATTGTGCGATTCATCGACGGCGGAGGACCATCCGGCCCTTTCATTGGCAACCCCGTCGTTACACCGGATCGCCCGATGGGCCGCATTCACATTCTGGAACTCCCCTCGGGATCCTGCGCATTCACCGCATATTGGGCGTCGCGATCCGACATGGGGACGATCACCACGTTCAGACCCCCACCGTTCGTCATTCGCTTCACGGTTCCGGAAGGCGGCATCGCTTACATCGGCAACTACAACATGCACTGGCGGCCGAGTGGCGGGCAACGAACGTTCAATGACTACTACGAGCGCGACATGGCGGCGTTGAAAACCCAGAACGTCTCGCTGCCGGGTTCGGTGGAAAAGCGTGTCGGCAGACCTGCCGATTTATAGAAATGCTGAAGATCTCTTCCCGGCTTCGATTCTTCTCAATCGCGTTGGCCTTCTGCAGCTCTGCCGGCGCGCAGAACTTTCCGACGCGGCCGGTCACCGTTGTCGTGCCATTCTCGGCGGGCGGTCCCACGGACACGATCGCGCGCATCATGGCCGAGCGCATGACGAAGAGCCTCGGCCAGACGGTGGTGGTCGAGAACGTCACGGGCGCAGGCGGCAACATCGGCGTCGGCCGCGTGGTTCGCGCGGCGCCCGACGGCCATATGGTCAGCATCGGCCACATCGGTCCGCACGTCATCAACGGCGCCATGTACAAGCTCGACTACGACCTGCTGAGGGATCTCGTACCCGTCGGCATGTTCGTGACGAATCCGCAGATCATCGTCTCCAAGACCGGCCTGCCGTCGAGAGACCTCAAGTCGCTGATCGAGTACGCGAGGAGCGCGCCCATCTCGATCGCCACCGGCGGCGCCGGAACACCGTCGCACATCAGCGGCGTGTACTTCCAGAGGCTCACCGGCGGCACGGCACCGGTCGTCCACTACCGCGGCGGCGCGCCGGCTTCGGCCGACGTGATGGCGGGCCATGTCGACGTGTTCTTCGACCAGGCGGCGAACGCGCTGCCGCAAATCCGCTCGGGCAAGGTCCGCGCCTACGCGGTCACGCAGACGACGCGGCTCTCCGTCGCACCCGAGATCCCGACCGTCGACGAGGCCGGCATGGCGGGCTATTACATGGCGGTCTGGCATGGACTCTGGGTACCGCGCGGCACGCCGTCCCCCGTCGTCGCGCGGCTCAACGCGGCGATGGTGGATGCCGCGGCCGACGACGGCGTGCGCAAGCGCTTGATGGATCTCGGGCAGGAAATCCTGCCCAGGGACAAGCAGACGCCGGAGGCGCTCGGCGCGCACCATAAGGCCGAGATCGAGAAGTGGTGGCCGTTCATCAAGTCGGCCGGCATCAGATCCGATTGAGAGTAAGAGGCGGCGAGGCGACATGCTGAAGATCTGGGGCCGGGTCAACTCGGTCAACGTCAAGAAGGCGTTGTGGTGCGCGGAGGAGCTCGGCCTCAAGTACGAGCGCGTCGACGCCGGGATGCAATTCGGCGTCACCAAGACGCCCGAGTACCTGAAGATGAACCCGAACTCGCTCGTGCCGACGATCGAGGACGACGGCTTCGTCCTCTGGGAGTCGCACTCGATCGTGCGCTACCTGTCGGCGAAGCACTCCATGGGCAAGCTTTGCCCCGCCGACCTGAAGGCGCGCGCCGACGCCGAGCGCTGGATGGACTGGGCGTTCACGTTCCAGAACGCGATGCGCGCCGTGTTCTGGGGCCTGATCCGCACCCCGGCCGAGAAGCGCGACGCCAAGGCGATCGAGGAAGGCCGGGTGAGGAGCAATCAGCTCGCGGCCGACGTCCTCGAGCGCAGCCTGCAGGGAAAGAAATACGTCGGCGGCGACGCGTTCACCATGGGCGACATCCCGATCGGCTGCGAGGTGCAGCGCTGGATGCGCTGCCCGATCGAGCGGCCGAAGCTGGCGAACGTCGAGGCCTGGTTCGAGCGCCTGCGCGAGCGGCCGGCATACCGCAAGTTCGTCGATATCCCGCTGAGCTGAGCGCTAGTGCGCGAGGGCGACCTGCCGCTCGTCCTTGGGCAGCTCGCCGATTTTCGTCGCGCGCCGGTAGAACTCCGGCAGATCGCCCTGGCAGGCCGCCAGCAGCCGCTCGAAGGCCGGCACCATCTCGGTATAGAGGGCGATGGAAACGAGGAAAGCGTTGTTCGGCTCTGCCGGCACGATGCCCGGATAGTCGGCGCGCAGCCGGTCGAACTCGCCGCGCTTCTGCGCGAGCAGCGTCTCCTTCGAGCCGCCCGCTTTGTAGATCGACGCCAGGCGCTCGCGCGTCTGCTTCATGCGTGAGGCGAAATCGCGTTTCCTCGCCTGCGCGGCACGAAAGACGTCGAGCTCGGCGCCTCGCCCTTCAGCCTCCAGCCAGCGCCGCACCCCCTCCTCTTCCACCGTCACGGCGAACGACTCGTTGAACGCCGTGTCGTTGCGTGCGTAGACCTTCTGGTGGGCGAGCTCGTGGAACACCAGCCGCGCGAGCTGCGTGTCGGAGAAGCCGATAAACGTCGAGAGCAGTGGATCGTCGAACCAGCCGAGCGTCGAGTACGCGGCGACGCCGCCGACGTAGACGTCGTACCCCTCGCGGCGCAAAGCCTCGGCGTGGCGCCTCGCCTCGGATTCGGAGAAGAAGCCGCGGTAGGAAACGCAGCCCGCGAAGGGGAAGCATTCCTGCTTCGCCTCGACCGAGAACTCGCCCGCGGCGTAGACGTTCCACACCACGTAGGGCCGGTCGAGCTGCGCGTACGAGTGGTAGCTGCCGTTGTCCGGCAGGGCGAGCGCGCGCGAGGCGAACTCGCGGATGCCCTTCGCCTTCAACAGGCGGCTGCGCAGCTCGGGCGTCGTCGCCGGGTCGGCGAGCCAGTCTTCGACCGGTCGCGAGCGGGAGAAGAGCGAGAGCTGCCCGCCGATTGCCTGGGTGTAGTACGCGACCGACTCGCAACCCGTCACGACTACCGCGACGAGCGCGAGGGCGAAGGCGAGCCGCCACTTCATTCGAACCTCGCGGTACGCAGGAAGCGCTCGGCGAGGCGCGCCGTCGCCGCCGAGACCGGCATCAGGCTGTGCGCCTGCGGCACGAGCTTGCAGGCCGTCATGCCATCCACCGCGGTTTCCTCGACGCAGACCACGCCGTCGTTCGCGCCGGGCAGCCGGCCGGTCGTGCGGCCGAGGCCGAGGGCCACCGTGCCCGCCACCACGCCGAGCGGCGCGGTGCGCGTCCAGCGCGCGCCACGCGCTTCCCAGACGGGCGCGGAGGCGCCCATCATCCAGCGGCCAACGCGCGTCCGGCCGAAGCGGCGGCCGGCGAGCGAGCCGCGCACCGGCGCGCCGAGCAGCAGCGCCGAGGCGACCGCAAGGTCGGCATGGCGGTTCAGCGTCTCGAGCACCAGCACCCCGCCCAGGCTGTGGCCGATGAAATGCGCCGAGCGGCCGCCGAAGGTGTCGCGCACGAAGCGCGCCAGGCGCTCGACGCTCGCATCGAACGGCGCGCGGCCGCGATAGGCGAAAACGTGCGGCCGGAAGCCCGCACGGCGCAGCCGCGCCGCCAGGGGCCAGAGCACGCTCCCCGGATTCCACAGGCCCGGCACGAGGACGATATCGGCCATCACCTCGCTCTTGCCTTGCGCATCGCCGCGAGCAGCGAGCGGGCACGATGCACGATCGGGTAATCGATCATCTGACCATCCACCTGGATTGCCGCCTCGCCCTTCGCCTCCGCCGCCTCGAAGGCGGCGACGATGCGCTCGGCGCGCGACACTTCCTCAACGCTCGGCAGATAGGCCTCGTTGACCGGCGCGATCTGGTCGGGATGCACGCACAGCCGCCCCTGGAAACCGGAGCGGCGGCTGCGCTCGAGCGACCGGCGGAATGCGTCGGGCTCCTTGAAATGGAACCAGGGGCTGTCGATCGGGTTCTCCATGCCGGCGGCGCGCGATGAGAGCACCAGCCGCGAGCGCGCGTCGGCGAGCTCGGGTTCGTCGAGCGTCGGCGAAAGGCCCACATCGTTGGCGTAGTCGCCCGCGCCGAAGGCGATGCGCTTCACGCGCCAGGCGCCCTTGTACGGCCGCAGACTCCTCGCCTGCAGGATGCGGTCGACGCGCTGCACGCCGGCGGCGGTTTCGACGATCGGCATCAGGTCGATCGAACCTTCGGCAATGCCCTGCTCGCGCTCCAGGTTCGCCATGACCCAGTCCACCGCGTGCAGGTCGGCCGCGCTCTCGATCTTCGGCACCACCACGCCGTCGACCTTCGCGTGGATGGTCTCGAGCAGGTCGCGAAAGCAGTAAGGAGTCGAAGGGGCGTTGATCCGCACATAACCGCGTCCAGTGCGCGACTGCTTCAGCGCATCGGCAACGCTCTTGCGTGCGGCCGGCTTGTCGGAGGGCGCGACCGAGTCCTCGAGGTCGAGGATGACGGCGTCCGCCGAAAGAGTCAGCGCTTTCTCGACGCGGCGCGGCACGTTGCCGGGCGCGAACAGAAACGAACGGTTCATCGGAGCACCTGGCGTTCCTTCCATGGCAGGTAGGGCTGCATCGGCGCCGCGGTCTGCAACGCGCCCGGCCAGACGACCTGCGGCTTGCCGCGCTGGATCTGCGCCACCGCCGGCACGATGCCGATCTGCTGGCCGCTGGCGTCGACGCGATAGGTGCCGAGCAGCGTTTCGGTCTGCATCGCGCCCAGCATGGCGCGCAGCTTGTCCGTCTCGAGCGCGCCGGCGCGGCGCACCGCCTCGCCGAGCACGCTCGCCGCGACAAAGCCCTCGGCGGCGGCGGCGCCGGGAGCTGCCGACCAGCGCGCGGTGAAGGCCTTGACGAATTCGACGTTCCCCGGACGGGCGAGCCGCGGGTCGTATTCCACCTCGCCCAGGGTGAACTCCGCATCCTGGCCGACCGCGGCGATGAACGCGGGGTCGGTGGCGCGCCGCGCAAAGAACAGCTGCGGCGCATAGCCATGCTTGCGAAAGGCCCGGACCATGTCGGCCGCGTCACCCGCCTCGCCGAACGCGATCCAGGCCTGCGCCTGAGCGCCCTGTGCCCGCGCGATGGCGGCGGCGTAATCCAGCGCATAGGGGGAATAGGCCTCCACCTCGGGCACGGCAAAACCCTGCTTGAGCGCCGCGACCCGGGTCGCTTCGGCGATCTCCTGCGAAGCGTAGTCCTGGCGGGCAACGATATAGAGGCGTGTCATGCCCGCGCTGCGGGCGAGGGCGAGCACCCCATCGCCGTGCGCGACGTACGGGCTCACGGTCTGGAAGAGCAGCCGCATCGGGCCCTGCTGCACCACGCGCGCCGGGCCGGCGCCGTTCACCATCACCTTGCGCGCGCGGTCCGCTTCGGCGGCGGCGACACGCGTCGCCGCGGAGCCGTAAGGGCCGATCAGCAGGTCGACTTTCGCCTCACCGATCAGCTGCCGGTAGAGCTCGCCGGCGCGGATCGCGTCAGACCCGTCGTCGAGCATCTTCAGCTCGACCGGCCGGCCGAGGAGCCCGCCAGCCGCGTTTACCTGGCCTTCCCAGAGCCGGATGCCCTTCGCGTAGCCGGCCGCGAGATCGGCCAGCGTGCCGGTCTGTGACACGACCGCCCCGACCATGATCGGCTGCGCCTGGGCGGCGGACACCAGCCCGGCGAGCAGGAATCTAGTAATCCAGCTTGTCATCGACCGCGTGGCCGCGCATGGGAATGAGCGCCGAGCGCTCGAACGTCATGAACACCGTCCCGTCCGCTTTTTTTCCGGTGGTGCGCACCGTGACGATGCCGTGATGCGCGCGCGACTTGGATTCGCGCTTGGCGATGACTTCCGACTCGGCATAGATGGTGTCCCCGGCGAACACCGGCGCGGTGAGGCGAATCTTGTCCCAGCCGAGGTTGGCGACGGTCTTCTGGCTCACGTCGGAGACGCTCATGCCGGTGACGATGGCGAGCGTCAGGCAGGAGTTGACGAGCGGGCGCTTGAATTCGGTCGCGGCGCCGTAAGCGGCGTCGATGTGCAGCGGATGCTGGTTCATGGTCAGCAGCGAGAACCAGGTGTTGTCCGCCTCGCTCAGCGTTCGCCCGGGGCGATGCTCGTAGACGTCGCCGATTTCGAATTCCTCGAAATAGCGCCCCGCGGACTCGCGGTAGCGCTTCCTGCCGATTTCCCTTGCCCGGCTGACCATACAATCCCGTTGGTGATCGATGCGTTGAGGGAGATTGTAGGCAAGTCCAACGTCCTCACCGCGCCCGAAGACACAAGGCCGTACTTTACCGACTGGCGGCGGCAGTACTCGGCTCCGGCCGAATGCGTGGTTCGCCCGGGCACAACGGCCGAGGTGTCGCGCGTGGTGGCGCTGTGCGCGCGCGAGGGCGTGGCGGTGGTGCCTCAGGGCGGCAATACCGGCCTGGTCGGCGGCTCGGTGCCCACTGGCGCGCGGCGCGAGATCGTGCTCACGCTCGGCCGCATGAGCCGCATCCGCGAGCTCGATGCGTTGAACGACACCATCACCGTCGAGGCGGGTTGCGTGCTGGCCACGGTGCAGCGCGCCGCGGAGGAGGCCGGGCGGTTTTTCCCGCTTTCCCTGGCCGCGGAAGGCAGCTGCCAGATCGGCGGCAACCTTTCCACCAACGCCGGCGGGGTCAATGTGCTGCGTTACGGCAACGCGCGCGAGCAGGTCCTCGGCCTGGAAGTCGTCCTGCCCGACGGCCGCGTCTGGGGCGGGCTGCGCGCGCTGCGCAAGGACAACACCGGCTATGACCTGAAGCAGCTCTTCCTCGGCGCCGAGGGCACGCTCGGCGTGATTACCGCCGCGGTGTTGCGGCTCTATCCGCTACCTACGGCGCGGGCAACGGCGTGGATCGCTGTCGGCTCGCCGCAGGACGCGGTCGAGCTGCTCGCCGCGCTGCGCGGCCAGCTCGGCGATCGTGTGAGCGCGTTCGAGCTCATCTCCAGGACGTGCCTCGAAGCCGTCCTGAGTCACGTCCCCGGAACGCGCGATCCCCTCGGGAAGCCCCATCCCTGGTACGTGCTGGTCAACCTCAGCGATAGTGGTCCCACGGAGGCGCTCCGCGCGCTTGCCGAGAATGCCCTCCAAGACCACGACGCCGTGCTTGCGCAAAGCGAAGAACAATCCCGCCAGCTCTGGCGCATTCGCGAGGGCATCCCCGAGGCGCAGTTCACCAACGTCAAGCACGACATTTCGGTCGCGGTGTCGCGCACGCCGGAATTCATCGCGCGCGCGGGGCGCGCCCTGCAGGCGGCGTTCCCCAGCGCACGGCCATACGTGTTCGGCCACGTCGGCGACGGCAACCTGCACTACAACGTCGGGCCGGAAGCGCTGGTCGCGCAGCGCGAGGCGGTGAGCGCCCTGGTCTATCGGACAGTGGACGAGCTGGGCGGCTCGATCTCCGCCGAGCACGGCCTGGGACAGCTGAAGCGCGACGCGATCCGCGAGCACAAGCAACCGATCGAGCTCGAGCTGATGCGTGCGCTGAAGCGCACCCTCGATCCGGCGGGCTTGATGAATCCCGGAAAAGTCATTTAGCGCGCAGCAGGACGAGCGGCTTGCCGTCGACCTCGCCGCTGATGCGGTCGCCTTGCACGCTGCCGCGGAAGCGGCCCCAGGAGATCTCGTTGCCCGACAGCTTGCCGCTCACGCCGTCGACCTCGATCTGCTGATAGTTCTGCTCGATCGAGAAGCGGCGCCCGTCGCCGCGCCACACGCCGCGCACGTCGGCCGGCACGATCCAGAGATAGAGGCGGCTCTCGTCGCCCTGCCCGCGATGCGCCTTGGAGAGCCGGATCACGCCGCTGCGATCTGGCTGCCAGCCGGTCATGCCGAAGGCGTGCGACACGATCCGCGTCCCCGGGCGCAGCTCGCCGGTAAAACGCTGCTGCAGCTGGCCGATCAGGCCGGGCAGGAGATAGACGGTGACGACGCTCGCCTTCGAGATATCCGCGGTGAGCACATCGCCCTGCACGAACGAAACGCGCTCCGCGACGCCGGCGGCGCGGGCGTTGTCGCGCGACTTGTCGACCAGCCGCTGGTCGAGCTCGATGCCCAGGCCGCGTGCGCCGAACTTGCGAGCGGCCATGATGACGATGCGACCATCGCCCGAGCCCAGGTCGACGACCAGGTCGTCGGCGCGCGTGCCGGCGAGCTCGAGCATGCGCTCCACGACCTCCTCGGGCGTGGTGATGAAGGGGACCTGCCACTCGACTTCCTCGGCGCGCGCCACCGCCAGGCAGGCAAGCAGCGCCAGCGCGGCCAGCTTCTTCATTCGACGATCAGCTTGCTGATCGCCGCGCGCACGTCAGGCCGCGACCAATCGATCGCGCCGTAATAGCTGTAGCGCACTTTGCCGTCCGGGT
>Ga0075434_100004917_pt1 | contig 12109 bp, 8 predicted proteins | sample RhiMethybrSRZTD3_FD_75298 | JGI IMG/M metagenome (GOLD analysis project Ga0075434, IMG submission 75298) | Populus rhizosphere microbial communities from Tennessee, USA - Rhizosphere MetaG P. TD hybrid SRZTD3 | ecosystem: Host-associated > Plants > Roots > Rhizosphere > Soil | place: USA... | reverse complement strand
ACGCGCAACACCGCGATCACTTCTTCAGGCGCGAGCTGGACGGCCCAGATGACCGCGACCTCCTGAACCTGACTGACGTCCCTGGCGATCTGTGCGATCGAACGCCGCAGCGTGCTTGGCGGCGGCAGCCTTGGTCGCAGCCACGAGGAGGTTGCCGGCGAGAGCGGTGTAGAGGACGCGCTTGGAGCCCACGTCCCTACTACACCACAGTCAGGGACTGACGCGTCGCAGCGTCTCCGTACGAGTAAAGTCCGCGCTCGGCCCGCGCGGTATCCAGCCGCGCACCTCTCGCGTGATGGTCATCGTTCCGTCGGTTTCGATTTTGCCACGCAGCACCACGAGCGCCGCGAGGCCACGAAAGAACGGCAGCCCCCACTCGAGAGTCCCGTCGGACGTCACCTGAATCACGGGATCATCGGCTTCGAACCAGTCGATGCCGCGCTGCTGCACCCGATCGCGCACGACAATCGTGTCGGCCGAGACGCGGATCACGACCACGTGCGTATCGGGCTGCGCGACGGAAACCCATTGTCCCACGAAGGGCGCTGCCTGCACGGCCGTGGGACGATGCTTGGGGAATTCGAGTGGGATGAAATTGGCCGGGCGGGGAGTCGACCGCTCTTCCGAAAGCCGACGCCGGAATTGACGAGACTCGGGCGAGGGGCCGAGCTCGCGTTCCCATCGATCGAGCGCCCGCTCGGCATCGCCGAACTCGCGGCTGTCGAGCGACATCCGAGTCGCGACCGCGAACGCGTCGGCGGGAATCGGCACTGCGTAACCAACTCGCGCCGTCAACGAGTCGTAGCTCTCCAGCATCGCGATCGGCTTGGTGCCCGGTCGCCACGCGGTGGGCTTGAAGTCGGCAAACAATGCGCGCAGCGCCTTGCTGATCCCCGTGAGCGGCATGGACCCGTGCGTTTCGCCCGGCGCCGACAGCTCGCGGATCATCGGCTTGCCGGCTCCCCACTGCGTGGTGTCGAGTCCCCAAGGCTCCGCGTTCACAAGCATCAGACGGATGTGTCGCGCGGCAGGCTCCGAAAGCTCGGCTTTCGCTTCCTGGACCTCGGCTCCGCGATTCCACCATACCGACGGCTCCATCACGATGTAGCCGGTGAAAAGGCCAGGGCGATGACCCAATGTATAGATCGCGAACAGCCCTCCGAGGGAGTGGCCTACGAGCACGCGCATCGGCGCGGTCCGGTAATGGCGGTCGATATACGGCAGCAGCTCGTCGCCGACGAAATCGAGGAAGTTGTCGGCGCCACCAGCAACGGGAATCTCCGGAGGCGAGGGGAAATCAGGCCGGAGCGCCGGCGTGAAGTCGCGACCGCGATCCGTATTCCGCACACCGACCACGATGAGCTCGGGTAACTGCGAAGTCTCCGCGTAGAATCGCGCGGTGGTGGCGGCGATCGGTTGCTCGAGGTCGCCATCGAGCACGACGAGGACGGGGTAGCGGCGAGTGGAGTCTTCGCCATAGCCCGGCGGGAGCGTCACCTCGATCACTCTGGTCTCGCCCAAAGCGCGTGAGGAGATGCGATACGAGCGTGCGATCTCGACGCTTTGCCCGCCGTCCTGCATGGCCACGACCGCCAGCACGGCAATCAGATTGAAAGTCATAGACGCTCCTCGCTGCCAGTATAGATGCTGGCACTCGTAAGGCGGGCACGTCAGGGGTGTGTTAGACCAACAGGCACTATGCTTTTTGGGGCGGAAGTGGTTGCCCGAGGCGGACCTCAGGGTAGGTTCAATTCATGCGCGGCACCCTCTCTCTTCTCTTTCTCTGCTTTGGTTTCGGGACTTTGAGCGCACAGCTGTGCGACGGTAACGGCAACTTTGCGCTCTCGCATTTCACAACCGCGGCGAATTTCGAATTCGACCCGGTCGCGCAGCGATACACACTCGAGGCGCGCTACAACGCTCACCACGTCTTTGGCGCCGTCGAATATGGCGTGAGGTCCTGGGAGACGACGGCGCTCAACGGCCTTTCGCAAGCCTACAGCCTCAGCTTCGGGATCGATCGATCGTCGCAGAAGTCCAAGCTCGGATTTTGCCCGGTGGTACGGTGGAGTGGATTGTCGGGTCCGCACGGGATCAACGGGTCAGACTGGGATTTCTCGGACAATTCGTTGTCGGCCGGGTTTAGCCTCGGCGTGATGATGGCGCGGTCGCGGCTGTGGGACTTCATGCCGACTGCGAACATCACGTTCGGTACCGGAAACCCTCAACTGACAACGGCCGCGGGCGGAAGCATCGACGAATATCAGGACTTTTGCTGCGGGAAGAGCAACTTTACGACATTCCGACTGGGACTCGGCCTTGGCTTTTCCGACGAATTGACGCTGATCCCGTCGATCACCTGGCCGCTCGACAACGGCAGCAGCACGCAAAAAGGCGCACAAAAGACTTACGCCGTGCGCGCCGCCCTCCGGCTCGGCAAAGGAATCTGAAGCTCTAAGCGTACCAGTTCTTGTCCCAGGCATGCGGTGCGAGCTTCGCCAGCATTGCCGGAGGCAACGACCCTTTTGCCGCCGCCTTCGCATTCTGTTGTACGTGCGCAGGTCGCCGCATTCCCGGAATGACCGTCGACACTTCGGGTCGCGACAGACAAAACCGTAGCGCAAGCTCCGGAAGCGATTCGACCTGATCGTCCAGAACCTGGGACAACGACTTGGCGCGCCGCTCCGCCTCGGCTTTGCGATCGCCCGCAAAATATCCCGCCCGCCAGTCGCCGGCGGGAAAGACGGTCTGAGCGGTGATTTGCCCGGTGAGCGCGCCTTCGTCGAAGGGTACCCGCACGATTATGCCGAGCGGCTTTTTCCTGGCAAGCGCAAACAAGGCCTTCTCGGGTGTGCGGTCGTAGATATTGTAGATCACCTGCGCGGTTTCGAAGATCGGGTCCTCGAGGATCTTGAGTGCGCTCTCCGGCGCGTGGTCGTTGATCGAAATTCCCCAGTGCAGAACCTTTCCCTCCTCCTTGAGACGCACGATCTGCTTGTAAGACGCATCCCAATCGGGTGACGAGAGCCAGGCATCGTTCCACACGTGTAGCTGCTGCACGTGCAGTGCATCCACGCGCAGGTTCTTGAGCGAGTCATTGGTGCACGACGCGATGTACTTGGCCGGAAACACGTCGCCGAGTTTGTAGGTGGCCTTCCCCGGCCACTCGCTATTCTTCGGCGGGATCTTGGTCGCGACGACGATGCTACTTCTGCGGATCTCGTCCTTCAGCGTCTCCCCGATGACGCGCTCGCTGTGGCCGCTGCCGTACGCGAGCGCGGTGTCGAAGAAGGTTATTCCCTGGTCGACGGCTTCGCGCAGGGCCTTTCGTCCTTCCGCGTCATCCACGCCGCGCCACATCTCACCGCCGATCCCCCATGCGCCGAATCCGATTTCCGTGACGCGATAGCCGGTGGCTCCGAGAGTTCGAGTCTTCATGACCTAACGATGAGATGGATTGACACCGCCCGCAACGATATGGTACTACTCGGCGAGCCTTCAGGAGGTAGAATGGGTCACGACATGGGGACTTTTCGGGTCGACATCGAGCTCGAGAATCCGGCGCGCCCGGGCGAAAAACGTGCGCTCCGTTCGGTTTTGGTCGATACTGGGGCACTGTTGAGTTGGGTCCCAGCCAACGTCCTCGAATCATTGGGGGTGGAACGGGGCAACCAGTGGCGATTTCGTCAGGCGAATGGCTCCATCTTGGAGCGCTGGGCCGGCAAGGTGTCCATCTATGTCGCGGGAAAGAGCGCTGCTGATGAGGTGGTGTTTGGCGAGCCGGGCGACCTCATCCTGTTAGGCGCGCGAACTCTCGAGGGTCTCAATCTTCGCGTTGAGGTCACAACCATGCAGTTGGTGGACGCAGGCCCCGCCCCCGCCCCCCCGGCCGTCGCCGCCTAGTCACCGCTGCGCGTCGCCGCGAATCATCCGCAGCCCGAACACGGTCGCGATCTGGCTGCCTTCCTTCGCCTGAAAGCGGACGGCCACCTTGGACTTGCCTTTGACCAAGGCAGGGGCGACGGGATATTCGACGTCGAAGAACCGTTGCGGATCGCTGAGCCGGAGCTCCTGTTCCGCTACGCGCTCGCCATCCGCGCGGATCTCGAACGCCGCGGGCATGCCGCGCCGATCGCCAGAATAGTACGTCGCGATCAGGATCATCGGATGCGCGGGCTCCACTGGTAAGTCGTAGGAAAACCAGGTCCGGCCCCGACGCCCCGGCCTGCCCATGATACGCTGCGGGAAGACGTTGTCGCCGGCCTGATAGTTGAATGGCCGCTCGAAGACGACCTCTCCCGGTTGCAGATAGGCGACGGTGGCCGCCTCGAGCTTGCGCAGGCGCTCGGCTTCAGCCACGTACTCCGCCTTTGTCGCATCCCATTCCGCCGGCGTGAACAGATCCCAGTAGGTCGAATAGGCGCGCCGGTGGAGACGGAAGAACGGCTGGAAGTCCATATCGTGCGCCGCGGCCGCGGCATCGGGGTCGCGTCCTACGCCGTTCGTGCGAAAGTGACCTGCCTCGCTCGGCATCAACCACGAGGCGACCGGCTGCTCTGCCGCGACGAACACGGGAACTTTGGGAGGATTCGGCATGGGACGCTGCGCGTCCGGCTCTTCCGCGCGCTCGGGAGGCTCAGGCCCCAGATCGCCGGCGAGTACGAGCGGCCCCCACATGAGTGCGGCACGCCGAGGATTATCGGGCACCGGCTGCAGGCCGAACGACTTGGGCAGCGCGATCTCCACGACGTCGCCCTTCTTCCAGACGCGTTTGACCTCGACGAACGAGCTCACGTCGTTCTCCGTCAGGCGATACTGGCTTCGCCCCTCGCCTGCTGCCGTTTGCTCCGGCAAGGCAACGGCTTGTCCGTTCACGCTGACCTTAAATCCGTCGCCTGCCCAGTGCGGCCGTCGGACCGCGAGGGTGAATTCTTTGGACGCCCGTGGCTCGACGGTCAGTCTTGCCGTGTCACCTTCCGGGAAACCGGTATCCATCGTCAGGCGGACGCCTGCTGCCGCCCATTCAGCAGTCGAGGGCATGTACAGGTTTACCCACAGCTTGTCCCCGGCTTCGTAGTAGACGCCGTCTCCGTGAAGTGCGTGGCTCTCCATGCCCGTGCCGACGTCGCAGGTGAAGTCGCGGAACATGTCCTGGTACTCGTGTGTGACTCCGCGACCGGGGCTGCCCACCGGCACCATGTAACACACGCGGCCGTCCTCAGGATCGATGGACGCAAGGATCTGGTTGAAGAGCGCGCGTTCGTGGAAGTCCGCGTAATGCGCGTCGGGCCACACCGAAAAGAGGCGCCTGGTCAGCTTGAGCATGTTGTAGACGTTGCACGTTTCACACGTGCGCCCGTCCATCCAGTCGTTGAGCTGGTCCGCAGGTCCGAAGTACTCGTCCTTGCCGTGCCCGCCACTCGCAAAGCTGTGATGCTGCGCCACCTGGTCCCAGAAAAAGTCGGCGGCGAGAAGATCGCCCGAGTTGCCGGTGTAGACGTACCGCGCCGCCGAACCCAGGATCTTGGGGATCTGGGTGTTGCCGTGGGTGCCGGCGAGATCGTCCTGATGGCGACGTAACGGATCGACGAAACGCCGGTGCTCGAACTTGTACGAGAGTGCGAGCCACCGCGCGTCACCGGTGTCGGCGTAGAGGTCAGCGAGCACCTCGTTCATGCCGCCGAACTCCGTGTTCATCATGTGATCGAGCTGGGCGTCGTCGAGTGTGGAGAGAATCCCTTCGGCCCAGGCCGCGAACTTCGTCTCGACGTCGAGCGCCGTGCGGTTGCCGGTGTGGCGATAGGCATCGCGCAGCCCGGCGTACAGCTTGTGGAGCGTATACCACGGCGACCATTCGCCGTTCAAATCGAAGGCGGACGATTTGATTTCGCCCCGCGCCAACGCACCGAACGCCTTGCGGCCGCCCTCGAGCGCACTCAGGTAGCCGTCGCCGTGCTTGTCCTGCACGATCTTCAACTCTTGAACCAGGTAGTCGGCGCGCCGCTTGAACCGCGCGTCGCCGGTGGCGGCGAACATCAGACTCACCGCCGACAGATGGTGACCCGCGATGTGTCCGGTGAGGTTGCGGCCGCCGCCGTCCCAGCCGCCGTAAGGCTCTGCTTTCCGTGGCAGGCCGGCCCGATCGCGAAAGTAGACCAGCATGCGATCGGGCTCGAGCGCCAGCAGGTATTGGCGATCGAGGTCCTGCGCGTGCTTGAGCGGGCCGCCCGTCAAACGGACTGCGCTCAGCGGCAAGGGCCTGGCACGGATCGTGTCCGGCAGCGGCCTCCCCGTACCGGATACACGAACAGGTTCCTCGAGCGGTACCGGGATGCGACCGACCAATGGCAGGGCACCGGCGAGGCCGACTTTCAAAGCGTTACGTCGCGAGAGCGTCATGGCTACCTCAGCGTAATACGCACCGTCGCGGGCGCCAGGCCGCGGCTCTCAGCCGCCAGGGTCGCGGTGCCCGGCTTCCTGCCCCCGCGCACGATGACGACCGCCTTGCCGTTGAAGAGCCTGATTTCCTTCGCCTGAAACGATGTGTGACTGATCGCGTCGCCGTTATCGACGCCAACAATCCTGGCATCGCCGCTGACGCGGAATTGAATCAACGGCTCCGCCGTCGGCACGCCGATACCGCCGCTGTCCTGAACCGTGACGGTGACAAAGCTCAGATCATCACCGTTTGCGGCCAGGGCACTGCGGTCGGGCGAGAGGCTGATGCGTGCAGGTGCGGCGGCAGTTCTGACCGAATCTGCCGCCGTCATTTTCCCCCCGCTTCGCGCGACACCACGCAACGTGCCCGGTGCATAGGCCACACGCCAGACAAGATGGCTCACCGGTTCTGTCTTGCGCCTTGTGCCGAGCGAATTGCCATTCAGGAAGAGCTCGACTTCATCGGCATTGGTGTAGGCCCAGACGTCGACGGTGTCTCCCGCAGTCCAGTTCCAGTGCGGCAGGAGGTGCAGCATCGGCTGCTCAGTCCACACGCTTTGATATAAGTAGAACGGATCCTTCGGAAGACCGGCCAAGTCCACGACGCCAAAATACGAGCTGCGCGCCGGCCACTCGTACGGCGTCGGCTCGCCGAGGTAGTCGATGCCCTGCCAAATGAAAATGCCGGAGAGGAAGGGATAGCGCTCGAACAGGCGCAGTGAGGTCTCGTGCAGCGAGCCCCAGAACGCGTGGCTGTTGTCGTACGACGACAAGCGACCGTTGGCCGGCGGCCGGGGCCCCTTGTTCTTCTCATACGGCCAGTGGTAGTCGGACACGCTGTCGGAAGGCTGCGGGTACTCACCGCGCGAATTCAGGTCGGACATCGCCTCGGTGATGATGAACTTGGCGCCCGGATACTGCGACGGGAAATCGGCCCAGGCCTCGTGGTGATAGTTGTGGCCGAGCAGGTCGAGCGCGCCGGCGTGGAAGACGGGGTTTTTGGTACTGCCGTTATTCGCGGCCTGGGTGACCGGCCGCGTCGGATCGAGCCTGTGCACGATACCGGCGAGCTCGCGCGCGATCGGCGCGGCCGTGCTGTCGCCGTCGGTCCACTGCTCCATGACTTCGTTGCCGATACTCCAGATGAACACGCTGGGATGATTGCGATCGCGCAGTACCATGTCCGACAAATCACGCACGTGCCAGTCATCCCAGTCGAGATGGTAGTCGTACTTCGTCTTCTCTTTCTTCCACATGTCGAATGCTTCGTCCATCACAATGAAGCCCATGCGGTCGGTCAGATCGAGCAGCTCGGGCGCCGGCGGGTTGTGCGAGGTGCGCAGCGCGTTCGCGCCCATTGCCTTCATGATTTCCAACTGGCGCTCGATCGCGCGCGTGTTCACGGCCGCGCCCAACGCGCCAAGGTCATGATGAAGACAGATCCCACGAATCTTGACGTGCCGGCCGTTCAGGAAGAAACCGGAATCGGCGCGGAATTCCGCGGTGCGGATGCCGAACGGCGTGGTGTAGTCATCGCACACACTCCGCCGGCACGTGACGCGCGTGACCGCTCGGTACAGATACGGGCGCTCGACTGACCACAGCGTCGGCTCTGCGATCGTGAACTCGTCCTCGATCTCCACGACCGTGTCCGCGGGGATGACCACGCTGTCGTGAACCGCGAGCCCCACCGTTTCGCCCGCAGAGTCGTACAGGGTTGTGACTGGAAAGACCGGCTGCTCGCTATGCAGCTCGTTCCTGATGATCGTGCGGATCCGCACGCGACTCGAGTCGGCGCTCACGCTTTCCGTCGTGAGGTATGTGCCCCAGTGATCCACGTGCACGGGGCTGGTGGTCAGGAGTCGCACATGGCGATAAATGCCGGAGCCCGAATACCAGCGTGAGTTTGGCTGCTGCGAATTGTCCACGCGTACGGCGATCACGTTGCGGGCGCCGAGGCGCAGATGCGGCGTCAGCTCGTAGCGGAACGAGCTATAGCCGTACGGCCGTTTGCCGAGCGAGTGACCGTTGATCCAGACTTCGCTATTGCGATAGACGCCGTCGAATTCGATAAAAACGAGCTTGCCCTTGTCCGTCGCGGGCACCGTAAACGCCTTGCGGTACCAGCCGATTCCACCAGGCAGCGCGCCACCCGCAACTCCGGCAGGATTCTGCTCGCTGAAATCGCCTTCGATGCTCCAGTCGTGGGGGAGGTCCAGCCTGCGCCACGCCGAGTCCTTGAGCGCCACCGCCTGCGCGCCGTTGACGTCGCCCAGATGGAAGCGCCACGCGTGGTCGAAATTCTGCGCTTGCCGCTGCGCCACCAACACGAGCATGAGAGCAAGCATGCCGGTCCCCAGTCCCTGGCGTTAACCCCTGAAGTACAGATAGCAGGCGAGAATCAGCAGCAGCACGATGGCGGACGCAATGACCTCGCGGCGTCCCCAGCTCGCGCGCGATTCGACCCGTGCCTCAGGCGTAATCGTCGCATACGTGAGACCGGTGAGCTGCTCGACCCGTGGCGGCTCCGTCGCGTAGCTCACAGCGAACATGACGACGACCGAGACGATGAAGATGAAGACGCTGTAGTACTGGAAATAGATGTTGTTGACGAACCAGAAGAATGAGCCGGGTGTGTAGCCGTTGGCGAGGCCGGCCATATGGAGGCTGACGGGAGTATCGACGAGCAGGCGGAACACGCCCAGCACAAAGCCCACGAGCAGAGCCGACAGGCAGCCTTTCGTGTTCAACCGCCGATTGAAGATTCCGAAGACAAAGACCGTGAAAATCGGCGGCGCGAGATAGCCCTGCACACCCTGCAGGTAGTCGTAAAGCCCGCGCGCGCCCTGAATCACCGGAATCCACAGCAGACTGATCACGACCATCGCCGCGGTCGCGAGCCGGCCGACCCACACGAGCTGATGCTGCGACGCGTTGGGCTTGAATTTCGTGTAGAGGTCCATCGTAAAGAGCGTCGAGGACGCGTTGAACGCGCCCGCCATGGAGCTCATCAACGCGGCGAGCAACCCCGCGACCACGATGCCCCGCAGTCCCTCGGGCAACAGATCCTTCACCATCAGCGGGAACGCGGCCTGCGCCGCTTGCGGGATGACATGGCCTTGGGCGTCTACCATGGCGCCCAAGCCCGTCACTTTCCCGGTCTTGGCGAGCGCGAGCGCAATCAGTCCCGGAATGATGAACAGAAACACCGGCGACAGCTTCAAGAACGACGCGAAGATGCTGCCGCGGCGCGCGGTGCCCTCGTCCTTCGCGGCCAGCGCGCGTTGCACGATGTACTGGTCGGTGCACCAGTACCACAGGCCGATGATCGGCGCGCAGAACAGCATGCCGAGCCACGGATAGTTGTCGTTGAAGTACCAGGCGATGCGGCCGGTCTCTTTCACCGGCGCCCAAGTGCCCTCGACGCCGTGCGGCGCGAGCGGCTTCCACAGGTTGAAGAGGTCCGGATCGAGCACGTGACGCAGCTCGTGCCAGCCGCCGAGCTTGGCGAGGCCGAACAACGTGAGCAGTCCCGATCCTATGATCAGAATGAACGTCTGCAGGGCGTCGGTATACGCGACCGCACGCATCCCGCCCAGCACCGTGTACAGCCCCGTGAGCAGCAGCACGACGACGGAGCCGATCCAGAAGCTGTTGAACGTGGTACCACCGAAGTGGAGCGAGACTTCGGGTAACAGCGTTGCGAAGACCACGCCGCCCGCGAAGATCGAGACGGCGAACTTGGTAAAGACGTGCGCGACGAGCGTGATGACCGACAGGACCCAACGCGCCGTCGGCGAGAAACGGCGACCCAAAAACTCCGGCATGGTGTACACGAGTGCGCGGGAATAGAATGGGACAAAGACCCAGCCGAGCACGAGCAAGCACCAGGCATGGAGCTCGTAGTGCGCGAGTGCGACGCCGCTGGTCGCGCCGGCGCCCGCCAGGCCGACGACGTGCTCGGAGCCGATGTTCGAAGCGAAGATCGACGCGCCGACCAGGAACCAGCCGAGATTTCGGCCGGCCAGAAAATAGTCGTCGGTCGTGTCGCGGTTGCGCCGCGCGACCCACCACGCCACTCCGAGGAGGAGCGCGAAGTAACACGCGATGATCAGCCAATCGAGGCCAGCCATACCTTGCGCCGCGTTGGGACGGGGAACAACATGACGGTATGAGCGGTGTTTGGCGATCCCTCTCGCTGGAGCGCCGTGTCGCGGTCGTCACCGGCGGCTATGGCGTATTGGGAGGAGCCATCGCCTCAGGGCTGGCGCGCGCCGGCGCGACAGTCGCGATCCTGGGCCGGCGCGCCGAGGCCGCCGAGCAGAAGGCGGCCGCGATCCGCCGCGAGGGCGGCGAGGCGTCAGTGCTCATCGCCGACGTGCTCGACGAGGCTCAGGTGCGGCGCGCCAAGGATCAGATCATCCAAGCGGGTGGCCGTGTCGACATTCTCGTCAACGCCGCCGGTGGCAACGTGGCGCGCGCCCGCAGCGACACGAAGCCGGTTTTCGACGTGCCGCTCGACGCGGTGGACGAGGTGTTACGGCTCAACCTCCACGGGACGCTGGTCCCCTCGCTCGTCTTTGGAGAAGCGATGGGGCGTCAGCGTTCCGGCTGCATCGTGAACATCTCCTCGATGGCGGCGCAACGCGCGCTCAGCGGTGTCCTCGGATATTCCATCGCCAAGGCCGGCATCGATTCGCTCACGCGTTGGCTGGCGGTCGATTTGGCACGCCGCTACGGCGACAAGCTGCGCGTCAACGCGATCGCTCCGGGGTTTTTTGTGACGGAGCAAAACCGCGCCGTCTTGCTCAATTCCGACGGCTCCTACACGGAGCGCTCCCGGGCGATCATCGCGCAAACACCCATGGGAAGACTTGGCAAACCGGAGGAGATCGTCGGCGCGGTGCTGTGGTTGTGCAGCGATGCGGCCTCGTTCGTGACGGGGGTCGTGCTCCCCGTCGACGGCGGGTTCAGCGTGTCCAGTGGCGTCTGATCCCGCTGCCCGCGGGCGGGGGCTCCCGCGGGTTCGTTGGACCATCGTGGCGCTGCTGTTCGCGGCGACCACGGTCAACTACGTCGATCGACAAGTCCTCGGTATCCTCGCGCCGACACTGACGCGCGAGCTCGGCTGGCGCGAGACCGATTACGCCGCGATCGTGTCGTGGTTCACCGTCGCCTACGGCCTTGGCGGGCTCGCCGTCGGATCCTTCCTCGACCGCGTCGGCGTGCGACGCGGGCTCGCGAGCTCCGTCACCGTGTGGAGTCTCGCGGCGATGGCCCACGCGCTGGCCCGCACCGTCACCGGGTTCAGCGTGGCCCGCGCCTTCCTGGGGCTCGGCGAGTCGGGGAATTTCCCCGCGAGTATCAAGGCGGTGGCCGAGTGGTTCCCGAAGCGCGAGAGGGCGCTCGCGACGGGGATATTCAATGCCGGTACCAATGTCGGCGTGGTGCTGGCGGCGCTCCTGGTTCCCTGGATCACGCTGGCGCTCGGATGGCGTTGGGCCTTTGTCGCCACCGGCACGCTCGACCTCATCTGGCTCGCCGTCTGGCTCACGATTTATCGGCCGCCGAGTGAGCACCCGCGGTTATCAGAGGCCGAGCTGGCGTGGATCCGGAGCGACCCGCCGGAGCCCACCGGCCGTGTCTCATGGTTCGGTCTGCTCGCGCACCG
>Ga0075434_100004915_pt1 | contig 12110 bp, 11 predicted proteins | sample RhiMethybrSRZTD3_FD_75298 | JGI IMG/M metagenome (GOLD analysis project Ga0075434, IMG submission 75298) | Populus rhizosphere microbial communities from Tennessee, USA - Rhizosphere MetaG P. TD hybrid SRZTD3 | ecosystem: Host-associated > Plants > Roots > Rhizosphere > Soil | place: USA... | reverse complement strand
GCGACCGGCGTCCACGTCGACCAGATGATCAACTGGCGCGGCGCTGCCCTGCGGCTGGGTGCGGGAGGCAGTCTTCTGGCAATGGCCGGGATCACGTTGACACTGGGGCTCACGGCGGCGGCCTGGTGGTGGGCTCGCCGCTCGCCGCGGGCCGGCGCGCTCGGCGCCTCCATCTCGCTGGTTGCTACTCCCCTCGTGATCCCGCACGCCAACCAGCACGAGGCGATCGTTGCGATGCTTGGCATCGTGCTGGCCGTCGCCGCGCTGCAGGAGCTCCGCACCCGGTTGGCCGCGGGCGCGATCGCGATGCAGGGCCTCCTCTGGATCGGGCCGGTGCTCACGGAGGAGGCTGGCGCCTGGCTCCTGTTCCTCGCGATCACGGCCTGGCTCATCGCGCTCGTGGTCCTCGCGTGGCGTGAGCGCACGGGGTACTTCCGTCCGATCCCGGTGACTGCAGGCACCGACTAGACTCCCGCCGATGTCCGAGCAATCCGCGGCCACGAGGCTTCGCTGGCTGCCGTCACCGATCGTCATTCTGGCCGTGGCGTTGGGCGGCGTCATGTTTGCGCTGACGGTGACCAAGGGGGTCCAGGACCCGGACTACTTCTGGCACCTGACCACAGGCAAGCTGATCGCGGAAACCGGCCGCGTCCCATCGACGGATCCCTTCAGCTTCACCTGGTTCGGCCAGCCGTGGACGCCGCACGAATGGCTGAGCGAGCTCCTCATCTTCCGTCTCGTGGAGGCCGTCGGACGAATCGGGGCGTTGCTCGTCTTCGGCCTCTTCCCGCCCGCCATCTTCGGGGTGCTCGCCGCGGCGCTCACCCGCCGGGGAGCCCGCGTCCTGGCCATCGGCCTTCCCTTCGCGTTGGGAGCATTCGCGCTCATCCCGTACGTCACGCTGCGGCCGCAGGCGATCAGCTGGCTGCTGATCGCGGTCCTGCTCTGGCTCCTCCTTGAGGCCTCCGCCGAGCATCCACGGCGCTTCCTACTGCTCATCCCCTTCTTCGTTGCCTGGGCCAACCTGCATGGTCTGTACGTGGTCGGCCTGGGGGTGCTTGCGGTCTACATGCTCTTCACCGTGGCCGGGCGCACCCCGATGTCCGCGGCTCGCGGCTGGGCCATCGCGGGTGCCGTGGGTGCGATCGGTGCCTCGATGCTCACGCCCGCGGGGCCGATCGGCATCCTCTATCCGCTGCGCTACATCGAGCCGGGCGACTGGGGGCTGGCCAACATCCAGGAATGGCAGTCGCCGAACTTCCACGAGCCGGCGCACCTCGCCTTCCTCGCGCTGATCGTCGCGGTCGGACTGAACGCCGGTCGGCGCACCCCCGGTTGGCTCGTAGCCCTCTCCTGGATCGGGATCGGGATGGGACTGCTCGCGCTGCGAAACGTCCCCGTGGCGGTCGATCTGTGCATGCCAACGCTGGTGCTCGGTCTCGAGTCTCGGCTTCACGACCGTGCAGCCGGACGGCCTCGGCGGCAGCTCTCCCCCTCCCGGGCGTTCGGGCGGAGGGTGATGGAGCTCGTCACCGCCGTGGTGATCGCCGTGGGCTCATTCGCGGTGCTCGTGCCCCGCGATATGAACGCGGCAATCGACATGGACATCGCCGAGCGCTTCCCGACGATCGGCGTGGACAAGCTCCTCGAGCTCGCACCCAAGGCGAACGTGTTTGCCGAGTACGGGTGGGGAGGTTACGTCATCGCACGCATGCACCCGGCGGGCGGGCACGTGTTCGTGGATGGGCGGAATGACATGTACTCCCAGCAGATCCTGCAGGACTACACCGCCATCCTGTCGGCGGATCCCGGTTGGCAGGCGCTTGTCAAGCGCTACAACGTGGAAGCCATGCTGCTGCGGCCTGAGTCGACACTGGCGCGCGGGCCGGCGCGAGACGCGGGCTGGTGTGAGGAGTATCGGGACAAGGTCGAGGTTCTCTACCTGCCGAGCTGCCCGCCAGGCTAGAGCCGGTCAGCGGCGTTTCATGCGGAACAGCACGCGGTGGGATTCCTCGATCGGCGCCTCATCGAGGATTTCAAACTCCGTATCGAACGCAGCCCTGAAGCCGTCGAGGGTGTAGTCGGGAAAGACGTCCTCACGTGCCGCCAGCAGCCGCTGGGCCATCGGGTCCTCCTTGGGGACCCATTCGACAATGACGTGCTGGCTGAGGCGCGCCATGAGGCGGCTGACCATCGGGAGCGGGGCGTTCCGCCCGATCGCCAGGTGGTGCACGAGCGCCAGCGCGATGAGCACGTCGGCATTGGCCCGATCGATCAGCGATGTGCGCTCGACGTTCTCCCAGCCGATGCCCGGCGACGGCTCGACGATGTCGGCCAGGAACGGCATGATCCGATTGTCGCCGGATGCCCGCAGGGCGAGATAGTGACGCTCCACCGCGGCCCAGTCGATGTCGAGGGCGAGCACCCAGAAGCCGGCGTCCGCTGCCAGGCGGCTGTACCGGCCGGTGTTCGCGCCGACGTCCCACGCCCGCCTTCCGCCATCCGCCCAGACCGCTTCGACCATGCGCCGCACCAGCGCTTCCTTGCTGGCAGTGCCTGCCTCGGAATAGCTCGTCTGGTCCGCGTACTCAGCCCAGGTGGTCCCCTGGGGCGGGAGGCGGAGGCCCTCCACGGTGCGCCTCAGGTGGTCCAGCAGCGCGAGGCGCCGCCCCTCACTCATCGTCACGGCTCGGGGCGCGGTCGATGGAGCGCCATCGGGCCCCGAGTCGCCGGCGTGCTGTCGCTGCGCCCGGGCGTGCAGGTGGATGTGGGCGGCGAGGCCCGGAGAGAAATAGCGGGTCCGACGTGGGAGGAGCTCGGAGGCGAGGTCGAGCGGGACGCCATCGATCCACGTGCGGAGCAGCTGGCCAAGGCGGCCGTCGCGGTACGCCATCAATGCGAGCGGCGCCAGGAAGTTCTCGCAGAACTGGCGATACGGCTTCCATGGCTGGTCCGGGCGTGCCCGCTCGAATGAGAGCGTGTCGATGAGGATCGGCTGAACGCCGCGGAACTGGACGTTGTACGCGCTCGCGTCGCGGATCGTCATCCCGTGCTCGGCCGCCATCGAGTGGGCTCGCAACGTCAACAGCGCCGCGTCCTTCAACTGGGAGAAGGACCACTCGAACGGATACGAGATGAAGCCGACTTCTTCGGGCTGGATGACCGCGATCGCGCCTGCCTCGGGGGCAAGCTCCAGAGCGGCCTGCTGGTCGGGGATGAGGAGGCCCTGATCGATCAGCGCCCTGTGCAGGCCCGATGACTCGAATGCCGCCCAGTCCTCGGCAAACGAGGCGTTGATCTGACGATGCAGGACCCCGTCGTGGCGGAAGACGAAGCCGCTGGGGTCGCGGTAGGAGCCTGGCTCACGTTGCGCCGCCGGGCGCTCGCTCACTCCGAGTCGGTGCTGGTGGCGCCCTTATCGTCAGGCGCGCTGACCCCGGGTGCGGCAGATGGCCCATCGGTGGGCTTGCGCCGGAATCGACCAAAGGTCGAACGAATCGCGTTGCGGAAGAAGAACGGAATCGACACCAGCCCCGCGATGATGGCCTGGATCACCAGGCTCCCGGCGCCGGGGTCGATATAGGCGAAGACCAGCCTCATGACAACTCCTCGAGCGCTGAATCGCGCGATACGGCGCGCGAGATGGCGGCGCCAAGTGTACGACGCTCGTTCTCCAGACGTGATCTGAACGTCAAATCGACGCGCCGCCGGCATGGGTCGCGTCAACGCTGCGAGGGGCCTTGTCAGCACCCACCAGCACATACCCCGCGTCGGGCAGCCAGACCCGCGGAACCGCCAGGGGGATCGCCGCCGCCGCTGCCAGCCACGTCCATTTCGAGCCCTTCACGGCAAGGACAATGACCAGCGCCGCAGTGCCAAGTGCGACCGGGATCCAGAGAAGCGCCGCGACGCGCAGCAGCGAGACCCCGCCGAGATAGAAGGCCGGCCCACCGATCTGCATGAAGAGCCGCAGGTCGAACGCAACGACGTTCAGCCACAGGACCCCTGCCACGCCGATCGCGACCGCGGCCGCCCCCCAGCGCCGCTCGGCCAGGTAGCCGGCAACGAGCACGAGCGGGAAGAGCTTCAACGACCCCGCGAGTCCAAGGAGCAGCGGACCAAGCCGCGTGCGGAGCCCGGCTGCGAGCGCGCCCACGATCAGTGGCGTCACGTTCGCCGCCGGCAGGTTGGTCACCAGCAGCCCACCGAGCAGGATCGCGAGGGTCACCGATGCCAGGGTGGGCCGGCGGATCAGGGGCCAGATGGCGACCAAGGTCGAGAGCAGCAGGACGGCACGCCACACCCCATACGCTGCATCCTGGCCGAGGTAGGTGAGGGGGACCCAGGCGAAGGCGAACCAGGGAGCGTATCGGTAGATCTCGGTCTCGTCACCGCGCGGACCGCCGTAGAGCGCCTGCCCATCGCGAATCCGAAGCGCGGCGTGCCAATAGGCATCCGCGTCCGGCTGCACGTTGCCGTTCAGGGCTGCACCCATCAGCAGCACAACGCCGAGCACGGCGATGCTCAGGGCCAACAGCCTCGAGACGCGCTCAACCATGAGCGTCTGGGCGGATTCGATCCCTCGTCGCACCAAGCAGACCGACCACGAGGTACGTGGCGTAAGTGACGTGTGTCCGAGGCCCGGCGAGCATGACCGCCACGGCCGCGGCGACCCAGATGTAGGGCGAACGGCGCCAGGCCAGCACCAGCGCCAGGAGGGTGGAGAGCACTGCGCCCACGAGCCAGGCCAGGGGCGATACGTAGTAATAGAGCGACACCGACCGCCCAGGATCCGTCTGGTAGCCGGACAGGTCGTAGAGGAGGAAGGGCGACGCGAGGATCGCGCTGCACACGACCGCGAGGATCAGCTTCCGCCATTGGCGGCGCGCCACGTAGACGAGGGCGAACAGGCCCGGCACGACCTTCAGCGCGGCCGACGCTCCGAGCCATATCGGGCCGGATCGCCTCGAGATGCCATACGCCAGCGCTGCGACAACCAAGGGCTGGATGTTGCCCACCTGGACGAGCGAGAGCAGCCAGGGCGTGATGATCAGCGCGAGGCCGGTGGCGGCGGCCGAGCGCAGCCGCACGAGGCCAGCGAGGATCCAGAGCGAGGCGATTCCCAGCAGGGCCGCCCAGCCGATCTCCACGAGCCATCTGGGTAGATAGGTCAGCGGCACCCACAGCCAGGCGAACCACGGCGCGTAACGAAATACCTGATAGCTGTCGGGGTTCAACGACCCGAGGTAGAGCGGCTCGCCGTGCTTGAGCCGTTCGGCCGCAAGCCAGTAGGCGCTGACGTCGCCGAAATTCCAGTCGGTCGCGATGAGCGCCACCCGGATCAGCATCGTGCCGAAGAGCAGGGCGATCATGGAGCGCTTCAGCACTGGCAGAACGCGTTGGAGGGTCGGCGGCGCGGGGGGAACGCTCATCGGCAGCACCGTGCCAGAGTATCGTCCGCCGAGGTATGGACCGATCGTCCCGAACAGCGTGCTCACGCGTCGGATGGGTTCGGCTTGGCATCGGTCTGGCCATCCTGGCCGTGCTGCTCGCGCTGACCAGCTACGCGCTCTTCACCTACACGTTCTCGCGTCAGCCCGGATCGGACGTCGGCGCATATTGGGAAGCCGCGGAACGCCTCCGCACCGGCCAGCCGTTGTATGTGGCGGGCGCCGCGAATGCACCCGACCTCTACCGGTACGCCCCCTGGTTTGCCGCGGCGTGGATCCCCCTTACGTTTCTTCCTCGGGATGCCGTCACCGCGGCCTGGGTGGGGCTCATGCTCTCCGCCGCGCTGGTCAGCCTGATCCCCCTCGTGCGGGCAGGGCCATCCGGATGGGCCGCACTCGCGATCTTTGCCCCCACGCAGATCGAGGGCGCGATCTACGGCAACGTCCAGCCCTTGCTCGTGCTCCTGCTGTGGTGGGGTGTCGAGCGGCGATCCGGGCCCCTCTGGATTGCCCTGGGAGCCAGCCTCAAGGTCGTGCCGCTCGTCCTGGCCGTCGTGTATGCCGGCCGCGGTGAGTGGCGACGTGCTGCGCTCGCGGCCGGGCTCACGGTCCTCCTGGTCGCCCCGACGCTCTTGTTCGACCTGTCCGGCTACACCATCAACATCGGCCCGAGGCAGGAGAGCCTGGCCGGGGTCTCGGCCTTCCTGTTCGTGCCGGTGGCGGGCGCGGCCGTGGTCGCGACGTGGCTCCAGGCTCGCACCCGGTTCGCGTGGCTGGCGGGCGGTTTGGCAATGATCCTCACGCTGCCTCGCTACCTGGACTACCAGATCGGCTTCCTGCTCGTCGGCCTCGCCCGCCGGCCAGGAACGTCCCGCCGATTCTCATGACGTCGATCCCTGGCGGCGCCGCGGCGGCTGACCGAACAGCACGTTTCGAAGCCCTCGCACTCACCGGCGCGTTGATCCTTCTGGCGGCCGGCATGCTGTCGCCAGGCCTGATCGTGGGACCGTCGCTCGACGCAGCCGTGTTCAGCCACATCGGAGGAGGGCTCCTGCACGGCGTGGTCCCGTACGCGGGCTCGTGGGACCACAAGCCGCCCGGAATGTACGTCGCGCTGGCGGCGGTTCAGGCGGCCCTGGGCTGGCTTGGGCCGTGGACTGCTGGCTGGCTCCTTTCGGTGGCCACGTCGGCCGGGATCGGGCTCGCGGTCGCGACCGTGCTGCCGCGCCATGGGGTGGTCGGGTGGCCGCGCACCCTGGCCGCCGGCGGTGCCACGATTCTCAGCAGCCAGTACCTCATGGCGCTGGGAGGCGGCCTGACCGAGCCCCTCGCAACGCTCCTCGTGGCGTGGGCGCTCGCGCTGGCCGACCGGCAGCCGACAGGCATGCGACTCGTGGGCATGGGGGTTCTGCTCGGCATGTCGATCGTCGTATCGCTGCAGGCTGTGCCGGGCGCCGGCGCCGTCTGCGGGTACGCCCTCATGCGGCAGGCCGATCGCGAGCGCCTTTGGGGAGCTGGGCTCGTGGTGCTGGGCGTCGCGGCGCCATTGGTGGCCGCGACCAGCTGGCTGTTCGTCATCGGTGCGCTGCCCGCGGCGATCGACACCATCGTCACGTACTCGGCAGCCTATCGGGCCGCCGCTGGCAGCTCCGGGGGCACGCTGGGTGCCCCGGTGGCGGCGTGGACGGCACTGGCATCGCTCTTCCTCGTGGCACCGGCGCTCATCGGTGCGATGTCGCTGGTGACCGCGCGGCAACCGCGTCGCGGGCTCGTCATCGCGTCACTCATCTGGATCGGCGCATCGCTGGCGCTCTTTGGCGTCCAGGGTCACTTTTACGCCCACTACGTCATCCCACTCGCCGTTCCGCTTGGAATCCTCGCTGGGGTTGGGCTCGGTCGGTTGGGTGCCTCCCGCGCGGCCACGGGGCCTTCAGCCCGCGGCGCGGTGATGGCCTTCCCCCTGGTCCTGGCTCTCGTGGTATCGGTCTTGGCCGGCGTCGTCTCGGCTGGCATGGAGATTGGCCCGGTCGCCGATGCCGATGCGCACCTCGCGTTGGTGGCGGAGCGCCTTCGAGACCTCCCTGCCGGCACCATGCTCGTCTGGGGCAACCAACCCGGCCTGTATGACCTGGCGGACCGAGCTCAGGCGACCCGGTACTCGTATCTGTATCCCCTCACCACCGCGGGATACAGCACGCCTGCCATGGTCGGGGCGGTGGCCCGGGCGCTTGCGGATCACCCGCCTGCCGTCGTCGTTGACGCGGGGTCGAGTGGTCCCGGTCAGCCGGGCTTTCTGCCGCTGCTGATTGACCGTCCGATCGCGACCGACGGCCGCGACCTCGACCTCCTGGATCCGCTCCGCGCCTTCGTGGGCTCCCACTACCGTCTTGCGGAGACGGTCTCCGGCTGGCCGATCTACGTGCTCCGGTAAGAGCCCGCTGGCAAGGAATCCGCCGGCCTCACCAGCTCGAGGCCGAGCATCTGGAAGTAGTAGGGCAGCAGGTAGGGGCTGATGGCCAGGCTGGCCCAGCCCACCCTTCCGCGGCCGGTCAGCCAGGCAGCGAGGGGCAGGCCGATGATCAGCCAGGCCGCGCCAAGGAATCGCGAAGGCGCCAGGTTGAAGTCGTTCGCCATCTCGGTCGCACCGGACTGGAACAGCGACCCGATCCATGCCGGCAGATAGCCGGTGGGAATGGCGGTGAGCACCCCGAGCGCGACCATGCCCGCAAACGGCAGTCGCCAGCCCGGTTCGCGCCAGAGAATCCAGGCGGCGAGCGGCAGCATGAGCGGTCGAGGGACCAGGACGCACAGCGCGAGGTAGATGGCGATCGCCGGCCGATTGCCTCGAAACGCCCAGGCGGCCGCCAGCAGCACGAACACCATCAGGTTGCCGGTGACGACGTCGAACCAGAACGGATACGAGACGAGCAGCACCAACGCCAGTCGGCGCGACGGCAAGAGGGCAAGCGCAGCAAGATGCGCAACCCGCCAGAGGGTGATCCCAGCGGCGGTCAGGATGCCCAGCGCCGGCGCGAGCTGCGGCGCGTAGTGGTAGCTGTAGGGATACTGCCATTGGTAGAGCGTGCCGAGCGGAAAGCGTCTGGCGGCCTCGACGTAATTGTCCCAATCGAATGGTCGGGCGTGGTCGATCACAAGGGTCGCCAGCCCGATGCCATTGGCGAGAACGGCAAGCACGATCGCTGCGGCGATGACCGCGCGACGCAGCAGAGCCGGCGCCCGCTGACCTCTCATTCGATCGTTGATCGATGCGTATGTTTCACAGCGCCCACCATCAGGTACGTGTCGTCATATACGAACATCCGGGGGAGCGATAGCACGACGGTAGTCGCCGCGGCCAGCCACCCGAATCGCGTGTTGGCGAGCCTGAGGGTCACGAGGACCCCGGCGCCGATCACCGACACCCAGAGCGCCGGCAGCGCGGCGAGCGAGACCGCGCGCCCCGCATCGGTCACGTAGCCGCTCAGGTCATAGAGCAGGACGGGAGCCCAGAGGGCGGCGGCAACCGCGATGGCAAGTCCGGCGCGGAACCACTCTCGGCGCCCAACGTAGACGGCCACGAACAGGATCGGGAAGATCTTGAGCGAGGCCACGACGCCGATCCACACCGGCCCGCTGCGACGCTCGACGGTCAGCATCAGGGCCGCGATGAGCAGCGAATGGACGTTGCCGGTGGCGCTGATCCCGACCAGTATCGGTCCGAACAGGGCGACCAGCAGCCACTCGCGCGCCCTGACCAGCGGCAAGACGGCGACCGCACTTCCCACCAGGAGCGTGATGGACCACAACGTTGCTGCGACTTGCTGCGGCAGCCAGGTGACCGGCACGGTGACCCAGGCGAACCACGGGGCGTATCGGTAGATCTCCGAGGCTTCCACGTTGGTGATCAACGGGTAGAGGGGCTCGCCCGCGCGAAGCCGGAGGGCGGCGTTCCAATAGGCCGATGCGTCGGAGAGGGTCCAGTTGGCGACGGCCTGGTACAGGTTGAACAGGCCGATCCCGATGATCACGGCCATCGCCACGATCCGCGCCAGCCGTAGCCCCGTTGAGGTCGACGTGGGCATTTCGCGCGCAGTCTAGGTGCGCGGGTGCACCGGCCGAATGGCCCGATCGTCCCGGGCGCCGTCCGAGGCCCCCGTTGCGGATCTAGGGCAGATGCAGGCTCGGCTGAACGACCTGGATGTTGGGCTGCGCCATTGGCCCGCCGAGCGGGTAGTCGAGGATCGGCAGCTGCATCCCGGCCAGCTTCATGCCGCCCCCGATGATGGCCAGCAACAAGATGAACAGGAAGAGCGCTCGCATCGGGCCAAGCGTAGCGGTGCCAGGCAAGGCGCAAATGGCCAAGAAGGCCTATCGGCTAGCGTAGACGCCCGATGACGACCGATTTCCCGCCACCGCGACGCTCACCTCGCCGCAGCGCGTGGGCCCTGGCGGTTGCGGTCGCCCTAGTGGGCGTCCTTCTGCTGGCGGTGCCGCGTATCGGTCGCGAGATCGTCGCTCCGCTGCCGAGCGCACTGCCGAGCCTGGCTATGCCGAGCCCGCCAGCTTCGAGCGTGAACCCGGAGGCAAACGTGCTGCTGGCGGTGGGCGACATCGGCAATTGCGATGGGACCCATGACGAGGACGTTGCCGCGCTTGCCGCGAGCCTGCCCGGCACGATCGCGCTGCTCGGTGATCTGGCCTACCCGGATGGCTCGACGAGCAACTTCAAGAACTGCTTCGCTCCCGCCTGGTCGAAGCTCCTGCCCCGCCTCCGGCCGGCTCCCGGGAACCATGAGTACCAGACGTCGCACGCCGATCCGTATTACGGCTTCTTCGGCCCCGTCGCCGGGACGCCCCACCAAGGTTGGTACTCGTACGACGTCGGTTCGTGGCACATCGTCGTGCTGAACTCGAACTGCGCCGCCGTAGGAGGCTGTGACCGTGGGTCGGCACAGATGCGGTGGCTGGCCAAGGACCTCGCCACGACCGCAGCCGGCAGCGTCGTCTTTCCCGCGCCGTGCATCCTCGCCTACTGGCACCACCCTCGCTATTCCTCAGGCCTCCACGGCGACGACCCGATGACCGATGCGCTGTGGCAGACGCTCGCCATCAACCACGCCACGCTCGTCCTCTCCGGCCACGACCACGACTACGAGCGCTTCGCCCCGCGTGACGGCATCCGGGAGTTCGTGGTGGGTACCGGCGGCCGGAGTCTGTATGCATGGCCGGGCGCCCCGGAGAAGGGGAGCGAGATCCGAAACAACAAGTCCTACGGCCTCCTCAAGCTCACGCTGCACGAGAGCGGCTACGACTGGCAATTCGTCCCGGCCGCGGGCTCGACGTTCACCGACTCCGGCAGCGGGACCTGCAGCAGCTGACCGCTTTGACGGGCAGAGCGCCCGCACCTAGCATCGGGCGGTGAGCCCCACTCGTCCCGCGCGCCCCGATCACGAAGGCGCCATCGCATCGGCGCCGTACCTGCGCAGCAGGCGGATTCATCGGTCCCGCAGCCACCCGCGGCCACGCGTCCTGCAGCTGCTTGCGACGGGTGGCACGGGCGGCGCCCAGGAGAGCTATACGGGCCTCCTCCTCCGCCTCGACCGCACCGCTTACGACGTTCGTGCGGTCTCCCTCTCGGTCGGCAGTGCGGTCCACCGCCTCCGCCGGCTTGGCATCGACGTCGAAGTCATCGACGAGGCCGATGACGAGACAGCAGTGCGGGAGCTTGCCAGCCTTCTTCGGCGAGAGGAGATCGACCTCCTGCACGCGCACATGTACCGCGCGGAGGTGATCGGGGCGCGAGCCGCCCTTGCCGCGGGGACGCCAGTCGTCATGGCGACCGTCCACTCGTCCCGCGTCCGCTCCCCGGAGGACGTTGCCGCGCTCGCCGCACTGACCCCCGCGATGGATCGGCTCATCGTGCCATCTGCCGCGATCGAGGCCAAGGTCCGCGCCGAGGGCCGTGGCTTCGCCCAGTTCAGCATCGTTCCCAACGGGGTCGACCTGGCCCGATTCGATCTGTCGGCCGGCGCATGCACGCTTCGTCGCGAATTCGACGTCCCGCGAGGCGCGCCCCTGCTGGGGGTCATTGCCCGTCTCGAGGCCGAGAAGGGGCACCGATACCTCATCGAGGCGATGCCCGCCATCCTCCGTGGCGCCCCCGAAACGTGGCTGGTGATTGTGGGCGAAGGCTCACTCGAGGGCGAGCTCCGTGCCAAGGCCGCCGCCCTTCCTGACCCTGCTCCATCGCGCATCCTCTTCACCGGCCGCCGCGAGGACGTCAGCGCCATCACCGCGGACATTGATATCGCCGTCCTGCCGTCACTGCGTGAGGCCCAGGGCATCTCGATCCTCGAGGCGATGGCGCGCCGCAAGCCCGTGGTCGCCTCAGCGGTCGGTGGCATCCCCGAGGTCCTGACCGATGGAGTCGATGGCCTCCTCGTCCCGCCCGCTGATCCTCGCGCATTGGCCGAGGCCTGCATCCGGCTCGCCTGCTCCCCTTCCGAGCGTGCCCGCCTGGGCGAGGCCGGCCGGGCGACGGTCGAGGCGCGCTTCAGCCTCGACGCCATGGTGCGCGGGATCGAAGCCATCTACGACGAGGAGCTGGTCCGCGCCGGCGTCCTCACGGCGCCACGTGCCCGGTCGCACAACCACGCTGGG
>Ga0075434_100004914_pt1 | contig 12111 bp, 7 predicted proteins | sample RhiMethybrSRZTD3_FD_75298 | JGI IMG/M metagenome (GOLD analysis project Ga0075434, IMG submission 75298) | Populus rhizosphere microbial communities from Tennessee, USA - Rhizosphere MetaG P. TD hybrid SRZTD3 | ecosystem: Host-associated > Plants > Roots > Rhizosphere > Soil | place: USA... | reverse complement strand
CGTCTGGCCGAGTATGTGGAATCGTTGGCGAATCATGGGGATTCCGCATCGGGCATGTTGCAGATTGGTTCGCTTCATTTTGAAGCGCCGATATTTGAAGGTACCGATGCATTGACGCTCAATCGTGGCTTGGGACGGATCGAAGGTACCGCTGCGCTGGGTGGGGTCGGGAATATCGGATTGGCTGGACACCGCGATGGATTCTTTCGTGTTCTCAAGGACATCGCAGTTGGTGACCGCCTGGAGCTGGTCACATTAGATGCGACGTATGTTTACGTAGTGGACCACATCTCGATCGTCAATCCCGATCAGGTCAGTGTGCTGGAGGATAGAGGTGTGCCTTCCTTGACGCTCGTTACCTGCTACCCGTTTTATTTTGTGGGCGATGCGCCGCAGCGGTTCATTGTGCAATCCACGAAACAAAATCAACCCTGATTTATTTCGCAATTATTCGGAATTACACCGAACTCCTCTCCGCAAATACGAAATCGACCTGATATCTAGCGGCGACCAGCCTTCCTATTGTTAGCCGTCACCTTACTAACGCGGGAGGATAAGAATGACTCGATTACAGAAAGGGTCCGCTTTGCTGCTTATGGTTGCCGTCTTCGTGACGGGTGCCTGGGCGCAAACGACCAAGACTGAAGTGAAAAGTGGAGAAGTCGTTTATGTGTCCGGCAATGACGTCGTCGTGAAGATGTCAGACGGGACGATAAAGAATTTTGTGGTTCCGAACGACGCGACGTTTACCATGGACGGCAAAACGATGACACTGAAAGACCTGAAGCCCGGAATTAAGTTGCAACAAACAATCACAACGACGGAGACGCCGCAAACCGTCAAAAATGTGAGAACCATCAAGGGCAAGGTTTGGTATGTCAGTGCGAACAATGTCATTCTCACTCTAGACAATGGTGAGAACAAACAATACAAAGTTCCGGACGGTACTGTTTTCAATATCGACGGCGAAAAGAAAACAGTATTTGACCTACGGAAGGGTATGAACGTCAGCGCGACGGTCGTGACCACGAGTGAGTCCACCGTCGTTTCGGAAACAAAAAGTACCACAGGTCAAGCGCCGGCAGCCCCGGCGCCTAAACCTGTACCGCTCGTAGGTGTACTGTTGGTAGAAGTACCAGCTCCACCACCTACCCCACCTGCAACCGCGGGTCCTCCGCCCACCGCCCCGGAACCTAAACCAGCCTCGCTGCCGAAAACTGCGAGTTCCCTCCCTACTCTCGCATTAGTGGGGGCGCTGCTTTTGGTGGCAAGTGGCGCATTCGGGTTACTTCGCCGAATGAGTTGACGCTCGAGTCCCAAAGGGGATTGGCCCGCGCCAGAATGTAGCCCGGGCGCAAGCCCGGGCTGGGTCTGTTTCAGAAACATGAGTGCTCAGAGTGCGAGGGAATTCGGCGCTCTCTCGCTTCGGGACTCTGCTTTTCAGAACAACACCTTGCCCGGGCTGCGAACGGGCTACATTCTGCCGCTGCTCTGCGACTGCGGCTACTCCCGGTAGAACATCAGCAGAACGCCTAGCGCGATCATTAAAACGCCCCTCAATGTTCCGAAAATCGGTTGCCAGCGCGGCTTCATTTCGGCCAAGCCCGTCGCCAATCCGATTCCGATTCCTGCGACCGAATAAGTGAGGTGCTCGAATTGGATGCGTGCCATCACTTCCATGTGTCCTGGACCGTGCATTCCAGCTTCATGCTGATGAAAAAGCAATAGCACCGATCCGGCGAACGCAACTGCAGGAAACACCCAGGCGCTCCAGATCGACGTGATTACACCGCGTACCCGCTGCCATTCGATCGTGCCCAATGCCAGAAGCAGTACCGCGAATGTTTTGTGCTGCAGGACCTCGCGATTGTTCTGCAGCGCTTCGAGCCATTGGCGGTTTCCAAACGGCCAGAGCTCCGTGTCGCTCCAGATGAGCACAAAAATTCCTGACAGCAAGAAGCAAGCGGGCCATACGAACTTCACTGCAGACGAGACCTTGGCTAATCTGTCCTGAAACAAAAGGAATATTCCCGCCAGAACTACGAAGAATCCGGCGACGTGATGGTTGAATTCGCTTTCTTTCTTGTCCGCTAGCAATTTGGCTTCGGCCGCGGGAGTCAGGGCCTTCTCATCGCCGGGCATCGTCATACCTGCGTGCCCCTCGTGCCCTTCATGTCCGGCGTGCTGCTCGTGGTCCTGCGCCCAAACCGGCGGTGCAAGGGCGAACAGAAGGATTCCAAATGAGAGAAGTGCTGTCCTGATTTTAAGTACTGAATCCATGTGAACGTCCTTTCTTGGGGCCCATTGTTGCACGGCCCAAACCGCATATTGAATCGAATTTCCACGCGCCCGTGCTCCTGTCAAACATGACAGGTCTCGCGACCAACGTCGCACGCGTATAAGTGCGATCTGTAGTATTGGAGGCGACGTATGACCAAAGAGCAACAACGTCTGGACGATGCTCGCGAGCAGGACGTGCCTTGGAAAAGATGGGGGCCGTACTTGAGTGAGCGGCAGTGGGGAACAGTGCGTGAGGACTACAGTGCCGACGGCAACGCCTGGGATTATTTCAGCCACGATCAGGCCCGCTCACGCGCCTATCGTTGGGGCGAAGACGGTCTGGCGGGGTTCTCCGATGACAAGCAGCGCCTGTGCTTTGCTCTGGCGTTATGGAATGGTCAAGATCCGATTCTGAAAGAGCGGCTCTTTGGCTTGACGAACAGTGAAGGTAATCACGGGGAAGACGTCAAGGAATACTACTTTTATATCGACAGTACTCCAACGCACTCGTACATGAAGTACCTGTACAAATACCCGCAAGCGGCGTACCCCTACGATGATCTTGTCGCAACCAACAGGAGCCGATCCAGGAATGAAATGGAGTACGAGCTCATCGACACGGGGGTGTTTGATGACGACCGCTATTTCGATGTCTTTGTTGAGTATGCGAAGGAATCGCCTGATGACAACCTGATCAAAATCACGGTGTGCAATCGCGGAAAGGCGGATGCACTACTCCATGTATTGCCCACGCTCTGGTTTCGTAATACCTGGTCCTGGTCGGAGGCGGCGTCGAAGCCGGCACTCGACCAGGGAAAGGCGCCGAAGGGAACGACTGTAATCACCGCTTCGCACCCTGAATTCGGCATGCACTATCTCTGGTGCGAAGGTGAAACGTCATTGCTCTTCACCGAAAACGAGACAAATGCGGCGCGAATCTTCCAGCAGGCGAATTCGGGCCCATATGTCAAAGACGGCATCAATCGATACGTCGTCCACGGGCAGCAGGAAGCCGTGAACCCTCAACATACAGGTACCAAGGCATCGGCTCACTATCAAGTCAATGTCCGAGCAGGCGGGACTGGTGTAATCCGGCTACGTTTGAACACCGTTGGTCCAGATGAAGTGGGCGCTCCAGACAATGGGCCGTTCGGGAAGGCCTTCGACCACGTCATGAACGATCGACTGCGGGAAGCGGACGAATTTTACAACGCCATAACGCCGTCTTCTGTGAAGGACGATGCGAAGAAAGTCATGAGGCAGGCCCTCTCTGGCATGTTGTGGAGTAAGCAGTATTACTACTTCGACTTGGACCATTGGCTTAAGGAACACGGTGTCAACGTTGCGGAGGCCACCAAAGCGCTGCATGTGCGAAACAGGCAATGGCTCCACATGGTGAATGACGACGTGATCTCCATGCCCGATAAATGGGAGTATCCATGGTATGCGGCATGGGATCTAGCCTTTCATACCGTGGCTCTGGCTTTAGTGGATCCGGATTTCGCGAAGCTGCAACTCGAGGTGATGTTGCGCGAGGTGTATTTGCATCCCAACGGCCAGCTCCCCGCATACGAATGGAATTTCGGAGACGTGAATCCTCCAGTGCATGCGTGGGCCGCCTTCTTCGTGTATTTACTGGACAAGCATAATCACCGGGGGCAAGGGGACGTGAAATTCCTCGAGCACGCCTTCCATAAGCTGCTTCTGAATTTCACGTGGTGGGTCAATCGCAAGGATCCCTCGGGGCGGAACGTGTTTGAAGGCGGGTTCCTCGGCCTTGACAACATCGGCATTTTTGATCGCAGCTCTCCGCTCCCCACGGGTGGCAGTTTGGAGCAGGCCGACGGGACGGCGTGGATGGCTCTCTTCAGCCAGAACATGCTGCAGATTGCGCTGGAGCTGGCCTGTTACGACGCCGTGTACGAGGGAATGACTCGAAAATTCTTTGAGCATTTCTTCCGGATTGCGTCGTCCATGGACCGTGTCGGGGAACACCAGGATGAGATGTGGGATGAAGAGGACGGCTTCTTCTATGACCTCCTCCGCTTGCCGGACGGACGGGCGGCGCGGTTGAAGGTGCGGTCCATGGTTGGTCTCCTGCCACTATGTGCAACCAGCATCATCCCCCAGGAATTCCTCACGCGGTTCCCAAAGGTCGTCGAGCAAGCACAAGACTTCCTGATGCGAGATCCAAGTCTCATCGCGAATATTGCGCCACCGAACAAGACCGGTGTGGCAGGGCGCCGGCTGTTGGCGATTCTGAACGAAGACAAGCTGCGCAAGGTTCTGGCGCGTATGCTCGATGAGGATCGTTTTTTGAGTCCGTACGGGATCCGTTCACTCTCCCGGTATCACCTCGAGCATCCTTATATCCTCAATGTGCACGGCGAAGACTACCGAGTGGAATATTTGCCGGCAGAATCCAACACCGGAATGTTTGGCGGGAACTCGAATTGGCGAGGTCCCATCTGGATGCCGGTCAACATACTGATCATCCGCGCGTTGCTACACTTCTACCTCTATTACGGAGACGATTTCAAAGTCGAATGTCCTACCGGTTCCGGCAAGCAGATGAATCTGTACCAAGTGAGCCAGGAAATTGCGAATCGTTTGCAGTCGATTTTCCTGCGCGACGAGGAAGGCAAGCGCCCGGTCTTTGGTGGTGCGACCAAATTTCAGAACGATCCCCACTGGCGCGACCACATTTTGTTTTACGAATACTTCCATGGTGACAATGGCGCCGGACTTGGAGCAAGTCACCAGACGGGCTGGACAGGCCTGGTGAGCGTTCTCATTTCTTTGTTCGGACGCTTCAGTGAAACGCAGTGGTCGGAAGGAGTAGCGTTCGGTCCACAGCCAGCAAAGGTCTCAGAAACTTCAGCTCGGAAGAAACGTTCGGCGAAAATCGGTGCCTGACGTGACGCATCGATGTTGGAGGAGAGAAGAAGCCCCGAAATCCGGTTATTGAGGATTACCGCATTTTGTGGCTTCTTTCTCCTTAGTCCGAAAGACCTCGCCTGATTTCAACCTGAATTAGAACTGCACGACTTACGCGGCTTAAAAATACATAGCTCACCTGATTTTCCAGCGGCTATCGGATCAGTAGGCTCCCCATTGACGAGAATTCTCAAAACAGGGAGGACTGATGGCTTCTCTTGACGAACTGAAGAGCAAGTATCGAACTGTTATTGAGCAGATCGAGACTCAAAGAATCGTGATGCACAATCTCCACGTTCAGGACGGCAAATTGGTGCTCAAGGGTAGTGCACCATCGTTGGATGCTGCGAACCGCGTATGGGACGAAATCAAGCGAGTCAACCCCAGATTGGATGACATTGTTGCAGATTTTCCCGTCGACACCTCGCTGGCAGCCGCGGCCCAGTCGTATACGGTTCAGGCCGGCGATACTTTGTCCAAAATCAGCAAGCGTTTCTACGGGAACGCGAACGATTACATGAAAATCTTTGAGGCGAATCGGGATCAGTTGACGAACCCGGATTCAATTCGGGTCGGCCAGCAACTGAAAATTCCGGCCGCTTAACAGAACCCCTCTCTCCTCCGGGGGAGGGACGCCGCACCCGCGGCAGGCAGGGCAGGTGAAGCGTTGCGGACCGCTTCCCTGCCCTTACCGAACTTCAGCAGCGTACCGCGTCTCAGTGAAATACGTACCCTATGAACAATCCCACCGTAGGCGTCTTGTAAGCCGACGCGCGCAGTTCCACGAACATACCGCTCGATTGGATCACACCGAACATGAAATTTAGACCAAACTCGGTATCCCAGTCTGTTTTTGTCTCCGAAGGCTGCTCCGGAAAGCCTTCAAAATCCCTTTGCAGGATCGTAAAAGCGGGACCGCCGCCGATGTATGTATTCCATCGAGTTCGTTGGTTCGATCCTACACCGGTGAACGGCAGGTAATACGCCACGTCAGCGTTTATTGAAAAAATATGTGTCACCTCACCGAAAGCATATTCGGCAGTCGGCCGGAACCAAGTCCCTTTGAATATAGGTCCCAGTTGAGCTTGCAGTCCCACGTTTAACAACTCGGGATCCAATGAACCGCCGGCGCGAACGCCGAATCTTGCTCTACCGATCGACTGTTTTAGACTTTCCGCTGAAAAACCGACTGGGCCGCATGCGGCTTGTAGCTCTCTCACGCTGGCGACTTGAAATGTCTCCGTGTTGTCCTGTTTGGTAACCGTGCCAGTCAGGGTGACTCTGGTGCCGCCACTTGCGGTGTACCGTCCCAAGTCCGAACCCGTAACTGCCGTTCTTTGGCCGGTCACTTCGTCCACCAGTTCGAATGTGCCCGCTCTGGTGCCCGCCATTAAGCATCCAGTCCTCTCGGTGGTCTGGGCCTGACTAAACCCATTCTCGACAACATTCATCAGCGCGGCTATGACAATGCATTGGAAAAGCAGTCGCCATCTTCTCATTTGGATCCTCCTGAAGTGTGTGTCTGGTACGTGTTCTTACTGCTAGGTCCGACCTTGAGAATAAAAAGGAAGGTGCCTTGACCATATCAGGTGAAACAACTATTCGGCGGCAGGCATTTGGTGTAATTACCTGCACGAGTTACGCATCCTCAAATACACAGGTAACCCGATACTGGTACGGCGCCATTGTCGTTACTCTGTAATACCTACGGTGTATCAGAAAACCCCGGAAGAGGACAAATGGCTTCGTTGAAGTGAAGCGCAGTTGGCCGCTTGAACAGTGTCCCTCCTCCCTCCGGGAGGGGCTGCCGCAGACCGCGGCGGGGGGCAGGAGAGCGAAGCGGACCGCTCTCCTGCCCTCATCTCATTTCGGGAAAGGTCAGGAGGGCGATCGCTTGAAAAAAATGAGAGTACCGCTACTGCTGTTCGCCAGCCTTCTCCACGCTTTCGCGGACGGTTCGGAAGGGCGTCTCGCCGCGCAAATTGCAACTCCAAATCTCGCAGGCACGTCTTGGCAGCTTTTGAAGTTCCAGGGCGGCGATGGCAAGACTCTTAGTTCCGTCGACCAGACAAAGTAGGGGGAGCTTCAATGCCTCAATTCACACCCTGGTCGAAATTCGCTCCCTTCACACGACACCTACAGGATTGACCAAGGAAGGATTGATTATGAGTAAACCAGAACTTGCAAAAAAAGAAACAAGGGTGGAACAAGCCGATGCCCGGGCTCGAGAAATCGAGGGGCAGATGACGGACGAGGAGCGGTTTTCGCTCATCATCAGTCTCTCAGGCGCTACAGGCATGCTCGGCGGCGTGCGTGACAAGAGGTACCCTGAAGACGCGCCGCTGGCTGCCGGCTATACGCCTGGCGTGCCGCGGCTCGGGGTTCCGGCGCTGCTGAGTAGCGACGCGAGTATGGGCGTCACCAACCCCGGCTTCCGTCCGGATGACAAGGGCGCCACCGCGATGCCGGCTTCCATTCTGGTCGGCGCCAGCTTCAACCCACAGCTCGCCCGCGACGGGGGTGCAACGATCGCCCGAGAGGCGCGAATGCGAGGATTCAACGTGCAACTCGCCGGCGGGATCAATTTGATCCGCGATCCAAGGAACGGCCGTAATTACGAGTATTACTCCGAGGACCCGCTGCTGAGCGCCCTGCTCGGCGCCGAGGCCGTCAACGGCATCCAGGCCGAGGGCGTCATTTCCACGTTGAAGCATTACACGCTGAACTGCAACGAGACCAACCGGCATTGGCTGGACGCAATCATCGAGCCTGGCGCTCATCGCGAATCCGACCTGCTGGCTTTCCAAATCGCGATCGAGCGTTCCCAACCCGGCGCCATCATGAGCGGCTATAACAAGGTCAACGGCGACTATGCCGGAGGCAACCTCCATCTGTTGATGGACGTGCTCAAGGGTACGTTCGGCTACAAGGGCTACGTGATGTCCGACTGGGGGGCAACGCCTGCGTGGGATTTCGCCCTCAAAGGACTGGACCAGGAATCCGGCATTCAGTTCGACGCGCTGTTATGGAACTCGGAGTCCTTCAGCGAACCGCTCCGTCAGGCTTATACGGAAGGCAAGCTGTCGAAGGAGCGACTCTCCGACATGGTACGCCGCATCCTGCGCACAATTTATGCGGTGGGCGTCGACAGATGGGGTCCGGCACCGAAAGTGGACCTGGCCAGGCACAACGAGATTGCCCTCGAAACCGCGAGGCAGGGTATCGTGCTACTCAAGAACGACGGGGTGCTGCCTATTGCCCTCGAAAAACAAATGAGAATCGCGGTGATCGGCGGTTACGCCCAACTCGGTGTGCCAAGCGGCACCGGTTCGGGTGCAGTGCTCCCGATAGGCGGTTACGCGGCCGTCGTTCCGATCGGGGGGCCAGGAGCTTTGGGCACCCACCGAAATCTCTTCCTCATGCCGTCGGCGCCCCTCACAGAGTTGAAGAAACTCCTTCCCAAAGCGCAAATCGAGTTCGATCCCGGCCAAACCGCTGCTGAAGCTGCCCTGCTTGCGAGGCGCTCCGATCTTGTCATTATTTTCGGGATTCGTGTGGAAGGCGAGAGCTTCGATCTCGCGGACCTCTCGCTTCCATGGGGTCAGGACACCCTGATCGACGCCGTGGCCACCGCCAACCCCAATACGATTGTAGTGCTGGAAACCGGAAATCCGGTGTCCATGCCATGGCGCGAGAAAGTGAAGGCAATTGTTCAAGCATGGTATCCGGGACAGGCCGGCGGTCTGGCGATCGCCGAAGTGCTCACGGGTAAAGTGAATCCTTCCGGACGACTGCCGATTACTTTTCCTGCCGACCTTGCTCAGACGCCGCGACCACAGCTGCCTGGACTTGGCACCCCTTGGGGTACGCCGACCACGATCCGCTACGACGAAGGCGCGGAGGTCGGCTACCGATGGTATGCGAAGAATCGGGCCAAGCCGCTCTACACGTTCGGCCACGGTTTGAGCTACACGACCTTCGCCTACAGCGAACTGAGAGTGGAGGGAGGCGAAACGGTGACGGCCAGCTTCAATGTCACCAACATCGGTAGGCGAGACGGAACTGACGTGCCGCAGCTTTACCTGACGGATGCAGGTGGCGATCGACGGATGCGGCTTCTCGCGTTCGAACGCATTGAGCTTGAACCTGGCGAGTGGCGTAAGATAACTTTCAAAGCCGATCCGCGTTTGCTCGCCCGATTCGATGGAAAGACCGGCAAGTGGACGATTGCCGAGGGAACGTACAGCGTTGCCGTCGGAAAATCTGCTAGCGATCTGGTGCTGACAGGGAATGCACGGTTGCCGGCGCGGCAGTTCGGTAGTTGACGTCCAACAATGCTGTTGAATTGACGACAGGAGAACTTATGGCACACCTACATTGCAGGATTCTGTTTACAGTAATCCTCGCGTGTATCGTTGGTGTCCAAACGGCGCACACTCAAATTCCGACACCGGAAGTTGCCGCCGAAGCGATACAACTCAACGACAAAATTCGGACGTTGCCCGATCGGATAGTTACGGACGAAACCTTGATGGACCTCGAGCAACGGGCAAATGCGTTAGGAGAGACAATCCTCGAAAAGGCTGAGCAGAACCAGTCGGCGGTGCAATCCGGCGCTATCCTTGTCGAGTTTCAGCAGTCCACGCTGGACTGGAACAGGCTGAAAAATCAAGTAGACAGCCTTTCGAAACTTTTGACCGGGCACGCTACCACTCTGGAAAAGGAGATTCAGTCTCTTAAAGATGACCAGTCGCGCTGGACGGCAACCAACCAGAGTCTCAGAACTCAGAAATCTCAACGCGAACTGCAAGGGATTGCCGGCAAAGCGGTGGCTGAAATTCGCGACGCCTTGCAATCTGCTGAGGCACGGCGCAGCGGAATTGTGACACTGCAACAATCCGTGGCCAAGCAGAGTTCGATTATCTCCACCGAAACGGACCGTCTCAAGAAGGCAATGGAAAAGTCTCAGCGCAGTTTGTTGGAAGCCGATAGTCCGCCGCTCTGGAAAGTTCAGTTCGGTTCACAAACCGGAAACGGCGACGGACTTGTCCTCCGCGGCAACTACACAGAAGACGTCAAGCGACTAAAAACCTTCGTCAGCGTCAAACGTGGCGCCCTTTTCGGCATAGCTGTCCTGACACTTATCGCGACTGCTTTTTTCATTCATCTTCAGCATGCACCAAGATTTCGAACTGCGGCGCCGGACGTCGAGAACCTCGGTTTTGTGGTACGACGACCAATTTCGTTAGCTCTTTTTGTGTGTCTGGTTGCAACGATGCCGCTGCTCTACGACGCACCGAACATCGTCATCGGGTTGGTGGGTCTGATCGGTGTGGTTCCAGTGACGAAATTGCTGAAGCCCCAGCTGTCAAAAACATTTCAGCGGATGCTGGTTGCTTCGATAGCAAGTGTGTTCTTGTGGCATGTTATCAAGATCCTCCAGATGTCGACTTGGATCAAACGCGACATATACGTGCTGTTCAACCTCCTTGTGATCGCTTTGTTTGTTTGGTTGGCACGTGAAGCACGTCGAGAAAATTTGAACAAGCCCGGCCTGACGTTTCCCCTTTTTGCGACTTTTGTGGCCCTGGTTGTGCTCTTGTTTGCAGTTTTCGCTAACGTGTTTGGTTATGTCCGACTTGCCGACTTGCTTACTCAAGCCACTCTGGTAAGCGGCTACCGCGCCTTGATTCTCTACACGGTTGTCCTCATCGGGGGCTTGATCATTGGCTTCGCCCTTCTGACAGCACGAGCTCAACGTAGTCCCGCGGTTCGCACGGATCGCGAACGCCTCGCTCGCCGGTTAACATCTGCAATCGGCGTGACAATGGTCCTTGTGTGGATAGATCTTGCCCTCAATCTTTTTGCAATCAGAGAGGATGTGTATTCGGCCCTCCGCGTTGCACTCAACTATCCAATCAAAATCGGATCGATCAGTTTCGACTTAAGCAACGTCATGGCGTTCGTCTTGACATTGGTTATCGGCTACCTGGTAGCATCGCTGACTCGAACCATTCTGGGTGAAGAAATTCTGCCCCGGCTAAACCTGGCTTACGGGTTGTCGAACGCTGCCGCTACGCTCACGCACTACGTTGTCTTGTTTCTGGTATTTTTGTTGGCTCTTGCCGCCGCAGGTGTGGAGTTATCGAAGTTCGCGATTCTAACGGGAGCCCTGGGTGTCGGTCTTGGTTTTGGTCTACAAAACATCGTCAACAATTTCGTTTCCGGTTTGATTCTGCTCTTTGAGCGGCCCGTCAGGGTTGGTGATTTCTTGGAGGTCCACGGCGTCGGCGGGCAAGTGAGCAAGATTGGAGTGCGATCGAGCACGTTGCATGCGTTCGACGGGTCGGATTTGATTATTCCGAATGCGAGCTTGATTTCGGAGCAAGTGGTTAACTGGACCTTGAGCGACACACGCCGTCGCATTCTCCTCGACATTCCCGTGGCATACGGCAATGACCCAACTCACGTACGTGACCTATTGCGCTCAACTGTGGTTGCGAATCGAGATGTTCTGGATTTTCCCGGTCCAATGGTTTTCTTCACCGGCTTTGGAGATAGCTCGCTTAACTTCCAGGTTCTTTTCTGGGCCGCTCGTCCCGAGGTCGCAGGGGAACTTAAGAGTAACGTAGCCCTGAGCATTGCCGCCGTCCTGAAAGAAGGTGGAATAACGGTGCCGATGCCACAACGCATCTTGCAAATAAAGAGACTTGATCAAAAGGACGGTTTTGACAGCGTTGGCGACGTGCTGGAGCGAAGCCAAGGCGCAAGAGGCTGACGGCTCACGAAGCCTTTGGCGCGTCTAGGCGCGGTCTTGGATAGGCGATAATCCCCTCTCACCGAGGAGGCGATTATTCGCCTGATTCACACACCTCGTCTATCGGCTTTACCGAA
>Ga0075434_100004913_pt1 | contig 12112 bp, 7 predicted proteins | sample RhiMethybrSRZTD3_FD_75298 | JGI IMG/M metagenome (GOLD analysis project Ga0075434, IMG submission 75298) | Populus rhizosphere microbial communities from Tennessee, USA - Rhizosphere MetaG P. TD hybrid SRZTD3 | ecosystem: Host-associated > Plants > Roots > Rhizosphere > Soil | place: USA... | reverse complement strand
TCGCGGATGCTCGATGTCGCGAACAGCTTGATGACGTCGGCGCCGTCGGCGGCGGCCTTCCGCACGAACGCGCGAATCTGCTCCGGCGTCCCGGTCTTGTCCGTAATCGCCCGGAGAGAAGTCAGGATGCGAGGTCCGGGAACAATCCGGTCGGCAATCCAGTCGCGGAGGTCCTTGTCGACTTCGTCGCCTGGACTCTGCACCGTGGTGAAGCCGGCGAGCAGCGTGCGGTACGCGTTGCCCGCCGTATAGAGCATCGTCTGCTGCGGTGTTTCAGATCCCCGTTCCGGCAGTCGTCCCGTCTTGCGGTCGAAGTGGCCGCTGATGTGCGCGTGCGTGTCGATCCACCCGGGCATCAGGGTGAGCCCGCGCAGGTCGTAGACAGGACCTTGCGCCGTCGTCTGGCCGATCGACTCGATCTTCGTGCCCCGCACCACGATATTTGTGTTTCGAAGCGTGTTGCCCGTCCCGTCGATGACGAGGTCTGCTCTCAACGTGACCGGCGGCTCCTGCGCGATAGATGCAATCGGCAGGCACAAGACGCCCGCGACGACGACGCCAATGAGTCTGGTCATGTCCACTCCGCGCGGCATCTTACACCCCGTTTCGCCGGAGAACCCGCAGCGATTGCGGTCGCACAGAGGTCCCTGTAGGATGATGTGCGTTTCGGCCTCTCCTCAGCCTGGTGCGCGTTCGGATTAAAGGAGCTCACCATGCGTCTTCGAACGCTCGGGTCGCTCGGCGCCTCGGTCGTCGTGATCGTTTCCTTCGCGCCGGCTCTTTCCGCCGGTCAGACGCCGGCCTCCGGGACTGCGGCAACGAAACAGCCGCTGCCACGGACTCCGGACGGCCAGCCGGATCTTCAAGGCATCTGGTTGAACAACGACGCCACTCCGCTGGAACGGCCGAAGGCGCTCGAAGGAAAACCATTCCTGACCGACGAGGAAGTGGCCGCGCTCAGGAAAAACGCGGCGCGGCTCTTCGCGGGCGACGTGGACAGCGACGCCGCGGGAGGGGACAACTTCTTTCTTGCCGCGCTGGCGAATCCCATCGTGTACAAGAACCGAAACGCGACCGGCAGCGGCGTCGGAGCGAATAGAGAAATCGATAACCGGACGTCGCTGATCGTGGATCCGCCGGACGGGAAGATTCCTCTCATGACGCCGGCCGGGCGCCAGAGAAAGCTCGCGGCAGACGCCGCAGCATTCGCCGGAAACAGTGCGCGCCTCCCGTCGGGCCCCGAAGATCTCAGCAACTTCATTCGGTGCCTCACCTATGGAGCTCCGAGGATCGGTGGCGCCTCGGCGAGCTACCACAACTACTACCAGATTGTGCAAACTCCCGGATACGTCATGTTCCTGTCGGAGGCGATGCACGACGCTCGTATCATTCCGCTCGATGGTCGTCCGCATCTACCGCAGACGATCAGCCGCTGGCTCGGCGATTCGCGCGGCCGGTGGGAGGGAAGCACGCTCGTCGTCGAGACGACGAATTACTCTCCGAAGAGCAGCCTGCTCGGATCGGCCGAGAACCTGCACGTGATCGAGCGCTTCACACGCACGGCGCTCGACAGGATTCGCTACGAAATGACGCTCACCGATCCCACGACGTGGGCGACGCCCTGGACGGCAATGGTTCGCCTCAAACGGACAGGCGACAAGATCTACGAGGATGCGTGTCACGAGGGGAACCAGCTGGTGATGGAGGACATTCTTGCCGGGGCTCGCGCTGCTGAAAAGGAGGCTGTTCGCGAGAAACGATGATTGCCGACGCCCTTCACGCGATGCGAAGCAACTTGATTAGATTCCCACCGAGGATCGCCTCCTTTTCCGCGTTGCTCAGGAACGGCGCGTCGACAACGAAATCGACACCGACCGGCCAGTCAAACGGGTAGTCGGTTCCATAGAAGATTTGCCCCACGCCGACCTCGGCAACCAGATGGCGCAGGCCATCGGGGTGGAAGACCATCGTGTCGATGAACAGCTCGCGTCTGAAGTATTCACTGGGGCGTTTCTTGAGGCTCTTGCAATCGGCCGCACCCGCGCCTCTTCCGCAGAACGCATCCGATCGTCCACTGTAGGACGCCAGGTACCCGCCCGCATGCGCTCCACAGATCCTGAGGCCAGGGAAGCGATCCAACGTGCCCTCGAAGATCAAGTGAGAGAGGAAGACAGTGGTCTCCAACGGGTTGCCAATCGTGTTGCCCAGACCGCCCTTGCCTTGCAGCCGCATGTTCTGCGTCGTGCCTTGAGCCGGCTGCGGGTGCATGAACAGCAAGACGCCGAGCTCCTCCGCCTTCGCCCAGAACGGATCGAACTTCCGATCGGAGAGCTCCTGGCCTTCACAGCTGCCGCCGATCGCGGCGCCTCGGAGGCCCAGCTTTCTGACCGCCTCGTCCAGCTGCTCCGCCGCGAGCTCCGGGTACTGCAACGCCACCGTCGCCATCCCGACGAACCGGTCCGGATGCGAGGCGCACCACTGTGAGATCTTTTCGTTTTGCAGCTTGACGATGTCGCGCGCCAGGCTGCGCTCGGCCGAGTAGCCCCAGGCGTTGACGTTGATGGCCTGGTAATCGATGCCCTGCGCATCCATGTCCAGAAGGCGCTGCGGGTTGCCGAGCGCGACGGGCCCGGTCAGATTGGCCTTCGCCGTCGCGGCGAGGGTGGTGTCCTTGACCAGGTCCCAGACTTCCGGCACGAAACAGTGAGCGTGAACGTCCACCGTCTTGATCCGTCGACCGCCGATCGACACCTCTCGGCGCTTCCCCGGCGCCGCCCCGATTTGCGGTGCACGCGCGGCCACATCCGCCAGCCCCACGCTACCCGCGAACAGCCCGGCAGTCGCGCCCGCGACCTGTCGAAGAAACCCTCTGCGATCCGGCATCGTCTTCTCCTTGCACCGGCTGGCGGCGTCGGCAGCGTTTCCGAAAGATCAGAAGCTGAGTTGGGCGCTGAATTTGGCCAGTCGCCCGCCCATGATCTGTATCGCGTTCATGAACTGGTTATTCGTGTTGCTGTACCGCGTTTGCTCGTTGAGGATCGTGCTCCCGTTGAAGACGTTGTAGAAGTCGAAATTGCCCTGTAGCCTGGCTTTCTGTATCGGGAAGATCCGGCTGAAACGAAGATCCAGCTGGCTGATCCGATCGTCGTAGATCGTATTGGGCGGAATCAGCGAGATCGTGCGATTGGCGGAACAAGTGGCGGCCGCCTGGTTGCACTCCGACAGGTTCCGGCCGAGCGACGCCTTGATTTCAGCGTTGGTGGCCACGTAAGTCGCCGTGATCGGAAACCCCGGTTTGTTCTGGTAGATCGCGCTGGCCTGAAGGTTCCAGGGCAGGGGGTAGACGACATTGAACCCGTACGCCGTCCCGCCCGACCATGGCGTGCTGATGCGGCAGAATGCCGGCAGTCTGGGCGTCACGACTGACGAGGGGAGTGCTTGATTTGGCGCCGCGAGCCCCTGGATCAGGAGCGTCTGCACCTGCGGCAGATTATTGAAATCGCAGGTATCGTTCACCGTCTGCCCCGTGCTCAAGCTCCCCTGGGCTCGCACACCCTGTGCAGTGCGTGCGGTCAGGGTCACATCGACGCCTTGGAAGACCTCGGTCTGATTCCCGTAGTGCGTCGCCTGAGTGACCAGGTTGTCCTGCTGCCCGCTGAGCGTCGGTGTGACATCGAAGAGGCCGCACACCGGCAGCCCGGCGTTGGGCAGCCGACTATCAGCCGGCATGTTGATGCAGTACGAATCGTAGCTGGCCGCCGGAGTCGCCAGATTGTCGCTCGCCAGGAAGCCGCCGTACCAGGTGCGGTAGTACGCGACGTTGAGCCCCACGTTTTCCCGCAGCTGATGCTGCGCGGAGATTGAGCCCTGCCAGTTGTAACTCTGCAGGTTGAAGCCTGTCAGCGCATCGGCTGCCCGGTGCGTGCCGGGATGATCGAAGCTGAAGTCGTCCCAGGACCCGCACTCGCCGTTGGCGGCAGGATTGAGGAGATTGCAGTCGGGCACGTAATTCCCGTTGGCGTCGTTCCAGGTCCGCGACGTGCTTGCGGCCAGCCGTGAAGACGGATAATCCACCGCGGCGCCCACGTTGCGGATCGAATAGCGACCCAGCGAGGCTTTGAATGCGGTCTTGCCGGTGCCGAACAGATCGTAGGCGACGCCCAGGCGCGGGCTGAGATTCTTCCACTGCGGCGAGTGCTCCACGGCGGCGAAATCGCGCTCGGGCTCGAACGGACCCGCCGGCAGGTGCTGCGCAGGGATGAACGCATCATACACAACGTACCGCAGGCCCAGGTTCAGCGTCAGCTTCCGAGCGGTCCACTGATCCTGCGCGTAGATACCATTCTCCGTCGCAATGTCATAAGGCCCGTTTGGAGTGTTGTAGATGGTCAGCTGATTCGGCACCTGGTTTCGGAACCGGTACGATCTGGCCAAGTTGACAAAGTTCGCGTCGGTGTAGTCCTGGTTGCCTTGCTCGAAGTGGTTCAGATCGATTCCAACCTTGAAGTTGTGCGACCCCGTAATGTAGGACGCCGCGATCCGTTCGTGATAGCGATAGTCATGCAGCAGCTGGTAGCCAGTACGGCGGGAGCCGTACTCGAGGTTCAGCGCCTGATCCAGGACCGGGATGACGTCGGTTGAAGTTTCCGGGAGCCGCTTTTGACTTCGTTGATAACTGTTCATCGAAACGTTCGCTTCCACCAGGAACCGGCTGGTCACCGGGTAGGCGTAGGTGAGAAGCGGCATGTACTGAGGGTCGTAATGATGCTCCGCGGCAGCTTCGGGCGCACGCGTCAAATTGGTCGCTCCGCTCGTTTCCAAAATGGCAAACACACACTGGCAAGCCGGGTGCTGGGTGTAGGAGGCGACGATCTTGTGTTTCTCCGCGGCCTGCCACGTGAAGCGGACCGAGGCGTCCTTGGAGTAATCATGGTTGAACGCCCGCCGGCTCAAGTCCGGCTCGTAGAACAGGGTGCCCTGCCGTTTGTTGTAGTAGTTGCCAGCCTGATAGATGGCTCGGTCCTCCACGCGGCCGGCGCCGAAGAACCACAGTTTGTCGCGCTTGATCGGGCCGCCCAGCCCTCCGCCGATGTCGTAGTAGTTCTTGATCGACGGCGCGCCGCTCAGGCCGCGGGCGAGCAGCGCGTCAGTCGCGTTGTCACTCGACAGGCCAGGGCCCGTGTACTCGGCGCTCAAACTCCCCGACAACCGGTTGCCGCCGTCCTTGGGGATGATGTTGATCTGGACACCGCCAGTCGTCGCTTCAGCAGAGCCGGCGCCCGTCTCGACAACGACTTCCTCGAAGGTGGCTTTGTTGTATTGGAAGCTACCGCCGCTGAACACTCGCGAATCCATCCCGGCAAAATTGAAGGTCATGTCATCGGCGCGCTGGCCGTGGACTCCGAAAAATCCGCGGTCGGTTCCAACGCCGCCGACATCGTGGGAGGTCGTGCTTCCTGAGTTGGCCGCCGGTATGAGCGTGATGAATTGGGAGGGACGTCCGGCGATCGGAAGCGCATCCAGCGTGGTGCGCGGGATGGTGGTTTGCTGGAGGACGTTCCGGGTGTCCACTACCGGAGCCATTCCCGAAACCGTGACCGTCTCTTCGACGACGCCGACTTTCATTTCAGCGTTGACCGTTGCGGTGAACCCCGTCGTCAATTCGATGCCTTCGTGCCTGAACGTGCTGAAGCCGGGCAAGGTGAAGGTGACCGTGTAGATGCCAGGCCGGAGATCGACGATCTGGTAGAGGCCCTGGTTGTCGGTGACGACCGAGCGGACCTTTTCGATCAGCGCGGCGCTGGCAGCTTCTACTGTGACGCCGGGCATGACCGCGCCCGACGCGTCTCGCACGGCCCCGGCGATGGCGCCGGTCTCCGCCTGTGCCCACAGAGTGGCCGGCAGGAACATCAAACAGCCGGTTACGACGACGAGCCGCACGAAACGCTGAGTGTTCATCGCGTTCCTCCGTTCAAGGGGCTGTCGCGTCCGCAAGGTAAAGGCCTCGTGTCACGAATGGGCCGCCGAGAGTCACGTAGGGACACCTGTTCGGGAGCGAAGCTCACGCCGCTCACGCAGGTGTCCGCTGGCTCGGTGGCTGATGAGATTCTGGACGGCGGCGAATCTGTCCGGCGTGACTTCATGAGAGCCGCAGATCTGCGTAGTGCTCGGGCAGCCGGCCGCTCAGCGGAAGATGACGGTTCCGATTATCGTCCTGGTCTGACCATTGTCAAGGACTCCCGGGCTCCCCGGACTCCCAGGATAAGGTGTAGAGCGAGACGAGCGACGCCTGGCGTCCGCATGCTGCCGGCGGGGCCCGGGACGATCGGCTGGGAGATTCTCGAGCAGCAGATGCTCTCGCCATCGCCGCGCCTCGCGGTTTGATTGACGAAGTGCAGACCACAGCAAAGACGATGCACGTCGCTCCGAGCAAGAGCGGCGTCAACACGAAGCGATACTTGAAGCGGTCGAAGAGGAACCGATCGCCGTACGCGCGCATCATGTCGGGGAGATGATGGCCGACCGCGCCGAACGAGGCGACGAACAGGTAAATCTGCTCGGGCCTGAATCGACCTCCGCCAGCCACAGGGTGGGAAGAATGATGAACGGTGCGCCGACGATCAGGACGAAATCACGGCAGGGGTCGAGCATCCACATCGAGCCGCGCGAGGCCGGCCGGGGTGATTTCCGGAACTCAGTGGGCATCGGTTCGCACAGTTGCCTTGAGCAGTTCCAATAACTCAATCGGCAGCGGAAAGATGATCGTCGAGTTCTTCTCCGCCGCGATTTCGGTCAGCGTCTGGAGGTACCGGAGCGTGATGCTCAGCGGCTGTGCGGCGATGACGGCGGCGGCCTGAGCCAACTGGTCGGACGCTTCGAGCTCGCCCGCGGCGTGGATGATCTTCGCCCGCTTTTCCCGCTCGGCCTCCGCCTGGCGCGCCATCGAGCGCTGCATGTTGTCCGGCAGATCGACATGCTTCACTTCGACGGCCGACACTTTGATTCCCCAGGGCTCCGCGTGCAAGTCGAGAATCTGCTGCAACTGCTGATTCAGACGGTCCCGTTCGGCGAGCAGGTCGTCGAGCAGCGCCTGCCCGAGCACGCTGCGAAGCGTCGTCTGCGCGAGCTGCAACGTCGCGTACTGGAAGTTCTCGACTTCCACGATGGCGCGGCTCGGATCGATGACCCGGTAGTAGAGGACGGCGCTCACTTTCACGGACACGTTGTCGCGCGTGATCACGTCCTGCGGCGGCACCTCGAGCGCGATCGTGCGCAGGCTGACGCGCACCATGCGATCGATCGGGGCGAACACGAGGATCACGCCGGGGCCCTTGGGGCGCGGCAGCAGTTTCCCCAACCGGAAGATCACGCCGCGTTCGTACTCCGCGAGAATCTTGACCGAGCTGATCAGGTACATTGCGATGATGAACAGGACGATCAGAACGGGTGGCACGACCATCACAGCACCTCAATCCACGGGCGTCAGACTTTCCGGACGGTGAGCGTCAGGCCATCCACGCGCACAACCGCAATCGAATCGCCCTCACCAATCGGTTCCGCGGCCGTCGCGGTCCAGATCTCGCCGTGTGTCGCAACGCGGCCCACCCTGCCTGGCTCGATCGACGTCAGCGCGCAACCCGTCTCACCGATCATCCCGGCCACGCCCGTCACCGGCACGCGCCGCTGCGACGCCACGGCGAGGCGACCGAGCACCGTCGCGATGAACGCCACCGCAACGACGATCGGCAACACGACCCGAAGGCTGACGTGCAGCTCGGGGACGTCCGTATCCATCAAGATCATCGAGCCAAAGAGGAAACTCGCCAGCCCGCCCGCTGTCAGCAGCCCATAGCTCGGGATCTTGAGCTCGAGGATCAGCAAAAACACTCCGAAACCGATCAACAGGAGTCCCGCGTAATTGACCGGCAGGATTTGCAGCGCAAAGAACGCGAGCAGCAAAGACACCCCGCCGGCGACGCCCGGCAGCACTGCGCCAGGACTCCACAGCTCGATCGTCAATCCGAGCGTGCCGAGGCTGAGCAGGATGTACGCGAGATTCGGGTGAGCGATCGCACTGAGCACGCGTTGGCGCAGACTCATGGCAATCGGCGTCACCCGCGCGCCTGCCGTCGTCAGCACGATCGACGCGCCGTCGAAGCGTGTGACCGTCCGGCCGTCCAGCTTGCTGAGAAGGTCAGCGAGGTCCGGCGCGACCACGTCGATGAGCGGCGGCGTGGCGCCCAGCGCCTCCTCGTCGGTGAACGCGCGGCTGTTGGTCACCGCCTCTTCGGCCAGCGTCACGTTGCGATGACGTCGAGCGGCAAGCGTGCGGGCGTAGGCGGCGACGTCGGCCGCCGCCTTTTTCGCCATCGTCTCGTCCATTTTCTCGCCGTCGCCGGACACCGGGTGCGCGGCGCCGATGTGCGTGCCCGGCGCCATCGCGGCGACGTCCGCCGCGAGCGTGAGCAGGAACCCGGCCGACGCGGCACGCGCGCCCGACGGAGCGACGAAGACCACGACCGGCGTCTTCGCAGCCAGCATGCGCGTGATGATGTCGCGCGTGGATTCGACGAGGCCGCCGGGCGTGCGCAGCGTAAAGACGACCAGCGCCGCGCCCTCGCGATCGGCGCGCGCCATCGTCTCGATCATGTACTCGGCTGACACGGGATGGATGATGCTGTCGACGTCGGCCGCATAGACCACCGGCGCGACCGATGCACCGCTGATCGGCATGACCACGGCGCACGACAGCGCCGCTGTGGTCAGCGCTCCAGCGAAGAGGCATCTGAACCGCGCGAGGGCCATGGACCGGATCCTGTGCATCGGAGGAGGAGAGTACTCTACGCCCGAATTGACGCTAGGATCGCGCGATGCCCGATTCACGCATCTCGACACTCGATGCGGCATTTGCGGCAATCCCCGCCGGCTGGTTCACGATGGGGACCGATCGCGGCCAGGAGGACGAACGGCCGCCGCATCGCGTCTTCGTCGACCGCTTCGAGCTTGCCGTCCATCCGATCACGCGCGCCGAATACGCGCGCTTCGTGTCTGCGACAGGGCACGAGGAGCCCAGGGAATGGTCGTATCCGCTGTTCGCACAACCGGACCTTCCTGTCGTCGGCGTCAGCTGGCTCGACGCGGTCGATTATTGCGCGTGGCGATCAGCGGAAGAAGGACGCGCCGTGCGGCTTCCGACGGAAGCGGAATGGGAACATGCCGCGCGAGGACGGCAAACCGCGCTTTTTCCGTGGGGCGACGTGATGCCTGCCTGGATTCCCAACGGCGGCCGCGGTCCGTTGCCGGCGCCGTGGCCCGTGACGCTCGGCGAGCCGACCGATTTCGGGTTGTTCGGCATCTCGACGAACATCCACGAATGGTGCGCCGACTGGCACGACACGACGTACTACAGCCGGTCGCTCGAGCGGAATCCTACGGGTCCCGACACCGGCGTGCGGCGTGCGTCGCGCGGCGGCGCCTGGCGCCACGCGTACACGATGTGCCGCGTCACGCTGCGGAGCAAGCTCGATCCGTCGTTCCGCTACAACGACTATGGGTTCCGCGTCGCGCGCAGCGTGTGAGTGTCGACGCATCGGGCGACTGCCCGTCGCCGCGGATGACCTGATCGAGGCACTGATGATGAAGACCAGGCTTGCGATGTTCGTCGCGATCGTGCTGGCGCTCTCCACCGCAGCCGCCGCCCAGGCGCCGTCCGCAAATCGGGCGCCGACCTCGGGAACGTTGAGGCAGATCGGCCCCGGCCACTACGTGTATACGCAGAACAACGCAGGGAGACTCTTCAACAGCGGCGTCATCGCCGCGGGCGACGGCGTCCTGGTCTTCGACGCGCTGGATTCGGAAGCGCTCGCACGCTCGGAGCGGGAGGCGATTGCCGGCGTCATCAAACAGCCGATTCGCTATCTCGTGTCCTCAGTGTTCCACGATCCGTTCAGCAAGGGCAATCTCGCCTACGGCGATGTGTTCAAGATCGGGCACGAGAACTACCGTGCTGGCCTGCTCGACCAGATGCAGCGCGGTCAATTGTCAGAACAAGAGCAGCGCACACGGCTGCCGAACGTCACGTTTCGCGATCGCATGACGTTCTATCTTGGCGACAAGGAGATCCAGGTCCTCTACTTCGGCGCCGCGCACACGAAGGGCGACAGCATCCTGTTCGTGCCACAGGATCGGATCGTCTACATGAGCGAGGTGTTCTTCAACGACGAATTTCCGAACATGGCGGCGGGATACGGTGTCTCGTGGATTCGAGTGCTCGATGCGGTGAGGGCGCTCGACGCTGACGTCTTCGTGCCGGGACATGGGTCGATCCCCGACGATCCGAAGCAGACGCGAGCCGCGCTCGACCGCCTGCGGCAGCTCCTCGTCGATGTACGAGACCGAATCCAGGCTGAGATTGCGCGAGGCGCGACCGAAGATCAGACCCTTGCGACGCTCACGCTCCAGCAGTACGAGAAGATGCCGCAGTTCGCAGGGACCAGGGAAGCTGTCGTACGGCGGATCTACAAAGAACTGAAGGGCACGCTTCCGTGACCATCGGAACATTGCTCATCGTGACACGCGTCCTCCTCGGCGCCGCATTGACGAGCCGAGCACGTCCGGCACTGTTCGATCATCTTCCTCAACCGCGCTGGGCGCTTGCGTCGCGGAAGAGGTCCCGGCGTTGAGCATTGTCCCTTCGGCAGAGCAGGCTGGCGTCAACCGATTGAGTTTTTAGCAGCGACACCCCACGACCGAAGTACGATGGCGTGATGAACGCCGAGCGGCGTCCGGATCCGGGCGCGAACTTGGATCAGCGAGACGCGCCGCGTTCGCCGGGATCGATCGAACTCCTCGGTCTCGAGCGGCTCGAGGACCATGCGAGGCGATTGGCGGCGCTGTTCACCGTCTCCTGGCGCCCGCGCGGCGGCAGCCGGGTGCACCTGAAGCGCCTCCGTCAGCACACGGCCGTCCTTCGGCAGGTATACAGGGCGCTGGCCGACGACGCGAAGCGCGGCGAACCCTCGTCGCCCGCGGCCGAATGGCTCCTCGACAACTTCCACGTGATCGTCGCGGCGCTGCGCGACATCCATCACGATCTGCCGCCGGGCTTCTTCCGTCGGCTGCCGCAAATCGCTGCCGACGAATTCGCCGGCACGCCGCGGATCTACGCGATGGCGCTGGAGTTGATCCGCACCAGCGCGGGCAGGCTCGATCCGCAGCGGCTGCACCGCTTCGTCACCGCCTTCCAGTCGATCACGCCGGTGACGATGGGCGAGCTGTGGGCCTTCCCGTCGGCACTGAAGCTCGCGCTCGTCGATCACCTGCGCGCGCGAGCGGACATCCTCGCGACGAGCCGCGCGCATCGCCTCGAGGCGGATCGGCTGGTCGACGCGCTCGACACGACGGCGCATGCGCGCGATCGCTGGCCGTCGGAAGTCCATCCGGCCTTCGTCATCCGCCTGCTGCAACGGTCGCGCGAACGCGAGACCGCGGCGCCGCTGCGGCACGAGCTCGACACGGCGCTGTCGTCGCGCGGCCAAACGGTCGAAGACGCGATCCGGTCCGAGGCGCGGCATCAGGCGGGCGAACAGGCGTTCATGGCCAACCTGATTGGCAGCCTGCGGCTGGTGTCGTCGTTCGACTGGAGCGAGTTCTTCGAGAGCGTGAGCGTCGTCGAGCAGGTCCTCCAGCGCGATCCGGTGGCGATCTACGGGCGGATGGACTTCGCCAGCCGCGATCGGTACCGCCATGCGGTCGAGGAGTTGGCGGAGCCGACCGGCGAGGGCCAGGTGCGCGTCGCGCTGAAGAGCGTCGAGCGCGCCCGGCAGGTCGCCGAGCGCACGCCGGACGCTCGAAGCGCGCACATCGGCTACTACCTGGTCGGCGAGGGCCGCCAGCAGTTCGAACGGGGCATCGGCTGGGAGGCGAGCCGCACGGTTCGCATGCGGCGCGCGTTCTTCCGGTACGCCACCACCGGTTACCTCGGCACGATCGCGTTCGGGACCGCGGTGTTCGTCGCGATCGCGGTCGCCTATGCGCGCGCGTACACCGTCAGGTGGCCGACGCTGGTCGCCGTCGCGCTGTTGACGGTCGTGCCGATGAGCGAGCTGACGAT
>Ga0075434_100004911_pt1 | contig 12115 bp, 12 predicted proteins | sample RhiMethybrSRZTD3_FD_75298 | JGI IMG/M metagenome (GOLD analysis project Ga0075434, IMG submission 75298) | Populus rhizosphere microbial communities from Tennessee, USA - Rhizosphere MetaG P. TD hybrid SRZTD3 | ecosystem: Host-associated > Plants > Roots > Rhizosphere > Soil | place: USA... | reverse complement strand
CTGCTTCGCTCCCGTGTCCATTCCCTCGGCTTCTCTTCACTTGGATTTTTCCACGTGTCCGCCGAAGTAGTAGCGCATCGCAGACAAGAGCTTGTCCTGATAATCCGATTCGCCGCGCGAGCTGAAGCGCTGGTAGAGCGCCGCGGAGAGGACCGGCACCGGCACCGCCTCGTCGATCGCCGCCTTGATCGTCCAGCGCCCCTCGCCAGAGTCCGAGACGCGCCCCGCGAATTCGCTCAAGTCCGGGTCCTTCGCCAGCGCGGTCGCCGTGAGATCGAGCAGCCACGAGGCGATCACGCTGCCGCGCCGCCATACTTCCGCGATGTTGCGCAAATCGAAATCATATCGATAGTGCTCGGGTTCGCGGAGCGGCGTGGTCTCGGCGTCGACCGCGTGCTCCCGCGCGCCGATGTTCGCTTCGCGCAGCACGCTCATCCCCTCGGCATAGGCGGCCATCAGGCCGTACTCGATGCCGTTGTGGACCATTTTGACGAAATGGCCCGCGCCGTTCGGCCCGCAGTGCAGATAGCCCTGCTCGGCGGTGCCGCCGAGGCTCTCGCGCCCCGGCGTGCGCGGGATCTCGCCCTTTCCCGGCGACAGGCGGGCGAAGATCGGATCGAGGTGCTTGACCACCGATTTCTCGCCGCCGATCATCATGCAGTAGCCGCGCTCCAGCCCCCAGATGCCGCCGCTCGTCCCGACGTCCACATAATGGATTCCCTTCGGCGCGAGCTCGCGGGCGCGGCGGATGTCGTCGACGTAGTAGGAATTGCCGCCGTCGATCAGGATGTCGCCGGACTCCAGATGCGGCACAAGGTTCGCGATGCTCTCGTCCACGACCGCCGCCGGCACCATCAACCAGACCACCCGCGGCTTGTCGAGCCGGCCGACGAAGTCCGCGAGCGAAGCCGCGCCGACCGCTTTCGCCTCGACCAGCTCCGCGACCGCCTTCGGCGACCTGTCGAAAACCACGCAGGAATGGCCTCCCGCGAGCAGCCGCCGCACCATATTGGCACCCATTCTCCCCAGACCGATCATGCCGATTTGCATAGCCGACTCCTTTTATTGAAAAGAATTATTTTGGACCTGAGTTTCCTGATCGAACGGCGCTCAAGCGCCCGGACTCGCCATGACCGACTGCGCGATCGCACACGCCTCGTCCTGAATCCGCCGCAGGTGCTCCTCACCGAGAAGACTCTCCGCGTAAATCTTGCAGAGGTCCTCGGTCCCCGACGGCCGTACGGCGAACCAGCCGTTGCGAGTGACGACCTTGAGCCCGCCGATATCGGCGCCGTTTCCCGGCGCGCGCGTCAGCTTGGCGGTGATTTTCTCGCCGGCGAGCTGCTCGGCGGCGACTGCCTCCGGGCGGAGTCGCTTGAGCGCTTCTTTTTGCGCCGCCGTCGCCGGGAGGTCGGTCCGCGCGTAAACGGGCTGGCCGAGCTCCTGCGTGATCTCCTCGTATAACCGGTCGGGTCCCTTGCCCGTGCGCGCGATCATCTCGGCGGCGAGGAGACACGGGGCGATGCCGTCTTTGTCGGTTGTCCAGACCGCGCCGTTGCGACAGAGAAAGCTCGCCCCGGCGCTCTCTTCGCCGCCGAAGCAGATCGAGCCGTCGAGGAGGCCCGGCGCAAACCATTTGAAGCCGACCGGCATCTCGACGAGCTTCCGCCCCGCGCGCTCGACCACGCGGTCGATGAGCGAGCTGCTCACCAGCGTCTTGCCGACAGCCGCGGCCGCACTCCAGTCCGGCCGGATGCCGAGGAGGTAGTGAATGGCGACCGCCAGATACTGATTGGGATTCATCAGCCCGAGAGTGGGCGTGACGATCCCATGGCGATCGGCGTCGGTGTCGTTGCCGACGGCGACCTGAAAGCGATCCTTGAGGCGCACCAGTCCGGCCATCGCGTAGGGGCTCGAGCAATCCATCCGGATCTTGCCGTCGTGATCGAGCGTCATGAAAGCGAACGTCGGATCGACCTGCGTGTTGACGACCGTGATCTCCAGCCGGTAGCGCTCCGCGATGAGTTGCCAGTAGTCCACGGACGCTCCGCCCAGAGGATCGACGCCGAGCCGGACGCCGGCCGCGCGAATCGCCTCGATGTCGATGACCTCGACGAGATCCCCGACGTAGGCGGCCATCAGATCCGCCTGCCGGGTGGTCGGCGCGCCCAGCGCCGCGGCATACGCGATCCGCTTCACGTCGCGGTTGTCTTTCTGCAGCAGCTCGTTCGCGCGCCGCTCGATCGCGGAGGTGACGTCCGTATCGGCGGGGCCGCCGTTCGGCGGATTGTACTTGAAGCCGCCGTCGGCCGGCGGATTGTGCGACGGCGTCACGACGATGCCGTCGCCCAAGCGAGTGTCTCTGCCACGATTGTAAACCAGGATCGCGCGCGAGATCGCGGGCGTGGGCGTGTAGGCGTCGCCCTGCTGAATGACTGTCTCGACGCCGTTGGCGGCGAGGACTTCGAGCGCCGTGCGCTGGGCCGGCGCGGAGACGGCGTGCGTGTCCTTGCCCATGAAGAGGGGTCCGTCGATTCCCTGGGCGGCGCGGTACTCGCAGATCGCCTGGGTGATGGCGAGGATGTGCGCCTCGTTCAGCGTGCCATCGAGCGAACTGCCGCGATGACCGCTCGTGCCGAAGCTTACGCGCTGCCGCGGATCGTCGAGGTCGGGCTTGCGCGCGTAATAGGCGCGGTCGATCTCGTGGACATCGATCAGAATTTCCTTAGGCGCAGGCTTTCCCGCAAGCGGATGCGTGGCCATCTGAGCTCCATTCCCCGAGCGACAATGTCTAATCTGTTCTTACCCGGATATGCGCCGGAATCACAGGGGTACGTCGTCCTTGTATCGCGCGGCGGCGCGGCTAAAATTATGAGTGTAACGTTGCGAAATCATGACGATTCAACGAAGCTCAAACGATCCGCTTCTTTTATGAAGATGGGATAAAATCTAAATTTCGCATATTGGCGCTGACTCGGGTGTATGGTATTTTAATTTGCCGGTCGGCAGCCTCTGCGAAAAACCCTTTCGGAGTTAAAGGACATAGAATGGCGACGGAAATTTTAGACGGACTTTGGCTCGATCGCGACTTGAGCTGGCTCGAATTCAACCGCAGGGTCCTGGCCGAGGCCCTCGACGAGCGCAACCCGACACTCGAGCGGCTCAAGTTTCTCGCCATCTTCACGGCGAACCTGGACGAGTTCTTCATGAAGCGCATCGCCGCGCTGCGCGTCGAGAACAACGGTACGCATACCAAAATCCTGGGTGAACTTAGGGCGGTAATCGTCGATATGGTCCGGCAGCAGCAGGCCTGCTTCGCCACTCTCCTGCCCCGGCTCGAAGAGCACGGCATCCGCATTCTCAGCTGGAACGATCTCACGGAACCCCAGCGGCTCGAGGCGACGAAATTCTTTCAGCAGAACGTTTTGCCCGCGCTCACTCCGCTGGTCGTCGACTCGGCGCACCCGACGCCGTTCCTTTCGAACCTGTCGCTTTCCTGGGGCTGCCGGCTGCGCGAGCCGGGCTCCGATGCGCCGCTTTATGGGCGCGTTAAAGTGGCCACCGGCCTCTCTCCCTGGATCCGGATCCGCGCCGAGAGCCCGGCGGGCAGCCGCTGGTTCATCAGCCTGGCGGAGCTGGTGCGGCAGCATCTCGACGATTTGTTCTCCGGCCTGGAGACCTACGATCACACGCTTTTCCGCATCACGCGCGACGCCGAGGTCGAGTGGCACGGCAACGCGAGCGAAAGCCTGCACGAGATCGTGGCCGAGAGAATCCGGCTGCGCCGTTACGAGCCCGCCGTGCGCATCGAGTTCGGCCCCAATCCCGATCCGGCGCTGCGCGAGGTTTTATTGGCGCTGCTGGAGCTCACCGAGGAAGAGGCGTACGAGCTGCCCGGGCCGTTCGATTTCAATACGCTCTGGACGCTGGCGGGAATGGATGTTCCCGATCTGCGCGACGCGCCCTGGACGCCACGGGTGCCGCCGCTGTTAAAAAACGAAAGCGCGCCGCTCGTCAGCACCATCCAGCGCGGCGACATGCTCGTCCACTTTCCCTACGAGAGCTTTGGCGCCACCGTTGAGCGCTTCGTCCGGGAAGGCGCGTGCGATCCCAAAACGCTCGGGCTCAAGATGACCGTCTATCGCGTGGGCGACGACACCCCGTTCGTCCGCTGGCTGATCGAAGGTGCGGAAGGCGGCAAGCAAGTCGCCTGCGTCATCGAGCTTCAGGCCCAGTTCGACGAAAACCGCAATCTTCACTGGGCCGACGAGCTGCTCAAGGTCGGCGCGCACGTCTCCTACGGCGTGCTCGGCCTCAAGATCCACGCCAAAGTCGTGCTGGTCGTGCGCCAGGAGAGCGATGGGCTGCGCTGCTATTGCCACATCGGCACCGGCAATTACAACCAGAAGACCGCCCGCTTATACGAGGACCTCGGGCTCTTTACCTGCGACCCCGAGATCACCGGCGACGTCGTGCAGCTCTTCCACTGCCTCACCGGACACGCCAGGAGCCATCACTTTGAGCGGCTGCTGGTCGCGCCCTGGAACATGCGCGAGCGTTTTATCGGCCTCATCCGGCGCGAGGTGGAGCACCACAAGGCCGGGAGGCCGGCGCGCATCGTGGCGAAAATGAACCAGCTCGAGGACGAGCAGATCGCCGCGGAGCTGGTGGCCGCTTCCCGCGAAGGGCTGCCGATCGATCTCGTGATCCGGGGTTTCTGCTGCCTCCGGCCGGAAGTGCCCGGCCGGACGGAAACGATCAAAGTGCGCTCCATCATCGGACGCTTTCTCGAGCACTCGCGCATCTTCTATTTCGCCAACGGCGAGTCCGAACCGAAGAACGGCGATTTTTACATCGGGTCGGCGGACTGGATGGAGCGAAACTTATCGCATCGCGTGGAAGTCGTGACGCCGGTGAGCGCGCCCGCTTTGCGCCAGCGCCTATGGGAAGTGCTCGATACCAATCTGAACGACCACCGCCAGGCGTGGATCATGAAGCCCAGCGGCGAATACGAGCGCCTCTACCCCGAGCCGGCAGCGCAGGGTCCCGAAGCCGAGGGCACCCACGCCACCCTGATGCATCTCACGGCGAGCAACGGCAACGCGGTCGTGCGGGAATTGCCGCTCAACCGCGGCCCGGAGCTCCCCTTTGCCCACCCGGGGAGCACGCTCTCCGGCAACGGCTCCTAGCCAATTATCGACGCCAAAATCGTCCGCCCGTTCCCGTCGCGCGACTATCCCCCGCTGCCGCCCGCTTCATAAAGTGCTAGCCTCAAGCAGAGCCTGCCGCGCCGAGGAGCGTCCATGCCCGAGAGCAAAAGCGGCGACGAAGTCGAGAGGGTTTTCAAGGTCCGCCGCATCCCGGAAAATCTCGACCGGTATCCGTCGGAGAAGATCGTCCAGGGCTACCTCACGATAGAGCGCGACGGCGCGGAGGTGCGGCTCAGAAAAATCGACGAGTGCCGTGTCGAGAGTTATAAAGGATCGGGGCGTTTGCAGCGGCGAGAAATCGAAATCGAGCTGAGCCGCGATCAATTCGACGCACTGTGGCCGGCGACCGAAGGCCGCAGGATCGAAAAGGTCCGCTACAAGATCGATTGGAGAGGCCACACTATCGAGCTCAACGTTTATCAAGGAAAACTCGAAGGGCTGGCGCTCGCCGAAATCGAGTTTCCCTCGCGCGGGGAAAGCGAAAGCTTCGAGCCGCCGGATTGGCTCGGGGAGGACGTCACCGAGGACAAACGCTATAAGAACCAGAACCTCGCCCGGAAAGGCCCGCCGAAAGGCGCCGTCACTCGGCCGCGGTGACGACGGCGGGCTCGGTGGTGAATTTTTTCGAGGGTCGATCGAGCTCGGCACGCCAGGCTTCCCCATAGGCCCGGAAGCGTCGCCCGAAAGCCTTGGGCTTTTCGGCGAAGATGCGCGCGCCGATCGCTCTCGCCTCCACCCTGAGCTCGGCGCTCCGGCGGTCGATCAAGCCGAGCAGCACCTGGATATCGCGTTTCTTGCCGTACTTTTTGGGCGATTCGAGCAGCGTCTTGTACAACACGTCGAGGTTGTGGTCGTCGCCCAGCAGATCCGACAGCTCGTCGGCCTCCTTGGCCGCCGATTCTACGACCTCCCACGCAGCGGCCAGAAGCGTCATGTGGTAATCATGATATTTGGCCTGCTTGCGCCATTCGTGGAAATTCTCCGCGGTCGGGTCGTCGTAGGCCACCGCCATCGCCTTCCGCGCCTTTCGGTAGGCGAGGACGAGCCCTTCCTCGACGTCGAATCCGTCCAACTCGAGTTTCCGATGCTCCAGGCGTTCGGCGCCTTTGATTACGCGGGCGCGCACTTTTTTAAGTTTTTTATTCAATGTCGCGGCGTCGCCGACGATCTTTTTCCGCCGCGCCGTCAATTCGCGGCGCGCCGATCTGAAGGCACGCCGGTCGATCTGTTCGCTGAACCGTTCGAGCAGGTCGTCGTAGGTCTCGATGAGCGCATCGGCGTCCCTGATCGGCGCCAGCCCCTTGGCCGTATCGCGATACCAGGCGTTCTCAAACCGGTAGGTCTTTTCGAACCGCGTCCGCGCGAGCCGGAGCACGCTGCGGATTTTCTTGCAGTGTTTGCGAACTTCATGGACCGCTTCGCTGCGCTTTAATTTCCGGTTGTCGCTCTCCCCAACGGCCTGCTGGATCTCTTCCATGATCAGCCGCTTCACCGCCTCTTCCATGCTTTCGTAGGGCGCCAAGCAAAACGACATATGCGTCGGACCTCCCGCTTATCGATAATAAATTACCGGAGCCGCCGCGATACAATCGACGGCCGCGGAGACAAAGCGCGCGCCGCTTAACCCTCGGGCTTTTCGGCGCGCGGCTGCGGCAAGGGGTGCGGCACGGGGATATACCTCGCCGGCGGCTGCACCCGGGTCGGCTGAGGAAAATAGCTCACGAAACGGTAAATCTCCACCGGCACGTCGGTACCGACAGGGAGGCCGGGCTCCTCCTGCATTTTTTTCTGGATCGCGGGCTGCAGGGCGGAGAAGATTAAGAACGCCCAGAAGATATCGGTGAATGCCATGGGGTCCTCCCGGCGCGGCGCAGGTGATAACTTTTCTTTACTACGAGGCGAAGAAAAGACAATGCGGCAATTATCTTGCAAGCGGCCCGCGCGGCTGCTATGAAGCGCCCAGACATTCCGGAGATGGCGTTCTCCTTATAACCGCCCGCAGGGCTGATAACGCCTACTTTCATTTGGAGGTAGAGTTATGCAGCCGCGCCGCCTTCGATTTTTTCAGCCTCTCTCGGCAACGACTCCCGGCCCGCGCCCATGAACGGCTTTATCCTGTCGCTGTATATCGGCGCCGGCGGCTTTTTCGGCGCGATCGCGCGTTATCTGCTCTCGCGCGCGATCGGCGGCTGGGCCGGGGCGTTTCCCCTGGGCACGCTCGCCGTCAACGTGAGCGGCAGCTTCGCGCTCGGCTTGATCCTCTACGGCGTCGCGTACGGCAAGAGCTTCTCGCCCGAATGGCGCAGCCTCTGGACGATCGGCTTCATCGGCGCGTTCACGACGATGTCTACCTTCGCCTACGAAACCGTGCGATTATTGGAGCTGCGCGACTACCGGCTGTTCGCGCTCAACTGCGCGGCGAATTTTTTTCTATCGCTCGCCGCCGTGCTGCTGGGCAAGTACGCGGCGCTCAGCCTCTTCAGGTGAGATCATGAAAGAAGAAAGCCAGGCGGTGCTGCTGCGCATCTTCATCGGCGAGAGCCACCGCCATCAGGGGCGCCATCTATATGAATTCATCGCGCAGTATCTGAAAGCGCACCACTACGCCGGCGTCACCGTGCTCCGCGGCATCGAGGGCTTCGGCCACGCCTCGGTCATGCACAAGGCGGACATCCTCGACCTCTCCTCCGATCTCCCCATTGTCGTCGAGGTCGTCGACACCGACGAGAAGATCCGCGCGCTGAAAGAGACCATCGATCGCGAGAACTGGATCGAAAGCGGGCTTATCACCGAAGAAAAAGTGACGATCGTACGGTATGGGAAGAACGGACAACGAGGAGAGTAGCGGTTCGGCGCGTGGCGCCGATCACGGTTTCCAGTTCTTGTCCTTGCTCTCCTGCGGCGACGCGAGCACTTTGTCCAAAAGCTTGCGCGCGTTCGTTTTTGCGTCCTCCACCTGCTGGCCCATGGCTTTGGCCGCTTCCTCGAATGTCTTGTTTGTGATGTTGGCCGGGTTGCCCATATCGTTGTTAGGCATACCGCACCCACAGTTATAGCACATAGGCGATTCCTCCCTGATTTAGTGTCCGCGCTCTCAGGCGATGAATCAACCCGGGCAGATACCCCGCATCGATGAAGGCTTTGGTCTAAACCTGCCAAAAAAGCGACGCCTCCGGCGGGGCCGAACCGCGTCTCGATTCCGGGCGGCGAGCCGGAAGATTACTGAACCAGGCTGTCGTTATAGTTACCCTTCGGCACGAAGTTGAAGAAGTGGCCGGTGCCTTCCACCATCCGCTGCGAGTGGGGCATGCCGGCGGGAATGTGGACGCCCACCGGACTTTCCACGATGGTGCGCTCGCCGTCGATGACGAACTCGGTTTTGAGGCCGGCGAGCTCCGGGCCGGCGCCGATGACGATGTGGTACGTGTCGCAGTTGTGCGTGTGCGGCTGGACGTAGTCGGCCTGCGTCGGCCGCACGTCGCGCACGCTGCGCACGACGGTGTAGAAGCCCGCCTCCGGCTTGAGCTTGCCGTCGACGAAGACGTAGCGCACGCCGGGCGCCTCGGCGGAATGGTATTTGATCTCGGTTGTCGGCCGGACTTCCGGCCGGAGGATGTAGCCCGCGAAGGTCTTCGACTCGCGCTCTCCCCGTGCCGTATCGGGCGCGCGGTCTTCGTGCGTGTAGCCACGGCTCCGGAACAGCACGGTGACGGTGCCCGCGCCGCGCGTGACTTTATATTCGTGCACGGCGCCGGTCGGGATATAGACGCAGGCGGGCGAGACGATTCTGTGCGTCTTGCCTTCGAAGATGATCTGCCCTTCGAGGCCGCTCAGGTCCGGCTGGTCGCCGATGAAATAGTAAAATTCGTCGGTGTTGTGGCAGTGCGGCACCTGATAGTCGGGCACGGCGGCGGGAAGATTCTTCGCCTCGTGGATCGCGACGTAAATGTCGGCCTCGGGATGCGAATCGCGGTTGATGAAGACGTGCCGCTTGACGGGCATCTCGATGCGCTCGCGCAGCGGCCGCTTCTCTTCGAAGCGGGCGCCGAGAACGCCGGGACGGGCTTTGGCGATATACCGGCCGAGATCCGCTTTGCTCATGGATTATTCTCCCAGAATTTTTCTCACGCGCTCGACGACGTCGGGCGGCTGCGCGATCACTTCCTTCGCCAGCGCCGCGAGCTTCTCGCCGCTCACCGGATTGATCTCCCACATGCGTTTTTTCGCCTCGGCCAAAAACTCGGGATCCTTCAGCATACCGCCGTAGGCGTTGCGCAGAATCGTGACGCGCTCGGCCGGAATCCCCGGCGTGGCGAGGATCGGCCGGCCGAAACCGCCGGCGCCGAGAACCACCCGCGCGATGCGTTTCTGGCTCTCGGGCGTCTTCTCGCTATTCATAAGCTCCCAGATCGTCGGCGTCTCGGACAGGCGGTGGTCGCGCTTATCCCCCGTCTGCACCAGGAAGCGGACAAAGCCGGTCTTCGCCCACGTCCGCCCCGGCTCGCGGCCGAAGAACGCGCTCAGCGTCGTGCCGCGGCAGTGGACTTCGTTGCGTTCGACCGCGACATCGACGTCCGCGGCGCCCGGGTATCCGGTCACGAGATCGATCTTCAGATTGAAGATCTCCGATAAAAGCTTCGGGATGTAATAGCCCGTGCTGCCGACGCCGCTCGTGCCGCAGCGCGGCGGCTGCGCCGGCGCGCGCAGATCGAGAAGCGTCTTGTACGGCTGGTCCGAGCGGATGAAAAACAGCTCGTCGTTTTCCTCCGGCGTTCCGATCCAGGTGAATTTCGCCCAGTCGAACTTCACCTCGCTGCGGCCGAGCAGCTGCGCGAAATAGACCGGCGCGACCACCGCGGCGAGCGTGAGGCCGTCGGGCTTGGCCACGCTGTAGACGTAGTTCGCGGCGGTCACCGAGCCGCCGCCCGGCATGTTCTGCACGATGATGTTGGGTTTCCCTGGAATGTGCTTGGCGAGGTGCTGCGCGACCAAGCGGGCGTAGAGATCGCTGGCGGCACCGGCGGAAGCGCCGACGACGATCCTGACCTGTTTTCCCTGGTAGAAATCGCTTTGCGCGCGAAGCGCCGGCGGACCGGCGAAGAAGATCGCGAGCGCGATGAAAAACATTTTCCTCATCCGGCTATTTCCTCTTGCGCGAATAGCGCGCTTCGAGCTTCGCGAGCTCGGCGGTGCCGCTCGCGTCCCAGGTCCATCGCTCGCCGCCGGTAAAAGGCGTGTCGGGGCGCGCGGCGGCAAACTCGTTCCAGGCGGCGATGCCGTTTTTTTGAAACGATTTGAGAAACGACCAGGCGGAGGCCTTGAGCACGAGATCGGGAAGGAAGGTATACCACGCCGCGTTCAGGCGGAGCGCGCGGTGCTCTTGAAGACTCAGCGCGCGCGGCAGATGGCCCTTCATCGCGGAGAACGGCCCGCGGACAAAGCGGCGCGCGCGCTTGATCTCGGCGACCGAGTGCGGCGCCTCGAACTGCACCCAATCGACGCCGCCCTCCCGCTCGTAGAGCCTAAGCCGCCGGAGCGTCTCCGCCATGCCGCCGTTGGTCGCGTCGCGCGCGTAGCACTGCGCCATGATGACGAAGTCGGGATCGATCTCGTCGCGCGCGTCCACCGCCGCGCGATAGCGCGCGACCGCCTCTCGGCGCGAGACGATGGCGATGCCCGCCGACATGGTGCGGCGCTTTTGCTCCAGCGGCTGATCGTCGAGCCGCAGGCCGGCGAGCCCCGCCTCGATGCATTCGCGCACCAGGCGCCTCACCGCCATGATGCCGCCGTGGCCGGTGTCGCCGTCTAGGATGACCGGCATTTTGACCGCATGCGCGATCAATCTGCCGATGGCGACGCATTCGGTCATAGTCAGCACGCCGAGATCGGGCATGCCCGTATAGTTGCCTCCCGTGATGCTCGTGCCGACGAAGCACGCCTCCACGCCGTGCGCTTCCATGATCTTCGCATGAAACGCGTTCGGCGCGCCGAGCACGGCCAGCACCTGGTTTTTCCGCCGCAGCAGGCGGCGCAGTTTGGCCGCGGCGGTCATTCGGAGTAGCGCGCGTAGAAGCGGACCGGATTGTCCCAGAAGAGCTTGCGCAGCTCTTCCGCGGGAAGATTCCAGCCGAGCACGGTCTCGACCGAGCGCGGAAACCAGCTCTCACCGTGGGGATAATCGGAGCCGAACATTAGGACATCCGGACCCAAGAGGTCGATCACGCTGCGGGTCAGCGCGGCGCCCTCGGAGACCTCGATGCTTTGAAAGTAGCGGCCGCCGGTCACATAGCCGCGGATCGTCTGCTTCAATTCCGGCAGCGCCTCGGGACAGAGCTTGGTGTGCTCCTCGAGGCGGCTCACCCATGACGGCAGCCAGCCGTGGCCCGCTTCGAGCGTGCCGACGCGGATTTCCGGGTAGCGATCCATGACGCCGGCGCCGATGATCGCGGCCATGTTGCGCTGGCCGCACCACGGATGCGCCGCCGATCTTTGCAGCCAGAGGTTGTCCCACGAGTCGAGGCCGCCGGGCGCGTACGGCGGCATGACCGTGAAGGTATGGAGCACGACCGAGAGATTTTCTTCCGCCGCCGCCTTCCACACCGGCTCGAGGTCGGGATGATCGAGCGGGAACTGGTACGGGGCGTAGACGAAGACCGCGAGCGGCCAGGATTCGCGGGCGCAGCGGCGCAGCTCGGCGACGGAGGCGGCGACGTCGCGCGCCGAGACGACGACCACGCCTTTCAGCCGCCGCGGAAACGCCGCGCAATAATCCGCCATCCAACGGTGGTACGCCTGGTAAATCGCGGATTCCAGATCGACGTCGTCGATCGTCGTCCAGGCGCCGAACCAGCCCGAGGGAAGCATGAGATTCACATCCACGCCCTCGATATCCATATCCTTGATCC
>Ga0075434_100004906_pt1 | contig 12121 bp, 10 predicted proteins | sample RhiMethybrSRZTD3_FD_75298 | JGI IMG/M metagenome (GOLD analysis project Ga0075434, IMG submission 75298) | Populus rhizosphere microbial communities from Tennessee, USA - Rhizosphere MetaG P. TD hybrid SRZTD3 | ecosystem: Host-associated > Plants > Roots > Rhizosphere > Soil | place: USA... | reverse complement strand
TCCAAGGCAAAAGAAATCTGCACAGCCGCGATGCCGCGGCTCGAATCGAAGAGCGGCGAAAATCTCGCCGCCTGCCATTTTCCCGGTGCCTGATGCTGGAAGTCAAAAACCTCACGAAATATTACGACGTCAGCGGCGGCCTCGTAAGCCGGCTCTCGTCGGGGTTGAAGCTGCTGAAGGCTGTCGATCACATCGGATTTTCCGTGCCGGAGGGGAAGACTTTCGGCCTCGTCGGCGAGAGCGGCTGCGGAAAATCGACGACAGCGCGCCTCATCACGCGCTTGATCCCGGCAACCGATGGCGAAGTCTTTTTTCAGGGCCGCAACATTCTGCGGCTTCCCAAACACGACATGCGAGAGCTGCGCAGGGACATCCAGATGATTTTCCAAGACCCGTACGCGTCGCTGAACCCGCGCATGAAAATTATCGATGTAGTCGGACGTCCGTTGAGCCATTTTCATGGGCTGAAGGGGCGAAAGCGGCGTGATCGCGCGACGGAGCTGCTGGAACTCGTCGGACTGCGTTCGGAGCATCTCGATCGCTATCCTCACGAGTTCAGCGGCGGGCAGAGGCAGCGCATCGGCATCGCCCGCGCGCTCGCCACAGGGCCGAAGCTGATCATTGCCGACGAGCCGGTCTCCTCGCTCGACGTGTCCGTTCAGGCCCAGGTGCTGAATCTTCTCAAGAAGCTACAGCGCGAGTTCAAGCTGAGCTTGATCTTTATTTCGCATGACCTGAACGTCGTCGGCTATCTGGCCGATATCGTCTGCGTCATGTACGCGGGTAAAATCATGGAGATCGCTCCGGTCGCGGAAATCTTCAGAGCGCCTTTGAATCCTTATACCAAGGCCCTTCTGGCTTCGAACCCGACCGTCGGATCTTTCGCGGAGAATATCCGATCGCCGCTCAAGGGAGAGGTGCCGCTTCCGGTCAATCCGCCGGCCGGCTGCCGACTGGAGCCTCGTTGCCCCATCCGCGTCAACAAATGCAAAACCATCGAGCCTCCACTGGAGCAAAAGAAAACGCTACACCAGGTGGCGTGTCACGAAGTGTGAAATCCGGGCCGAGCTTGCCGCGCCGGCGAATCCCGGGTATGTTACGCCCCATATGGAAATCAAATTCGGACTGATCAGCGCGGACTCGCACGCGGCGTTCCACCGCGACGACTTTACCTCGCGCATGTCGGCCCAGAAGTGGGGAGACCGCATCCCTCATGTCGCGAGCAAAGAGGAAGACGGCCAGCGCGTCGACGGTTGGAGCATCTACGGTCAGCCGCCGCGCGGGGACGTGTGCAATTGCCCCGCGGTGATGGGCGATCCTTTTCCGACGTGGCCTAAAGTGTGGGAGGAAGTGCCGGCGACGGCCTTCGATCCGAAGAAGCGTCTCAAGGCATTGGATATCGACGGCGTCGACGGCGAAGTGCTTTTTCCCAATCCGCCCGGCGGCTCGTATTACGAATACGGCGACGTCGAGTTCGAGCTCGCCAGCGTACAGACCTACAACGACGTGCTCGCCGACTGGCGCCATGCGAGCGACCGGTATTTACCGGTAGCGGCGATGCCTTATCTAAGTGATCCAAGAATCGCCGCGCATGAAATCGAGCGCGCCGTAACCAAAGGCCATCGCGGTGTGAACCTCCCCGGAAAGATGCCCAAGGGATTGCCGCATATCGCCGCGCCGCATTGGTATCCCGTCTGGGACGTTTGCCAGCAGCTCAACGTGCCGATCCATTTTCACGGCTCCGCGGGTCTCGACACCGCCGCGTCGGCGAAGAGGTGGAGCGGCTATTCAGTGCGCCAGGCGCACGCGGCAGCGACCAGCACCTCGGCCGTAACACCGGCGCAGATCATTCCGCATTTTATTTTCTCCGGCGTGACCGAGCGTTTTCCGCGTTTGAAAATCGTTTTTGCCGAGGCGGGCATCGGCGGGCTCAACTTTGTCATCGCGGCGTGTGATCACGAGTGGGAGACGCGGCGGCTATGGACGCACGGTCTCGCCACGCGTCCCAGCGAAGCGGTGCGGCGTCAGATGTACGTTAATTTCTGGTTCGAGGCCGAAGGCATCAAGCTGCGCAATGACATCGGCGTCGATAATTTGATGTGGGAATCGGATTTCCCGCACGTCGCCTCCTATTACCCGCGTTCATGGCAGGAGATCGAGCGCGTTCTCCAGGGCGTCTCTACCGCCGATCGCCGTAAGCTTCTCTACGAGAACGCGCTAAAAGTCTACGATATCGAAAATACCGTTTGCACCGTGCAGGCATTGTCTCCATCGCCTGCGCTCTAGCCGAATTCTTCCATGCAGCTGCGCTACGGTTTGATCAGCGTCGACGATCACGTCCAGGAGCCGCCGGACCTCTGGACGAAGCGGCTGTCGAAAAAGCGCTGGGGGGACCGCGTCCCGCGCATCACGCGCGACAATGACGCCGAGCGTTGGTTCGTCGACGGGCAGCCGCTGCTCCAAGGGGGCCCTGCGCGCGTCGCAGCGCTGATGGACGACCGCAACCAGGAGCCGAAGTTTTGGGAAGAGGTTCCGCCGGCAGCCTACTGCCCGGCTGAACGGCTCAAAGCGATGGACGCGGCCGGCGTCGATTATTCGGTGCTCTACCCGACCGTGGCCGGTTCCGCCGGCCAAAATTTTGCGCGCCTAAAAGATCCCGAGCTGGAGCTCGCCTGCGTGCAAGCGTACAACGATTGGCTCATCGAAGAGTGGGCGGGCGCGAGCGAGCGCTTCATCCCGCAGTGTATCGTGCCGGTCTGGCCGCCGGAGGCGGCGGCGGGGGAGATCGAGCGCGCCGTCGCCAAAGGCCATCGAGGCGTCATTTTCCCAGCGGTGCCGATGGATCTCCGCGACGTGCCTCACGTCGCCGGGCCGGAATACGACCCGATCTGGGAGGCGTGCGCGCGCTTGAACGTGCCGCTCTGCCTTCATGCCGGCCCATCGCCCAAGCTTCAGTACGCGCCTTTTTCCGGCCTGGCGCCGGTGCTTGCGGAAGCGCTCGAAGCCGTTACCAAGCCGGTATCGAGCGTGTTTATTCTCGGCCTTTATCTCTTCTCCCGCGTGCTGCTGCGCCACCCGAAGCTCCGTATCGTTCTCGCCGAAAGCGCGCTCAGCTGGGGCATGCTCTATCTCGAATGGGCCGACCATCAGTTCGATCATGACGGGCTCGCGCGCGAAGGCTACGAGCTCACGCCGTCGGAAATGTTTCGCCGGCAATGTTACTTGAACGCCTGGTTCGATGAAGTCGCGCCGTTCGAGCCGTACCTCGGCGCGGAGCACATCCTGTGGTCGACGAATTTCCCCACGGCTACGTCGACCTGGCCGCAGACACGGCAAACGATCGACCGCTGCTTCCGCGGCCTCTCGCCGGAGAAGCGCGAGCTGGTCCTGTGGAAAAACGCGGCGAACCTCTACGCGCTATAAGCGGAATATGTAGTGCAATATAATCGTAGTCGATCTTCCTACCCCACACCGCTTGATGCGCGGAACGGCTTTGCCGTATAAGGTAGCTGGACAAGGAGAAGGATGATGAGCCACGTCGATGCGACGAAAGAGAACCCGCGGCTGGAGGCTCTGCACCGCCGGATGACGGAGAACTCTCTCGGAGGGCATTGGCAGACGCGCTCCCGCGCGCCCAAGCTGGAGCCTTTTTTGTGGCCCTGGTCGGTGATCTATTCCTGCCTGATGGAATCGGGCGAAGTCATTCAGCTGGGCGGCATCGGCGACGCCGCAAATCGACGGACGGTGCAGCTCGTGAACCCGGCTTTGACGGAGCAGAAGTCCACCAGCCGGACACTCCAGATGTCGATCCAGCTCGTGAAGCCGGGCGAGCGTGCGGAATGTCATCGTCATACCGCCGCCGCGCTCCGTTTCGTCGTCGAAGGCGATGGAACGGGATACACCAACGTCGAAGGCGAGCAGATGTTGATGGAGCCTGGCGACCTCGTGCTCACGCCGAACTGGACGTGGCACGATCATTACAATCCGGGAAAAAATCCCATCGTCTGGCTCGATGTCCTCGATGTCCATCTGACTACCTACCTCGACGCAACCTTCCACGAAAATTACGGCGAAGGACCGGCCCAGCCGGTCGTGAAGCCCGAGGGCTATTGCCGGCAGCGGCTAGGCGTCGTCCGGCCGCGCACTGCGACCGTCGCCGGCGAGACCCTACCGTATTCTTATAAATGGACCGACACGCTCGCGGCGCTGAAGGAAGTCGCGGCAGCGGACCGCAAGGATCCGCACGACGGCGTGCTGCTCGAGTATGCGAATCCTCTGACAGGCGGGCCGACGATGCCGACGATCGGCTGTTGGATACAATGGCTCGCGCCGGGCGAAGCCACAAAAACTCATCGGCACACCAGCAGCACGATCTATCACGTCGTCGAGGGTCAGGGCGTGACGACGGTGGGCGGAAGCAAAGGCGTTGGGGAAGATTTGGCGTGGGGGCCGAAGGACTGCTTCTTCGTTCCGGGCTGGAAATGGCACCACTTTAGAAACACCTCGAAGAAGGAGCCGGCGATCATCTTTTCCGTTACGGATCGTCCGGTGCTGGAAAGTCTCGGTTTGTACCGCGAGGAGCAGGAGTAGAGCAGGTCGCCAGCTTTTCGGCGAATAAACGGCGGGATAAAAACAACGCAAAGGAGGCATGCAAATGGCCGGACTGAATGAGTTGCGCAAGACAGTCAGAGGATTGGTGGCGCCGATCCCGGCGGTCTTCGACGGCAAGGGCGAACCGGACCTCCCGATGATGGAGAAGCTGACGGACTGGTATCTCGATGCTGGGATTCATGCATTCTTCATTCTCGGTTCCCAAGGTCAGGGTCCGGCCTGCCGCATCGATCAGCGGAAAGCGATTGCCGAAACCGTGGTGCGCCGCGTGAATAAGCGTGTGCCGTGTATTGTGCAGGTCGGCGCCGTGGAGCCTTACACGAGCATCGAGCTGGGATTGCACGCGAAGCAAATCGGCGCGGACGCGATCGGCGTCGTCGGTCCGTATTATTACAGCGACCGCAACGAGTGGGAGCTGCTCGAAAATTACAAAATGGTCGACAAGGCGGTCGACATGCCGATGCTTCTCTACAACAACCCGGAATATTCCGGCTATCCGATTCCACCGGCAATGATGGCGAAGATCCGCGAGGCCGTGCCGAACGTCTTCGCGGCAAAGCTCGCGATGGGCAGCGTCGATCAGGCGGTCACCTACCTGCGCACCATGTCGCGCGAGTTCAACATCTTCATTCCGATCACCCAGATGATCCCCGGCATGCAGGTCGGCGTCGTTGGCAGCATCGCGGCGGGAACCCCGGTCACGGTGCCGGAGAGCGGCGTCGCGCTGATCGAGGCGATCTGGGCGAAGGATTTCGAGCGCGCGCAAAAGATCCAGGTTTTGCTGCTGGAGCACGGCGAGCGCATGGCGCCGATGAAGCAGTACGGCAGAGGAGTCACTCTGCAGGGTTTGCGCATAAGAGGCCTCGCGGTGAAAGAATATCCCCGCTGGCCGACCAAGCCGATGAGCGCCGAGCACATCAAGCTGTACGAGGAGAACATGAAGCGCATCCTCGACGAGCTCGCCGCATTGACGCCGGCCGCCGACCAAAAAAGAAAAGCCGTTTAACACACCTGTGACTCGCGTCCTCCTCTGGTACGGGAGGAGGGCGCGAGAAACTTCGATCGACACCGCGGAGTAAGAAGGTCCACATCATGGCGCGTCAGTACAAAGTCATCTCCGGAGATGGACACATCGATCTTAATCCCGACGTATGGCGCGGCCGCGTCGCCGATAAATGGCGCGACCGGGCGCCCAAGCGCGTAAAAATGCCGAACGGCTCGGACGCCGTCGTCGTCGACGGCGGCGAACCCAACACGATTGGCATCACGCGCAGCGTGCGCGTGACGCACAGCGACCTTGCGAAGCAGGTCCCAACGTTCGAAAACAGCGCCGGCACGGGCTCGCCCGAGAAACGCGTCCGCGAGCAGGATCAAGACGGAATCGACGCCGAGATTCTGTTCTCGCAGATTTCCTTCGTCCTGCGGCAGGCGAAGGAAGACGATTTTTATTGCGAATTGGTTCGCGCCTACAACGAATTTCTCGCCGAAGAATACATGGCGGCCGCACCGGATCGGCTGATCCCGATGGGCGTCATTCCGATATCGGGAGTCAAGGATGCCGTGCGGGAGCTCGAGCACTGCGCCAAAATCGGGCTCAAAGGCATCAAGCTCGATAAATTTCCCAGCGGTAAATCTTATCCGACGCCGGAGGACGACGCCTTCTGGAAAGCGGCGATAGAGCTGCGCATGCCACTGACCAATCATAATACGGGCAGGTTCGGCACGGTCCGCGAGCCGTGTCTCAAGTATGACAAAGAGCCGGGCCCGGACGTGCATCAGCGCGAGCCGTTGAATTACTTCTTCCGCTTCACCAACGATGCGATGGCCGGCGCGGTGCAGATGGCTTTCGCTGGAGTCTGGGACCGTTTTCCCACGCTCGAGATGTACTGGGCGGAGACGATGATTGGCTGGCTCGAATACGGACTGTGGCAGGTCGACGATCACTATCGCCGCTACATGCCGATGATCCACGAGAACTGGGGCCTCAAATATCTCGAGCGGCGGCCGAGCGAGTATCTTAAGGACCGCAATTACTGGGGATTCCTGCACGATCCGGTGGGCGTGCGCCAGCGCGATTGCATCGGCGTCGACAAACTCATCTGGGGCACCGATTTCGCGCATGCGGCGAGCGAGTGGCCCAACTCGATCCCCATCATGGAAGAGGATTTTTCCGGAGTGCCACAAAAGGAAAAGCACGCGATGCTGGTCGGCAACGTCGTGAGATACTTCCGCCTCGATTCCTGAGGAAACCACGCCGTGCGCGACGTAGGCACAACGCACGAAGATCTCGAGCGCTTTCTCGCCGAGCACCACCTCGTCGGCGCGGGGCTAAGACGCGAAGGACGCGCGGCGCCGCGGGAAGGCAACACCTCGGCGCATTGGTCCTGGGAGGGCATCTACAAGGGGCTGATGCAGTCGGGGAAGATCGTCACCGTCGGGCCGAACGGCATGACCGGCATGCGCTCGGTCGTCGGCATCGAGGCGCGGCGCTTTCCTATCTGGATGAACGTGCAGATCCTCATGCCCGGCGAGCGGACGCAGGCGCATCGTAATCTCAGGAGCGAAACGCGGCTCGTCTGCCAGGCGCCGAAGGAAGGGGTCTTCGTCTGCGAAAACGAAACCTACCCGATGGAGCGCGGCGACGTCGTTACGAATCCGGCGTGGACTTTCCACGACCACTGGAACAAAGGCGCAACGCCGGCGATTTGGGTCGACGGCTACGACAACGGCTACAACCCCAACGTGAACGTAAACGAGCGGCTGCCGGACGACACGCCGTATCAGCAAATCAAAAGGCACGCCGGCGATGGACCGATCTCCGTCGGCGATTTCCGCGCTCTGCCGGACGATCCCGTTTTCCCGATTCCGCCGATGCGCTATCCATGGACCGCGACGCAAGCGGCGCTCGCCGCGCTGCGAGCGGCCGCCGCGGCCGATCCATACGACGGATTTATGACGATGCTCGCCAGCCCCGTGGACGGCGGGCCGACGCTGCCGACGATCGCCTGGCACGCTCAGCTGTTGGAGCGGAAGCAAAGAACGCTGCCGCACCGCCACAACAGCACGACTTTTTACTTCGGTTTCGAAGGCGAAGGCGCGCTCGTCATCGAGGGCGAACGGCTCAACTGGGGCCAGGGCGACATCTTCGCGGTGCCCGCCTGGAAATGGCACCACCACGAGATCACCGGCGGCGGCGACGCGATTCTGTTCTCCATAGACGATTGGCCGGCGATGAAGAAGCTCGGCTTCTACATGAAAGAAGAAGCGCGAGGATTTTAGCGCGCCGCCTGCAAGATTCTTTCGCGAGGAAAATGATGGCCAACCCGAAACTCCGTTTTTACTTTCGTGAGCCGACGATCGACACAAACATCGCGATCACCGACGGCACGGTCAAAATCGATGGCTTCGACTTCGAGTTCGTTCCATCCGAGGATCAGGCGGACGCCTGGGACTGCGGCTTCGCCGCGCGCGTGCGCGCTTACGCCCAGGGTTTGCCGCACATCTCCATACCCGCCTTTCCGAACCGGAAATTTCGTCTGGCCTATATTTTTATCAACAGCAAGGCGGGCATCGAGTCGCCGAAAGATCTGGAAGGCAAGCGCGTCGGCATCATGCAATGGGACAACACCGCCGGGGTGTGGGCGCGCGGCGCGCTGCAGCATTATTACGGCGTCGATCTCACGCGCATCAGGTGGCTTGCCGTGAAGGCGAAAAAAGACGGCATCGCCCAAGGCATTCGCATGGAGCCATTGGAGGGCCGCGGCGATCCCGACGCAATTCTTGACGACCTGCTAGTGAACGGTGGCATAGACGCGGTCATCGGGCCGAACATCCTGCCTTCGATCACGAATCGCGACCCGCGGACGCGCCGTCTGTTCCGCGACTACCGGGCGGAGGAGCAGAAATATTTTAAAGAGACGCGCATTTTCCCCACCAGCCACGTCGTTACCCTGAAACAGGACTTCGTCAACCGTCATCCCAACGCGCCCATTGCACTGCTTAAGGCGTTCCGCCGCTCGCGCGACGAGGCATTCAACCGCCTCGAAGGACCCGACCCGAGCATCATCATCTACTCGTGGGCCGCCGCCGCGGTCAGCGATCAGCGCACGCTGATGGGCGACAACTACTGGGCCTACAACATCGAGGCCAACCGGCGCACGCTCGAGGCGATGACGCAGTTCGCACACGAGCAGGGCTTGTCCCCGAATCGGATCGACTACCGGAACTTCTTCCATCCAGAGGCGTTCGAGTTCCCCGGGGCATAGGCCCCAATCCCCCGTGCAGAATTCAAGCCGGAAGACGGACGATACGCGGCGATCGGACGCCGCGGCCGCGCCCGCCCTCGGCACGCGGGCCGCCGTGCGGCTCCAGGGTCTTTGGAAGACCTATCCAGGAAACGCGCAGCCCGCAGTAAAAGACCTTTCGCTGGATGTATTCGACGGCGAAATCGTGACGCTGCTCGGTCCTAGCGGCTGCGGCAAAACCACGACGCTGCGAATGGTCGCCGGCCTAGAGGTTCCCGACGCCGGCGAGATTTATTTCGGCGAGCGCGCGGTCGTTCTGACTTCACGGCGAGTATTCATTCCCCCCGAGAAGCGCAACGTCGGCATGGTATTCCAGTCCTATGCGATCTGGCCCCATATGACGGTCGCGGAGAATGTGGCGTTTCCGCTCAAGTCGCACAAGTTCCCCCGAAAAGAAGTGAAAGACCGCGTGCGCAAGGCGCTCGATCTAGTCGGGATGGCGGGATACGAAGATCGGCCGGGCCCGCTTTTGAGCGGAGGGCAACAGCAGCGCGTCGCGTTCGCGCGCGCTCTTGTCACCGAGCCGCAGGTGTTGCTGCTGGACGAGCCCTTCAGCAATCTCGACGCGAAGCTGCGCGAGCAGATGCGCATCGAAGTGAAGCTCTTACAAAAGCGCCTCAAGATCGCCGTGCTGTTCGTCACGCACGACCAGGTCGAGGCGCTCAGCCTCTCCAACCGCATCGCGCTGATGAGCGGCGGCGTCGTGCAGCAGCAAGGGTCGCCGCGGCTGCTTTACGAGCAGCCCGCGAACGAATTCGTGCGCGACTTCGTCGGCAGGACGTTATTATTCAAGGGCAGGGTGCAGAGCGGCAATCCCGCCGGGCAGATGGCAATCGCGGTGGACGGAGCGCCCGATTGCGTCGTCTTCGGCCGGACCTACAACGCGGGCGGCGTTAAAAGCGGCGAATCGGTGTATATTGCGATCCGCCCCGAGGACGTGGAGATTCTTCCGGCGCTGGCGGCGCAAGCGCCGTCGGGGATGATCGCGGGGACCGCGCGCGCGACGCTCTTCGTCGGCGAGCGCATCGAGTATCAGGTCGAGGTCGATGGCCAGCGCGACGTCGTAATATACGGCGAGCGGCACAGTCCGGTGGAGGAAGGCAGCAAAGTCTGGCTCAAGCTCAGGCCCGACGGGCACAGCGCCTGGTCGTCCGACTGGCTCAACGACGGCGTGTGAAATAGGAGGCATAATCATGTCCGTGGTTTTACTTTTATCGTTTCTCGCGCTGCTCGGTGTTTCATTCAAGTCGAACACCATGATCGCGGAGGCTGCCGAGAAACCCGTCGCCTCGGCGGCCTTCGAGGAAGAATGGTCCAAGCTCATCGCCGCCGCCAAGCGGGAAGGCACGGTCATGATCGCTTCCGGCGGCGCGCCTTCGCGGCAATATCGCCCGGTGGTTGATGTTTTCTCGAAAAAATACGGCATCGCCGTCGAAGTCTCTACCGGCAGCGCGACCGACACGGTCAACCGCGTTCTCGCGGAGCGCAAGGCCGGAAGGTATACGATCGACGTCACTTTGATCAGCATTCGTGAGGCGCAGCAAAGGCTGCTTCCCGCCGGCGCGCTCATACCGTTCACTCCGTTGCTCATCCATCCCGAAGTGCTGGACAAGTCTGCGTGGTACCAGGGCCGTCATTGGTACGGCGACAAGTCGTCGAACACGATTTTCATCTATCACGTGTCGAAGGAGGATAAGTACGAGTATTGGTACAACACAGAAAAACTCAAAGACGCGGATATGGCGACACTTAAAAAACAGACCGACTTCTTCGATCCCCGCTGGAAGGGAAAGCTCCTGGGGCAAGGGATGGGCGATCCCTCCGGCATCAGGCAGATGATCGACAGCTACTTTGAGCCCGACCGGGGCCCCGATTGGGTAAAGACTTATCTACTCGATGCCGGACTTACGTTCTCGGACGACCGGAGAATACTCGAAACGTGGCTCGTGGGCGGCAGATTTCCGCTTCAGCCGGTCGTCACGGGCAGCGAAGATCTCATAACCCTGTCCAAGAAAGGCCTGCCGATCAAGCAGGGCTTTCTTCCCAAACAAATCGCACTCGTGCGCGCGGGAGGTTCCGGCTGCTGTATCGCGGCGTTCGCCAACGCGCCGCACCCGAACGCGGCGAAGCTCTTTGCCAATTGGTTTCTCACCAAAGAAGCGCAAACCCTGACTCACACCCTGGTGCCGAACCTCGACCGCTCGTCGCTGCGTAACGACATCCCGTTCGGCGAGGTGCCGCCCGACCAGCGCCGCGTCGCGGGCGTCGAGTACGGCTTTCCCGACGCGGATCCCAAATTCGGCGCACGCCAGGAAGAGGCGCAGAAATGGATTTACAAGATCTGGGAGTCGCGTCAGAAATAATTCCTCTCCGCGATACCTTATAAGAGAGCCCGCGCCGATACCTCATGGAACGGTCGCCCACGATAGACGAGCTGCGCGCCGCGAGAAACGTCCCGGCGCTACAACTCACAACGGGCCATTTCATCATGGCGGCGGTGCTGCTCGTGCTGGGCTACTTTCTCGTCTGGCCCGTCCTGCTTCTTTTAATCAACAGCTTCAACGCAGCGAGCGACTGGTTCGTCGAACCGCGCGTGTGGGGAGTGCGCCACTGGCAGAACGCTTTTCAGCGGCCGGGTCTGCTCAAATCGCTCGGCAATTCCATGCTGATCTGGTCTTTGACGTTCTCCTTCAGCTTTCCAATCGGAGTCGCGATCGCGTGGCTGCTCGCGCGCACGCGGGTGCCTTTCAGCCATTCCCTCGAATTCATGTTCTGGATCTCCTACATGGTGCCGACGCTGCCGACGACGATCGCCTGGATCAGCTTGCTGGATCCGGATCTCGGATTCATCAATGTCGCGCTGACGAAGCTCGGGCTTTTCGCGCAGGGGCCGTTCAACATCTTCACCGTCCCGGGAATCGTGTGGGCGAATCTGATGGGACACGGCATCGCGATCAAGGTAATGCTGTTGACGCCCGCGTTCCGCAACATGGACTCGACGCTGGAGGAGGCCGCGCGCGTCGGCGGCGCGGGTAACCTGCGGACTTTGCTCCGCGTCACGCTGCCGCTGATGCTGCCGCCGATGGCGCTCGTGTTTGCGCTGCAGCTGCTGCGAATCTTTCAATCTTTCGAGACCGAGTACCTGCTTGGCGTGCCGTTCGGTTTCTATGTTTATTCGACCAAGATCTTCACGCTGATTCGTAATC
>Ga0075434_100004899_pt1 | contig 12133 bp, 10 predicted proteins | sample RhiMethybrSRZTD3_FD_75298 | JGI IMG/M metagenome (GOLD analysis project Ga0075434, IMG submission 75298) | Populus rhizosphere microbial communities from Tennessee, USA - Rhizosphere MetaG P. TD hybrid SRZTD3 | ecosystem: Host-associated > Plants > Roots > Rhizosphere > Soil | place: USA... | reverse complement strand
GCGCCGGCCAACTACTACCGCGCGCTGAAGGACGTGGCCGCGTGGGCGCCGGAGAACGCGATCATCATCGGCGAGGGCGCCAGCACGATGGACATCGGCCGCACCCAGCTCTTCAACTCGAGGCCGCGGCACCGGCTCGACGCCGGCAGCTACGGCACGATGGGCATCGGCATGGGCTTCGTCATCGCCGCCGCGGTGGTGCATCCCGACAAGCCGATCATCTCGGTCTCGGGCGACTCCGCGATCGGCTTCTCGGGCATGGAGATCGAGACGGCCTGCCGCTATCAGCTACCGGTCAAGATCGTCGTCTTCAACAACGGCGGCATCGGGCCGGGACACGCGACACCGCCGGCCAACCCGCTCCAGACCATGAAGCCGAACGCGCTGATCTATGGGGCGCGTTACGACAAGATGATGGAAGCGTTCGGCGGCAAGGGCTGGTTCGTCGAGAACCCGAAGGATCTCAAGAGTGCGTTGGAGCAGGCGACCGCGTTCAAGGGGCCGGCGCTGGTCAACGTCATGATCTCGCAGGAATCGGCGCGCAAGCCGCAGCAGTTCAAGTGGCATAGCTGATCGGCTGAAGCTCGAGCTCGACAGGGGCCGCTCGGCGAGGGGCGGCCCCTTTTCATTGCCCGCTCGGCCCCCGAACAACACGTAGCTGTCGCACCAGGTACGCGACGATCGCGACGTTGACCGCGACGATCGCCACTCGTGATACCGCGAAGCGTTTCCAGACCTCGTAGAGCTCGAGCGGGATCAACGAGCTCGTGACGATGATCGTAAAGTACTCCGCCCATCGACGCCTGAGCCAGAGGCCCACCCCTTCGGTGAAGAACACGGCCGCGTATACGAACGATCCCGCGGCGATCGTCTCAAACGTACGAGGATCGGCGGCCACGAGTCGGCGGAGAATTGCACCGAGGTAACGGTTCTGAGGGTCGATGTTGAGCCGGTCCGCCCACGAGGTCGCGAGAACCGATACGTCGGCGTGGATCAGGCGCAGCGCGCCGAATCCCACGCCGATGAGTAGGAGCGCCTTCAGCAGCTTGAAGAGCGCGATGAGGCGCAGGCCCATGTCGCCTCGGGCGGAAGACACCTAGCCCTTGACGGATCCCGCCGTCAAGCCCTGGACCATGTACTTCTGAAATCCGAGCACGAGCAGCACCGCCGGGAGCGCGGACAGGAACCCCGACGCGGCGATCACGGAGTAGTCGATGTTGATCTGCCCGTTCATGCCCGCGATGACCGGGGGTAAGGTCGTCGTCCCGAGCTTCGTGTTGAGCACCTGCGCCACGATGAACTCGTTCCAGCACAGCATGAACGTGAAGGCGCCGCTGGCGACCAGCCCCGGCCCGGACACTGGAAGAACGATCCAGTAGTACGCCTGCAGGCGATTGCACCCGTCCACGAGCGCGCTCTTGTCGAGATCGGTCGGGATCGTCTCGAAGTAGGCCTTCATGATCCAGACCGTGAACGGCAGGGTGAACGAGCAATACGCGAGGACCAGGCCCGTCAGCGTGTTCTGGAGCCCGAGGGCCTTGAACAAAAGGAAGTACGCCGGGATCAAGACGACCGTCGGCAGCATGCGGGTGAAGAGCAGCGCGAAGAGGGAGAACGTCTTGAGCGGCACCCGGAAGCGGGCATAGGCGTAGCCGGCGGTCGTGCCGATGACCAGATTCACGACCGTCACCGCCGCGGCGACGATCAAGCTGTTGAGCATCGAGGGCAGGATCTTGGCGGCCTGCCCCTCGGCGTGGAAACGAACCAGGCCGAGCACCATCCGGTAGTTGTCGAACGTGATCTCGGGTGGGATCAGTGCCAGCGGGCGCGCCAACAAGTTGCGCTGGTACGAGACGCTCGTGATGAACAGCCAGATGAACGGACCGACGAGCCAGAGCGCGATCACGGCGACCAGCGCGTAGACCGCCGTTCGGTGCGCGCGTCGCTTGGGTCTCACGCTTGCTCGGCCTCGAGCTTTCGGAAGACCACCTTCTGGTAGATGACGGCCAGGATGAGGCAGAAGAGCGTGATCGTGTAGAGGATCGCCGTACCCGGCCCGAACTTGAAGAACTGAAACGCGGTCTGGAATCCGAGCCAGGAGAGCGTCGTCGTCTCGTTGCCCGGGCCGCCCATCGTCAGGACGTAGATCAGGTCCAGCATCAGGAATCCATTGACGGTGGATACGACGAGGATCAGGAACAGCATGCCGCGCAGTGCGGGCAAGGTCACGTGCCGGAAGCGCTGCCAGTAGCCGGCGCCGTCCACCTCGGCCGCGCTGTAGAGCTCCACGGGAATCGATTGCATGCCCGCGAGCAACAACAAGGTCGCGAACGGCGCCTGGTTCCACATGTAGACGGAGACCAGGACGTTGAGCGCGCTGAAGCCGGATTTGAGGAACGAGATATAGCTGTCGATGAGCCCCGCTTTGTAAAGAACACCGTTCAGCGCGCCGAACTCGACGTCGAGGATGCCGATCCAGAGGAGGCCCACGACGACGCGGGAGAGCGACCAGGGGATGAGGAGCAGGCTTCGCATCACCGGCTGTCCCACGAAACGCTCTTGAAGGACGAGCGCCATCCCGAGCCCGACCACCGTGGTCTCGAAGACGAACGCGCCGACGAAGTACACCGTGCGCCAGAGCGCGTCCCAGTAGTTCGGGTCGGCGAGGAGCCGCAGATAGTTCTGCACGCCGACATAGCGGAAGAGCGGGATGCGCACGCCGAAGAGCTCCACCGCCGGGCCTGTCGCGCGCAGGAGATTCACGTCCGCGAAGCTCATCCAGAGCGAGTAGGCGAGTGGGAAGAGTACGACGAGAGAAATGACCAGGAAGGCCGGGAGAATCAGGAGCGACGCGAAGGAGCGCTCCGAGAGTCGGAACCGGCGGGCGGTCAGGCCCGGGGCGAGGACCGGACTTGCGATGCGGTCCGGCGGGGCCGACGCCATATCGCCGAGCGGCCTACTCGAGCGACTTCTGCAGCTTTACGAGCTCCTTGAGCGCCTGGGGCACGGTCGTGCCGCCGCGAATCATGTTGTGGACGATCGGCACGGCCTTGACGTCGTACTCGCTGTACCAGGGCTCCTTGTAGGCCGCGATGACCTTGCCCTTCTCGTACTGCTTCCGCAGCAGCTTCAGGTCCACCCAGCGATCGTACGAAGCGATGATCTCCGGGTGCTCGTACATCTCGGGGTAGGGATTGTCGAGGCCGGAGATGAGGCACCACTGGCGCTGGACGTACCAGTCGCCCGCGAGGTTGCCGCCCAGGTAACGGGTCAGCTTCCAGGCATCGTCCATGTTCTTCGTCTTGGCGTTGATCGTGTAAGAGTCCGTCCACATGTAGGTCTGGCCGGTGCCGGGGTACATCGTCATCTTCGCCTTCTTGGGCGCGAGCTTCGAGTTCTCGGGCTCGCCGGCGATCGTCTTGAGGTAGTAGGAGTGGTTCGTGTGGTACGCGTAGCGCCCGGTCCAGAAGAGACGGTGCGTATCGGTCGACGAGGTCTTGGTCAGCACTTCCGGGTTGACCAACTCGGCCTTCCACACCTTCTGCCAGCGCTCCATGGCGCGCGCGACGCCGGGCTCCTGGTCGACGATGACCTTGTTCTTGGCGTCGAAGACGTTCGCGCCCTCCGAGAACGCGTCGGTCATGAACTGCGGCATGGTCCCCGAGGGGCTGTTGTTCCAGTTGGGAAGGAACGGATGGTCGCTCACCTTGTCCTTCTTCAGCTTCAAGCTGTGCTCGACCAGCTCGTCCCAGCTCTTCGCCGGCGCCTTGATCCCGGCTTGCTGGAGCATCGGCTCGTTGTAGATGAGGGTAAAGAGGCTCGTGAAGTAGGGCAGACCGGAGAGCTTGCCGTCCTTGGTCTTGAGGCTCTCGAGGTTCTGCGGGTTCATCTTCTTCTTCAGCTCGTCGACGCCGGGCAGGTCGTCGATCGGTCGGATGAGCCCGTTCTCGTACCAGCGCTCGCGGAAGTTGTGGGCGCAGTACATGACGTCGAACATGTCGCCGCCGAACGCGCGCGTCTCCATCGACGGGTGGTACTGGGCCCACGGAATCGCCTCGTACTTCACCTGGCCACCGAACTTCTGGTTGTAGACGTTCACGTAATCCTTGACCGTATCGGGCTTGAAGACCCAGCCGGCGAGATTGACCGGCTTGTCGGCGCGCGCCTGGCCGAACAACCCATCGGCGAGGACGGCCGAGGCGCCGAGGAGACCGGTCGTCTGGAGAAAGCTCCGTCGAGTGGTGGGCGTCATAGGAGTGTCTCCTTCCCGAAGTGGCGTGATTATTCGGGAGCCCACCACGGCTGTCAAGGCTTACCATCCCGCTGATCCTCAACCACTGGAGGTCGCCATGTGCTCGACGTTACTGACGCTTCTCCTGTTGCTGCTCGCCACGCCAGCCCTTGCTCACGGCCCGAATCAGCCGGCGCACCAGATTTATCGCATCGGCGACTTCAAGCTGGAGAGCGGCGAGATCATCAAGGACTTCGCGATTTCGTACGTCACGCACGGAACGCTGAACGCCAAGAAGTCCAACGCCATCCTGATGGTGACGGCGATCAGCGGCAACCACCATCGCATCGACTTCCTGATCGGCCCCGGCAAAGCGCTCGATACGACGAAGTACTTCGTGATCGCGACCGACGCGATCGGCAACGGGCTCACGACCTCTCCGAGCACCAGTACCGCGCAGCCCCGCATGAAATTCCCCAAGTACGGCATTCGCGACATGGTCGAGTCGCAGCACCGGCTCCTCGATCACCTGGGCATTGCGCACGTGGTGGCGGTGATCGGACCGTCGATGGGCGGGATGCAGACGCTTCAGTGGGGCGTGAGTTACCCGGACACGATGGATGCGCTCGTGGCGATGGTGCCGCTTGCGCGGACTCCCGCGTGGACGGTCACGGTGCTCGAGGCCAGCCGCAAGGCGATCACGCTCGATCCGGCCTGGAACGACGGCAACTACACGAGCCCGCCCGAGAAGGGCATCCGCCTGTGGCGCGACATACTCAATTTCCTGGCGGCTCGCACCCCGGAGGTGTCGCGCGACCAGTTCGAGAAGCCGCTCGACATCTTGCCGTGGATGACGCAACAAGAGACCGGTCTCATCAAGGCGTTCGACGCGAATGACTGGATCTATCAGACGTGGGCGTACGAGCGGCACGACGTCGGCACGACTCCAGGACAGAACGGCGACTACGTGAGAGCGCTGCGGGTGATCAAGGCCAAGACGATCATCCTGAACGGCGCGAAGGATCTACTGAACCCCGAGTGGGAGCCGGAAGAGGCGGCGCGCTACATCCGTGACGTCCGGGTGGTGACGATCAGTCCCGGCCGCGTCACCGGCCACGCCGCCGCCGGCGGCGCTTTCCCGGCCGACGTCGAGTTCCTCAACCGCGAGATCGCGGCATTTCTCGACATAGTCACGGATCGGGGCAAGAAGCTCGACTGAGGACGCCATGAGCTTGAATCGGAGCAAACGCGACGCAGATTGCCGGTCGGTGGATCGGGCGGCGACACTCGGCTTCTCGGGGCGCGCCGCCCGAATCACTTACGCAAGAAGAGCCCGTCGGGCGAGCTAGTCCTGGCCTATCTCCTACTGCGCTGGGACCGGTACCCACGGCTCCGGGCAGCTCGGCGTGTTCGGGTAGTACGCCCCATAGCTTGGGCAGTAGTACCAGTAGCTCGGCGCCGGCGGCTCGTAGGTGTACGCGGGCGGGTAGTACACCGGGTAGGCCGGCGGCACGAAGAGCGGCACGCCGACGAATAGACCCACGTGCGGCCCTCGCACGAAATGGCGGCGACCGTCGAAGCTGTGACCGAACGCACGATGGCCGTCAAAGTGTGGGACCGGTGCACCGTGCGAGACTGGTGGAACGTGCGGGACCGGCGGACGTCCCGGCAACCCGCGACCATCGTGGGGCGCGGCGTAGCTGAGCGATGCCGTGACCAGAATGGCCGCGACCGCGACGAGCGCGATCGATGAGAATTTCCTAGTGAGCATCATGCTGCACCTCGCTGAACATTGGACCGCACCGAATCGGCAAATATTCAGCGGGCGTCGACCGACGGCGTCTCGCTCGAGGATCAGGATTACAGATCAGCCCGGCGAGAGCGCAATCACCCTGGCGGCATGATCGACCGCCGCCGCCAGTGCGTCCACGACATCCCTATCGCCAGAATGGCCGCGACGCTGAACAGCCCGAGCCACGAAATCGCCGCGACGTTTTCGATCGGCAGCCATCCCCAGCTGCCCACGAGCCAGTAGAGCGCGGCCAGGAACGCGTTGGCGAGCAGCAGGCCCATGCCGCCCATCGAGCGCAGGGCGAGGCGCACGCAAATGAACCAGCCGATCAGCAGGACGACGCCGCCGAACACCGTGGGCGGACTCCACTCGAACCCCGTGCTCCTGACCCACGCGTAGTACGAATATCGGGTGGGATTGTAGGTGGCGCCGACCACGAGCACCGCCAGGGCGAACCGCGCGAGGAAACCGCCGAGCGTGAGGCGTGGGCTGGCGACCATGGCGGCGATTATACTGCTGCCACCCGATGACTTGCCCTCGCTGCCAGACCGAGAATCCGCCACGGGCGAAGTTCTGCCTGGAGTGCGCGAACCCGCTCAACGAGGCCCGTTGCGCGAGCTGCGGCGCCCAGCTGCCGGCCGCCGCGAAATTCTGCCTGGAGTGCGCGCATCCGACGCGTCTCGCGAATTCGGCGAAACCCGTCGCCGCGCCCACGATCGCTGCCGCCGCACCCCTCCCGCGCTTCGCCTCCCCGAACGCCTATACCCCCAAGCACCTCGCCGAGAAAATTCTCACCTCGAAGTCCGTGCTCGAGGGCGAGCGCAAGCAGGTCACCGTTCTCTTCGCGGATCTCAAGGGCTCGATGGAGCTCCTGGGCGACCGCGATCCCGAGGACGCCCGCAAGCTCCTCGACCCGGTCCTCGAGCTCATGATGGAAGCCGTCCACCGCTATGAGGGAACGGTGAACCAGGTGCTGGGCGACGGAATCATGGCGCTCTTCGGAGCGCCGGTGGCACACGAGGATCACGCGGTGCGCGCGTGCTACGCGGCGCTCAGGATGCAGGAGTCGGTCAAGCGCCACGCCGACGAGATGTTCCGCTCGCACGGCGTCCTCATCCAGATTCGCGTCGGCATCAACTCGGGCGGCGTGGTCGTTCGAGCCATCGGCTCCGATCTGCAAATGGACTACACCGCCGTGGGCCAGACCACCCATCTCGCGGCTCGCGTGGAGCAGCTGGCGGCGCCCGGCAGCATCCTGCTGGCGCCGACGACCTTGCAGCTCGCGGAGGGCTACATCCAGGTCACGTCGCGAGGGCCGGTCCCGGTGAAGGGCCTCTCGGAGCCGATCGAGGTCTACGAGATCGTCGGACCCGGCGCAGTGCGCTCACGATTGCACGCCGCCGCCGCCCGCGGCCTGACCCGCTTTGTCGGGCGCGACAGCGAGATCGAGCAGCTGCATCAGGCGCTGGAAAGCGCCCAGGGCGGACACGGCCAGGTGGTCGCGGTGGTCGGCGAGCCCGGGGTCGGCAAATCCCGCCTGTACTGGGAGTTCACGCACTCCCATCGCTTGCAAGGCTGCCACGTGCTGGAGAGCGGCTCGGCTTCCTACGGCAAGGCCACGGCCTATCTCCCGATCATCGATCTGCTCAAGGCGTATTTCCGCATCGAAGAGCGGTACGAGACACGGACCATCCGCGAAAAGGTGACCGGCAAGGTCCTGTCGCTCGACCGCGCTCTGGAGCCCGCTCTCTCGGCACTGCTCGCGTTGCTCGACGTGCCGGTCGAGGACGCCGCGTGGGCCCGGCTCGATCCCTCCCAGCGCCGGCAGCGGACCATGGAGGCTGTGAAAGGATTGCTGCTGCGAGAGAGCCAGGTGCAGCCGCTCCTGCTGCTCGTCGAGGACTTGCAATGGATCGATGCCGAGACCGAGTCGGTGCTGGATAGCCTCGTCGAGAGCCTGCCGACCGCTCGATTGCTGCTGCTCGTCAACTACCGGCCGGAGCACCAGCACGGGTGGGGGAGCAAGACCTACTACCGGCAGCTTCGCCTGGACCCGCTGCCGGAACAGGGCGCCGACGACCTCCTCACGAGCGTGCTCGGCACCGACACGAGTCTCGACGCGCTCAAGCGCACGCTCGTCACCCGGACCGAAGGCAACCCGTTGTTCCTCGAGGAAAGCGTGCGCGCGCTGGTGGAGACCAGAGCCCTCACCGGCGAACGCGGGGCCTATCAGCTCGCCCGCGACGCCACGGCGGCCCAGGTGCCGACGTCGGTCCAGGCGATCCTCGCGGCGCGCATCGATCGTCTGTCGCCCGAGGACAAACGGCTGCTCCAGGCAGCCGCGGTCATCGGCAAGGGCGTGCCGTTCGCGCTTCTGCTGGCGGTGGCCGACATGGGCGAAGAGGACGTGCGGCGCGGACTCGCGCACCTGCAGGCGGCCGAGCTGCTCTACGAGACGCGCCTGTTCCCGGATCTCGAGTACACGTTCAAGCACTCGCTCACGCACGAGGTCACGTACGGGGGCCTCCTGCAGGAGCGGCGTCGCGATCTTCACGCGCGTCTCGTGGACGCGATCGAGGTGCTCCATCGCGATCGCCTCGGCGAGCAGATCGAACGGCTCGCGCACCATGCGGTTCGCGGCGAAGTGTGGGACAAGGCGGTCCCCTATCTCCGGCAGGCAGGATTGAAAGCCGCTGCGCGCTCGGCGCTCCCGGAAGCCCGCAGCTGGTTCGAGCAGGCGCTGGAGATCCTCGCGACCTTGCCGGAGAGCCCGTCCACGCTCGAGCAGGGCTTCGAGATCCGCCTCGAGCTGCGGCCGCTGCTGGGCCAGCTCGGTGAGTATCCGCGCGTGATGCAGCGCCTGCGCGAGGCCGAGGCCATCGCCGAAGCGTTGAACGACGACGGCCTTCGAGGTCGGGTCTGCGCGGTCATGACGAACGCCCATTCTCAGCTCGGCGAGCTGGAAGAGGCGCTGGCGACCGGGGCGCGCGCGCTGCGGATCGCCCGGCGCCGGGGCGACTTGAGTCTGCGCCTCCTGACCGCGACCTATCTCGCCCAGGCCAACTACTTCCGCGGGGAGTACGAGCGCGTGGTGGAGCTCATGGCGGACAACCTCGCGGCGCTGCCCGCGACCTCGAGCTACGAGTCGTTCGGGGCCGCGATGCCGCTGTCGATCTACGATCGCTATCTTCTGGTCAGAGGGCTCGCTCAGCTCGGCCGGTTCGACGAGGCGGTGCAGTACAAGACCGAGGCGCTGCGGCTCGCCGAGCCGACACGGCACGCCTACCCCGTCGGCATGGCGTACCTGGCCGCCGGCTGGCTCCACCTGCTCAAGGCGGACTGGACGCAAGCGCGCTCACTGCTCGAGCAGGGTCTTACGGCGTACCGGACGGGCAACGTCGTCCTGAACCTTCCTCACGCGGTCGCCTGCTCGGCCTGGGCGCTGGCGCAAGTCGGCGAGGCCGCTGAGGCGCTGGCGCTTCTGCGCGAGGGCGAGCATCTCCTCGAGCGTGAGGCGGGCAGGGGCATCGTCGGTCTTCACGGAGAGGCCTGCTATGCGCTGGGCCGCGCGGCCCTGCGGCTCGACCAGCTCGACGAGGCCCATCGTCTGGCGGACCATGCGCTCGCCCATTCTCCATCCCAGCGCGGGTTCGCGGCCCATGCCCACCACCTGCTCGGCGACATCGCGACGCATCCCGACCAGTTCGATGCCGCTCGAGGCGAGACCCACTATCGCAAGGCGCTGGCGCTGGCTGAGCCGGGCGCGATGCGCCCCCTCGTCGCGCACTGCCACCTCGGTCTAGGCAAGCTGTACCGGCGCACGGGCCCGGGCGAGGCGGCTCACGAGCACATGGCCATCGCGACCGCCAGATATCGCGAGATTGGCATGACGTACTGATCGAGCGAACTCAGCCGCCAACGAGGACTAATTTGTAGACGCTACGCGCCCCGGTGCGCTAAGTACGAAGGGTGAGGACGTCACGCCTGGCGGCGCTCTGTCTCGCCCTGGCTCTGACCACGCCGGTCCATGCACAGCCCCCTGATACGATCCTGCTCGAGGATCTGACGTGGACCGAGCTTCGGGCTCTCGTCCGCGCCGGCAAGACGACGGTCCTCCTGCCCATCGGCGGCACCGAGCAGAACGGCCCTCACATGGCGCTGGGCAAGCACAACGCGCGGGTCAAGGCGCTGGCCGAGCGGATCGCGCGTGAGCTCGGTAATGCGATCGTCGCGCCTGTCGTCGCCTACGTTCCCGAAGGCTCGATCGAGCCGCCGACCGGCCACATGCGGTTTCCTGGGACGATCACGGTGCGCGAGGAGACATTTCGTCAGACCCTCGAATCCGCGGCGCGGAGCTTTCGCCATCACGGCTTTCGCGACATCGTGTTTCTCGGCGATCACGGCTCGACGCAGGCCGGCGAGCGAGCCGTCGCCGCTCGCCTCAACCGCGAGTGGGCGGCGTCACCAGTCCGCGTACACGCCGTAGAGGAGTACTATCGCGCCGCGACGGCCGACTACGATGCGTTACTGAAAACACGCGGCTACCGGGCTGAAGAGATCGGTCAGCACGCGGGACTCGCCGACACCTCGCTCACTCTGGCACTCGAGCCGCGGCTGGTTCGCAGCACGTCGCGCGTGGAGCCGGTAGCCGGCGAGGCCAGCGGCCTCGAGGGTGACCCCAAGCGGGCCAGCGCCGAGCTGGGCCAGCTCGGCGTCGACCTGATCGTCAGCAAGTCAGTCAGTGCGATTCGAAAATCAATCGAAACCTCAAAGAGGTGAAAGCGTGCCAATCATTCCTCTCACGAGGCTTGCGCTCGCATTTGGTCTCCTCATCGTCACCGCCGCCGCCGTGGCGGCCATCGAGACCGTACCTGGAATGCCACCCGTCACCGACCCGGCCAACCTCTACAGCGAGACGACGGCCGACAAGCTCAGCCCCGCGGTCGCCAAGGCGTTGCCGCGTGTGTACGTGCCCAATCTGCAATCCAACGACGTCAGCGTGATCGATCCGGCGACGCTCAAGGTGATCGACAAATTTCCCGTGGGCGTGAATCCGCAGCACGTCGTGCCGTCCTGGGACCTCACCACCCTGTGGGTCACCAACAATGCCGAGCACCGCACCGACGGAACCCTGACCCCGATCGACCCGGTCACGGGCAAGCCGGGCCCGCCCGTTGCCGTCGACGATCCGTACAACATGTACTTCACGCCGGACGGGCGCTCGGCGATCGTCGTGGCCGAAGCGCTCAAGCGCCTCGACTTTCGCGATCCCAAGACGATGGCGCTTCAAGGCTCGCTGGCGGCGCCCGGGTGCGCCGGCATCAACCACGGCGACTACTCGATCGACGGCAAGTACCTGCTGATGACCTGTGAGTACCAGGGCCGGCTGGTGAAGATCGACTGGATCAACCGCAAGGTGCTCGGCTACCTCAAGCTGTCGGGCGGCGGCATTCCCCAGGACATCCGGATCAGTCCCGACGGCAAGATCTTCTATGTGGCCGAGCTGAAGCGCGGCGGCGTCTATTTGATCGACGGCGACGCGTTCAAGGAGACCGGCTTCATCAAGACCGGCGTCGGCACCCACGGTCTCTATCCCAGCCGTGATGGCACGAAGCTCTATATCGCCAACCGCGGCTCGTCTCGAATCGGCGGCACGCCGAAAGGTCCGGGCAGCGTGGCCGTCCTCGACTTCGCAACGCGCAAGGTGGTGACGACGTGGCCGATCCCCAAGGGCGGCAGCCCCGACATGGGCAACGTGAGCGCCGACGGCAAACGGCTCTGGCTCTCGGGGCGCTACGACAACGTCGTGTACGTGATCGACACGACCACGGGTGAGGTCGTCACGATCCCCGTGGGCAAGGAGCCGCACGGCCTCACGGTGTGGCCGCAGCCCGGGCGCTACTCGCTCGGCCACACCGGCAACATGCGCTGAACGACGCCGCGGTCACTGGGGCGGTCGCCTGGCCTTGCCGGGCGTCCGTCCGAGCGTCCGCTTGAAGGCCTTCGCGAAGGCCGCCTCGGACGTGTAGCCGACTTTCTCCGCGACCTGGGCCACGCCTGCGCGTGGCTCGCGCAGCAGCCTGGCGGCGTGGAGCATTCGCCAGCGTGTG
>Ga0075434_100004898_pt1 | contig 12134 bp, 8 predicted proteins | sample RhiMethybrSRZTD3_FD_75298 | JGI IMG/M metagenome (GOLD analysis project Ga0075434, IMG submission 75298) | Populus rhizosphere microbial communities from Tennessee, USA - Rhizosphere MetaG P. TD hybrid SRZTD3 | ecosystem: Host-associated > Plants > Roots > Rhizosphere > Soil | place: USA... | reverse complement strand
CGATCGTGAACAGGCCGGCGGCGCCGAGCGCGCCGCCGCCGGTGGCGACGCGGCCGAGCCGCAGGCCGAACCGGCGCACCGCGCGATCGGTCGCCACGCCGCCGAGCAGATCCGCCGCGGAGCTGAGGATCAACGGCAGGCCCGCGAGAATGCCCGCCGTGATGCCCGTGAGGCCCCGCGCGGCGAGATACGTCGGCAGCCACGTCACGTAGAACGTGCCGCCGAAAGCCTGCGTGAAGTACATCAGGCACAGGCACACGACGGTGCGATTCCACAGCAGCCGCTTCCAGTCGGTCGCGTCGAGCGCGCGTCCGGTCTCGACGCCGAGCCCGCTCTCGATCAGCTCGCGCTCGGCCGCGCCGACGCCGCGATGGTCGGCCGGCGCATCGCGAAACCAGCGATACCACGCCACGGACCAGACGAACCCGAGCGATCCGAACAGCGCGAACAGCGTCCGCCAGTTGAAATACGCGAGGAGCATCGTGACCAGCAGCGGCGTGAGGCCGCCGGCGAGGTGCATGCTCATGAAGAACGTGCCCTGCGCCGTGCCGCGCTCCTGGCGCGGGAACCACCGTGAAAACGTCCGCGCGGCGTTCGGCAGCGCGCCGGCCTCGCCGGCGCCGAAGAGGAATCGAATGGCCACGAGCGACGTGTAGCTGAACGCGGCGCCCGTGAGCACGGTGAACGCGGACCACCAGCAGACGATCCGTGTCAGCACACGCCGCGTGCCGACGCGATCGCCCCACCACCCGGTCGGAATCTCGAACAGCGCGTAGGCGAGATAGAACGCGCTGAACACGTAGCCCATCTGCGTCGCGTCGAGATTGAGATCGCGCGCGACGTCGGGCCGCGTGATCGAGATCGTCACCCGATCGAGATACGTGATCGCGCCGAGCACCATCGTCATCGCCAGGACCTTGTAGCGGACGCGGGTGGGTCCGGTCGCGGCGGCGCGCGGGAGATCGCCGGACGAAGCGGTCGACGCGCGGGCGTTGGTGTCGGTTGGCAAGAAGAGGGAAGAATACGACATGGCGAACGCGAGGCGGAAGGTTCTCGTCACCGAGTCGGAGTACCGCAAGGGCGAAGCGTCGTTCCTGGCGGCCACGGCCCTCGAATGCCTGCGCGCGCCGGAAGCCGAGGACGATCTCGCGCCGGCGATCCGCGCCGCGCGCGCCTCGTACGTGATCGTCGGGCCGCGCACCTACTCCGGCGCGCTGTACGACGCGCTGCCGACCGGCGGCGTGATCGCCCGCTTCGGCGTCGGACACGACGGCATCGACAGGCGCAAGGCGTCGGCAGCCGGTCTCCTCTGCACCAATACGCCAGGCGTCCTCAATCAATCGGTGGCCGAGCACACGATGCTGCTCGTCGCCGCCGCGGCGCGGATGCTGTGCGCCGCATCGGCGAGCCTCGCACGCCGCGCGTGGGAGCCTGCGATCGGAACGGAGCTGCAGGGAAAGACGCTCGCGATCGTCGGCTGCGGCGGCATCGGCCGCGCGGTCGCGCGTATCGCCGCTGTCGGCTACGGCATGCGGGTCGCCGGCTGCACGAGGCCTGGCGCCGCGCCCCCGGACGCGGTGGAGTACTTCGACGAGATGACGAACGATTTCGCGCGCGCGGTGCGCCGCGCGGACTTCGTCAGCCTGCACCTGTCGGCGGGCCGTGACAATCTGCGCTGGATCGACCGCGAACGTCTGGCGTCTCTGACCGAGCGCTGCTGGCTGATCAACACGGCGCGCGGATCGCTCGTCGACGAGGCGGCGCTCTTCGACGCGCTGGCGGGGCGGCGTCTCGCCGGCGCCGCGCTCGACGTGTTCACGCGGGAGCCGTACGAACCGGTCGAGGGCGGCGGCGACCTTCGCTCGCTGCCGAACGTCATTCTGACGCCTCACGTCGGCAGCAACACGGTCGAAGCGAACCGGCGGATGGCCGAACGGGCGCTGCGGAACATCGCGCTCGCCGAGGCCGGCGCGTTCGCGGAGATGGATCTCGTGAATCCCGAGGTGTTGACGTAGTCACTTCGCTCCCCGATTTCCTGCACCGGTTGATCGGCGCGTGCCGGCGGGCCACGATGACGCATGCAGCCGATGCGGACGTCGCGGGTCGTCGCGCTGGCGCTCGCCGTCGGAACGTTCTTCGCCGCGGAGGCGCTCACCGACCTGACTCCTCTGGTGCTGAAAGGCGTGCGCCGTTGACCGACAAGACCGACGTCCTCATCGTCGGGGCAGGACCGACGGGCCTGGTGCTGGCGCTCTGGCTCACGCGTCTCGGCGTCCGCGTCCGCATCGTCGACAAGACCGCGGAGCCGGGCACGACGTCCCGCGCGCTCGCCGTTCAGGCGCGCACGCTGGAGCTGTACGACCAGATTGGCCTCGCCGATGCGGTCCTCGCGCGCGCGCGGAAGATGACCACCGTCAATCTCTGGCGGACGGGCAAACACGTTGCCCGCGTGGTCTTCGGCAAGATGGGCGGCGACGTCAGTCCGTTTCCCTATGCGCTCATCTACCCGCAGGACGAGCACGAACGCCTGCTGATCGCTCGCCTCGCCGAAGCCGGCGTCCGCGTCGAGCGACAAACGGAGCTGACGGCATTCGAGGAGGCGCCGGACGGCGTGCGCGCGCGCCTCGAGCACGGCGGCGCGGCGAGCGCGTGCGGCGCCGCGTACCTGGCCGGCTGCGACGGCGCGCACTCGGCCGTCCGCGAGGGGCTGCGAATCGGTTTCCCCGGCGGCACGTACAACCATCTCTTTTACGTGGCCGACGTCGACGCGCGCGGCGCGGTGATGAACGGCGAGCTGCACGGTGCGCTGGACACGACCGACTTTCTGCTCGTCTTTCCGCTCGCGGACGATCGGCACGCGCGCCTGATCGGCACGCTGCGCACGGACGCTGGACACCCGCGCGAGGAGCTGACGTGGGACGACGTGAGCCAGCGCGTGATCGAGTGGATGCGGATCGAGGTCGAGCGCGTGCGGTGGTTCTCGACCTACCGCGTCCACCATCGCGTCGCCGATCGCTTCCGCGAGGGGCGCGTGTTCCTGCTCGGCGACGCCGCGCACATTCACAGTCCGGTCGGCGGCCAGGGGATGAATACAGGGATCGGCGATGCCGTCAACCTCGCGTGGAAAATCGCGGACGTCGTTCACGCGCGCGCGGACTCGTCGATCCTCGACAGCTACGAGCCCGAGCGCATCGCGTTCGCCCGGCGCCTGGTCGCGACGACCGATCGCGTGTTCACGGGCGTCACCAGCGACGGCGCGATTGCCCGGCTCGTCCGGCTCGACGTCGTGCCGGCCGTGGCGCCGGCGGTGTTCTCGATCCGCGCCGTCCGGCGCTTCATGTTTCGCACGATCTCGCAGACGGCGGTGCACTATCGCGCGAGCAGCTTGAGCGAGGGGCGCGCCGGAGGCGTGCACGGCGGCGACCGTTTGCCGTGGGTGCCGGCGGATCGGAACGGCAGCGACAACTTCACGCCGCTGGCGTCGCTCGCGTGGCAGGCCCACGTGTACGGCGAGGCCACACGCGAGACGCAGGCGGCGTGCGACGCGCGGAAACTGCCGCTGCACGTCTTTCCCTGGCGTCCGGTGATGGCGCGGACAGGCCTGCAGCGCGACGCGCTCTATCTGGTGCGGCCCGACGGCTACGTGGCGCTGGCGGATCCCGCGGGCAGCGCCGCCGCCATCGCGTCGTATTGCGACGCGCGAAAGATCGCGCTGGCGAAGTAAACGCCGTTCTCTATCTGTCCTTCGTCGATCGCAATTCCTCGGTGCGCTGGAAATTGTGGAGAAGCTGCGGGTAGCCGTTCATCGCAAGGCGCGTCGAATAGCCGGCGCCGCCGTGATGGGCGCGGTGCCACGTCTGCTTCGGCACGAACACCACGTCGCCTTGCGCCGCGTCGAAGATCGGAAGGTCCGCGATCTTGTAGTTGATCGTCCCCTCGAGGATGAACCAGAACTCGGCCGAGACTTCGTGGAAGTGTCCCTTGTCGTTCGGGTTGTCTTCCTGCGGCAGGCCCCGGATGACGTTCGCGAACGCCCGCGGATCCGAGACGAAGGCGCCCGCGACGCGCTTGCCGGCGGCGAGCGCGCCGTTGAAGTCGAGGAACGGCCGCACGGTATCGCTATACTTCGCGCGCCCGCTGATGCGCACCTTCACGAACTCCATGCCGGGCACCGGCACCGGCGTCTCGTCGGCCGGGTACATCGTCGGCGAGTCGGTGACCTTGACCTCGAGGAGCAGCGCGGGCGCGGAACCAACCGCCTCGTACTGGAAGACATTCCGGTACGGCACCTGAACGAGGAACCCTTTGGTCGCGACGAACGGATCCACGCCGTCGATCGTGAAGCGGACCTCTCCGCTCTGCACGATCCACCAGATCGGGTTGTCCGGCTGGAACTGGCGGCGCGTCTTGTCGCCGGGCGCCATCTGCACGTAGTCGGCGACGAGCAGCGTGTCGCGCACGATCGGCTCGCGCCAGCTTGCCTGCCCCTTGTGCGCCGCGAGCAGGTCGGCCAGCTTCGTGTGCGGCTTGTTCGGCGCGATCCATTTCGCGGGCGCCTTCGGCACCGGCGCCCACACCAGCGATTCCTGCTGCGGCGCCTGACCGTGCAGGTGCAGCGTGAGCGCCACGAGCGTCGCCGCCGTCAGCGTGATGGTCGTCGTCACAGAACGCATGCCGTCGCTCCCTTCCGGTTCAAGACACGCGGATTGTAGGCCAGCCTGGCGCCAATCCACCGTTGCTGTATCCTAGGGCGGTTTCCACAGCGACGGCAAATTGATGAACATCGATCGCCGCCGGTTTCTTTCCGGGCTCGGCAGCAGCGGCGCACTGCTCGCCACCTCGTCGTGGCTCGACACGATCGGGTACGCGCAGCGCAGCCGCGGTCCCGCGCGCGTGAGCATCGCGCCGCGATACGGCGCGGCCGATCTCGATCGCCGCCTGTTCGGCTCCTTCCTCGAACACCTCGGACGCGCCATCTATACGGGCATCTACGAGCCCGGCTCGCCGCTGGCCTCTCCCGACGGCTTTCGCACGGACGTGGCGCACGAGATCCGCGAGCTCGGCGTCCCGATCGTCCGCTATCCGGGCGGGAACTTCGTCTCGGGCTACAACTGGCTCGACGGCGTCGGGCCGAAGGCGCAGCGGCCGACGGTCCTCGATCGCGCGTGGAATTCGCTGGAGACGAATCAGTTCGGCACCAACGAGTTCATCGACTGGTGTCGATCGGTCGAGGCCGAGCCGCTGCTCGGCATGAACTTCGGCACGGGCACCGCCGAACAGGCCGTGGCCTACGTCGAGTACTGCAACGTCGAGCGCGGCACGAAATGGAGCGATCTGCGACGCGCGCACGGCTACGCGCGGCCCCACGACGTGCGCCGCTGGTGCCTCGGCAACGAGATGGACGGCCCGTGGCAGATAGGGCAGCTGCAGGCGCGCGAGTACGGGCGCAAGGCGCGCGATGCGGCGCGGCAGATGCGCGTCATCGACGGCCGGCTCGAGTTGATTGCCTGCGGATCGAGCGGCACGAACATGCCGACGTATCTCGCCTGGGATCGCGAGGTGCTCGAGGAGTGCTACGACCAGGTCGACGGCATCTCTCTGCACGCCTACTACGGCAACACGCCGGCGCTGACGGGCAACAACGCGGGCCGCTACCTCGCCATGAACCTCGACATGGACCGCCAGATTCACGAGATCGCCGCGGTGTGCGATTACGTGCGGGCGCTGCGGCGGTCGAACAAACGCCTCTGGCTGTCCTTCGACGAATGGAACGTCTGGTACCGCGCCCGCGGCGGCGACGCGGCCAACGGACGACGGCAGATCGCGCCGCGGCTGCTCGAGGAGGTCTACAACCTCGAAGACGCGCTGCTCGTCGGCGGATTCGTCAACACGCTCGTTCGAAACGCCGATCGCGTCCGCGTGGCCTGTCTCGCGCAGCTCGTGAACGTCATCGCGCCGCTCGTGACGAGCCACACGGCGGTGCTTCGCCAGACCATCTACTATCCGTACGCCTGGGCGCTTCGCTACGCGCGCGGCCAGGTCCTCGACGTGCGCGTCGAGTCGGAGACCTACCCGATCAGCGGCGCGGGGCTGCAGGCCGACTTCGCGCGCAGCGAACAGGTGCCGTGGGTGGACGTCGTCGCGACGCACGACGCGCAGACGAGCAGAGTGTCCGTGCTCATGCTGAACCGCGATCTGGACGGCGATCGCGAGGTCGCGGTGGAATGGAGCGGCGGCGTGAAACCGTCGCGCGTGCTGACGTGTGAGACGCTCGCGGGACCTGACTTGAAAGCGTTCAACACCTTCGAGCAGCCGCGCCGCGTGGCGCCGCAACGGTTCGATCCGCCTGCCGTTTCGGAGCGCATGGTCTTCAAATTACCTGCGCGGTCGTACACGGTCGCGCATCTCGCGGCCGACTGAATCGCTCGCGTCCACGGCGTCAACGCAGAACGCGCGGAGACACGCGGAAGTCGCAGCGCCGTTGATCGTCGTCACGCCAGCCGGCCGGCGTGGCGTCCCATGGGCGAACGCTCGTCGTTCGGATTCGGACGGGAGATCACAGCCCAACGTGCACGGACCTGCAGGCCGCGATCGCACGGCCCACATCTGTGGCGAGCTGATCAAGTACGGGATGTTCGACGACGGGTTCGGGCCGTCGAAGGCGGCGCCGTGGCGCGCCGGCGCGAACGAGACGACCACGCTGGTGACGTGCCGTCAGAACAGACGCCGATAGTCGGTGTAATCCACGGGCACCGCGATGACCAGGCTCTGCCGGCGATCCACGGCGCGCCGCGCTGCCGCCGACAGCGCCTCGGGATCCGTGGTGCGCACGCCTTCGACGCCGCACGCTTCCGCCATCCTGACGGTATCGATCGGCCCGAAGTCGGTCCGGTACGGCGCGAGCCGCTTGCCTTCCTGCGACAGCTTGATCAGCGAGTAGCTGTCGTCCTCGAGCACGACGGTGAGGAAGCGCGCGCCGACGCGCTCGGCCGTCTCGAGTTCCTGCGCGTTCATCGAGAAGCCGCCGTCGCCAAGCGCGGCGAGGACCGGCGCATCCGGCCGCGCGAGCTTCGCGCCGACCGCCGCGCTCAACCCGTACGCCATGCCTGACAGCCCGTTCGACATCCAGAACGTTTCGGGATGACGGCTCGGCCAGAACTGACCGAACAGGTATTTGTGCGAGCCGACGTCGGTCGTCACGATCGTCCCGGCCGGCATCGCGCGCGAGAGCGCGTTCACGATGTCGCCGGGCCACATCGTGCGGCCGTCATGATCTGCGGGCCTCCGCAGCATCTCCTGCCGCGTCTGCTGGAACTCACCGAACGGATCGTTCCACACGGCCGGCGGCGACGGACCGAGCGCGTCGAGGAGCTGCGCGTGGTCGACGAGCTCGACGCCCTCGGGCACGCGGTCGCCGACGTTCGGCGCCTCGAGAATCCAGTGAATCGGCAGCTCCGCGTGCCATGTCTTGTCGATCTCCACCGGATCGAGGCCGAAGCCGACGAGCAGATCAGCCGCCGCCAGCGCGTCGCACATCAGGCCGTCCGCGGCCATGCCGCTGATGACGCCGACGAACGCCGCGCTCGTTTCGTCGACGATGCCCTTGACCTTGGGGGTGACGGCGACCGGCAGCCGCCACGCGTCGATCCAGCGGCGGATGCGGCCGGCGTTGGCCGGATCGACGCCGAGCCCGAGGAGCACCATCGGCCGCTGCGCCTTCGCGAGCCGCGCCTCGAGATCGACCGCGTGCCGGCGCGCGTCGCCGTCGCGCTCGCGCGATGGTCGATCGGCGGCCGCAGCGTCGCCCGGCTGCGATGCGCGATCGATCGGGTTCAACGCCTCTTTCGCCGACAACGTGAGGTACGCCGCGCCGAACGGACGCGTCATGCACGCCGCGATCGCTCGCGCGGCGGCGTCGCACGCGTTGCGGCTGGTGATCTTCTCGACGAGCTTCGTCACCGGACGATAGACGTCGTGGAGCGGCAGCAGCTGGTGCGTGTGGCTCGCGGGGAAATCGTCGGGAATCTGCGCCGAGATCGCGAGGAGCGGCTCCTGATCGAGCGTCGCGTTGCCGAGCGGCAGCATCAGGTTCGCCGCGCCCGGACCGAGCGTGGTCAGCACGACGCCGGGCCGACGCCGCAGCTTGCCGTAGACGGCCGCCGCGATGCCGGCGTTGGCCTCGTGGCGCATCAGCACGAAATCGACGCCGGCGCGGCGGAGCTCGTCGATGAGCAGGAGCACTTCGCCGCCCGGCAGCCCGAAGACGCGATCGATGCCGGCGGCGGCGAGCGCGCGCGCCGTCGCCGCCGCGACCGTGTCTCCGGCGTGGCGTGGATCGCTCACGGCGACGGCGGCAGCCCGAAGACGAGGAGCGCGTTGCCGGCCGCGACGGCGACGTGCTGGCGCCCGCCCGCCTGATAGCTGATCGGGTTGGACCAGATCGCGCCGCCCGTTTGAAATCTCCACAGCAGCTTGCCGGAAGACGCGTCGACCGCGAAGAACATCCCTTCCATCGTCCCGGAAAAGACCAGACCGCCGGCAGTCGACAGCAGGCCGCACCACGGCGGCGTCGTCACCTTGAACTCCCACTTGACGTCGCCGGTCAGCGGATCGAGCGCGCGGAGCGCGCCCCACGGTTCTTCGTCGGGAACGGCGCGTTTGCTGGCGCCGAGATACATGCGCCCCGGCTGATACACCACGTCGTTGCGATAGTAGATGCCGCCCTTCTCGCGCACGTTCTGATAAAACGTCTTCGTCTGCGGGCTGTACGACGGGCTGAACCAGTTCGTCACGCCGTCGTCATCGGGGTAGACGAGCGCGCCGTTCGGGCTCGGCGCCGCGTCGGGATTCGGGATGGGCCGGCCTTTCGGATCGAGTCCCTTTGCCCACGTCTGGCGCGCGAACGCCTTCGCGTGAAGGTACTCGCCGGTGACGCGATCGAAGACATAGAAGAACCCGTTGCGGTTCGCGAAGAGGAGGAGCTTGCGCGGCCGGCCGCCGAACTCCGTGTCGACGAGCACCGGGATCTCGGTCGAATCGATGTCGTTGACGTCGTGCGGCGTGAACTGAAAGTGCCAGCGCAGCGCGCCGGTGTCGGCGTCCACCGCGATCAGCGAGTCCGCGTACAGGTTGTCGCCCGCGCGGAGATCGCCGATGAAATCCGGTCCCGGATTACCCGTGCCCCAGTAAAGCAGGTTGGTCTCCGGATCGAATGCGCCGGTGACCCACGTCGTCGCGCCGCCGTGCTGCCAGCTGTCGCCGCTCCAGGTGTCGTGGCCCGGCTCGCCCGGTGCGGGCACGGTCCACAAACGCCACGCGCGCTTGCCGGTCGCGGCGTCGTATGCATCCAGGAATCCGCGGACGCCGTACTCCGCTCCGGCCATCCCGACGATCACTTTGTCCTTCACGGCGAGCGGCGCGGCGGTCAGCGAATGGCCTGTCTTGTAGTCGGCGACCTCGACGTCCCACCGGACGCGCCCGGTCCGCATGTCGAGCGCGACGAGGTGCGCGTCGATCGTCGCGACGAAGAGCTGATCGCCCAGCGCGGCGACGCCGCGGTTGACGTTGCCGCAGCAGGCGCGCAGATCCTCGGGCAGCGTCCGGCGATAGGCCCACAGCGGCCGACCCGTCTTGACGTCGAGCGCGACCACGTCGCTCGGCGGATCGGTGAGGTACATGACGTTGTCGAACACGAGGGGCGTGGTCTCGACATGATGGCGTCCCTGGACCTGGTACATCCAGACCGGCCGCAGCTGCTGCACGTTCGCGCGGGTGATCTCGTCGAGCGCGGAGAACCGTTGCGCGTCGTACGTGCCGTGATACGTGAGCCAGCTGCCCGGCTCGCGCGCCGCCTGGCGGATGCGATCGTAGGTCAACTGCGCCGACGGTTCGGCGGCGAACAGGAGCGCGACGAGGCTCGCCAGCAGCGCTTTCATCGCGTGCCCTCCAGCGAGACGAGATACGCCACGAGGTCGTCGAGCGCGGCCGGCTCGAGGCGATCGCGAAAGGTCGGCATCGCCGTTCGTCCGTCGTCGGTCGCGAGCTCCGCGAGCTCCTCCTTGAAGAAGGAGTGCAGCGTCCCGCCGGCGTCACGGAACTGGATCGAGAACGGATCTTCGTTGACGCGGACGCCGGTGATGCGCCGTCCTTCGCGCGTGACCGCGAGGACTTGCCTGAACCCGACCGGCACGTCGGCCTGGGGATCGACGATCGATCGGCGCAGGTACGCCGGGCTCGAGCGGGCGCCGATGTCCGTCAGGTCGGGACCGAAGGGGCCGCCGCGGCCGCGGATCGTGTGGCACGCGGCGCAGCCCGCCGTCCCGTACACGCGCGCGCCGCGCGCGGCGTCGCCGGCCGGCGGCTCGCGCTTCACTCGTCCGAGCGTGCGGACGAATGCGACGACCTGCCACGTCTCGCGCGCGCTCATCGCGTTGCCGGGCATGCCCGTACCGGCAATGCCGCGATTGACGATGCGGAAGAGGGCCTCGTCGGTGGGCGCGCGGCGGAGCGTGGGCCGGGCGAGGTTGGCGCCGCGTCCGCCGTCGCCGTCGGCGCCATGGCAGTACGCGCACTGCGCCCCGAAGAGCGTCCTGCCGCGCGCGATTTCCTCCGGCGTGACTTTCGGACGCGCCGTGGGCTCGAGCGCCACGGTCATCTGCAGTGCCAGCAGGAACGACTCTGTCCACATCGCGACCCCCGTCTGCGACCGGCGCGGTGTCCGCCGACATTCTAGCGCCGTCGATTCGCGCGGCGCGACGACGGAAAACGCAGTCGCCGTTCGCTTCGATCTTGCTCGCCGCGGCGACGAGTTCGTTGTCACGATCGGTGCTAGGATCCGCGCGATGGCCGACACCACCCTGGATGTCAGCCCCGTCCTGTCCATCGCGACCGCCGCCGACGCGCCGCGCCACAGCGCGATCGTTCGCTGGACGCACTGGATCACCGCGCTCGCGTCCCTCGCGCTGCTCGTCAGCGGACTCGAACTCGTCGTCTCGCATCCGCGCTTCTACTGGGGCGAGAACGGCAACGTGCTGACGCCCGCGCTGTTCTCGCTGCCGATCCCGTCGTCGAGAGCGACGGTCCCGACGGGATACGCCTACGTGCTGCCCGATCAGAACGGCTGGAGCCGGTACCTCCATTTCGAGGCCGCGTGGGTTCTCGTGTTCACCGGTCTGGTCTATGTGTTGTTCGGCGTGTTCAGCGGACACCTCCGGAAAAACCTGCTCCCGCAGAGAGCCGAGCGCTCGTGGCGAGCGTTGTCGAACTCGGTGGCGGAGCACGTGCGCTTCACCGCGCTGGGCCGCGCGGACGCCTCGTCGTACAACCTGCTTCAGCGGCTCGCGTATCTCGTCGTGATCTTCGTGGTGTTCCCGCTCTTCATCTGGACGGGACTGGCGATGTCTCCCGCGTTCGTGTCGGCGATACCGTCGACGGCGTCGGCGCTCGGCGGACGCCAGAGTGCGCGCACGCTTCATTTCCTGCTGTCCGCGGCGCTCGTGCTGTTCGTGCTGGTCCACGTGGCGATGGTCTGGCTTGCGGGATTCAGCGCACGCATGACGGCGATGATCACCGGGCGCGTCAGTGCCCGCGAGGAGTCCGAATGAGCGGCATCTCCCGGCGTACGGTCATCAGCCGCGGGCTCGCCGCCGCGGCGGGCTTATCCGGCCTCGCGCTCGCCGAGCGCATCGCCGATCGCTTCGGGCTCGTCCCGCCGGACCACGGCGGCATCTACGGGCCGGGCGAAACGCTCACGTATGCGGCGCATCGCCTGCTCACACGGCATTCGCCCGCCCGCGAGTTCAGCCGCGCTCAGATTTCGAATCCCCCTTTCCCGAACGAGACGATGCCGCCGACCGACGCTTTCAACCGTCTTCAGGCGGGCGGCTTCAAGGACTGGAGGCTGTCGATCGACGGCCTCGTCGCCCACCCGGCCTCGCTCTCGCTGGACGACGTGAAACGGCTGCCGGTCCGGAGCCAGATCACGCAGATCGCGTGCGAGGAGGGCTGGTCGTACGTCGCCGAATGGGTCGGCACGCCGCTCGTCGAGATCCTGAACGCCGTCGGCGTCCTGCCGCAGGCGCGCTACGTCGTGTACTTCTCGTTCCAGCCCGACTGGTCGGACAGCATCGACATGG
>Ga0075434_100004896_pt1 | contig 12136 bp, 8 predicted proteins | sample RhiMethybrSRZTD3_FD_75298 | JGI IMG/M metagenome (GOLD analysis project Ga0075434, IMG submission 75298) | Populus rhizosphere microbial communities from Tennessee, USA - Rhizosphere MetaG P. TD hybrid SRZTD3 | ecosystem: Host-associated > Plants > Roots > Rhizosphere > Soil | place: USA... | reverse complement strand
TCAAGCTCGAGATGGAGGCCTTCGACGGCTACTATCGTCCGGTGAACGTGAAGCAGCTGGTGATGATCTCGGTGCCGGAGGCGGCCACCCGGGTCGCCATGCTGGAGCGCGGCGAGGCCGATATCATCTACTTCGTTCCCGGTGAGCTGATCAACAAGGTTGGAAAGCTTCCCGGCGTCATGCTGGCTCCCGTGCTCTCCGGATCCTGGTGGCTCGAGTTTCCCGGCTTCCAGGAACCCAAGAATCCGTTTCGTGACAAACGGGTGCGCGAAGCGGTGAGCCTGGCCATCGACCGGCGGGCCATCAACCAGGCGGAAGCGGGAGGTCTGGGCAAGCCGACGGGCAACTGGATCAACAACGACGTGCAGTATGCGGTCGAGTGGCCCGAGTTCGGGCGCAACGTCGAGCGCGCGAAGCAGCTGATGCGCGAGGCAGGATTCCCCAACGGGTTCGACGTGGACTGGCTGACGCCCGTGCCCCCGTTCTATTCCCGCGGCGAGCGCGTCATTGCGCAGCTTCGCGATATCGGTATCAGGGCGAGGCTGCAAACCATGGAGCGCGGTATCTACTTGCAGCGGCTACAGGGCGGGCTGAAAGACTGGCCCGGCATCCAGATCATCTTTCAGGCCACCAGAATCGCCGGAAGCTGGTCATTCTGGTACGAGGCATTTTTCAAATGCGGCGGCTTCAACTCGCGTGACCGGATCTGTGTGCCCGACCTCGATGGCAAGTTCGACCAGTACGAGCGGTCGATCAATCCGGCGGAGCGAAAGAAACTGGCCGAGGAGATCCAGCGCGGGATCCTCGACAACTACTACCTGGTCCCGGTGTTCCGCCACGCGTTCATCAACGCGATCGGCCCTCGGGTGGCGGCGCACAAATGGCAGGACGTCTTCCCGACCATCACCACCGGTTATGCCTATCCGTGGGAAGACTTGAAGGTGAAGGACCAGTAGCCGACGCGGAGGCGGAGCTATGGTCAGGGAAGTCTACTTCTTTACCGAGATGGGCTACACGGCCTATCCGCAAGATGATGCCCGACGGTGCGGCTACAACAACCTCATGTTCCCCAACGAGCACTTCAGTCCCGAGCGGGCGCGTGAGCTCTATGCGATGTATTTCGACGAGCTCCTGTATTGCACGGAGACGGGTTTCGACGGCGTCATGATCAACGAGCACCACAACAATCCGCTCAGCATGATGCCGTCCGTGAACGTGATCGGCGCCGTCCTCGCCCGGGCGACGCGGAAGGGTCGCATCGTTTTCCTCGGCAACGTCCTCCCCATCCACGACAATCCGCTACGCGTCGCGGAAGAAGTCGCGATGATCGACATCCTCTCCGGCGGTCGCGTGGTCTGCGGCTTCGTGCGGGGGCTCGGGCAGGAGAGTTTGGCCACCAACGCGAACCCCGCCTACAACCGCGAACGGTTCGATGAGGCCCACGACGTGATCGTCAAGGCGTGGACCACGCCGGGCCCGTTCCGCTGGTCGGGCCGGCACTACGAGTATCGGGTCGTCAACCCGTGGATGCGCCCGCTCCAGAAACCGCACCCACCGATCTGGATCCCCGGTGTGGTGAGCCCGGAATCCGTCCGCTGGGCCGCCGAGCATCGCTATCCGTACGTCGCCCTCGCGCCGCCGCTCGACGTGATCGACGAGATCTACGATCTCTACGACGACGTGGCGCTCGAGACCGGGTTCACGCCGACGCCGGAGCACCGCGGCTACGTGATCCGCGTGAGCGTCGCGGACACGGATGAGCAGGCTTACGAGCAGGGCCGGCACTTCTACTGGCAGCTCGGGACCTCGTTCGGAATTGCGCCGCGCCAGTGGCTGCAGCCGGCCGGCTATGTCAGTCGCGCGGCGCGAGCGAGCCGGCGCGAGGAGGCGAGGACGGGTGCGGTCAACATCACGCCCGGTGGCCCCGCGCTCTCGTACGAGGGCGCGCACGCCACGTACCAGATCGTCTCCGGCAACCCGGACACGGTGGTGAAGAAGCTCCAGCACATCATCGATCTCGTCGACCCCGCCTATATGACTTTTTGGGGACGCGAAGGTCTCATGTCCCACGACGCCGCGATCCGCGGCATCGATCTCATGACTCGCGAGGTCATTCCAGCGGTCAAGGCATACCGCCCGGCGGGACGCGAGAGGATGAAGGTGGCTGGCTGACCAGCCGGACGATCAAAATCGCGTCGCGCCCGGGCGCGGGCAGCGCTCGGGCGGAGTCTCGAGGATTACGAGGTAGCAGCGTCTGTCCGTATCACTCATGAAGCCGAGGAGGCGGCGGTAAAGAGCCACAGCGCGGAAGTCAGCCACAGCCCCAGAAGGACAGAGAACAAGAGGCCTCCAGCTACCGGCAGCACCCAGGGCGCGAACCTCGTCGATCGAACGATCAGCACCTTGGCAACGAACACGCCGTAGAGCGCCGACCCGAGCAGCGAGTGAATCAAGACGCGCGGGCTGTGGGTACCGAACCCCAGCATGAAGACACAGTGGTAAGCCACCGGAAGTGTAAACAGGATCGCCACCCGCCCCGACCAGCGATGGACGCTGTGATAGAAGCGTCCCTTGGATGGAAAGCGGAGCAACTCATAAATGCGTGCGGCCGTCAGTAACTGGCCACATGCTAGCACCACCGCTGCCGTCACCAGCCACGCCTTCATCTGGAGAACATCGGTGAACAACGGATGGAAGAAGGGAGTCGCATAGGGCTCACGAACCGTCTGCCTGGCCACAAGTCCGACAGTGAGCGTAATCAGCGCGAAAACCGCTAGGGGAACCGCCAACCAACCTGGATTCGCTCCGCTGGGTTCCCTGAGACTCAGCCTCTCACTCATGCGTAGCCTCCTTTACGTCATCGCCCGCTAACAAGGCCCGACAGGGCTTTTACCTTTCGCAACGCTTCCGCGGATCACTCGTTCCACACGCCGCGATTGGTTCTCTCGAACCTTCTGCGCTACATGGAACGGTACTTGTCGCGGAGCGTTTGGACGTGTGAGGAGGGCGAGAAGACAACCATGAAAGACGACACGAGAGCGCTGGCGTGGTACCGGCGGGGGACAGTCGCCGTCGTCGTAGTGACGCTACTCATCGGCGCCCACGCGCTGGCCGCGACGGCACCAACCATCGGGATCAAGCAATTCAAGTACGGCCCGTCCATGCTCACCATTCCAGTGGGCACGACGGTGACGTGGGTCAATCACGACGAAGAGCCGCACACCGTCACGTCAGCGACGGGCGCCTTCAGCTCCGCCGGGCTCGTGAACGACGACACGTTCGTGCAGACCTTCACGAAACCCGGCACCTACCAGTACTTCTGTGCGATTCATCCCTACATGAAGGGCACGCTGGTCGTGAAGTAGATGTCACTGATCGCAAGAAGGCAATCATGGACCTCCCGTCTTGCGGAGCGGCGAGTTCTCTCCTATAAGAGTCTGAAGACGTGATCGCTGAGGTGTCGAGCTTCGCGGCTACCGCGGCCCTGCTCGCCTGATCGGAGGTAACCTCATGCCGAACGGTATTGAACGTCTTCGCAAGATTGCGGAACTCGCTCGCCCGGTCTCCAGCACTCTAGATCTCGAAGGTGTTCTCAACTCCCTGACGACGGCCGTCGCCGCCGTTCGACCTGACGCGGCATGCAGCGTTCGACTGATCGACCCGAGGGCCGGCGGTTATCGGCTCGCCGCCACGGGCGGCCTCCGGATCGACGGACGGATACCGGTCATACCCTTCGGACGTGGTCTCACGCACGTGGTCGCCGACACCGTACAGCCGCTGCTTGTCGAAGACTACCTCGCTGATCCGCGCGCTCTTGAAGGACATTGGGCCGGCTCGCACGGCCTGACGGTGTACTACGGCGCGCCGATTGGCGCCGCGGGCGAGCTCTTTGCGATTCTGAGCGTCAACTTGCCGGCCGGCGCCACGCCATCTCCCGAAGAGCGGGAAATGATCCAGGCCCTCGCCGGTCAGGCGGCGACCGCGATCCGGAACGCGCGATTGTTCACGACGAGCGAGACGCGTCGACGCGCGGCGGAATCGTTGGCGGAGACGAGTCGCGTCCTTGCACAAACCCTGGATCCTCGGATGCTCGGTCAGCGGATCGTCGACGGCGCTCGCGCGTTGAATCAATCCCAGGGAGCGGTCTTACTCCGCCTCGATGCTGATTTGGGGGAAGTCATTACCGTTGCGAGCTCGGGCGAGACGGCCGCGGCGGACGTCGAGTCGCCCCTGGCCCACGCCGTGACGGACGTGGCCGTCCGTGCGATGCGTGAACGACGGTCGATCGTGGTGCGGGATTTCCTTTTCGACATGCAAAGCGAGCTGCCAGCGGATATGCGATCTCAAGCGCAGGCCCTTGTGGATCGCGCCCTTCTCGCGGTGCCACTCGTCGTGCAAGAGCGCGTACGCGGGGCCGTCGTCGTCATCGATCGAACGGATCGCGTGATCGACAACGGCGAGCTGGCGTTGATGCGGGCCTTTACAGATCATGCCGCGCTCGCGCTCGACAATGCGCAGCTGTATTCCGAAGCGACGAGCCGCCGCCAGGAGGCCGAGGAGCTCGCGCGGGTGGCACGCCTGCTGACGGAGAGCCTCGATGTGACGACGGCAGCCGATCGGATCGCGGAAGCGGTCCTCACACTGTTGCGGGCGCCCGCCTCGGTCCTTCGATTGCTGCAATCCGATGGGTCGCTCCGCACCATCGGCAGCGCTGGGCGAACCCGTGAATCGTTCGAGCCCGGGCATGTTCTTCCGCCTGGCGTCGGTATCGTGGGGAAGGCCATTGTCGAGGGGCGCACCGTGATCGGTGATCCGCTTGGGCCCGACATCCTCACAACGGAGGATTTTCGACGGCGGCAAGAAGCGTCCGGGATCCGCACGGTGCTGGCCGTACCTCTTCGAGTGGCAGGAACGTTGCTCGGCATACTGGCAGTCGGCGATGAAGCGCAGCGTGCGTTCTCGACCCGAGATGTCGGTCTGCTACAGGCCTTTGCCGATCAGGCGGCCGTCGCCCTCAATAACGCCCGGCTGTTCGAAGAAACCGAGCGACGCCGCCTGGCGGCTGAGAGCCTCGCCGAACTGGGGCAGCTTCTCACACGGTCACTGGACGCGACAGAGGTCAGCCAGCGTATCGTGGACAGCGTCCGGACGCTGATGGGAACCACCGGCTCGGTCCTCTATCGCCTGGACCCCCAGACGCAGAACCTCGTGGCGCTGGCCGTCTCTGGGGATGTCGGCGCGGACTTCGCCGTGCGAGCGGCGGTGATCCAACCTGGTCACGGCGTCGTAGGTCGAGCCGCACACGAGCGCCGGCCCGTCAGCACGTCCGATGTACTTGCGGATCGAGATTTCGCGCTCACGCCAGAGCTGCGATCGCATGTCGGAGAGGCCGGGACCCGAGCCTTTCTCGCGGTGCCCCTGCTCGTCCAGGGCCGCGTGGTCGGCGTGCTCGGCGCTCGGACGACGGCCGGCTACGTCTTCGCCGGCGATGAGATCCGGCTTGCCCAGGCCTTCGCCGATCAGGCCGCGATTGCTTTGGAAAATAGCCGCCTCTACAGCGAGCTGCGAACGGCACTGAACGAGATCGAGCGATCGCAACAGCGATTGGTGCAGTCCGAGCGCGTCGGCGCGTTGCGCGAGCTCGCCGGTGGTGTGGCCCATACGTTCAACAACATATTGGCGATCATTCTCGGCCGGGCGGAGATGCTGCTTCTACGGGTGAGTGATCCAGAGCTTGTTCGCGGGCTCGAGATCATCAGTCGGGCTACAACCAATGGCGCCGCGCTGATCCGACAAATTCAGGAGTTTGCACAGACTCGTAGCACGCTGCCTTACGAGATGGTCGATCTCGAGCGCATCTTGCATGATGTGGTCGATCAGACGCGTGCCCGATGGGGGGGCGACGCGCAGCGCCGGGGAATCTCGTACGAGGTCGGTGTCGAGGGGGATAGGCTTCCGCCTGTCTCAGGCGTCTCGAAGGAGCTGCGGCAGCTGTTCACGAATCTGCTGCTGAATGCGCTGGAGGCCATGCCGAACGGCGGGCGCGTGATCTTTCGTCTCGAACGCCAGGGCGGCCGAGTGGTGGTAGCGGTTCGCGACGATGGTCATGGGATGTCCGAGCAAATTCGCGCCCGGATCTTCGCTCCATTCTTCACGACGAAACGTCCGCAGCATCTGGGTCTCGGGCTATCGGTTGCCTGGGGGATCGCGGCTCGTCACAGTGGCACGATCAACGTCGTCAGCGAACACGGCGGTGGTACCACCTTCACGGTGAACCTTCCAATCACGCAAAAGGTGGCCGCCCAGCGCGCCGATGACGCCCCTCTCGTGAAGCGAGAAGGTCGCATACTGCTGATCGACAACGACCCAGCGGTACGCGATGTCCTGAAGGATCTCCTCACAGCGCACGGGTACGTGGTGATCGAGGCTCATGATGGGGCCGAAGGACTGGCCCGATGCCAGACGGAGCAGGTGGATCTCATCTTGAGCAGTGCGGCGATGCCGGGGACGTCCGGATGGGACGTGGCCGCCACTTGCCGAGACCGGTTTCCGACAGTTGCGGTTGGGTTGATCACGGCTTGGGGTGACGAACTGGATCCGAATGAAGTCGCGCGCCATGGGGTTCGGTTTGTGCTCACGAAACCCTTCCTCGTGGACAACGTGCTCCGGCTGGTCGCGGGTGTCTTATGAAACCCAGGGGCTAGGGCGTTCGGTGGAGCCGAAGACTCACCAAAGCGCGCCCCGCCTCGCGGGTAACATCACGAGAGCTTCGGCACCACTTCGGCCATCAGGCGTTCCATCTGCTCGGCCTCGTCGAAGACGGGGTTGAGCAGGATCAGCTCGGCGCCCGCCTCGGCGACCTCGCGCAGACCTCGCACGCAGGCCTCGGGTGGCCCGTAGACGGCGACCGCCTCCAGGCCGCTCAACTCGAAGAATGGGTAGAAGCGGTGCAACGTCTCGCCGATTCGCCGACGTGCGCGCTGTCCGTCATCGTCGACGGCGATGTAGACGCGCTTGCCGATCTTGAAGCTCGCAGCGTCGCGTCCCGCCTCGGTGAGGGCCTGCCTCACGATCGGCACGTGCTCGGCGAACTGTTTCGTGGTGGACGACCCGGCGCCAAAGAACCCGTTGCCGTGCCTGACGGCACGTCGCAACGCATCGGGATGGCTGGCGCCAAACCAGATCGGCGGATGCGGCTTCTGGAAGGGTTTGGGCTCCATCGCTGCGTTCTTCAACTGCCAGAACCGCCCTTCGAAGTTGATCCGGGGCTCGGTCCACAGTGTTTTCATCAGCCGGAGCCCCTCGTTGAACCGGGCCACCAGACTGGTCGGATCGACCTGGAACGCGGAAAACATTCGGTGTCGCCCGCCCGTGCCTACGCCAACCTCGATCCGACCGCGGCTCAACTGGTCCAGCGTGCTCAGGTCCTTGGCCAGGTGGACCGGGCTGTGCAGCGGCGTGACGAACACGGCGCAGCCCAGGCGGATTCGCTCGGTGCAGGCGGCCGCGTAGCTCAAGATCTGCAGCGGGCTCAGGAAGGGCATCGAGCCGATCGGCGACTCGAGCGTCCAGGCGCTCTCGAAACCGAGCGCCTCGGCCCGGGCCATGTACGGCCGGAAGCGAGCAGGATCGAATTCACCGTCGGAACGGAACTGAGGGATGGCGATCGCAAATCGCATGTCCTGGCTCCTGTCTCTTCGCCGCGTGCCGACAATTCGATCGCTTGGGGCTCATCGAGCTCGCGCGGGATTGGCCGCGACCGGAATCGCCTCGAGGCGCGCCGGAACGCTCTTGTGCCACGGCGTGCCGACCCACGGATCGCGATCTTCGCTGGCCGTGAACTCGTTCGGCCCGACGCCGGTGCGAATGCGCTGCTCACCCTCGAGATGATCGAGGCCAAGACCATTCGGTAGGGCGAGGTGGCCGGCGGCCATTGCCTCGTCGATCGCGACGGCGAGGATCGCGGTCGCGCGCTTCGTCGTGAGCCGCGCCTGCCCTCCGTCAGCCACGCCGATCCGCGCCGCGTCGCCAGGGGAGACGCGCAGCGCCGTGTCCGACTCGATCTTGCGCCATGCTGGATCGCGGATGATCGTGTTCGCGGTGAACGAGCGCCGCTCGCCGGCGGATAGCAGGAACGGCCACGCCGGATCGTCACCGGGGGGCACTTCGTTCCGCAGCGCATCGAGCTCGCCGAGTAGCTCCGTGATGCTCAGCCTGACGCGGCCGTCGTCCGTCTGAATGCGTCGCCAGGTCTCTTCGTAGTCGTCGACCGTGAACACGACGCCGGACGGTCTGCTGATGATCGCATCGAAGAGATGTTCACCCGCCTCGAGTCCTTCCCCGAAGCCGGCACGACGAACGCTGTCGGGACTCATCGCGGCGCACCGATGGGCGACCGGCCACAATGCCGCCGCCGCGGCGGCCCCGTTCGGCAGCGTTGGTCCGAGCGTGCGATACAGGATCACGGGCGCGACGGCGCGGAGGCGTGGATTCGTCCTGGTCGATTCGGCGAACGCCGCCGCGAATTCGCGCCGTCCACGACGCGCCGCGGCTCGGAGTGGCTCCAGCTCCTCGTCCTTGAAGACGCCGGCAGCCTCGACGAGGCGCGCGTGAATTTCGGGCTCGGGGAGCGGTCCGTCGGGCGGCGTCAGCAGCGGCCGGCGCAGATGGAACACGTTGTGCGGGAACTCGAAGTTGAAGAACGTCGCCTCGTGCTTCTCGAACTGCGTGGCCGCCGGCAGCACGTAATCGGCCAACCGAGCCGTCTCGGTCATGAAGACGTCGACCACGACGATCAGGTCGAGCGCCGCCATCGCTTCGCGCATCCGCTGACTGTCGGCGAGCGAGTGCGCGGGATTGCCGGACTCGACGAAGAGCGCCCGATAGCGCTTGGGATGATCCGTCAGGATCTCGTCGGGGATCACGTTGCACGGGATCAGGCCCGTCACGATCCGGGCGCCGACCACGGGACTGCGCGGCGCCGTGTTGGGATCGAGCTCGTTGCGACTCGCGCGCACGATCGGTACGAACGTGGCCGGCGCATACTGCGCGCCCGGTTTGCCGAGGTTGCCGGTGAGGAGCCACACCAGCTTCTCGAGATAGCTCACCAGCGTGGAGTGCCGGTTCATCTGGACGCCGAGATCTTCGAAGACCGCGACGCTCGACGCGCCCGCGATACGGCGCACGGCCGCTCGCACGAGTGATTCCTCGACGCCGCTGATCCGGCAGTACTCCGCGATCGGGACCTGCGACAGCCCCGCGACGACGTCCTCGACGCCCGAGGCGTGGGCGTGGAGCCACGCCCTGTCGATGAGGCCTTCTTCGACGAGGACCCCACCCATCGCTGCGAGAAGCCACGCGTCGCGCCCCGGCCGCACCTGCAGATGGAACTGGGCCAGCTCCGCCGTCTCGGTGCGGCGCGGATCGATGACGATGATCGAGCGCCGCGGATCCTTGGCGATGTTGCGTAGCGTGAGGCGCGCGTGCGGGAAGCTGTGCGACTGCCATGGATTCTTGCCGATGAAGACGGCCACTTCGCAATGCTCGAAATCGCCGCGCACCGGGATGCCGAGCATCAAGCCGTTGACCCACGCTTCGCCGGTCTTCTCCTGTGCGATCGCACTCGACCGAAACTTCGAGCCGAATGCTCGCATCGTCGCGGTGCCGTAGAAGCCCCCGAGATGATTTCCCTGACCGCCGCCGCCGTAATAGAGGATGCTCTCGCCGCCGTAGGTGTCGCGCACCGCCGCGAGCCGCGCGGCGACCTCGGCGATGGCGGTGTCCCATTCGATTTCCTCGAACGAGCCGTCCGCGCGGCGCCGGAGCGGGTTAAGCACGCGCTCACCCCGGCCGTTCTGGTAGTGGTCGAGGCGTAGCGCCTTCTGGCAGGTATAGCCTTTCGACGCGGGATGAGCCTTGTCTCCGCGGATCTGCTCGAAGCGACGCCCATCCTCGCCGCCAAGCTTCACGAGAATGCCGCAATTGCACTCGCAGAGGATGCACGCCGTCGCTCTCCACTCGACACTGCGTTCGGTGGTTGTCTTCATTATCGGCTCCTCCGCATGGGTATCTTTTAGATACCAGAGTGTATACTCGGGATACCATGCGGTCAACGGCCTCCCGGTCGACGCGTCGCTATCATCACTTCTGCCCCGCGGCGCGCGCTCTGGAGACCATCGGGGAACGATGGTCGTTGTTGATCGTACGTGATCTTCTGGCTGGTCCACGCCGCTTCAGCGAGCTACGGCGCTCCCTCGGCATCACGCCGAAATGGCTGACCGCACGTCTCCGTGCGCTCGAGGCGGACGCGATCGTCATCCGCGAGACCGACGGCGATCGCGAGGGCTGGTATCGCCTGACGCCCAAAGGTGAGGCGCTGTCGTCGGTGATCGATGCGCTGGTCGTATGGGGTATGGATCATGCGATCGGAGAGCCCCGCGCCGCCGAAGTGATCCATCCCGGCCGCGCGATCGATGCGACCGTGCGCTACCTCGGGCACCGACGGGTCCGCGTTGCGCGCCCCACCGTCTGGGCTATTCGATTTGGCGACGATCGGAGCTACACGATTCGCTTCGATGGCGCACGGTGGTCGCGGCAGCGCGGTGAGGGTGCGGCCGATGTCACGGTGCAGACCTCACCGGCCGAGTGGGTGAAGTTTCTGGGCGCGGACGTCAACGGCCGACGTCGCTGGTTACGGAAGCGGGCGGCGACGGGGACGAGGCAGCGTCTCGACGAGCTGGCGACTGCCTTCGGGTCTGCCCCTGAGACATCGCCGCGGACGCGACGCTGACACGGGAGATCTGAGAATGTTTTCCGCGAGAGTACTGGCAGGGAAGAAGATTCTCATCACCGGTCGGGGATCGGGCATCGGCAAGAGCCTGGGGACCCGGTTCCTCGAGCTTGGCGCGGAGATCGTGATCTGCGGGACGCGCGAGGAGGTACTGCTCAGAAAATAGATCGGTAAATCCGCGAAATCATGAACACCCCGTGCTGGCTATCGTCCAGCCCATTTTCATCGCTGCGCGGGTGAGCGCCGCGCTCATGATCACTCGATCACCTGATCCGCCCGCCCCAGTATCGACTGCGGGATCGTGAGGCCGAGCGCCCTGGCGGTCTTGAGGTTGATGACGAACTCGAACTTCGTCGGCTGCTCCACAGGCAGGTCGGCGGGCTTGGCGCCCTTGAGGATCTTATCCACATACGCAGCCGCGCGCCGCCACAGCTCGGGGAACTTCGGTCCATATGACATGAGGCCTCCGGCTTCCGCGAATTCGCTCAACGAGAACATCGCGGGCAGCCGGTTCTTGGCCGCGAGCTCCACGATGAGTCGTCGCTCACTAAGAAACATCGGGCTCGGCAACACGATGAGAGCGCCGACCTTCTCGCGGGACATCGCGGCGAATGGCCTGTCGAGACCACGTGGATCTTGCACTTCCAAGCGTCGCAGCTGCACGCCCAAGGCTCGGGCCGCGGTCTCGGTGTGCTCGAACATGCCCCTTACCGCCTTTTCGCTGGGGACGCCGGAATGCGCGAGAACCCCGACGCGTGTCGCCCGGGAGACAGCTCCTACAAGAAGCTCGAGCCGCTTGCCGCTCAGTTCTGGAGACTGCTGGGTTAACCCCGTGGCATTCCCGCCTGGTCGCGCCAGGTTCGCAACAAACCCCTCACCAACCGGATCTGCGATGGGGTTAAAGACAATGGGAATCGTGGCAGTCGCCTGCGTGGCGGCTCGAGCCGCAGGGGTTGTTTCGGCAACGATGAGGTCGACCTTGAGGCGCACTAACTCGGCCGCGAGGCCGGGAAGTCGCTCGCGGCTCCCGTCGGCGAACCGCCACTCGATAATGATGGTTTGGCCTTCGATATAACCGAGCTCACGCAGCCCCTCCTGGAATGCATTGCGAAGAGGTCTAATCGTCGGGTCGGACCGGGAGAGCATCGTTAGATAACCAACCCTCGGCACCTTCCCCGGCTGCTGTGCCTCGGCAGCGAACTGCCCGGTCAACGTCCAAAGCGTGACCCCACAGAGGAACCTTCGTCGGTCCATCACATGGACGCGCGAGCGAGCCCGATAGGCCACATGGGCACCTCGGTCGAGGATGGCTGCCGGGAGTCTAGCTGAACAGCAACTCACGCACCA
>Ga0075434_100004893_pt1 | contig 12141 bp, 5 predicted proteins | sample RhiMethybrSRZTD3_FD_75298 | JGI IMG/M metagenome (GOLD analysis project Ga0075434, IMG submission 75298) | Populus rhizosphere microbial communities from Tennessee, USA - Rhizosphere MetaG P. TD hybrid SRZTD3 | ecosystem: Host-associated > Plants > Roots > Rhizosphere > Soil | place: USA... | reverse complement strand
CGACACGGTTCCATGGACGCGTGATCCTGCCGTCGCCGTTGGTATCGACCACCTGACCGCACCAGCCGACCGCTTTCTGCTCGTCTTTCGTCTCGTCGAAGATCTTCGAGTCGATCCAGCCGAAGATCGGACCGGTCAGCTCGTTGAAGTAAACGGTCTCATCCGCGTCGTTGTCGAACTGCAGGTGGTGTGTCGAAAAGCAGGTATCGATGAGCGTGAACTGCTTCGTCTTCGGATCGTAGAAGGATGCCTGCCGACCGCTCGTGCGCAGCGGGAACCACGCCGCGTACTTGTTCGACGGGTCGGTACACCACGACGGATCCTGATTCGGACGAATCTTCGACGTGATCCACACGCGCCCCTTGCTGTCGAGCATCGGGTTATGCGGATCGGCGGGGTTGTACGGTGGATTTCCCCACAGATGGGTGTCGCCCCACCACAGCGACGGACGAGTGGGCTTCGGAAATCGCGAGGGCACCTCGGCGCGTGGCGCGCGCGTCGGAATCTCGATCTCTTCGGTCCGGTTCGTCAGCGGGTCGAGGATCACGAGCGTCCCGTGACCGGCCGACACCGCGTAGATCGGTCCGTTCGCGTTGACCGTCGGATGACGTTTGTCGGTCGCGATCTCGTCGTGCATGAAGGAGTGGTCCGTGCCCCAGTCCCACAGCGTCAGCACGACATTGCGCTCGAGCCCGCTCGGCCGCGGTGGCGCTGGCGGGACTTCGCCCTTCGCGACTCGCCGGGTCCAGTCGGCAAACGTCCGCAGCGGCCGCGTCTTCCCCTGGTTGGTCAGCACTGAGTACATCGCTGTGCCGCGCACGCCGGTCCCGAGCCGCCACTCCCAGGCCTCCTCGTGCGTCTTCAGCTCGGGCTTCGCCTTGAAGATGTGATCGACGCTGCGCGTGAGCTGATTGCCAAGCTGATGGCAGAAGTTGCAGTCGGACTTGAGCGAGTTGATCCAGTGATTCTGCGTCAGCATCGCGGGGCCGAGGCCGTTGGTGCCGTTACCGGGGAACTCGTTCGCGGCCGGCGGCTCCATGAGCGATAGCCAGTAGTTGCCGGGATACACCTTCGCGGCTTCCTGCGGCGTGCGCGCCGGCGCGGCGAGTAACGTCAGCGGCGTCGCGCCTGGTTTCCTCTGAACCTTCGGCGAGTCGACGAGGCCGTAGCCGCGCACCCAGACGCTGTAGGTGGCCTCAGGCAGTTCCGGCAGCATGAAGCGTCCGCGATCGTCTGTGACGACGATCTTCGCGAACGGCGTCGGCAGATCCTTCGTCTCCGCGATCACCCAGACGCCGGCCTGGGGAGCGCTGTCGGTGCTCACGACGCCGGTGATGTAGCCCTGCGGCGTCGCCGGGCGCGGGCCCTGCTGCGCGCCCAGCGATCGCATCGACGCCGCCGCGACCAACCCGCCCAGCGCGGCGCCGAGCACCAGGATCCGAATTCGGCGACGTCTCTCCATATCAGAAGTCGATTTGCAGGCTGAGCCTCGCGTACCGCGCCGGCTGAAGGGCTGTCGGAGCCAGCCATGGGCCGCCAGGCACGAACGTCTGGTTGTAGGCGGTCACGACATCCGCGTTCATCAAGTTGTAGATGTCGACGCCGAACTGAGTCCGCATCCCGGCCAGATGGAGAATCTTTGCGACCCGGAAATCGACATTGTTGCGTCGATCCGCAAACATCGTGTACGGCGCGATCAGATTCACCGTCGCAACAGCGGCCCCCGTCAGAGGGCGGCCGAGCGGCTGTGGCCCGCCGGCGATCCATGCGTTGTCCGCCACGAAGTTCGCCTCGAGGTACTCTCCAGGCACGCTGACCCACGTTGCGGCGAGCTGGACGTCCACTCGCGGAACCGTATACGTGGCGAGCCCACGGACGTCGGTTCGGTACGGCTCGGCGAAGCGGCAATACGGGTTCGTCACTGACAGGGAACCCCGTTGCGTTGTCACCAGGACGTTGGCCGTGACCGAGCTGTTCGCGGCTCCGGTGGGGCCGGTCCCGAGCTCCGGCAGCTTCGCGCGCACCGCGCAGCCATCGGCGAGCTTGCGTCCTGTGCCTGCTCCGCCCTGCACCGTCAGCCCCATTTTCAGCCGCGCGGCAACCGAGTAATCGACGCCTTGCCAGTTCTCCTTCTGATCTCCGAAATTCCTGGAGGACTGCGCGAGCTCGTCCACCAGACCGACTTTCTCAGGCACGAGGTTGTACAAGCCGCCGATCGCGTAGCCACCTCCGCCAGGCAGCCGCGGATCGAGGGGCGCCTTGATGCTGAACGGCGTGTAGTCCGCGAAGCTGGTCGCCCGGTTGTCCACGACGTACCAGTTGCCCCACGTGTTGCGATGGAAGCCGGCGGTCACGGAGACACCAGCAACAACTTCGTGCTGCACGGACATGCCGAGGCTCCAGTTGTGCGGCCGCGTGCCCCAGCCGCCAACGTAGCCCGGATCGAAGGTGCGATTGAATACCGCCCGCCCCAGGTTCTGATTGTCCAGCCGCTGGCATTCGCCATTCGCTGCAGGGTTCATCAGATCGCAATCCGGCACGTAGTTCCGGTTGGTATCCGTCCACCCGCGCGTCGACCTCACGACCGTGCGCACCAGCGGGTTCATGTCCAGATCGCTATTGGTCGCCGTGATGGCTTCCATGTACTGACCCAGGTTGAACTTCACAGCCGTCTTCCCATTCCCGAAGACGTCGTACGCGGCGGCGATGCGTGGTGAGATGTCTTTCCAGTTGTAGCCGGGGGTCGATCGACGTGCATAGAAGATCTCTTCAGGGGCGTACGGATAGCCCGAGCCGCCAACACGCGACTCCGGATAGCTCGACACCAGCGAGTCGTAGCGGACGCCGCCCTGCAGCGTCAGCCGCTTGAACGTCCACTGGTCCTGCGCGAAGAAGTTGGTCGGAATGAGATTGCGCACGTACTTGATGCCGCCTCCAACCGCGGTGGTTTGCGTCAGCTGGTTCGGCACGCCATCTCTCATCCGGATCTGCGTGACCTGATTCGGATAGTTGTAGGTCTGCGATGGATTGCCGAACCCGCCCTGGTACCCGAACTTCATGTTGTGCGCGCCCGTGACGTACGTCAGCGACGCCCGCACGCTCGCCAGGTTCCCGATCAATGAGTGCGCGAATCCGCCGTTGGTGGGGGCTGAAGGCGCCCGCGACAGCAGGTTCGGAACCTCGCCGCCCTGCTCCAGCACCTGGATCATGCGCGGATCGTTCGTGCCGTCGTTGCGCGGACCGAAGCGGTACCGCGCCTGATACATGCCCCAGCCGGCCTCGGCCAGCAGCCGCCCCGAGATGGGAGACGACCACGTGGCGCTGGGTTGACGGGACGGGATGTAGTACGACCGCGGCGTCGCTTCCGGCGTCGTCAGCTGGCCGTTGGTCTCGGCGCCGCCGCCCTGGCCGTAGTTCGAGTCGAGGTACTGTTCGGCCCACTGCATGTTGAACTTGTTGCGCGGCGTCGCCTGCCACGTCAATCGCATCGTCGCCTGGCGCTCGACCCTGTTGGTAAACGCCGGCTTCGATCGATCGAAATCGACGGTCCACGCATTGGGGTTGCCGGCGTTCTTGTTCCACCACAGCCCCGGCACCGTGCTCTTGCCTCCGGTCTGGCGGAAGGCCGAGTAGAACCACAACTTGTTCCGCACGATCCGGCCACCGAACATCGGATTGACGTCGTACACCTTGATGAGCTCGGAAGGTGATCGCAAACCTTTGGCCTTGAGCCTGTCGGTGTAGTTGCTGCCTTGCAGCGCGCTGTTCGAGCCGCTCAGATTGAACTGACCGGTGAAGGTGTTCGCTCCTTCGCGCGGGATGACGTTGACGACCACACCGCTCGTCTCGGCGTCCGCGAGCCCGCCCGAAATGGTCAGCACCACTTCCTGCGAGGCGGCCACCTGCGGCATGTTTCCACCGCCGCCGTTTCCGCCGGCCCACCCCATGTTGATGCCGTCCGCGTAGATGCGCGAATCGGCCGCACGACCGCCGTGGATGGAGGCGGCAACGCCCTGCATCGATCCGCCGATGCCGCCGGAATCGGTGTTCGAATTCCCGATGATGCCAACGCCGCCGGTGGCCGACATGCCTGGAATCAGGTTCTGCAGGCCGAGGGCGTTCCTCGAGGACGGAATCGCGGAGATGATGTCCCTCGTGATGATCTGCTGCGTCCGTGCGCTCTGCACGTCGACGATTGGCGTCTCACCGCTCACCGTGATCGTTTCCTCGAGCGCGCCGACCCTCAGCTCGGCGTTCACGGTCGCCACGAAGTTGCCCGAGAGCTCGATCCCTTCACGCCGGGCCGCGCTGAACCCGGGCAGCTCGAAGACCACCGAGTAGACGCCCGGCCGGAGATCGACGATGCGGTATTGGCCGGTCGCATCGGTGACGACCGACCGCACCTGTTCAATCAGCGCGGGACTGGCGGCTTCGACCTTGACCCCCGGCAGGACGCCCCCCGAGTTGTCCCTGACAACCCCGGTGATCGCGGCCTGTGCAAGGGCGGTCGATGGTAAGAGCAGGTACACCAATACGAACAGGAGGGCCCACGAGGATCGCTGGATGAGGTTCGGCATCGCTGTCCTCCTTACCGGTTGTGGAAGTGGACGAACGCCAGCACGCTGGGAAAAGTGGTCAGGAAGAATACTTCATTTACCGCTCGATCGCGTGCGCTTTGTACCAGACCATGAAATCGAAAAGGCTGTCGTTGCCAGCACGGCCGCGCGCGTAGCTGGTCGTCGTCGTGCCGACACGACGAATCGTGATTGACCTCAGATCCGGGGCTGAGAAATTCGCCAGCAGAAACGCGCCGGGCTTCAGCATCGCTTCGACATTCGACATCGCCAGCGCCTGCTCGAGCACGTCGTAATAGATGAATACGTTGGTGGCGATCACGAGATCGAACGCCTCGCCGTCGAGGCGCTGGGTCACGATATTGACGTCTGACACGGACATCCGCTGAACGGCCGCCGGCCTCGCGCGAACCGCCCGCAGCTCGGCAAGCTCCGCAATCGCTTCTGTCGGCCGCGTCTGTATGGGTGCGCCAATCTGATCGCCGAACGTCTGCCAGTACGCGCGAATCTCGGGGAGCCACGCGGTGCTTCTGGGCAGCGGCAGGTTCACGGTGTAACCGATGTTTCTCGCGGCCCGTGCCCGGGCCTGTGTCACGTGAGTGATGATTCGCGGACTGATGTCGAGGAGCACGATCTCCGGGTCGCCCCGCGCGGGTGAAAGGCCCAGCCGCTCGAGCGAATCAAGCACCGCAAACGGCTGCAGCGTCTGCGGAGGATAGAAATCGAAACCGACGTCCTTATTGGCGAAATCGAGCCCGGGACCGACGATCGCCACGCGCCTCACGGAGCCGGGCGCGAGCAGCCCACGCGCCTTCATCGCCGCGAGCGCCTGCTGAACGGCATAGTTGGGAATCAGCGACGTGTCGAGCGACAGACCGCGCGTGCGAAACAGCCGGGAACGCGCGACAAACTCGGTCATCGGGTTGCCGCTGCTCGTCGCGCCAAGCTCCTGATCGATCTGGTCCTGTTCGCTTGCGACGCGGATGATCGCCGCACGCAGATACATTCGTGCCGCGTCCCTGTCGGCAGCCGTCGCGACGCGAAGCCCTTTTCGCTGAAGAAAGGCGCGGGCGAACAGCCGGCGCTCGTCGGTGCCGGGAGTGGCCAGCGCGTCCAGCAGATCGTCGACGCGGGCCGAGATCAGCTCGATTGTCCGGCGGAGCACCAGCTCCCGATCGTCCGCCGTGCCCGACTCGACTGCGCCGAGCACCGCGCGTGGCTTCGAGGTAAACGTGGTGCCGAACAGCGTCCAGTTGACGATGGTGTCTTCGTCGCCCTGCTCGAGCCGCGCGCGGATCTCACGATCTCGACGCTCCACCCATCGCGGCCACGCGGTTTCCATCTGCGCAGGGGGAAGTGTGTCGAGGCCGGATGGAAGCCGGCCGGCGAGCTCGGCGAGAAGCGGGCTGGCTTCGCTGAAGCGGACGAACCGCGCTGGACCGGACGCGGCGTTCGCCGCGCCCAGCACCCAGCCCGCTGTAATCAGCAGGACGCCGGCAATCCGTACGCGAAGGTGAGAAATGCGCCGATCCTAGCAGTTCTCGATATCGAGGTCAGCGTCGGATCAAATGAAGAAAAATTCGGCGGCTGATATTCAACACGTAAGGGGTAGTATCTACGACCTGAATGCGGCGTCGGCGGCCTCCTGGAAGGAGCTTGTATGAGACAGTTCCGGATCTCGCTGATTGGCGCGCTCTCGGTTCTCGTTTTTGTTGCAACAGCCTGGGCGCAGCTTTCCACCGCACAGTTGAGCGGCCGCATCACGGACGAAAGCGGCGCCGTTCTGCCTGGCGTCACCGTCACAGCGACCCAAACCGATACGGGCCTCGCTCGCACCGTCGTCACGGACGAAAAGGGCACGTACGTACTGCCGAACCTTCCAACCGGCCCCTACCGGCTGGAGGCGATGCTTCAGGGGTTCCGGACCTACTCGCAGACAGGGATCGTTCTGCAGGTAGCCGCGACACCGACGATCAACGTGGTGCTGGCGGTCGGCAGCGTCGAGGAAACGGTCTCGGTCGAGGGCGCCGCGCCGCTCGTCGACGTGAAGAGCGCCGGCATCAGCGACGTCGTCGACAACGAGCGGATCCTCGAATTGCCGCTGCAGGGACGGCAAGTGACCGACCTCATCGTGCTCGCCGGCGCGGCGGTCCAGTCGGGCGCCCCCAGCGCTCGAACCTTCCCAGGCGGTGTATCGATCTCGGTCGCAGGCGGCCTGCCGATCGGGGTGGGGTATGTGCTCGACGGCGCATCACATAACAGCCCGCAGAGCAACGTGAACCTGCCAATGCCGTTTCCCGACGCGCTGCAGGAGTTCCGCGTCGCAACGAGCGGCCTGACGGCCCAGAACGGGATGCACGCCGCGGCATCAGTGAACGCGATCACGAAGTCCGGCACCAATACATTCCACGGCAACGGCTTCGAGTTCCTGCGCGACCGGCGGCTCAACGCAAAGAGCCCGTTTGCCGCAATCGGTCCCGACGGCAAACGCCAGGACGACGGTCTGCTGCGCAATCAGTTCGGCGGGACACTGGGTGGCCCGATCGCACGCGACAAGCTGTTCTTCTTCGGCGGCTATCAGGGGACGGTATTACGCTTCCGGCCGGCCGACCAGATTGCGTGGGTGCCCACACCCGCTATGCTCGCCGGCGACTTCACGACGTTCGCGTCGGCAGCGTGCAACGGCGGCAGAGCAGTGACGCTGCGCGCCCCCTTCGTCGGCAACCGCGTTGATCCATCCCAGTTCAGTCCAGCCGCGATGAACCTCGCCCGGCGGCTGCCGGCCACCACCGACCCCTGCGGCCAGATCACGTACCAGACTGGAGACGACAGCAACGAGGGGCAGGGCATCGGACGGATCGACTTTCAATGGACCCCCGACCATACGGTGTTCGGCCGCTACATGAACGTGTTCATCAAGAAGACGCCGCCCTACAAGGGCGAGGGCGACAACGTGCTCAAAGCCATCCCAGTCGGTCAGGTGGCGGGCCTCGACAACATGGCTCACATGTTGACGCTCGGCGACACGATGGTCTTCGGGCCCAGTGTCGTGAACGCGATTCGCGTGGCGTACAACAAGACGACGCTGCGGCGGTACAACACGCCGTACTTCGATCCGGTGGACCTCGGCATCAAGCTGTACCCGTACATTCGAGGTCAGATGCCGATCAACGTGACGGGCGCGTTCAACTTTCCGGCCGGCGCGACGAAGGCGACCTACCTGAATGACTCCTACAATCTGGTCGACGACCTGACGCTCGTCCGCGGTCGCCATCAGTTCGGCATCGGTGGCAACGTCCAGTACTGGAAGGGGCACGTACTGTCCTCGTCGCGCGCGGCGGGTACTTGGATCGTTGACGGCAGCGCCACGGGCCTCGGCCTCGCCGACCTGCTGCTCGGCCGCGTCACGTCGGTGGAGCATGGTGCACAGCAGGATCTGCCGGTGCACAGCTGGTACATGGGTCTCTACGCCCAGGACACGTGGCGCGTGACCAACCGGTGGACGTTCAACCTTGGTGCGCGGTGGGAACCGTATTTCGGAACGAGTGTCGACAACAACGCCGTCTACATCTTCGACATCGACCGGTTCCGCCGCGGCATCAAGAGCAGCGTCTTCGTCAACGCGCCCGCCGGTCTCATGTATCCCGGTGATGATGGCTTCCCGCCGGGAAGGACCGGTCTCTACAAACAGTGGGGAGACGTCTCTCCGCGGGTGGGGGTCGCGTGGGATGTCACCGGCGACGGCCGCACGGCCGTGCGCGCGTCGTACGCGCTGTCGTACGACTTCATGGCGGGCGACTATCACCAGATCAACTCTGCGGCGCCGCCGTTCGGCAACCGGTCGCTCATCACCGATCCTCCCGGACGGATGGATGATCCCTACGGGCACGTCGGCGGCGATCCGCATCCAATCGTCACCGATCGCAACACGGCGTATCCCGCGTTTGGCGCATTCGGCACGATGAATCCCGACATCAACTCTCCGCGGGTGCAGAACTGGAACGTCACCGTCGAACGGCAGCTCGGTACGGATTGGGGCGTTGCGGTGAGCTATCTTGGCAACTACTCGGATCGGCTGTGGTCGCAGACGGCCATCAACCCCGGCCTCTTCATGGGGCTCGGCCCCTGCACGTTGGCCGACGGCAGGGCGTACCCGGTCTGCTCGACCAACGCCAACCTGAACGTCCGGCGCGCGCTGTACCAGGAAAACCCGCAGGAAGCGCGGCTCATTGGAGCGGTCGATCTCAACGACGACGTCGGGTATCAGGAGTACCACGGGCTCAAGCTGTCGGCACTGCGTCGCTCCGTAAGGGGAATCAGCCTGAACGCGAACTACACGCTATCGCGCTGCATCGGCACCGACACGCCGAACACATGGAACCAGATCAGCTCCGGATACACGAACCCGTACGACGCGAAGTTCGATGAAGGCTACTGCGATCAGGATCGGAGGCACCTGGCGACGCTGACCGCCGGCTACGAGACCGCGGAGATGGGCAACGGCGTGATCGGCGTACTGGCCTCGCGCTGGCGTTTCACCGGTATTCTCAACGCGCGGTCCGGCAACCGTATCAACGTCACCACCGGGATCGACAACGCGTTCACCGGGCAGCGGGACCAGCGGCCGAACAGAATCAGCAGCGACGTGTATCCGAAGGAGCGGACGCTGACCAACTATTTCAATCGCGCAGCGTTTGCGCAGCCGGAGCCCGGGACGTACGGCAACGAGAAGCGGAACGCCCTCGTGGGGCCCCATTTCTGGAACGTGGATCTGGCGGTATCCCGCCAGGTCAGCGTCGCAGCCATGCACACGCTGGAGCTCCGCCTCGAGACGTTCAATCTGTTCAACACGTTCAACTGGGGCGACCCCGGGATGGACCAAGCCGCTGGTGGGACCATCGCCAATATCAACTCCGGACAGTTCGGCCGCATCACCACGCAGGCCGGCACGCCACGGATCATCCAGCTCGGAATAAAGTACGTGTTCTAACGCGGACCGCTCGGAGAGAACCGTTTAGCAGTGGTATCCCCTCATCAACATGAACAACACAGAGGTGCCGTAGCCGCTCAAGTAAAGTTCGAAGCCGTACCACGCAGGAGTCGCGCATGCATCTGAAGCGAATCGCCAGAGCCGCGCTCGTCCTCTCGGTCGTGTCGGTCTGGACCTGGCAGTATGGCCTCGCCGCTCAGGCTCAGAAAGTACAGATTCCGATCTTCGAGTACGACCCCACGTTTCCGAAGCCGCTGCCCGAGAGCTGGGCCATCGGCCCGATCGGAGGACTGGCCGTCGATCGGCAGGATCACCTCTATGTCTTGCAGCGACCCGCAGGCCTGCTGACAAACGAGCGCTTCTCCGGCGCGGACGACACCCCGCCGAAAGCTGATTGCTGTGTGCCGGCGCCGCCGGTGCTCGAGTTCGATCAGCGCGGCACCTTGATTCACTCGTGGGGAGGTCCCGGGCCCGGTTACGACTGGCCGCAGACCGAACATGGCGTCTTCGTGGATCAGAAGGACGTCGTGTGGCTGGCCGGCAGCGGTGCCAAGGATGCGCAGCTGCTGAAATTCACGAGGGAAGGAAAGTTCCTCGAGCAATTTGGAAAGCCGGGCATGAGCGGCGGCAGCGCCGACACGAAGAACATGGGCAGCCCCGCGAATCTCGTCGTGGATCCGGCGGCCAACGAGGTGTACGTGGCCGACGGCTACAGCAACCACCGTGTCATCGTCCTCGACGCGGACACGTTCGCCTTCAAGCGGATGTGGGGCGCGTACGGCAACAGGCCGGACGACACGGATCCCGGCCCGTACAATCCGGATGCGCCGCCGGCGCAGCAGTTCCGCCTGCCGCACAACATCGCGATCTCACGCGACGGCTTCGTCTACGTCGCCGATCGTCCGAACAACCGCATCCAGGTATTCAGGAAGGACGGCACCTACGTCAAGGAAGCCTTCGTCTCGAAGCGAACGCTGCTGGCTGGCGCGGCATCTGGCTTCGTCCTGTCACCCGATCCGCAACAGCGGTTTCTCTACATGATCGACGGCGCGAACCATCACGTCTGGATCCTGAATCGCGAGACGCTGCAGGTCATCGCCCGCTTCGGTCAGCAGGGACTGTTTGGCGGCTCGCTCAACGTGCCGCATGCGATCGCGGTGGACAGTCGAGGCAATCTCTATGTCGGCGAGAACTTCGACGCTCGCCGCTTCCAGCGCTTCCTCTACAAGGGACTCGGCACACCTGTACCGGGTGCGAACCCGCCGACGACCATCGTGCGCTGACGGCGCCTCACTTCTCCCGCGACTCGAGCGCGCCGCGCAGCTTGTCGGCGAGCGATCCGAATCCCTTCGGAGCATCAGCGTCGCGTTCGGCGGCATCCTCTCCGCCGGCGCGCGCCGAACCCTCGGGAACGGGCGCGACGCCGATCCGCTTCCTCTCGAGGTCGATTGACAGGATCTCGAACGCTCCCGTCATCCCCGGGGCAACCTGCGCCGACCATTCCTCCTGTCGGCCCGTGTCACCGAACGTCGAGGCGTGCGCCAACGCCTCGACACCGGGCTCGAGCTCGACGAACGCGCCGAAATCGGCGACGCGCGTGACGCGGCCGGTGCGCACCTGGCCAACCTCGTAGGTGGTCCGCACGCTCGACCACGGATCGATCGTGAGCTGCTTCAACCCGAGAGCGATCTTCTGGGTGTTCTCGTCGACGCTGAGGACCTTGACCGTGATCTCGTCGCCGGGCTTGACGACCGAAGACGAGTCCGGCACGCGCGACCATCCCATCTCGGACACGTGCAGCAGGCCCTGCACGCCGCCACCGAGGTCGACGAACGCGCCGAAATCGCGGACCGAGGTCACGCGGCCGGTCAGCACGGCGCCGGCGTCGATCGAACGCCGGACGTCGGCGGCGCGCGCGCGCTGCTCCTCTTCGAGAAGCGCACGGCGCGAGACGACGATATTCCTCCCGCCTTCCTTGTACTCGACGATCCGGAACTGGTAGACACGCCCTTCGTGCGCGGATGCGTCTGTCCGGATGGTGTCGATCTGGGAGACGGGACAGAAGGCGCGCTGGCGCGCGATGCTCACCTCGTACCCGCCCTTCACTGCTTTTTCGACCTTGCCTTCCACCGGGAGACCGGAGTGGAACGCATCTTCGAGCTGCCGCTGTGTCGCGGCGCCTCGAGCCAGCTTCCGCGACAGCGCCAACTCTCCCACGGTCGACACCACGACCGCCTGGATGCGATCGCCGACGGCGACCTCGAGCGCGCCCTGCTCGTCCTTCAGCTCGTCGATGGCGATCGTCGCTTCTCCCTTGCCGCCGACGTCCACAAATGCCACCTCCGGCCCGATCGCGACGATCGTCCCCTCGATCGTCTGCCCCTTCTCGATGCGCTTCGCCTTGATCGACGCCTCGAACATCGTCGCGAAGTCTTCGGTGGGATCAGTCATGGCTACCGGATCGCCTCCTCTATTCCGCGCCCGCGCTCGTCAGGAGCTTGCCGTCCTCGAGCTTGCCCGTCATGAACATGCCGCCGGCTTTCCCGTCCCTGAGCGGCCGGAACGTCACGGTGATCC
>Ga0075434_100004888_pt1 | contig 12143 bp, 10 predicted proteins | sample RhiMethybrSRZTD3_FD_75298 | JGI IMG/M metagenome (GOLD analysis project Ga0075434, IMG submission 75298) | Populus rhizosphere microbial communities from Tennessee, USA - Rhizosphere MetaG P. TD hybrid SRZTD3 | ecosystem: Host-associated > Plants > Roots > Rhizosphere > Soil | place: USA... | reverse complement strand
TTCTACTTTCTCGAGATGAACACGCGGCTCCAGGTCGAGCACCCCGTGACGGAAGAGGTGACGGGGCTCGACATCGTCCAGGCGCAGCTCCTGGTCGCCGCGGGCGAGCCCGTGCCGTGGCGGCAGGACGACATCGTGCAGCGCGGGGCGGCCATCGAGTGCCGGATCTACGCCGAGGATCCCGCGAAGAACTTCATGCCGTCACCGGGGACCATCAGCCGGTGGGTCCCGCCCTCCGGGCCCGGCATCCGCGTGGAGAGCGGGGTCGCCGAGGGCTGCCAGGTTTCGGTACACTACGACCCGCTGCTCGCCAAGCTCGTGGCGGCCGGCGCCACGCGCGACGAGGCGATCGCCCGCATGGAGCACGCGCTCGAGTCGTTCGTGGTGGAGGGGCTGCGGACGGTCATCCCCTTTCACCGGCGCGTCATGGCGAGCGCGGCGTTTCGCGAGGGACGGACCCATACCCAGATGGTCGAGGAAGGAGCCTTCAATGCCTGAAGAGGTCAAGGCCCACATCACCGGCGTGGTCTTCCAGATCACGAGCAAGCCGGGCGATTCGGTGGCCGCCGGCGATCCCGTGATCGTGCTGGAGTCCATGAAGATGGAGATCCCGGTAGAGGCGCCGCGCGCGGGCACGGTCCGGGAGATCAAGGTGGCGGAGGGGCAGACCGTCCAGGAAGGCGACACGGTGGCGGTGCTCGACTAGGAGACGGACCATGGAGCTCGAGCTCATCCGCGGCATCTGGGACTATCACTGGTGGGGCAACCGTACGCTCTTCACGGAGGCTGCGGCGCTCGGCGAGGAGACGGCCCGGAAGGACCTGGGCAAGCATTGGAGCTTTCCCACCCTCAAGGGCATGCTCGCCCACATCTACGGAGCCGACCGCGTCTGGCTCGGGCGATGGAAGGGCGCTTCGCCGACCAGGCTGTACGGCGACGCCGACTTCGCGAGCCTCGCCGATCTCCGCACGCACTGGGACGAGTTGGAGGCCGAGCAGCGGGCGTTCGTGACGTCGCTGGGCACGGCGGAGCTCGCGCGCATCCTCGACTACAAGGCCACGAACGGCAAGCCCTTCGCTCAACCGCTTTGGCAGCTCCTCCAGCATGTGGTGAACCACGCGACGCACCACCGGAGCGAGCTCGCGGCCATGCTGACCATGACCAAGGGGTCGCCGCCGCCCACCGACATGGTGCTCTTCTACCGGCAGCCGAGGAGCTGACCGCTCCCGGCCTTCGCCGACCTGGAGGCGACATGAGCGTCGAGCTGATCCGGGAGCTCTACGACTATCACCGCTGGGCGAACCGGCGCCTGTTCGGCATCGCGGCGGACCTCGGCGACGGCGTCACCATGCGCGACATGGGGAAGCACTGGAGCTTCCCCACCATCAAGGGCATGTTCGCCCATCTCTACGGAGCGGACCGGATCTGGCTCTCCCGCTGGACGGGGGCTCCGCCCGCCCGCATGGCGGGCGACGCCGACTTTGCCAGCATGAGCGAGCTCCGCGCGACGTGGGATGCCCTGGAGGCGGAGCAGCGCGCCTTCGTGGACGGCCTCTCCGCGAGCGATCTCGCGCGGCCGCTCGCCTACACGAACAACCAGGGCATCCACGCCGAGGTCGCCCTCGCCCCCCTCCTCCAGCACGTGGTCAATCACGGCACGCACCATCGGAGCGAGATCGCGACGATGCTCACCATCGCCAACGGCTCGCCCCCGGACACCGGCATCGCGACCTATCGGGCCACCGTGGTCAAGAGATAGACCATGGGCATGAAGGAGCTGGCCGACGACCTCCAGGCGCGGCGCCGGCGCGCGCTGGCCATGGGAGGCGCGGAGGCCGTCGCCAAGCAGCACGCGGAGGGTAAGCTCACCGTCCGCGAGCGCGTCGACCGGCTCTTCGATCCCGGAAGCTTTCACGAGATCGGCCTCCTCGCCAGCCACGCCAACATCTCCCCCGCCATGAAGGGGCGGGAGACGCCGGCCGACGGCGTGATCACCGGCTTCGGCAAGATCGCGGGCCGCCCCGCCTCCCTCATCGCCTACGACTTCACGGTGATGCCGGGCTCCATGGGGCGCACGGCCGAGGTCAAGTGCAACCGCGCGCGCGAGATCGCCCTCGGCAAGCGCATGCCCATGATCTGGCTCATCGACTCGGGAGGCGCTCGGATTCAGGAGGCCATCGGCTCGACCTTCGCGGGATCGGGCTTCCTGTTCCGCGAGGAGTCGATCATGTCCGGCGTCGTCCCCATGGTGGCGGCCATGATGGGGCCGGGGGCGGCGGGCACCGCGTACATCCCCGCCCTGGCGGACTTTGTGCCCATGGTCAAGGGCACCAGCCACATGGCCCTCGGCGGCCCGCCCCTCGTGAAGGCGGGGGTGGGGGAGGACATCAGCGCGGAGGAGCTGGGCGGCTCCCGGATCCACACGGAAGTCTCCGGCGTGGCCGACCTCGAGGTGGCGGATGACGCGGCCTTCCTCGAGGCGATCAAGGGCTACCTGTCCTACTTCCCGGGCTCCAATTTGGAGCAGCCGCCCGTCGTGCCCTGCGACGATCCGGCGGATCGCCAGGACGAGACGCTCTTGTCCATCGTGCCCGACAGCGCGCGGCGCGCCTACGACATGAAGAAGATCATCGCGGCCGTGGTGGATCATGGCCGGATGTTCGAGATCAAGCCCGGCTGGGCGCGCAACCTCATCACCTGCTTCGCGCGCCTGGGCGGTCGTCCCGTGGGGGTGGTGGCCAACCAGCCGATGGTGCTGGGGGGCGCGCTGGACGTGGACGCGGCGGACAAGGCCGCGCGCTTCATCATGCTCTGCGACGCGTTCCACATCCCGCTCGTCTTCCTTCAGGACGTGCCGGGCTTCATGGTCGGCTCCAAGGTGGAGAAGCAGGGGATCATCCGGCACGGGGCCAAGATGCTGTACGCGGTGAGCGAGGCGACGGTGCCCAAGGTGACGGTGGTGGTGCGCAAGGCGTACGGTGCCGGCTACTTCGTGATGTGCGGCAAGGCGTACGAGCCCGACCTGATCGTGGCCTGGCCCACCGCGGAGATCTCCGTGATGGGACCCGAGGGCGGCACCAACATCGTCTTCCGCAAGGAGATCGCGGGCGCCGCCGATCCTGACGCGGAGCGGGCGCGCCGGGTCGAGGAGTTCCGGAAGCTCATCAATCCGTACATCGCGGCGGGGGGCGCCCTCATCGACGATGTCATCGATCCCCGCGAGACGCGCCCCGTTCTCATCCGCGCCCTCGAGATGGCCGCGACCAAGAAGGTGGAGCGCCCATGGAAGAAGCACGGAGTCATGCCGGTATGAGATCCCTCGTCACGGTGGCGCTCCTACTCGCGATGGTGGCCGTGGCCGCGGCCCAGCCCGCGGAGCAGCGCAACATGAGCCTGGTCGGCCAGGACGATCTCCAGGCGCGCTCCGCGTACCAGCCCGTCATCCAGCGGCAGGGCAGCCGCTGGATCGCCTACGTCGGGCACCACGGCGGACGGCGGCTCAACCCGCTCACCGGCCAGATGGAGCTCAACGGGACCTCCATCGTGGACGTGACCGATCCGAGCCGGCCCCGCTATCTCCACCACATACCCGGCGCGGCGGGAGAGGCGGAGGCGGGCGGCGCGGCCATGGTGCGCGTCTGCGAGGGCAAGACCCTACCTAAGGGTGATCCGGCAAAGACTTATCTCCTGCGCACCCTCGGCAACCTCGCCCACGAGGTCTGGGACGTGAGCGCGCCCGAGCAGCCGCGCCTGCTCACCACGGTGGTGAAGGGGCTCGACCACACGCACAAGAACTGGTGGGAGTGCGACACGGGCATCGCCTATCTGGTCTCGGACGGACGACCGCAGGGGTGGCGAACCATGCGGATGACCAAGATCTACGACCTGAGCGACCCGGCGCAGCCCCGCTTCATTCGCGACTTCGGCCTGCCCGGTCAGCAGCCGGGCGCTACCGGGACCGCACCCGAGGGCGTGCACGGTCCCATCGCCTATCGCGGCCGAGTCTACTTCGCCTACGGAACGGGAGCCCGGGGCGTCCTCCAGATCGTCGATCGGGAGAAGCTGCTTAACGGCAATCCTCAGGTCGCCGACCGCTTCGCGCCCACCGTCGACAACCTGCTGTACCCCCAGGTGGGCCGGCTCGACATGTCGCCCGACTGGGGCGGGCACACCTCATTCCCCATGCTGGGGATGACCGTGCCGGACTGGGCAGGGAACGCCGCGGGGCGGACGCGGGACATGGTCCTGCTGGTCTCGGAGTCGCTGCGGAACGAGTGCCAGGAGGTCCGCCAGCTCACCTTCCTCGTGGACGTGACGGATCCCTCGAAGCCATTTTCCGTGTCGACCTTCGAGGTACCGGAGACGCCGGGAGGGTTCTGCAGCCGGGGCGGGCGCTTCGGCCCCCACTCGTCGAACGAGTCGTTCACGCCGATCTATTACGGGCGGCTCGTCTTCATCGCCTACTTCAACGGCGGGGTGCGCGCGGTCGACGTTCGTGATCCGTTCAATCCACGGGAGGCCGGCTTCTACATCCCCGCGGTGACCCCTCGCACCGATCGGCGCTGCGTCACCGAGGGCGGCGCCGAGCGGTGCAAGGTGGTGATCCAGACCAACAACGTGGAGGTCGACGAGCGCGGCTACGTCTACATCGTGGACCGCGCCAACACGGGACTCCACATCCTCGAGCTAACCGGCGCCGCCCGCGCCATCGCCAATCTTCCCGCGCGGGCCAACTGACCCGCTACCGCTTCAGGAGCTTCGTCCTCGTCGAGCAGCGGCAGCGCCGTCTCCCGCGCAGGTCACCCGGCTAGCTATCGCTTCAGGAGCTTCGTCCACTCGTCGAGCAACGGCAGCACCGTCTCCCGCCCCGCCGGGGGCAGCCGGAGGATGGCCCGGGTGATGCCCGCTTGGGCGTAGGTCTCGAGTGCTCCCGCCTCTGGCTTCGCCCCGAAGATGGACGTCGAGATGGTCTTCATGTCGCGCCCCGCCTTGGCCGCCCGCTCGCCGAGGTCCTTCAGCGCAGGGAGGATGACCTCCGGCGCGCGCCCGCGGGGGAACCAGCCGTCGCAGAAGTCCACCACGCGCTGGAGGGTGTACGCGCTCTCGCCGCCCAGGAGTACGGGAGGCCGCGGCTTCTGGGCCGGCTTGGGCCAGGACCAGATCTTGTCGAACTTCACGTGCTGGCCGTGGAACTCCGCCTCGTCCTTTGTCCAGATCTCCGTCATGGCCCGCACCTGCTCCTCCAAGCGCTTGAAGCGCGTCTTGTACACGGTGCCGTGATGCTCCATCTCCTCCGCGTTCCAGCCGCCACCGATGCCGAACTCGAAGCGTCCGCCCGACAGCGCGTCCAGGCTCGCCACCGCCTTCGCGGTGGTGATGGTGTCGCGCTCGATGATGAGACAGATGCCGGTGCCGATGCGGAGCTTCGTGGTGACCGCGGCCGCCGCCATCAGCGAGACGAAGGGGTCGAAGGTGTGGGAGTACTCGCGCGGCAGCTCGCCTCCGCCGGGGAAGGCCGTACGCCGGCTCACCGGGATGTGCGTGTGCTCGGGGACGAAGAGCGACTCGAAGCCGCGGGCCTCGACCTCGCGCGCGAGCTCGTCGATGCGGATCGCATAGTCGGTGGCGAAGATGCAGACGCCGATGTGCATGGTCTCCCTCCTGAGGTTCGGGTGCAGGGGCGGTGGCGGCGAGTCTATCGGCGATCGGGCCCAAAGTCCATGCCTCGGGGGTCATCTCCTGTTACTCTTGATCCTGGCTCGCAGCGGAAGGCGCAGCGACGCCGAAGTCACTTCCCTGGGAGCGTTATGAGCAGCCTGCTCGAAGGATGGGGGCGCCGGGTCTACCGTCTGCGTTGGTGGCTCTTCGCGCTGTCCCTGGTGCCGCTCGCTCCTGCCTTCGTCGTGGTCGCCCATGGGGCCAGGGCCGCGTCGGCCCCCATCCTCGCCAGCACGGAGTCCGGGCGCGCGGCCAAGCTCATGGCCCGCGAGCTCTCGGACCGGCCACTCTCCTTCGATCTGATCCTGAGCCATCCCACCCTCCGTGCCACGGATCCTCCTTTCAAGGCGGAGGTGAAGCGCGCGCTCCAGGCGCTGCGCGACGACTCCCGCGTCTCCCGCATCCGCACGCCCTACGACCTCGATCCGCCCGACCAGACTCTCATCTCACGCGACGGCCACCGCATCCGCGCGATGGTCGAGCTCAAGCACCGGAGCTCGGCCATCGAGTCGCTCGAGTTCTCCTCGCTGCCTCCCGGGTTCTATCCGTCGCTGCGCTCCAAGGTTTCTCCGAGCGCTCTGGAGGTGGTGGCGGCGGGGCCCCTCGTGCTCCATCACGACTTCGTCGAGGTCGCCCAGCGCGACCTGCGGCGCTCCGAGCTGGTGATCATGCCGGTGGTCGCCCTGTTCCTCCTCCTCGCCTTCGGATCCGTGGTGGCGGCCATCCTGCCCCTGGGGGTCGGGCTCCTCGCGGTAAGCGGAGGCATCGCGGGCACGGAGATCCTCGCGCGCTACACCTCCGTGTCCGCCTACGCGCCGAACATCGTGACCATGATCGGCCTCGGGGTGGCCATCGACTACTCGCTGTTCATCGTGAGCCGCTTCCGCGAAGAGATCATGCGCCGGTCCGTGCCGGACGCACTCGCCGTCACCCTGGCCCGGACGGGGCAGGCGATCCTGTTCTCGGGGGTGACGGTGGCCATCGGCCTGCTCGGCATGCTCATGCTCGGCCTGGGGAATATCGGGTCCCTCGGCGTGGCAGGGACGCTCGTCGTCGCTCTGTCCGTCCTCTACGGGCTCACCTTCCTGCCCGCGACGCTCGCCCTGCTGGGGCGCCGGGTGAACGCGCTGGCCATTCCCGGACTCCGCCGCCGCGGCCGCACCACGGGCTTCTGGCATCGGCTGTCCACCCTGGTCATGGCGCATCCGTGGCGCGTGCTCCTGCCTGTCACCGCGCTCCTGCTCCTGCTCGGCTCCCCGTTCCTCCACCTGCGGCTGGCCGCGGGCGATGCCTCGTCGATGCCGTCATGGGCGGAATCGCGGCGCGGCGCCGAGCTCCTGCAGCGGGACTTCGTGGCGGGCGAGGTCCCGCCCGTTATCGTGGTCGTGCACCATCGCACCGGTTCTCCCCTGGAGCCGGGGCGGATGGGCCAGGCTTATGACCTGAATCACTGGCTGGCCGCCCAGCCCGCGGTGTCTGGCGTACAGAGCGTGATGGACCTGTCGCCCGACACGAGCCGCGAGGAGTACCAGCGCTTCGTGAAAGTGCCGATGGAGATGTGGCCCGAGGACATGCGCCGCGAGGTGGCGCAGGTCGTGGGCGCGCACATCATGGTCTTCGCGGTATCGACCAAGGTCCCCGCGGGCAGCGACGAGGCGCGGGCCCTCGTCCGGACGATCCGCAGCTCGCATCCGCCGGTGGACGGCGAGGTCCTCGTCACGGGGGCCACCGCCTTCGACCTCGACTTCATGGGCGTCATCACTGACAACGCGCCGAAGGCGGTGGGGCTGGTAGTGGCCGCGACCTACATCGCCCTCCTCTTGCTCCTGGGCTCCGTGCTCCTCCCCCTCAAGGCCGTGGTGGTGAACCTCCTATCCATCAGCGCGTCGTACGGCGCCCTCGTGTGGATCTTCCAGGACGGGCATCTCTCTCATTTGCTCGGCTTCACCCCGGGGCCGATCCAGACGGCCACGCCCATCATCATGTTCTGCCTGATCTTCGGGCTGTCCATGGACTACGAGGTCCTGCTCCTGAGCCGGATGCGCGAGGAGTACGAGCGCTCCGGCGACAACGTGCTCGCGGTGGGAGCGGGGCTCGAGCGCACGGGTCGCCTCATCACCTGGGCGGGGGCGATCATGGCCGCGGTGTTCTTCGCCTTCGCCCTCGCGGAGTCCGTAATCATCAAGGCGGTGGGCATCGGCATCGGGATCGCGGTGATCCTCGACGCCACGGTGGTGCGGGGACTCCTCGTGCCCGCGACGATGCGGCTCATGGGGCACTGGAACTGGTGGCTACCGCGGCCGCTCGCGCGGCTGGTGGGGCGGGGCGTGGTGCAACCCGCCGCCCGTCGGGTGTCCGCGGGCGGCGGGTAGGGGCTAGTTCTCGACGAAGGCCTTGAGGGCGCGGCCGCGCAGCGGGTGGCGGAGCTTGCGGAGCGCCTTGGTCTCGATCTGCCGGATCCGCTCGCGCGTCACCGCGAAGCGCTTGCCCACTTCCTCCAGGGTGTGCTCCCCCTCCTCACCGATGCCGAAGCGCAGGCGGAGGATCTCCTTCTCCTTGGGCGAGAGCGTGCTGAGCGCACGCTCGACCTGGTTGGTCAGGTCCTGGCTGATCAGCGTCTCGTTGGGCGACTCCGCGCTCTTGTCCTCGAGGAAATCGCCCAGCTCGGAATCCTCGCCGATGGGCGTCTCCAGGGAGAGAGGCTTGCGCGAGGACTCGAGGATGAGCCGGACCTTCCGCGCGGGCACGCCCGTCTTCCTGGCCAGCTCCTCGGGCGTGGGCTCGCGACCCATCTCGTTGACCAGGGTGCGGTTGACCCGCGAGATGCGGTTCAGCGTCTCCACCATGTGCACGGGGATGCGAATCGTGCGCGAGTGATCGGCGATGGCCCGGGTGATGGCCTGCCGGATCCACCAGGTTGCATACGTCGAGAATTTGAACCCGCGCCGGTACTGGAAGCGGTCCACCGCCTTCATGAGGCCGATGTTGCCTTCCTGGACCAGGTCGAGGAGGGTCAGCTCGCTACCCAGGTAGCGCTTGGCCACCGACACCACGAGGCGCAGGTTGGCCTCCATCAGCTCGCGCTTGGCCTGACGCACTACGCGGTCGTGTTCCTCGATCTCCCGCAGGGCGGACTGGAGCGCCTTCTTGCCGAGGCCGATCTCTGCCTCGAGCTCCCGAACCTGCTTCGGCGTGCTCGCCTCGCTCATGGTGGCCACGCGCCGGCGCAGCTCCGCGAGCATCTGCTCCACGAGGGCAGGCTTGAGCGGCAGCTTCTCCACCGCGGCCTGGATGGCCCCGCGATTCTGGGCGATCCACTTGTGGTAGTTCGCGCGCGTGGTCTTGCCGCGGCGCTTGTCCGTCAGCGAGACCTGCAGTCGCTCGATCTCTCGCTCGAGCCGGCGAATGCGCGTGAAGGTCGCGAGGAGCGGCTTGATCTCCTCGGGCTTGGGCTCACCGCCCTCAGGCAGCAGGATCACCTCGTCGAGGTCGAGTTGACCGTGGCGCACCTGGTCCACGAGGGCGAGCAGCTTGCCCGTGACCATGGGAATGCCCGCGAGCGCGCGTCGAAGCTGGATCTGCCCCACTTCGATGCGCTGCCCCAAGCTCACTTCCTGCTGCGCCGTCAGGAGATGGACCTTGCCGATCTCTTTCAGATACAGCCGGACGGGATCCTCGGCCGGTCCCGCGGCAGGCTTGAGCGCGTCGGCAGACAGCGCCGGGGTCTCCTCGAGAACGACCGTTTTTTCCTCCTCCTCGAGATCGACTCCGGACGGCTCAGCCTCCAGTTTGGGCAGCGCCGCCTTGCGCAGCTTGGCCTTTGGCCGGGCGGAGGGTGCCGCAGAATGGATGGTCTCGAGCGTGGTGGACTCGCCTGTCTCTCTGAACGTCATGGCCGTATTTCTCCTTGGCCTTTTTGATGCTTACGAAGGCCGGACGGATGCCGGACTTGCCGATCGGCAGTGAAACGTCCGGAGATGGGTCGCCGTTCCGCAAGACCCCGTTTTTCTTACAGACGTTACCGGGTTGGATTTATTCGGGGGCGGGGTCGGTAAATCAGGGACGGCGCTCGAGCAGGAGGTCGAATCCGACCCCGACCTCGTCCTTCACCCGGAAAAGAAGGTACTGGGGCGGCTTGATCCCGAAGTCGCTCATCTTGAAGCGGCTCTCGCCGCGCACCCACAGCTTTCCCTGCTTGAAGCGAATGCGTCCGGAAAAGCGCTTGACCCGCTCGACACCGGCGATCGACAGTCGCCCCTGAATGGTCAGGAGCGTATCGTTATGGTCGCCCACCCCGAGAGGAAACGAAGGAGCTTCCACGGTCTGGATGACGAAGTAGATCGTGGGATAGCGATCGGCAGAGAGCGCCTTGTACATATCCTTGTCGCGGCCGTCGCTGCCCGTAGTGATGGTGTTGATCTGCACGCTCAGATATCCGGTCACGCCCTGGCCCAGATCACTGGCGTCCGCCTCGAAGTCTCCGGTGAGGTCTCGCCCGAAGCCGCTGAAGTCGCCGGGCGGGAAGCTCGCATCAAAGGACACGAGGCTCTGGCCCGCCACCGGGACCCAGTGCGCGGTTTCCGCGGCGGCTGGAACGGTGCCGAGGACAAGGCACGCCAGGGCCGCCACAATCGTGAGCATGGGGGTGGATATCACGCGGTCTGTCGAGGGTCAATTGGCGGTGTCGGGAATTTGATTGACAGGGCCCGAGGAGGGGTCCTATCGTGAAAATCTCATATATGGCGCGAATTTTGCCGAAGTCGCCCAGCTCCTAATGGCCGTCGCCCCCAGCGCGTCGTACAGCTTCACGGTCCGCCTGGCCATCCTGAACCGCCCCGGCATGCTTGGGCGCGTCACCATGGTCATCGGCAAGGCGGGCGGGGACATCGGCGCTGTCGACCTGGTCGAGATCACGCGGGATCGCGTGTTCCGCGACATCACCATCAAGGCCCGCGACAGCGAGCACGCGCAACGGATCATCGACAAGCTGCGGAGTCTCTCCGAAATCAGGATCGCCAACATCTCGGACCGCACCTTCCTGATGCACCTGGGCGGCAAGATCGAGGTGCGGAGCAAGGTGCCTATCCGTACCCGTGACGACCTCTCGATGGCCTACACCCCCGGGGTGGCACGGATCTGCGAAGCGATCAAGGAAGATCCGCAGCGTGCCTTCTCCCTCACCATCAAGCAGAACACGGTGGCCGTGGTGACGGACGGCACCGCCGTCCTGGGCCTGGGTGACATCGGCCCGGAGGCGGCCATGCCGGTCATGGAAGGCAAGGCCATGCTCTTCAAGGAGCTGGCTGGCGTCGATGCCTTCCCCCTCTGCCTCGATACCAAGGATCCGGACAGGATCGTGGAGACGGTCAAGCTGATCGCTCCCGCCTTCGGAGGGATCAATCTGGAGGACATCTCGGCCCCGCGCTGCTTCGACATCGAGGCGCGCCTGCGCAAGGAGCTGGACATCCCCGTCTTCCACGACGACCAGCACGGCACCGCGGTGGTGGTGGTGGCCGCCCTTCTCAACGCGCTCAAGATCGTCAAGAAGGAGCCGCGGCGGCTCAAGGTGGTGGTGTGCGGGGTGGGCGCGGCGGGAACGGCCGTCATCAAGATGCTCCAGGCCCTCGGGGTCAAGCACATCATCGGTGTGGACGAGCACGGGACGATCTACCGCGGGCGCGCCGCCGGCATGGACTTCATGAAGACGTGGGTCGGCGAGGCGACCAACCCGCAGCAGATCAAGGGCAAGCTTGGCGACGCGACGCGGGGGGCGGACGTCTTCATCGGCCTCTCCGTGCCGGGCGCGTTGAGCCTGCGCGACCTCAAGCGCATGGCGCGGGACCGCATCGTCTTCGCGATGGCCAACCCGGTGCCCGAGATCCAGCCCGAGCAGGCCATGCGTCACGTGCGGGTCATGGCCACCGGGCGCAGCGACTATCCGAACCAGATCAACAACGTGCTCTGCTTCCCCGGCTTCTTCCGCGGGCTCCTCGATATCCGCGCCCGGCTCGTCAACGACGAGATGAAGCTCGCGGCGGCGCACGCCATCGCCTCCTGCGTGGCGAAGCAGGAGCTCGGCCCCGAGTACATCATCCCGAGCGTCTTCAACAAGAAGGTCGCCCCCGCCGTGGCCAGCGAGGTGGCGCGCGCGGCCCACAAGACCGGCGTGGCGCGCCGCCGGCCGCGCGCCGACTCGCCGATCTGGTCTTGAGCGCCGTGACGGCCGTGGCCGAGCCGCGCTGGTCCGTGATCATTCCCGCCTACGATGAGGCGCTGCGCCTGCCCGCGTACCTCGCCAAAGTCGTGGCCTACTTCGACGGGCGGGGCGAGTCCTACGAGGTCCTGGTCGTGGACGACGGCAGCCGCGACGACACGGCCGCGCGCGTGCTCGAGGCGCAGGCGACGCATCCGCCGGTGACGCTCCA
>Ga0075434_100004887_pt1 | contig 12144 bp, 7 predicted proteins | sample RhiMethybrSRZTD3_FD_75298 | JGI IMG/M metagenome (GOLD analysis project Ga0075434, IMG submission 75298) | Populus rhizosphere microbial communities from Tennessee, USA - Rhizosphere MetaG P. TD hybrid SRZTD3 | ecosystem: Host-associated > Plants > Roots > Rhizosphere > Soil | place: USA... | reverse complement strand
CCGGCGCGAGCGCTCGTGGAGCGTTTCACAAAGGCCAACTCGTCGATGGCTCACCGGCAAGGTTAGCCGTTCAAGCACCTGGCGCCCGCGCTCGGGATACATGGCCTCTACCTCTCAAGAACCGATCAAAGCGTGACAATCTGCGCCCGGCCATGACAACCTCGGCGCGCCGCATCCAGCGGAGGCGGTCCGGAAAGCGCGTGGAGAACAGCAAATGCACATGAACTTGAAAGGCAAACGGGTCGTCGTCGCCGGTGGCAGCCGGGGCATCGGACGATCGATTGCGCTCGGCTTTGCCGCAGCAGGCGTTGGCGTGTCTATCTGCGCGCGCGGACGCGCGGCGCTCGATGCAACATCGGCCGAGATCGCCGCCCATGGCGTAAAGCTACATAGCGCCATATGCGACCTGGCCGACAAGGATGCGATCGCAACCTACATCGCCGCAGCCGCAGATTCGCTGGGGGGCATCGACATCCTCGTCAACAACGCATCCGGATTTGGCGCATCAGATGACGAAGCCGGCTGGGCCAAGGGCCTCAGCGTTGACCTGATGGCGACGGTGCGCGCTTCACAAGCTGCGACACCTTTCATCGAGAAGAGCGGCGGAGGCGCCATTCTGAATATCTCGTCCATTTCAGGTTACCGGGCCAGCGCACGCACACCCTCCTACGCAGCGGTGAAGGCAGCTCTCATCAACTACACCATGTCGCAGGCGTTGATGCTTGCGCCCAAGAAGATCCGCGTCAATGCGATCGCACCAGGCTCGATCGAATTTCCGGGCGGCATATGGGCGGAACGCAAGACTGCAAATCCGCAGCTCTACCAGGCGGTCTTGCGCTCGATCCCATGGGGCCGCCTTGGCAGACCCGAGGAGGTGGCAAATGCCGCCTTGTTTCTGTGCAGCGATGCTGGCTCGTGGGTGACGGGACAGACCCTGGCCGTCGATGGTGGACAACTCTTGGGATGAAGCGGTCCGCATTGGCCATGCCGGTCCGGCTCAAAGCAAACGCTCATTTGAGCCGGACGGTCACCCGGTCGGCGCGTCCCTGGGCGTCGATCACCGCCAGTTTATGGAATCCGGCGATCGCCGCCGGTAGCTCGGCTTCGCGGCGCATCGGGTCGGACGCGATCGGTACCCCGTCCACGAGCCACGTCAGCGGCAATGCGCCCCCCTCTGCCTTCACCACCACACCGGCGCCATCGCCATCCTCAAGCTCAATCTCGGAGCGGTCGGGAGGAAAGGCGATCTGCACGGCAGGCTCGATGTAGGGGTCGTTAGACCCGATCTCCTCCTCCTTGGCTTCGCGAAAGCGTTTAAGGGGCGGGGGCAAGCCGGCGCCTGAGACCAGGACGGCGCCGCTTGGCGGTGGGGCGAGAGGCGTACGCCGTGTAGCTACGCGAGCGAAGGCATCAAACAGCAGCGGCGCAGCCGCCGTGCGGCCGGCGAGGTGCGGCGTCGCCGTACCATCAGCACGGCCCACCCAAGCCGCGATGGTGTGGCGACCGTCGTAGCCCACCGCCCAGGCATCGCGGAAGCCGTAGGATGTACCCGTCTTGTAGGCGATCTGACCGGGCTTGGCGTTGGCAGGCGCCGGCGCGCTGCGCAGGACGTCCGAGACATACCAGGCAGCTACGGGCGACAGCAGGCGAACATTGGCCGCCGGCTGTCGGGCGGTTGCATCTTCTCGGCGGTACTGCAGCACGATCGCCTCGCCACCGCGCGCCAAGCCGGCGTAAAGGGCGGCAAGATCCGAAAGCCTGAGGCCGAGGCCTCCGAGTGCAATGGCAAGCGACGGTTCGGCCCCTTTGGGCAGGACAGGCTCGATGCCGGCCTGCCCAAGGCGGCCGAGGAGCTTCTGGGGACCAAGTGCGTCCAATACTTTCACGGCCGGAATGTTGAGCGACTGCGCCAGAGCGGTACGGATTGTCACCGTCCCATGCCAATCTTGATCGAAGTTCTTTGGAACATAAGCGCCGAAGCGCGCGGGGCGATCTTCAATCAGCGTCTCGGGGTGAGCGATACCGCTCTCGAACGCGAGCCCGTAGATGAGCGGCTTTAACGTCGAGCCCGGCGAGCGCACCGCACTCGTCATATCGACTGCGCCGCGACGACCCTCGTCGAGATAGCCCGGCGAGCCGACGTGGGCAATCACTTCGCCGATCCTATGATCGATGGCGATCAGCGCCACAGAAACCTGCCCGCCCAACGCCTCGCTGTGCTCGCGGGCGAGCTGCTCGAGCTTTCGTTGCAAGTCGGCATCGATCGTAAGGCGGTGCACGAGCCGCGACTTGTTTTGCTCCACCTGCACGTCCGCCAAGTGTGGCGCGAGCATGGGGAACTCACGGCGAAAGTTCGATACTCGCTCCGCCATTGCGCGTGTCGCCTCCTCGCGCGGGATCACGCCGTGCGCGGCGGCATGGGCCAAGACGCGGTTGCGGGCGCGCCGCGCAACTTCAGGGAAGCGATCTGGGCGCCGCAGCTCTGGCGACTGCGGAAGTGCCACCAGCAGCGCCGCTTCCGCCAGTGACAACCGCCGTGGCTCCTTGCCAAAATAGGCGAGTGAAGCAGCGCGCACGCCTTCGACATTGCCGCCGAACGGCGCCAGGCGAAGGTAAAGCGCGAGGATCGCCCGCTTGGAAAGCTTGCGTTCGATTTGTAGCGCGCGCAGTGCCTGGCGCAGTTTGCCGAGACCGGTGCGCTCGTGCGCGCCGGCGAGCAGCCGCGCCACCTGCATCGTGAGCGTCGAGCCACCGGAGACGACCCGACGGTGGCGAACAAGCTGCCAAACGGCCCGACCGAGCGCGTAAGGATCAACGCCGCGGTGGGATCGAAAGCGCGCGTCCTCAAAGGCCAGCAGCATAGCAAGATAGCGCGCATCAACCTCATTTGCATCCACCGGCAGCCGCCAGCGCCCATCGGCCGCCGTATAAGCCCGCAGCAGCCGATCATCGCGATCGAGCACGGTGACGGAGAGGGCCTCAGCGCGAGCAAACGTGAGCGGGGCCATGCGCTCGCAAACGACCTTGACCGCAACGGCGGCTGCCAACAAAAGGAGCACCGCGACGAGGAGGGCTCGCCGCAGGACGGCGGCAGGCCGCCCCAATCCATGTCGCCTGCCCAGCATTTGCGCCTCTCCGGCAAGGATTATCCCGCTCCCGGCGGGGTGAACGCCCAACCAAATCCGATCCACTCCATTTCTTCCCCACCACCACGGCCGTGATGGCTACTGCTTGGATTTGATCTCCAAGCGACCGGAGGCGGTGCGGGCGAACCGATCCGGGCGATACATGTCCTCCACCGTCGCCGACGGATGCACGAAGGAGCCGGGCGTCACCGCGCGCACAAGATAGGCCACAGTGGCCGAGCTCACGGGATCACGATTCTCATCGTCGCCATCGGCATTGCGCCGACCGCGGCGTCCATCCCCTGAGCCGAAGAAATCGAAGCCGGCCACGAACCGATCATCGCGGAAATCCGTGTGCTCCGGCTTCACCGTCGTCTTGAGCCAGTCAAGCGTCTTGATATCGCCGGAATCGACGAGGCGCGGATTTTCGATCTCAAGGCCGGCAGGCAGGCGATCGACCACCAGTATGCGCCCGCCCGTATCGGCGGATGCGACCTTGAGCACCGTCACCAAGCGTTCGTTCTGCTGCAACGTGGCCTGTCCGCCGGTGGCGCTTGCAAGATCGACCTTCTTGCCATCGAGTGTGTAGTAGGTTCGCTCGATGGTGAAACCCCTGGACACAGCTGGCTCAGGTGTCATCGCCGCGCCCACCACCGAGACGACGGCATCGATCGGCGTATCACCGTCGTTGGTGATGACGAGCGCACCGTCCTTGACGTTGGCAGGCAAAACAGGACGCACGAGCTGACCCTTGTGCGCTGCCCCGTTCACGCTGAGCAGGGCGTTACCCGCTTCTTCTGCGAGGGCGCGAGCCGCCAGCAGCATCCAGGCTTGCTCCTGGGTCGACGTGTACGCCTTGGCGCGATATGCCTTGGCCACGATATCCACGAGCCGTGGCACTTCGGCCTTGGCGAGGCCCGTCTCAGAGGCAAGCGTGATCAGCGCCGCCCCATCGCGCACACCGGTCCCGTAATCGCGCCGAGTGAGACCATCGTCCTTGTCCGCAATAGTCTTGAGCGCTGCTTGCAGCGCCTTCTCTGCGCGCGGCTTGTCGCCCAGCATCGACAGCGCCGCGCCGAGCTGGGCTTGCGCCAATGGGGTCGAGAACCGCTCGAGGCGGGTGTCAACGTAGTAGCGCAACTCACCGATCGGCGCGCGACCATTGCGGGCGAGCACGTAGAGAGCATAGGCGCGTCCCTCTCCGCCCGACTCGAAGTCCTGGGCATAACTGATGAAGTTCTGCAGCCGATCAAGCGCCTGGTTAAAGGCCTGCGATTTGACGACATAACCGGCCTCTTTGGCACGCGTGAGGAAGTCAGCGACGTAACTTGTCAACCACATGTCGCCGTCGGAGGGGCCCCAGATACCGAAGGCGCCGGAGCCGTCCTGCATGTCGAGCACGCGTGCGATGGCTCCGTCGATGCGCTCGCGTAGCAGTGCGTCGCTGGCAAGGCCCATGCGCTTGGCCATGTCATTCACATAGAGCAGCGGTAGAGCACGGCTCGTGGTTTGCTCGGCGCAGCCATAGGGGTAGCGGTCGAGCGCGGCGAGCATACCAGGAACGTCGAGCGATGCAGTGGGGCCGACGGTGAGGGTCGCGCGCGAGCGCTGCGGAATGAGGTCCTGAAAAAGGTCACTCGACAGAGCGATGCTGCCACCCTTGGCTTTGAGCTGCGTCACGGTGAGGCGGCGGATATCGCCCGCTGGCACCTTTACGTCGAACGTCAGTCGGCGGTGCACGTCGATGCCGTTCGGACCCGTCACCCGCACAGCAAGCGTCGTTGCGCCGACCTCAGTGGGGGCAAGTTCGAAGGCTTCGCGCTTGCGCTCGCCGGTATCGAGCGAAAGCACCCGCTCAAAACCCCATTGGGCACCCGCCTCGCCCTCGTATTGACCGCTCACCGTATAGGTACCGGCCACACCTTCCACGTTGTGGAGTGCCAGCTCAAGGCGCGCCTTGTCGCCCAAAGTGAGGAAGCGTGGCGCGGATGCAGTGAGTGCCACCGCATCACGCACGATCACATCCCGCGCAGCGGCGCCAACCTTGTCGCCGCTCCACGCCACGGCCGACAGCCGTACCGTGCCATTGAAGTCAGGCAGCTGGAACTGGATTTGCGTTGTGCCGTCGGCGCCGATCCTGACGATGCCGGAGAAGAGGGCCAGCGTCGCCTCCACCGGCGGGCTGCCCACTACCGACATACCGCCAGCGCCGCCATCCCCACCGGATCGCAGGGCGCCACGCTCGGAACGCATGCCATCGATCAATCGGCCATAGACATCGCGGATTTCGGTGCCGAGCCGGCGCTGGCCGAAGAACCAATCCTGTGGCTTAGGCGTCTCGAAGCGCGTCAGGTTGAGGATGCCAACATCAGTCGCCGCAACGGTGATGCGCGCCTCCTCGCCTGAGATCAGGCCGGCGACCTTAACAGGTACGGTGAGCGTGGATCCCGACTTCACTCGCTCAGGCGCATCGAGGCGCACATTCAGCATGCGTGGCGTCTGATCGACCGCGAGCCATCTGAGGCCCAATGCACGCGAGGGCATGCGCTTCGACTTCTCATCCATCGGCCGAAACAGCATGACCGCAACGTATGCACCCGGACTCCACTCGTCGCTGACGCGGAGGGGTATCTCGCTACCGCCGGCCGGCACGTCCACTTCCTGGGTGTTGGCGAGGCCGGAGCCCATTACGGCGATCAGCGCGCGTCCGGCCGCGCGCGAGGCAATCTTGAGGCGCGCCGTCTCACCGGGCTTGTAAGCCAGTTTGTCGAGTGCGACGTCGAGAACCTCGGGGCTGTCAGCGGTCTCCTCCGCATAGTAGCCGGCGTTGAACACCACGCTGGAGATGATGCCCAATCCGTCGGCTGTGCTCACCTCCAGGCGGTAGCGGCCCCAGTCCACCTTGGTTTCGATTTTGGCCGGTGCACCGGGGCTGGCGTCGGCCGTGCCACTGGCGATGCGGCGCGTGTTGGTCACCGATTCGAAGTTCCATGCTCCGTCACGGCTGTACCACTGCCAACGGTTTTCGAGCCGTTTGAGCTCCCACTTGAGACCCTTCGCCTCAGCCGGTGCGCCGTCAGCGCCGACCACGATCGCCTCAAAGCGGGCAGCTTCGCCTTGCTCGGCCTGGCCACCCTTGAACAGCGGCTTGATGCCGATGCGGGCCGATTTCGAATCGATGGGCAGCGTTACCGTGCGCTCGATCGTGCGGCCGCCCCACTCTCTGAGCTTCAGGATTACGTCGGCTTCCAGCGGCCTCGCTGTGTTCGGCAGCGCCGGCAGCAGCACGGCAATGTCGGCCTTGCCGTAGGCATCGGTGACAGGCAGACCCTCGAGCGGTTTACGGAGAGGTGCTACCTGCTCGTCGGCGAGGCCGAACTTGTAACCGGCAAAACCCGGCATGTCGCCCTTGGCGAGCTTAACGGCAATTTCACCTTCGATGGCAAGGCCGGCGGCGGGAGGACCGTAGAGATAACGCCCAGCAAGCCTGATGCTGCCGGGCTCGCGTGGCGATAAGGCCTCGACCGCAGGCTCGAGCTTGAGGTCGAGCCGCTCGGGCACGAAGTCCTCAACCAGGAATGCTGCCTGAGCAATGGCGGGCGCCTTCGGGTCGATGTGGACCCGCACCCGCCACGTGCCGGTCATGGCCGATCCGGCCAACGCCAGCGTCATGGTGCGACCCCCCTGACCCTGGTCGAGCAGCGCCACGCGGGCATGCTCGACACCATCCGGCCGGGCGACGATGAGCGTGACGGGAACGTTCGCCGCCTTGCCCGCACGGTCGCGCGCCAGCGTGGTGAGATGCACCTGCTCGCCCGGGCGATAGACGCCACGGTCCGTGTAGGCAAAGGCGTCAATCGGACCCGGCGGACTGCGACCCTTTACGCCGCGATCGGTGAGATCGAAGGCGCCGGTTGCAAGGTCGAGAAAGGCATAGTCACCCTCGCTCGTCTCGGCGACGAGTACGGCCGGCGCCAGCCCACCTTCGCCTGCCTTGAGCCCGGGATTGAAGCGGGCATAGCCGCGGCTGTCAGTTCTTGCGGTCGCAAGTATTTCGTTGTTGCGGGCTATGAGACGCACGTTGGCATTGACCACCGGCGTAGCAGCAGCAAGCGAGCGCACGAACGCGTGCATGCCGTCATCGCCACTGATAGCGGTGAGGCCAAGATCGGAGACGATGAACCATTGTGTGGCAACGTTGCGGTAGCCCTCGTCCTCCCTTTTGACCGAGGCGGAGGCAGTAAGCACGTAAATGCCGGGCTGCAGTTTGGGCACGGCCTCGGCGACGGGGAAGGCGGTGGTCACATCCTCATTAAGCCGGTTCGCCACCGTGAGCTCACCGGCATACAGTCTGGCACCCGTCCGCTCCTTGAGAGCATTGACGTCATAGGACGAAATCTGCCTGGCAAAATCTCCGCTCTGCAGCGTCTGGGCGAGGCTGCGGTCACCGATGCGGTAAACCTCGACGCTGATCTTGTCGGTGTTCACAGTAACAAGCGGGATACCCTGCTGGCCCCGATTGGGCAGTACATAGCCCCGAGAAGAGGCGCGCACGGAAGGCGTGCGATCCTTCACGTAGACCGCGAGCTCCGCGGTCTTGGCCAACTTTTCGCCCATCCCCGATGGCAGACCATCGCGCACCTGTACTTCGTAGCGACGGCCGTGGGCGAGGCCGTCGAGGCATATCTGGCGCGCCTCGGCGGTGACCGACTGGGGATCCTTGCCGTCCACGGTGAAGTACTGAGCCCAGTCAACCTGACCCACGGCGAGCCGCTCGGAGAACTGGATGCACAAGCGCGGCTGCGCGCTGTCCGCCTCAACCTTGTACTCAAGGATGCGGAAGCCGTGCTCGGCAACCAGCGCGTCATAGGCTTCACGCACCTGCCCGTCCTCAACGAGCGTGAGGCTGGCGCTCAAAGCGTCGATGGCCGGGCGCCAATAGGAGCGCCGCTTCAAAGCCTCGTGCAGCACCCAAAGCGCTGCGGTTTTGTCCGCGGTCGGCTGGGCACGCTCATACGCGATGAGCGCGGCACCCGAGGCGTTGACCGGCAGGTCATAGCGCTCGGAGCCCTGATCGGGTTTGATGGCAAGGAGCGCGCGAGCAAGACCAATCCAGCTCGCCGCATCATTGCCGTCGAACACGACCGCCTGCGCGTAAGCTCGAGCAGCGCCTCTGGGATTGCTGCCAGCAGCTAACTCCTTGTCGCCTTCCGCTCTCAGTTCGCGGGCGCCGCCCTTAGGCTGCCACTGGGCCTTGAGATAGGCCTCGTAGCGTTTGGCGTCGCCGGCGACGCCCGGGTGCACAAAACGCTTTTCGTCGGCTCGAGCCTTCATCTGGGCGAGGCTGACGATGAGAACAGAGGCAATGAGGGTGAGGACGAGACGGAGAGCGAGGCGCATGGCGCGTTGGATCCTTGACGTGCCGTAAGTTTCGCCGGCCGGGGCATTGAGCCCGACCAAACGACAATGGAACAGGGTGCGGTGACTGAACAGTGGCAGGGATCCCAGACTTCTCCCGCATTGCGACGGCTTGCGGCATTTTCCACTCTTTTTCCGCCTCCCGGAGGCGGATTGACCCTGTGGCTTGCGAATGTTGCAAGCTTCGGCGATGGTCGCGCCGTCACCTCTTCCTAGGTTAACGCATGTCGATCCCCGCAAGCCCTGCTCAAAGGAGTGCGACCGTGCACTCCGGCATCCCCGCAGTCGACCACTATCTGGCGACGGGCTATTCGCTGGTGCCGGGAATGTCGTCGCGCTTCGCAGCGGCCATCTGTTGCGGGCTGCTGCGCATGCAGACCGGAATGGGTGTCACCGGACCCGTCGCCGAAATCGGCCCATTCGAGGGCCGCTTCTTCATCGCGCTGGCCCACGCCTTGGCTTCCGGTGAGACGGCATTGGCGATCGATCTCTTCGACTGGCCCAATCCCGAGGTTAGGGGTCGCTTCGAGGCCAACTGCGCCAGGCACGGCGTGCCCGCGGAACGCCGCGTTGCCTGGAAGGCCGACAGCCGCAGGATGCGGCCGGAGGAGCTGCTGGCAAAGCTCGACGGTCGGCTGGCGCGCTTTATACATATTGATGGCGAACACTCGCGCGCTGCGCTAACGCAGGATTTGGAACTCGCCACGGCCGTGCTGGCACGCGAGGGCCTAATCGCTCTCGACGATATGCTGCACCCCGGCTACCCGACGCTGATGGTGGCAGTGCACGAATATCTCGGCCGACACCCCGAGATGTGCGTGCTCTGCATCATCGACCGCGAGACCGTCGTGGCCGCCACCAAATTCGTGTTGTGCCGGTCCGAGTGGTTCAAGCCCTACGAGGCCAAGCTGCTGGATGCCTATAAGGACAACATCTGGCCGCTCGGCGCCGACTTCGAGCCACACTGGTGTTTGGTGCTGTCACTCGACACGAGGCTCGCCGAGATCGGTTGAGCACTGCACCTGGCCAACCACATTAACCACGCTCGACGTGCTTGGACGTTCTACCCACCGCGCCGTTCCAGATCACACTAGAGCGTGCCCTTGGTCGATGGCACGCGCCCACCCTGTCGCGGATCGATGGCGAGGGCCTCGCGCAGCGCCCGTGCCAACCCCTTAAAGCATGTCTCGGCCATATGATGGCTGTTGCCCCCATAAAGCGTCTCGACGTGTAGGGTGATCCCGCAATTCTGGGCAAAGGCCTGGAACCACTCGCGGAAAAGCTCGGTATCCATGTCACCTACCTTGGCCGTCGGGAAGTCCACTTTCCAGATCAGATACGGACGACCTGACACATCCACCGCTACCCGCGTCAAGACTTCGTCCATGGGCAGATGCACCGACGCATAGCGGACAATGCCCTGCTTGTCGCCCAGCGCCTTGGCGACCGCCTGGCCGAGCACGATGGCGCAATCCTCCGTGGTATGGTGAAAATCAATGTGCAGGTCGCCGTCGGCTTTTAGCGCAATATCGATCAGCGAGTGCCGCGACAGCTGTTCCAGCATGTGGTCCAGAAAGCCGATGCCGGTCGCCACGTCATAGGTGCCCGCGCCGTCCAGATCGACACTGGCCTTAATCTTCGTCTCGTTGGTGGAGCGCTCGATGCTGGCTTGCCGCTTCACTGCAAATCGCCTTGCTTGCCTCGCCACGCCCTAGGCTTTATCAGCTTGGGGACCCCACATCCATAGGTCCAAGTGGGTCTCGACCCTGGCTCGAATCGCATGATGCCGACCCTTGATTTACGTGCCGTTGATGCCGACATCGCCCAGTGGGGGCGCAACCGGCCATGAATGATGTAGCTCCAACTCAGACCGCCTGGCACGGCACAACTATTCTCACCGTACGCAAGTCCGGTCGCGTGGTCATCGCCGGCGACGGCCAAGTTAGCCTGGGCGCCACGGTAATTAAAGCCAACGCCCGCAAGGTGCGCTCGATCGGCAAGGGTGATGTGATCGGCGGCTTCGCTGGCGCCACGGCGGACGCTTTCACGCTGTTTGAGCGCCTGGAGAGCAAGCTCGAACAGTATCCGGCCCAGCTCACGCGAGCCTGCGTCGAGCTCGCCAAGGACTGGCGCACAGACCGCTATTTGCGCCGACTGGAGGCCATGATGTTGGTCGCCGATCGACAGACCACCCTGGCGCTGACCGGAACCGGCGATGTGCTGGAACCCGAGCGCGGCCTCATGGGCATTGGCTCGGGCGGCAATTATGCCCTGGCGGCCGCGCGGGCGCTGCTCGATACCGGGTTGAGCGCCGAGGAGATTGCCCGCAAGGCCTTGGCCATCGCCGCCGAGATCTGCGTCTACACCAACACCAACGTCGTGCTCGAAGCGCTCGACAGCAGCACATGATCAAGGCTCAGAGCGCGCCGGCAGTGGTGCCGATCAGCTACGGCTTGAGGGCGATGGGACCTGCCGACCTCCCTGTTGTCCGCGGCTGGCTCACGCAGCCGCACGTTACGCGCTGGTGGCCAAACCCGGAAGTCGCCCTGCGCTTGATCACCCAGCATCTCGGCGGACCCGCCATTGAGTGCTTCATCCTAACCATGGACGGCGAGGACGCGGGCTATTTGCAGGTGTATGATCCCCATCATTCGCCGCCTCCCGCTGCCGACGAGCACGCGAGTGTCCACCCCTACCGCGACCAGCCGCGCGGCGTTGACCTTTTCATTGGCGAGGCAAGGTGCATCGGACGAGGCCACGGATCTCGCCTCATCCGGCGTATCCTCGAGCACCTCTTCGAGGAGGGAATACCCTGCGTGGTGACGGACCCCAATCCCGCGAATGCGCGCAGCGTCGCCGCCTTTCGCAGAGCCGGTTTGTGCTGCGTTGGAGAACGAGAAACCGCTAGGGCGAGCGTACTTCTCATGCGTTGCGACAACCTCAAACCAGCCATCAGTCCATGACCAGCTTTTCTCCCCGCGAGATCGTCTCCGAACTTGACCGCTTCATCATCGGTCAGAACGAGGCTAAGCGCGCGGTTGCCATCGCGCTCCGCAACCGGTGGCGCCGCCAGCAACTGCCAGAGGGACTGAAGGAGGAGGTGCTGCCCAAGAACATTCTCATGATCGGTCCGACGGGTTGCGGCAAGACCGAGATCTCGCGTCGGTTGGCCCGGCTCGCCGGCGCTCCGTTTCTCAAGGTCGAAGCCACCAAATTCACGGAGGTCGGATATGTTGGCCGCGACGTCGATTCCATCGTGCGCGACCTGGTCGAAGTCGGCATTGCGCTCACCCGAGAAACGCGACGCCGGGAGGTGAGGGCACAGGCTGAGAGGAACGCCGAGGAACGCGTACTTGACGCTCTTGTCGGCACCAATGCTTCCGCCGCCACGCGCGAGGCGTTCCGAAAGCGGCTCAGGGTCAACGAGCTCAACGACAAAGAAATCGAAATCCAGGTGGCCGAATCGGGGCCGCAATTCCCCACCTTCGATATTCCCGGTGGTCAGGTGGGCATGATCAACATCAACGAGATGCTCGGCAAGGCTTTGGGTCAACGCACCAAACCCCGCAAGCTCTCGGTTGGGCAGGCCTACGACGTGCTC
>Ga0075434_100004884_pt1 | contig 12148 bp, 11 predicted proteins | sample RhiMethybrSRZTD3_FD_75298 | JGI IMG/M metagenome (GOLD analysis project Ga0075434, IMG submission 75298) | Populus rhizosphere microbial communities from Tennessee, USA - Rhizosphere MetaG P. TD hybrid SRZTD3 | ecosystem: Host-associated > Plants > Roots > Rhizosphere > Soil | place: USA... | reverse complement strand
TTGAATTCCAATAGCTGAACATTCTTTTCCATGCGGCGGTACAAAGGAAAACTGATCTTCCACGGCCGCGTATAGACGTTGGGATCTTCGATCGTGGCTTCATACATCATGTGGTACGGGCTGACGGGAGTGTACCGTTCGACGACATGAAGCGCATCGCTGTGGTAATCCCCAGCCCGATCGAACCACGTCTCCTCACGCAATCCAGTCACGTCAACGACCAGCGTATCGCCTTCCCACCGGCCTCGCGACCAACCCATCCACGAATCGGTCGGCGACTCTTGAGTGCTGTTCATGCGGATGGTGCGTGTCGCGCTCGTGAACTCGTACGCCATCAGGATGTAAGGACTCGAACCCTGGACGATCTGAAAAGGAAACGGCATGTACGTCGCACGAGGCACGCCCGGCATGTAGCATTTCAGCTCAGGATCGCCGGTCGCGTGCCACTTTTTGTCGTCGCTGACATCCACGGTCATTCGTTTTTCAAAGTTGGCTTTCTTTTTTGCCAGCGCCTCGGGTTTGTACGGAATTTCTCCGCCTTCGACGATGCTTTGGCCTGCGGGGCCGGCTCCATACGCGCCCATGATTTCAGGACGTGGTCCTGGTTGGGCATCATGATCTTGAAGATCCCAGTTCGCACTAAAAACAAGCGCCTGCCAAATCCCGTTCAAGTCGGGATGTCCATCCGCCATGCGCGGCGGTCTGTATGCAGGAAAGGGATTAGTATTTCGGGCCTGCTGACCTACGCCGGGCAATACTGCAAGGCAGATGATTACCGCAACGGCTGCAGCGATAAGCCCTATCGTTGTGGCTCCAAAACGCATACGCATCAGATTTGTCCTCGAAGAGAAATCAGTAGCTTCGTGGCTATCACGCGCGAAGCCGTACGGTCAAGGAAAACGTTCGGCTAACGCGGTTTAAGAGGAGCAGGTCTTCCGAACTTCGCGTCGTCGATCGTGACGTTGGTTTGAATTTCGTTCAACACGATCGAATCGCGGCCGTCGAGCCACGCATAGGTAATGCGGAATGGCAACTTGATCCCGTTGACATCGCGATAATCCGCATAGTCAATCTGCGTTGGAACGCGGCCGATCGGTGAGTTGCCGTAGCGCAGTTCGCGAATAAGCAAGCCGGTTTCCTGCTCGAAATACAGCGTAACGAGGAGATCCCTCGGTCCGGTTCCCTGGACGACATCGACGTTGTGGGTTCCCCCTAGCTTCACATCCGCCTGCAAAGATGATTGGCTGTCTGGCGCTGGAAGATCGTCAATTATGGTTGGCGGTCCGGTTTTCAAATTCGTGAGAATTTGTTTGATCTGACCGGGAAACGACAGTTGCGCATCGAACCTCGCCCCGTCCAGATCGCCGCCGGCGAGCTGAAATTCACCCAGCACATTAAGCGGGGTTCGTACCCATCCGTTGCGCCCGTCATACGACCGGATCTGGTCGCCCCGCCCGGTCTCCTGTTTGAATAGGATGATGGTCGCTCGCTTGTCCGGAGCCTTCGCAACGATTTCAACGTTGCCTCCGCCGCCGAATCCACCGAATCCCACGCTCGTTCCCTTGCCCACAAAGCTGGTGAGACCGGCCAGGCGTTGGGCGCCGCCGGATGCCTGCACATATTTATCGAGAATCGATTCCGGTGTAGACAGTCCTGGAACGGTGAGGACAACGTCATCAGGATCCAGAGGTGCTGCGCCGTATAGGATTTCCATCGTCGGCGTGACCAGTGGCTTATCGCGATTGCGATGACACGTCCAGCACGTCACCATTTGCCGTCCTCCGAAGTTGTTCTTGTTGATGGTTTCCACCATCGTGACCATCGAGCGGGCCATCACCTTCCTCGGGGTGTCGGCCGCCCAATCCACTCTGTCTGTGCCTGCGCCGGCGTGACAGTCCGAGCAATCGAATTGAAGCGCTGCCGCCATGATGCCCATCGTCTGGAGGAAGTCGTCGACCGGAATTCCTTTCAGCACGCGGACGTTCTTGAACACCTGTTCCGCCAGAAGAGGTTTGTCTTGTAACGCCGGGCGAGCAAACGCGGGGCCGGCGGCCATCAAGCTGACGACTATTTCGATGGCCGCGATAATCAAGAGGCTATTTTTGAGCTTCCGACTCCGTGCAATGACCGTTAGCGCACCTGTTATTGTCTTCACACGCATACTCCAGGAGCCCCGGCTCCTCCCACTCAGAATGAAGAGTCATTTTGAAATCCTGTGACCAGGGTGCGGTAAAGATCTTCGGATCATCGATCGTGATGCGGTAGGAAATCGTGTTTCCTTCCCGCTTCAGATACTCGATCGTATGAAGCGCGTCACTGTGCCAGCGACTCTTTGTCGGATCGGTGTAGTGATAGTCATCGAGAATCCAACGCTTGAAGTTCGTAGTGTCGATGACCAGGGTATCGCCCTCCCAGCGTCCGATGGAGTCTCCGTAATACGAAGGCTCCAGGTTCTGCCTGTGGGGACGGGCGTCGAGAGGAATGATTCGAGTGGCCCGCTGCAATTCGTGAATGATCACGATGTATTTCGGGGTTTGGACAATCTGGACGGGCAAGGCGTACAACATTCCTGACGGAAACCCCGAAGGCATACACACCGCGCGGGGTTCATCGTGCCGGGCATCGCCTGTCCGTTTTTCATAGAGCAACGCTTCGCCGCCCGGTTTGACCTGTCCCATCTTGTCGGCGTTGAAAATACCCTGGCCTCGCGGCCCTTTCGGATTGACCGTGGTTGGCGATGACCAAACTCCGGAGAAATCGGGCTTGCCGTCCGGCATGCGCGGAATATCCTGGCCGCTCGATGCCGTCGCAATTGCGAGGCATATTGCGGCCGCCAACACTGCTGAAAATACCAGCGGCTTCTGCGTCATCATTCACCCGCCGTCAATACGTTTCGGCCATCGGCAAAGGTGACCTTACGGCCGCTCGCATTGTTGGAGCCGTCCCGCGCCTGCGCGCCTTCAACGTTGATGACCGCGCCGATTTTGAAAGCATCTTTGGTAATGCCTCGTCGCAGCAGCATTCCCGGCGGAGAAGTCGAGAATCCCCACGTGGTGATCTTTCCGCCCTCATCTTTCACATCGACGTAAAACCAGACATGTGGATTTTTCCACTCGACACTTTTGAGCGTGCCCGTCACTTTGACGGGCTTCGTCGGATCGTATTCCGCCGCCTCGGAGTGATGGGCAAGAATCGGTTTTGCTACGATGAGCAAACCGAAACCAACAAATAAAATTGCCGCAAGAGCGCGTTTCATCTCGTACCTCCTGAATTCATCTGGAGACTGTATTCAAAGGTGTTTTTGGAAGTCAACAAAACACGGCGGGAAGTGAAATTTGGGGTCAGGGGCCTGACCCCGAGTTTCTCTTCCCGCCGTGTTAGGGTAAGCCATGCAAATCACCCTTGAAAAACCCTCGATAAAGGGCCAGCGTGAGTTTCTGGCTGCGGTAAAAAGGAGCCGTAAATTGCATGGTCTGTGGGTCTCTGCGCCGAGCACACCGAAGGCTTTTTCAAGCTGGCTCAAGCGGGTCGAGTCGCCGGTACACATTGCTTACTGGATTCGAACGGACGCCGGTCACCTTGCCGGTATGATCTGCATCAGCGAAATCGTTCGTGGCAACTTTCAATCCGGCTACCTCGGATACTACGCATTTGCTCCTCACAACGGCTGTGGGTACATGACGCTTGGATTGAAAGCCGTCCTTGGCGACGCATTTCGCAAACGTGGCTTTCATCGTCTCGAAGCAAACATCCAGCCTGGCAACGAGGCTTCGCGACGTCTAGTCCAAAGGCTGGGCTTCCGCCATGAAGGTTTCTCGCCGCGATATTTGAAAATCGCCGGCCGGTGGCGAGACCACGAACGCTGGGCGTTGACCAAAGAGGAGTGGCATTGAAGCCAACCTCGCTCGGAAGACTTGCGGCCGCCGGAGCGATCGTCCTGTGGGGCGTTTCATTCGATTGACTCCCTCTGGGGTCCGATATACCATCCCCAAAAAATTTCCAGTGGAACTTAAAGGCTAGAGTTGTGTCCCCAAAACTCATTCGTGGGAGGAGATCTCTATGAAGAAGATTTTGACAATCACTTTCTGCGGCTTGTGGATGGCGATCATGATGACCGGCAGCCTTTGGGCGCAGGCAACAGCGCAAATGTCCGGTACCATTACCGATCAGAGCGGCGCTGTGTTGCCGGGAGTGGAAGTAACTGCAACCCAAACGGAAACCGGCATTATGCGAACGGTCGTCAGCAATGAAACCGGGTCCTATGTGCTGACGAATTTACCCCTGGGCCCATATAAGCTCGAAGCGGCTTTGCCTGGCTTCCGCACTTTCGTGCAGACCGGCATTGTCCTGCAGGTTGGAAGTAACCCAACGATCAGGATCACACTCGAAGTCGGCCAGGTCACCGAACAGGTCGAAGTGCAGGCAAATGCGGGTCTGGTGGAAACACGCAATCTCAGCGTCGGTCAGGTTATGGAAACGGCGCGCATCGTCGACTTGCCCCTGAACGGTCGCAACGTCCAGGAGTTGTTGGTGCTTGGCGGCGGCGCGACGGAATCCGCGCCGGTCGGCGGTTATGGTTTTAATGGCCGCATGACGATTTCCAGCGCGGGCCAGCTGGGCATTTCAACCGAGTACACGCTGGACGGCATTCGCCACATCGACCCTTATGACGGTCTCTCGCTGCCGCTGCCATTTCCTGACGCGCTGGCGGAGTTCAAGACCGAGATCGGCGGACAATCCGCATCGGCGGGCCGCGGGGCGCAGGTGAGTTCGGTCACCAAATCGGGTACGAACCAGTTTCACGGCAATCTGTTCGAGTTCGTGCGCAACGACCTGTTCAACGCGCGCAACTACTTTGCAACGGAAAACAGCACGCTAAAGCGCAATCAGTTCGGCGGCACGATCGGCGGCCCGGCGATCCAGAACAAGCTGTTCTTCTTTGGCGGGTATCAGGGCACGATCATACGTTCGGACGCAAACGACGCGCAGGCGTTCGTTCCCACTGCGAAGATGCTGGCGGGCGATTTCTCTTCCTACGTCTCCCAGTGTACGAACGGAACCGCGCTCAGAGCGCCTTTCGTTAATAACCGTATCGATCCCGCGCGCTACAGCAGAACCGCATTAGCGCTCGCCGCGCGGCTTCCCAAGAATGTGGAAAACGAGTGCGGCCAAATTACCTATGGCGAGGTTAACCATGACGACCAGAGCCAGTGGATAACCAAGGTTGACTATCAGGCCAGCAACAAGCATTCGATGTTCGGCCGATACATGTTCTCGTCCGACAACATACCGTCGCCGTTCGACTTCACGCCCGACAACGCGCTGACGGCTGCGACGGAGGAAGAGCACTCTCGCGCATACGCCTTCACGTACGGCAGCACATATCTGATTAGCCCGACGACCGTCAACTCGTTCCGTATCGCCGCGTCGAGAATTAAGCACAGGCTCAACCCCGCCAGACCCTTCGATGTCACCCAACTTGGTTCCAAGGTTTACAGCGGCAACCAGCCTGGGGTTACAGCGATAACAGTGACCGACGGTTTCACGATGGGAGGCAACTTCCGCAAGCTTGGACTCAACCTCTTTCAGCTTTCTGACGACGTCAGCTTAAGTCGTGGAAGGCATCAAGTGAGTTTCGGCGGCCGTATTGCAGAAGCACGCGTGGCTGCCGCGTCCGGGACCACAATTCCGCCGAATTTCAATTTCACCGGCCAGTTCACCGGAGCCGGCCTGGCGGACATGTTGATCGGCAGGGTATCCACATTCGTCCAGAGCAACGCGAACGAGATCATTTCACGGATGAAGTACCTGTCTCTCTACGCGCAGGATACCTGGCAGATGACGTCGCGGCTCACGTGGAGCGGCGGTCTGCGATGGTCTCCACAGCTTCCGATGGTCGATTATCGCGAGCCGATTCCGAACGTCATCAACTTCGACTTCGAGCGCTTCAAGCAGGGGCTTCGAAGCCAGGTGTTTGTGAATGCTCCTCCGGGATTCCTGTTCTCCGGAGATCCGCAGTTGGCGCAGAGCACGAACGTCCAGGTGACCAACGGCCAGATCAACACGAAGAAACCGCACACCGACCTCTGGAACCCCTTTTGGGGAAAGTTTGCACCTCGCCTGGGCCTGGCATGGGACGTGGAGGGCAACGGACGCACTTCTTTGCGGGCATCCTACGGACTCAGCTATGAAGACTATCCGCTGATCTACCGGTTGGGTACTCAGCAGCAACAGCCACCGTGGGGCGACGGAGTACGTATTGTTGATCCGGCAGGCGGTTTTGATGATCCGTGGGCTCCTGGCGTGAGCGTGTTCCCGAGTGTCATGGCTCTCAATAAGACCTGGGTCACGCAGGGCACATATTTGCCGGCGAATCCAAGCCTCTCTCCCACATATACGCAGACATGGAACCTGAGCCTGCAGCGGGAGGTGGTCAAGGGCACGCTCGTGTCGGCGAGTTACATCGGAACAGAGATCACCCACTTGCAGGCCGCATCGCAGCTCAACCCGGCGGTCTATGTTCCCGGTGTCGGCGACGCGAACGGCAACTGCTTCTTTAAAGATCCCGTCGTGTTTTTCGACGGCACCACACAAACGTTCAGCGGCCCACTGCCTTTCACGGTAGCTGCTGGCGCGCCCTGTTCAACGACCGGCAATACACAGGCCCGCCGTCAGCTGAGCCTGTTGCGACCCCAGTTTTCACGCGAAATCGGGCGATTCGCGGAAATCGTGAACGGTGGTACGCAGAACTATCACGGGATGCTTCTGTCCGTACAGCATCGCGCAACGGAAAATTTGAACCTGAACGCGAACTACACTTTCTCCCATTGCATCGGCGACTATGCGGGCCGAAGCAGCAACGGATACGGTTCCAGCGCGGATCACACCTATCAGGATCCGTTCGACCGTCGCCGCGACCGGGCCAACTGTGAAGTGGACGAAAGGCACGCGTTCAACTTGACAGGAGTGGTCGGCACGCCGAAGTTTGCCAACCGCACGCTGAACCTTATCGGTTCCGGATGGAAGTTGTCGACGATCTACCGGGCTTCCTCGGCCGGGAACTCCATCCCAACGAACGCGTCTGCTGGAATCCGCACTCCCCTGCTTGGCGCGGCCGCCACTTCACAAGCGGCATCCGCCGGCGCCGACCCTTGCTTGTGCGATCTGTCCAACCAGCGTCCAAACCTGATTGCACCAGGCAAGGTCAACCTGGACTTGTCCGGCCGTCCGCGCACGACGATCTGGAATCGTGATGCGTTTGCACCGCCGGCTCCCGGTACTCTCGGAAATGCAGGCCGCGTCATCCTGAGACTGCCCTATGAATGGCAGTTCGATATGGCGCTGGCGCGCACGTTTCATATCCGTGAGACACACAACATCGAGTTTCGAGCAGAGGCTTTCAATATATTGAATAGCTTCCGCTCAGGAGCCATCGATAACAACTGGAGCTCGCGCAATTTCGGCGTGATTCGCAGGGCGTTGGATCCCCGCATCCTGCAGTTCGCCATGAAGTACAACTTCTAACTGTAGCGGCGGTCTTTTATGACCGTGTGAGTGAATCGAAATGAGGCGATAGTCCCCTCCTTGCGGTGATGCAAGGAGGGGACTATCGCCTGATTCCGATTTGTTCACAGCTTCTTTTATGACCGCCGCTTCAGTGCACGAGACGTTGTAAACTACGTCGCGATCATGGACCCACAAAACACGAGCCGCCGCCTGATGTGGCACGGCATTTTTTTGTTTCTGCTCGGGCTTTTGACGGGGGTGCTCGTCCCGGCGCTTCACAATCCGCGAATGGGAGTTTCGGCGCACCTGGAAGCCGTGATGAACGGAATATTTCTCGTTGTTCTCGGCTTGATTTGGAAAGAAGCAAAACTTTCAGCGAAGACAGCCCGGGCCACATTCGGAATCGCGCTGTACGGAACGTATACCAACTGGGCGGCCACGCTGCTTTCCGCCGTGCTTGGCACAAGCCGCCTGACACCAATCGCAGGCGCAGGGTACACAGCAACAGACTTGCAGGAACTCATCGTCGGCTTCGGACTCGTTTCTCTTTCGATTGCGATGGTGACGTGCTGCGTGCTGGTCTTGTGGGGACTGCGCAAGCCTAACAAGGGATAAACAGATGGCTCTTACGCTGAGTCAAGTAGGTCAGGTCTCTCTTACGGTAGATGACATCGATGCCGCCGAACGTTTTTACGGAGAGATGCTGGGTCTTCGAAAGCTGTTCCGTTTCGGCGACCTCGCGTTCTTCGATTGCTCCGGTGTGCGCCTGTTTATCGAAAAAGCCAACTCAAAACCCTTCACGCCAGCGAGCTCCGTCCTGTATTTTCGAACGCCGGATATCGGCCTGGCTTTTCATCAGCTGAAGTCGAGAGGCGTTTCCTTTGTCGATACGCCGCATTTGATCGCGCCAATGGAAGATCACGATCTGTGGATGACGTTTTTCAAAGATCCTTCGGGCAATACGATGGCGCTTATGCACGAAGCTCCCAAAGGTTATCGACCCAAAGAAGACCACGTCTGATGATCGCAATACTGAGATGGGTTGCTGCCGCCGTTTTGGTCGTGTGCGCGTTTGTGAACCTGGCGCAGTTCATCGAGGATATTTTCACCTTCCCACCGCGCCAAACTGACGACCGCGTTGTGTGGGAACAGCGCCTCACCGGAATCCGCAACGCTTTAAGGAAAGCCAACTACAACAGTGGAAACGTCGGCTACATGCCCGCCGGAGTTCTGCAGGGAAAGGAAAGAACGGACCGAGAAGACGTGGACTGGGTGCAGGTTCGCTACGCAATGATCCCCCTGAACGTCTTGCAGGATTCTCTCGATGCTCCCTACGTGATCGCGGAATCCTCGAGCGGCGTTGATGGATTCGAAACCGTCTTCGACGGGCGCAACGGTTTGATTCTTCTTCAAAAAAAATGATCTCCTTTTTCGCATCCGTTTGCGTGTGTCTTGTTCTGGGATACCTCGCAGCTTCCTTTTTGTGGCCCAGCACACTCTCGCGGCTGACGTTATGGGCATTCGCGTGGCCGGTTGGCGCGGGGTTGTGTTCGCTGATTTTCTTTTTCTTCCGCCGGCCGATGTTCACCGTCGAATTCGCACTCCTCCTTGCGCTCGGTGCCGTCTGGTTTTTTCGCGGACGTCCCGGCCCTTTGCGTGTCGGTTCAATGCTGAAATTGCCATTGGTCACGCTGCTTGTCGCGGGAATTGTGGGATTCGTTGTTGCCGGGCTCATTTTTCTCGTTCATCAGGATCCCCATGGCGACTGGGATGGCTTCGCGATCTGGAACAGTCACGCCCGTTATCTCTATCGCGACGGACCGGCATGGCAGACTCACATTCGAAACACATTTCACCCGGACTATCCGTTGCTCGTACCCTCCATGAATGCGCGTGTCTGGCGTTATGCAGGCGAGGAGACTCCGGACACGGGAGGCTGGCTCGGTATCCTCTACACACTTTCTGCACTGGCCGTGCTGACCGCAACACTGACGGAATTGCGCGGTCTTCGTCGCGCATTGATTATCGGGTCCGCGTTGATCGGAACTCCCTTTTTCCTGGAGTACGGAGTCTTGCAGGCCGCTGATGTGCCCCTGTCGCTCTACCTCCTGAGCGGAATTGCGCTGTTGTGTCTTTATTCGGAGCGTGGCGGCGGAGAATCTGGTTTGTTTGTGCTTGCCGGCTTTATGGCGGGATGCGCTGGTTGGACCAAGAATGAGGGATCGCTCTTCGTCCTGGCACTCGCAGCTTGCATTCTCGCCCCTGTCGTCGTCCGTCCTTCGCAGACACTGCGGCGTTTCGGTTTATTTGCAGCAGGCCTGCTCTTACCTTTGGCAGCGATGGTTCTCTACAAGCTGACGGTGTCGGCCCCAAATGAGTATTTGACGAATCGCCACTACAACGAAGTCGTAGAAAAACTGGCCAGCGCTGATCGCCAGTTCACGATCGTCGCGAATTTTTCGAAAACGCTTTGGTCGTTCGGGGACTGGGCGATCAATCCAGTGATTCCGCTGCTTGTGTTTGTAGGACTCTGCGTTGTCGGCGGTACCGCCGTTCGAACCTCCGGCTGGCTCACCGGAGCGAGTGCGCTGGTCCTGGTACTTGCCGGTTATTTCGCGATCTATGTTGTTGCGCCCTATGACCTGCAATACCTGTTGGACTCGTCCAATCAGCGACTCTTTCTGCATCTCTGGCCTTCATTCCTGCTATTGGCTGGGGCGCTTGCTGTACAATACGAGCATGCGCCTTAAGCCGATTATCTTCTTCCTTATCGTGGGTTCTCTGGCGGGATTCTTTGTGTACCGCGAAGTTACCAGAGTGGGCGATCCTGGGTTAATTAATATCGGTCAACAGGCGCCCGACTTTACTCTCAAAGGAGAGGACGGCCGCCCAATCAAACTGAGCGACTATCGTGGCAAGCTGGTGTTTCTGAATTTCTGGGCGACCTGGTGTCTTCCGTGCGTCGAAGAGATGCCGGAAATGGAGAAGCTGAACAAGACATTCAAAGACCGGAAATTCCAGATGCTTGCCGTCAGCGTCGATACGGATTGGGATGTCGTTAAGCAGTTCTACAAGGCACACAACTTGACGATTCCGGCGGCTCTCGATCCCGGTCACCAGATTTCCGGCCTGTACAAGGTCTTTAAATTTCCCGAGACATTTCTCATCGATGGCAACGGCTATGTCGTCCGGCATACATGGTCGGAGCACTGGGCGAATCCACGCGTCATGTCTCTCGTCGACTCTCTGATTCAGCAGCAGGAAGCAAAGCAGAACACCGCAAACCAGCGAGCCGCGCGTTAGTTTGGGCGCCGCTGCCCGGCGCTGCCGTTCAATTCCATGAAATTCTTTTTCGACTACGAAAGGTCTGAGCTCGCCAAAATGTTCTCGCCGCCATTCCGCGCGACGCAGATCTTCAAGGCGGTGTATCAGCACGGGATCGATGACTTCGAGGCCATGACGGACCTGCCGAAAGCCCAGCGCACATCGCTGGCAACGGAGTGGGATATCAAGCTGCCGGCCGTGCACCGGCGCTTCGATTCCGTGGATGGTACGCGCCGGTATCTCGTGACACTTCACGATGGCGAGATGGCTGAGACCGTTTTCATTCCCGAGGAAAATCGGGATACCGTGTGCATTTCATCTCAGATTGGATGTGCGCTCGCGTGCACGTTTTGTCTCACCGGCCAGCTCGGCTTGATTCGGAATCTGAGCGCTGGCGAAATCGTGGCCCAGGTCTTGATCACGCAGCGAGAGAACATGCAAGGCAGCTTCAATATCGTCCTGATGGGCATGGGGGAGCCGCTTCACAACTACGACAACGTGATGAAAGCGATTCGCATCCTGCACGACGAAGAAGGGCTGAACATGTCGATGTCGCGGATCACCCTGTCGACCGCAGGACTGCTGCCCGGGATCGAGAGGCTTGCGCAAGAACCGATGATTCCGAACCTCGCTATTTCCCTGACCGGCGCGACGAACTCGAAGCGTGACCAGTTGATGCCGATCAATCGCAAATATCCAATCGAAGAGCTCTTGGATGCCGTTCGACGATTCCCCCTAAAGCATCGCCAGCGCGTCACGTTCGAGTATGTGCTGCTCCGCGGCGTGACGGACGCCCCGGAGGATGCACTGAATCTCGCGAAACTGCTGCGTGGAATGCGCGCCAAAGTGAACCTCATTCCCCTGAACGAGGCTGAAGAATTGAACTACCGACGGCCCTCAGATGCCGCCGTCGAGCGGTTCCAGCGAATTCTGACCGACCACCACATCGACGCGTTCATCAGGAAACAGCGTGGCGAAGATGTTTCTGCAGCCTGCGGTCAGCTGAAAAAGAAGTGGGCATAACCGACCTTTAATTAAAATGAAGTCATGGTGATCACGACCTCGCCCTTGGTCAAAACCTATACGCTCCAGGAATTCTGGAATCTGCCAGAGCCTGCCGATCACTCAAAGCTGGAGCTGATCAAGGGAGTGCTCTACATGACGCCTCCGCCCGACTATCCGCACAACCAGGCGACTACGGATTTATTCGTTCATCTTCAAAAAGCAATCGAGAAGAGCGGCTATAGCGGTCAGATTTTTGTGCCTCGGACAGCGATCTGCGTGGACGAGGATACGTACCTCGAGCCCGACCTGATTT
>Ga0075434_100004877_pt1 | contig 12150 bp, 12 predicted proteins | sample RhiMethybrSRZTD3_FD_75298 | JGI IMG/M metagenome (GOLD analysis project Ga0075434, IMG submission 75298) | Populus rhizosphere microbial communities from Tennessee, USA - Rhizosphere MetaG P. TD hybrid SRZTD3 | ecosystem: Host-associated > Plants > Roots > Rhizosphere > Soil | place: USA... | reverse complement strand
CTCGGCCATGGTGAGCGCCGAGAGGGCGACGCGCAGGCGGGCGCCGGGCGGCTCGTTCATCTGACCGAAAACCATGACGGTCTGGTCGATGACGCGCTTGCCGGTGTCGCCGATCTTGGCCTCCTGCATTTCCAGCCAGAGGTCGTTGCCCTCACGGGTGCGCTCGCCGACGCCGGCGAAGCAGGAGTAGCCGCTGTGGAAGCGGGCGAGGCGGGCGATCAGCTCCTGGATGATGACGGTCTTGCCCACGCCGGCGCCGCCGAAGAGCCCAGCCTTGCCGCCGCGCACCAGTGGGCAGAGCAGGTCGATAACTTTGATGCCGGTCTCGAACAGCTCGGTCTTCGAGGAAAGCTCGTCGAACTCCGGTGGCTCGTGGTGGATCGGCCGCCGCTCGGTGGTAGGCGCCGGCCCGAGGCCGTCGATGGTCTCGCCGACCATGTTGAAGACCCGTCCCAGGGTTTCGAGGCCGACGGGCACGGTGACGGGAGAGCCGGTATCGAGGATGTCGACGCCGCGCCGCAGGCCGTCCGTCGAGCCGAGAGCGACGGCGCGCACGCGGCCGCCGCCGAGATGCTGGGCGACCTCGCACCAAAGAGTCTCGGTCGAGGTCTCGCCGAGCACCGTGCGCGGCACTTCGACGCGCAGGGCGTTGTAGATGCCGGGGAGGTGGTCCTCTGAAAAGTGGGCATCCAAGGTGGAGCCGATGACCTGGGTGACTTTACCGATATTTTCCATGGGATATCCAATCTCTTTGAAGGTGCTCAGGATTTCGCTAGGACAACGCGTTTGCGCCGCTCACGATGTCCAGGAGCTCCATGGTGATCTGCGTTTGGCGGGCGCGGTTGTACTCCCGCGTCAGCGCCTTGATCATGTCTCCCGCTGCGTCCGTCGCCGCTTTCATGGCGACCATGCGGGCCACCTGTTCGGAGACCGCGGCGTCGTTGAAGGCCTGGAAGAGCCGTACCCGCACGGTGGCCGGCAGCAGCTCGTCAAGGAGCTGCCGGGGATCGGGCGAAAACTCGTACTCGACTGGTTTGGCTGCCTTCTGCGCCTCTCCCGCCACGGCCTCGGGCTTGAGCGGCAGGAGCTGGACCGCCACGGGACGTTGCTGGCCGGCGGAGAAGAACTTCATATAGACCACATAGACCGAGGCGATCTCGCCGCGAACAAAACGGTCGATCAGCGCGTTGGCGATCGGCTCGACCTGGTCGAAGCGGGGCTTGTCGCCGATCCCCGAGGTCTGCTTGGCGACCTCCCGCCGCAGGAATCGGAAGTAGGAGATCCCCTTCTTGCCCACCATGTGGACGTCGTTCGCGATCCCCTGCCCGGCCTGCTGGTCGAGGTGGGTGACGGCGGTGCGCAGCACGTTCGCGTTGTAGCCGCCGGCAAGGCCGCGGTCGGCCGTGATCACGACGACGGCGGAGCGCTTTACCTCGTCATGCGTTCTGAGCAGAGGATGGTCGACGTCGCCCGCCGCCCGCGACAAGTCAGCCACCAGCTCGGCGAGCTTCTCCGTGTACGGACGGGACGCCACGGCCCGGCTGAACGCCGCCTGGAAGCGGGCGGTCGCAATGAGCTGCATGGTGCGCGTGATCTTGCGGATGTTGCGCACCGATTTGCGCCGCTTTACGAGGACTCGTCGATTGGCCATCCCCCGCTCCTAGGCCTTCCACTGCGTCTTGAAGTCGCGAATCACCTGGCCGATGCGGTCGGCGAGATCGTTGGGGAGGTCGCGCGTGCGGTCCAGCGTCTCGACGATTTCCGGGTGCTCGTCCGCGAAGTGCTTGAGCAGCGCCGCCTCGAACTTCGGCACGTCCTTCACCGGCACGTCGTCGAGGAAACCGCGGGTGCCGGCGAAGATCGACAGCACTTCCTCGTTGACGTTGTAGGGCTTGTACTGCGGCTGCTTGAGCAGCTCCACCATCCTCTGGCCGCGGTCGAGCTGGCGCTGGGTGGCGGCGTCGAGCTCGGTGCCGAGCTGGGAGAAGGCTTCGAGATCGCGGAACGCAGCGAGGTCGAGACGCAGCGAGCCGGCGACCTTCTTCATCGCCTTGCGCTGGGCGTTGCCGCCGACGCGCGAGACGCTGATGCCGACGTTGATGGCGGGGCGCACACCGGCGAAGAAGAGGTCCGGCTCGAGGTAGATCTGGCCGTCGGTGATCGAAATGACGTTGGTCGGGATGTACGCCGAGACCTCGCCCTCCAACGTTTCGATGACCGGCAGCGCCGTCAACGAGCCGCCCGTGTCGGGGAAGCGGTGCACCTTGTACTTGTCGGCGTCCGGCAGCGTGGCCAGCCACGCCTCGGCTTTGTGACGGCCGTGGGGCCGGTGATACGTGCCATCGACGTCGTCCGGCCGGAACTCCGCCGCGGCGGCGAGTCCTTCCGGGTGCTTGCGGACGACGGAACGGTCGCGGCTCTCCGCCGGCGTGTCCTTGGGCACCACGGCGAACTCCTCGCGCAGCTTGACGCTGCGCTCCAGGAGGCGCGAGTGGAGGTAGAAGACGTCGCCCGGATACGCCTCGCGGCCCGGCGGCCGGCGCAGCAGCAGCGAAAGCTGGCGGTAGGACTGCGCCTGCTTCGACAAGTCGTCGTAGACGCACAGCGTGGACCTTCCCTCCTGATACATGAAGTACTCGGCCATCGCCGCACCGGCGTAGGGGGCGATGTACTGCAACGGCGCCGGGTCGGACGAGCCGGCCGAGATGACGATCGTGTAGTCCATGGCGCCGACCTCGCGCAGCCGGTCCACCAGGCCGACGACGGTCGACTCCTTCTGGCCGATGGCGACGTAGACGCAGATGACGTCGCCGCCGCGCTGGTTGACGATGGTGTCGATGGCCACGGCCGTCTTGCCGGTCTTGCGATCGCCGATGATCAGCTCGCGTTGGCCGCGGCCGATGGGGATCATGCTGTCGATGGCCTTGATGCCTGTCTGCAGCGGCTCGGTGACGGGCTGGCGCTCGGCGATGCCGGGGGCTTTCCACTCCAGCGGCCGGCGGTGCGGCGTCTCGATGACGCCCAGGCCGTCCAGCGGCCGGCCCAGCGGGTCGACGACGCGGCCGATCAGCGCCGGGCCCACGGGCACGGAGAGCAGCTCGCCGGAGCGGCGCACCTCGTCGCCCTCCTTGATCCCTAAGTAGTCGCCGAGAACGACGGCGCCCACCGAGCTCTCCTCCAGGTTGAATACCTGTCCCTGAGCGCCGTTGGCGAACTCCAGACGCTCGCCCGCCATCGCTCCGGTCAGGCCGTAGATCCGGGCGATGCCGTCGCCCACTTCCAGCACCTTGCCGACCTCGCTGAGGTCGACCTCGGTGCGATATTTGCGGATTTCCTCTTCGATGACCGACGCAATCTCGTCGACTTTGAATCTCATGAAGGCTCCTTGCCTCGGCTTCTTTGCCTCAATCAGGACTCGGCAACGTAGGCGGTGCCGCTATGAATCTCACGCGAGGCCCGGGCCAGCAGCGCCTCGCTCAAATCCTGCAGCCGGGACGCCACGCTGGCGTCGAACTTTTTCCCCTCGACCAAGACCACAAGGCCGCCGATCAGCGCTGGATCAACCCGTTCGATCAGCGCCGGCTTGCGGCCTGTGGAGGCGGCGATCGCACTCTGCAGCCGGTTGCGTTGCGCGTCGTCCAGGGGCACCGCCGTGCGAACCTTGACGTCCACCCAGCCGCGCAGATCGCGCAGGGCGGCGCGGTAGGACTCGACGATGGCGCGGAGCTGGCCGAGGCGCCCCTTGCGGTTGATCACCTGGAGCGAGTCGAGCAGCAGCTCGCTCGCCTGGCTCTTGAACAGGTCGTCCAGCACCCGGGCCCGCCCCACCTCGTCCACCATCAGGCTCGACAGGAAGTGCTCGACTTTCGGGTTGCGGTCGAGGAACTCCACCAACTCCTTGAGCTCGTCGAGCAGCGCCTCGCTCTGTCCGCGCTCTTCGGCGAGCACGAGCATCGCCTCGGCGTAGAGCCGACCCACGGCCAGATCGCGATCGTCCACCTTCGGCTGCGGCGTTTCAGGCATGGCTCTAGTTCTTGCCGGCGCCTTCGATGCCGTCGATGGCCTGGGAGATCAGGCGCTGATGGTCTTGCGGTGACAGCTCGCGGCCGATGACCTGCGCCGCCAACTGGGTGGCGAGCTTCGCCGACAGCGTGTAGAGCTCCTTGGTGGCGGTGTCGGTGGCGATCTGGATCTCGCGCTTGGCGCGCTCGATCGTCTTGTCCGCCTCCTCCTTGGCCGCCGCCTCGATGCGGCGCTTCACCACTTCGGCGTCGCGGCGCCCTTCCTCGACGATGGCTGTGGCTTCAGCCCGCGAGGCCGCCAGTTTCTGCTGGTACTCCTTGAGTTTCGCCGCGGCGGCGTCGCTGTCGTGCTTCGCCGACTCCAGCGCCTGGCGGATGAAGTTTTCCCGCGACTGAAGCGTGCTCAGGATGGGACCCCAGGCGAACTTGCCGAGGACCGCCAGCACGAGAACGAAGATCAGCAGCGTCCAGGCGGCGTTGCCGAGATCGCCCGCGAACAGGCTCGGCGACGGCTCGGGGCTCCCCTCCGCCGCCGCGGCCAGCGCTGGAACCGCCAGCGCCAGCAGTGCCAGTGCAACCAGTGCTCGCTTGATCATCTGCAGATTCCCCGCGCGGCTCAACCTTAGAGAGCCGCCAGCAAGCCGATGACGACGGCGAACAGCGTGGCGCCTTCGATCATCGCCGCGGTGATGATCATGGCGGTGCTGATCTGTCCGGAGGCCTCGGGTTGGCGCGCCATCGACTCGACCGCGCTGCCGCCGACGCGACCGATGCCGGCTGCGCCGCCGATGACGGCGAGACCGGCGCCGATGGCACCGCCCAGCTTGCGGGCGCCTTCGGTGGTGAGGAAGTAGGAGTGCTCGGCCGCACCCGCGGTCCCGGCGGCCGGCTGCGCGTGCGCGGCCGGCGCCGAGACGAACATCAGCACGAAGCCGAGGGCAATCATGGTCAACGCGAACCTGGCAGTTCTCTTGCTCATCGAAAAGAATCCTTTCCTTGGGTATTTAAAGGGCCATGGGGGCCGGTTCAATCAATGTGATTCTGCTTCCTCGTGATGGCCGGCGTGGTGGAACACCACGGCCTGGCCGATGAACAGGGTGGTGAGGAAGGTGAAGATGAAGGCATGGAGAAGCGCGACGAAAAGCTCCAGCAGGGTGATCGCGATACTGCCCAGGACCACCGGCACGGCTACGCCCAGCGCGGCTGCGATGCTTTTTTCCGCCGCCTGGAAGATGAAGCTCAAAAGCACCGCCAGCAGCACGTGCCCGGCGATCATGTTGGCGCAGAGGCGGACGATCAGGGCGAAGATGCGGGCGAGAAAGCCGATGATCTCGATGGGGATCAGCAGCCACGACAGCCAGATGGGACCGGGATTGAAATGGGCCAGGAACTCCTTGCCGCCAAGCCGCAGGCCATTCACCACGATCATGCCCAGAGTGATGAGGGCCAGGGTGCCGGTAATCCAGGGATTGGCCGTGGCCGAGCCGCCGATGTGCGCGCCGAACAGTTTGATGCCGCTGAGCGGCAGCAATCCCAGCAGGTTGACAAAGAGAATGAAGAAGAAGACGGTCCAGATGAACTTGATGAAGCGATCCGTGTACTGATGGAGGTTGGGCTGTGCGACCTCCTTGCGCAGGTACTCGCAGATCGCCTCGATGGCATTGCCCGCCCCGGTAGGCACCAGGGCGCTAACCTCGTCGGTGCCCCGGCGGCCGCGCACCCAGATGGGCAGCAGAGAGATCAGCAGGATCGCCGCCAGCATCATCATCACGATGTGGCTGTCCAGCAGCGTGATCCCATTCCGCTGGATCATCGGATGCCGCACGATGTGCTCGAGCGGATTTTCAGCCAGGAAAGCGAGCATCCATCCTCTCCAATCTATTCACCGTCAGAAGCGTCCAACCGTCAGAAGCCGCGGGTCGCGTAGCGGGCGTCGAGCGCCAATTGCGCCACGTACCCGAGGGCGATCCAGATCAACAAGGGCCGGGTCTCGAACCAGCCGGAGAGTCCGACCGACAGCCCTAGAATCAAAGTCGTCGCGAAGCGCAACGCCAGCCCAGCCAGCATGCCTTGCAGCGGCAGCGCAGAGCCCGAACGCCGGGCGCTGAGGACCGTCAAGGCACCCACTGCCGAGGCGACAGCTCCGATGACACATCCCGCAACCATGGCCGGGAGCGCACCTTCGCCTCCCAGCCGCCGGGTCGGCGCATACCCCAGGAGGGCCAGCGCCACTCCGACCCCGACCACCCAGCCCAGGAACCGCAGATACTCCGCGACCGCGGACCGGGCGACGCTCATCGTTTCGGGTCGCCGTTTGATTTCTTGCCGCCGCCGTCCGCATCCTTGAAAGCGGACAGCGACTGGCGGATCAAGTTGTACATTCCGCCGATCAGGCCGAGCGCGGCACCGGTCAGCAGACCCCACGGCTTACTGCCGAAGTGCCGGTCCCACCAGTACCCGACCAGCGTGAAACCCACCACCGCCGCGACCAGCTCGAAGCCGATGCCGGAAAGCCCTCGCCAGCGACCCTCCGATTTCGGTTCCCCAGCCATCGCTAGACGTGCCGATCGCGCCTACACCTGCCCAAATCCGGGCGGAGCATACCAGCTTGTGCGACCTTTCACAAGCGTCAGGCGGAGCAGGTTTGGAGGGATCAATCCGAGATCACCGGCAGCAGCGCTGCCGTGGGCGAAGGCAGGTCCAGCGGCACCGAGATGTGCCGCGTCGAGATCTCGCGCTGGCGGTTGACCATCTCTTCCAGGGTGGTGACGGAGAGGATGCGCTCGACGGCCTTCTTCACCTCCAGGAAGACCTCGCGGATGGCGCAGTGCTCGGTGCCGACGTCGATGGTGCAGGGGAGCGCCAGGATCTGGTCGATGGGCGTCGTCTGCCCCTCGAGGGTCAGAAGAATATGCCGCAAACTGATTTCGGACGCCGCGCGGCCGAGGATGTGGCCGCCCTGGGGTCCCCGGTTGGAGAGGATCAGACGGTCCTTGGAGAGCAGAGCGAGGATCTGGCGCAGGTACGGCTCGGGGATTCCCTGATGGGTGGCAATCTCGTGGCTCGTCACCGGCCCCTGGTCGGAGTGCATTGCGATGTAGAGCATCGCGCGGATGCCGTACTCGCCCTTGGTGGAGATCTTCATGTCGTTCCCGGTCAGTCAGAAGTCTAACACAGGGTCCGGCGGTCGCCGTCCTGTCCACCCGGCGCGGCCCGACGCCAGGCGCTCCGGCAGGCTGGAAAGATCCCGCAGGTCACCGGATGGCTCCTGGCGGCCTCGGCGGGCGAAAAGGTCAACCCGGTCCGGGCGAACGAGCCGCAGGGCGTTCATGCCCGTGGCCACCGCTCCTTCGACGTCCTCCAGGCGGCCGTCGCCGACGTGCAGGGCGGCGGAAGGCTCGACTCCCAGCTCGGCCAAGGCCTGAAGGAAGATTCGTGAGTCCGGTTTCTCCATTCCGGCCTTCTGGGAGTAGGTGAGGGTGCCGAAGAAGCCGGCAAGACCCAACTCCTCGAGCAGCGCCGGCAGGCGGTGGTCCCAGTTGCTGATGACGCCCAGCCGCAACCCCTGGTCGGCGAGAACCGCGAGCACTTCGGGCACCTCCGGATAGACCTCCCAGGCCGCCGCCGTGCCGAAGCGGTGAAAGAGCTCCGCCGCCGCGAACCGCGACGGGACCGGCACTTCCAGATGCTCGCACATCCGCTCCAGAAAGCGCCGCCACCAGCCGCGCTCCCCCTCGGGGTGGGCGGCGAAGCGATCCAGGCCGGGGTCGGCGCTGCACGCAAGCTCCTGCCAGACCTCGCCCACCAGGCGCAGAGCCCCCGGCGGGTCGATGTCGACGCCATGCTTCCCCAGCACCTCGGCGTAGATCTCCCCGAGGCGTGGAGCGTGGATCAGCGTGTGAGTGACGTCGAAGGTCACAGCCTGCAGCATGGGAAGAGGATACCCGACGCGGGCCGTGATAGCTTGGCTGCGATGCGTTTTCCTGCGGTCCGCGCGGTTGCCAGCCTGCTCCTGATCTCCTCCTGGCTGGCTCTCCTCTTCTGGGGGTTCGCCTTCGGAGGGGCGGTCCACCTGCTGCTCGCCGGGGCCCTGGTGCTCTTCCCCTGGCGGCGCTAGAAGCCGCCTTCGTGTTTCGTCGGACTTGTCGAAGAAGCCCAGCCTGCTGCCCATCAGGCTTTCATTAGAGCTATAATTACCTTCTTAGAGGCCCTCTCATTTTGACGGCCGAAAGCGGACGAAGAAGGAGAACCTCCTGTGAAGGATTCGCTCGCTCGGTGGAACGAAGATGACGATTGGGAGACGCTACTGCTTGCCATCTCCCTCGGGCAGTGTACGCCGTTTCTGGGTGCAGGAGCCTGCGCAGGGGTACTCCCCCTGGGGAGCGAGTTGGCGAGGGAGTGGGCTCGTGAATTCGGCTATCCATTTCAGGATACGGAGAACCTCAGCAAGGTTTCCCAATACCTGGCCGTGAAGAAGAACTCTCTCTTCCCGAAGTGGTTGATCAAGACCAGGTTTGAGAATGTCCGACCTCCAGACTTCTCTAATCCGAACGAACCGCACAGACTGGTAGCCGACCTCCATCTTCCTCTCTATATTACTACCAATTATGACAACTTCCTGTTCCGAGCGATCGAGAGCACTCCACCCAGGAGACAGCCGATACGGGAGTTTTGTAGATGGAACACGGTTCACCCCTCGAAACGCGGACCAAGCGGAGTCAATCCAACCTCGGAAAGGCCTGTCGTCTTCCACCTGCACGGAATCATGGAACGGCCAGCGACAATGGTGCTTACCGAAGACGATTATCTGGACTTCATGAAGTCGGATCCCAAAAGCCTGATGCCCATTCCAATCATGGGAGCTTTCGCCGATTCATGCTTGCTCTTCCTCGGCTACAGCTTCGAAGACATGAATTTCAAGGTGATCTTTCGCAAGCTGGCGACCTACATGATGCGGGAAGGAGCGAGACACGTCTCGGTGCAGCTCGCGCCGAAGAATAAAAATGCCGAACCAACCACGGAAGAGCTAAAGCAGGTTGAGAGCCAAATTCAATACCTCCAACAGCAATACAATCTCATGAGCATCCAGGTCTACTGGGGAACTTGCGAGCAATTTGCAATCGAGCTTCGACGGCGGCGGTAAAGGTAAATCGAGATGACCAACGAGGATACACCCTACATTGGTCCCCGGCCCTTCGGACGCAATGAATCAGGGTTCTTTGGCCGCGATTCCGAGGCACAGGAGTTGTTGTCGCTGATTATCGCTCATCCCGCCGTCCTCCTCTATGCACCCTCCGGGGCAGGGAAGACATCGCTGATCAACGCCGGGCTCATCCCTCTATTAGAAGATAGAGATGTCGAGGTGCTCGGTCTGGCGCGGGTCCGAGGCGAGCCCTCCCAGACAGCACCCGCGAACATTCAGAACATCTTTACCTTCAACACACTTCTGAGCTTGCAACCCAAGTCTCGCGATCTGCGGAATCTGGGCGCCGTTAATTTGCAGGGTTATCTGAAAAGAAAGAAGTATCCCGCGCCTACGCGACGGCTTGCCAGACGCCGCGTTATAATCTTCGACCAATTTGAAGAGATTTTCAATTCCTATCCTGAGCACTGGCGGGAGCGTGCGGCTTTTCTTGACGACATCGCCCAGGCTCTGAACGATGATTCACGCCTACGTATTGTCTTTGCAATGCGGGAGGAGTATATCGCAAGCTTGGATCCGTATGCTGGGAAGCTCCCGGAGAAGCTGCAGATAAGTTTCCGGCTCGAGCCTCTGCGTAGCGAGGCCGCTTTCCTCGCCGTGACGAGACCTCTGGAGGGTACGGGACGCAAGTTCGCTCCAAGCGCGGCAGAGAGGCTTATTGAGAACCTATCCCATCTGCCAGTGAAATCTTCCGACGGTATGTCCGTTGCCTCCGGGGAATTCGTCGAGCCGTTGCAGCTCCAGATTGTTTGTCAACGCCTCTGGCGTTCCTTGCCGGAGTACGTCGAGACAATCGACGAGAACTATATTCGCGACTATGGAGACGTCGACCAGGCGCTCGCCCATTACTACGAAAGCTGCATCGCCGAGGTGGTTCACAGGTGTGGGGCGGATGAGTCCCTCCTCCGGGCCTGGTTCGAGGATGCCCTCATTACCCCAGAGGGGACACGCGGTCTCGTCTACAGGGACAGCAGAACGACCCGAGAGGTCCCCAACAAATGGGTGGACGCTCTCGAAGGACTCCACCTGATCCGCGCCGAGATGCGCAGCGGCGCTCGATGGTACGAGTTGATCCACGACCGCTTCATCAATCCGATCCGGCTGGCGAACAAGGCGTGGCGTAAGCAGAAGGCGAGGCGGTTGCTGTCCGACGCAGAGATCGAGAGTTGGATCGAGTTCAGGGCGTTCAAACAAATGGAGGTTCGCAAGCTGACCACCCAGTTGGGAAGGCCGGAGCGGATCTGGCACAAGTTTCTGGACGACCCCGGAACCAGCCGTGACCATGTACTCCAAGACTGGTGGACCGCCGAGCACGTCTTCGCGCTGGAAGTCCTCGAAGGGGGAGTGCAACTGTCGAGCAGAGTTGGACCGAACGCGCTCAAGCGTCTGGAGAATGAATGGCTCTCCAAGGTCAAACGCACGAAGGCGTATCTCCTCTGGGAGGAAGGCAATGTCTCCTCTGATGCCAGCCACCATGAGTCGGACTACTACAGGGCCTGCGAGAGTTTCCGCAAAAGGCTCGTCGATCCGGAAATCAAGTCACAGGTCGAGGACTTCCACCCTATCGAGGAGTATCTGAGGGCTAACTACCTGGACTCCCGCGGCAGGTTCGATGCTGGTAAGAAACCGGACAAGGCGTTGCTGGACGTAAAGGCCTACCGTATCTATACACATTCCCGGGAGGACAACGCGGATCTGAATTTCTCCCATGCCCTCGGGTACGCGAAGATGTTCTATGACAACGTCCTCCCTGCGGTGAAGGGAGACGAGGAGAGCACTCTGCTCGCGCTGAAGGCCTTTCAGTACAGCAAGGCTCCCGAGAACCGGTATCTGATCATCAACTGCCTCGAGACCGCGATAGCCATCTATTTCTTCGATGCGGCGATGATCCGCAAGTTTTGGGAGGAGTCGAGTGAACAGCCCGGGTCGCAGCCCTATACCCTGAGCACCATTACAGTGGAGGGATGGACCGGTTCGTGGTCTCCCCCGCTGCGGTTCGCCGACCGGTTGAGATTTGACAAAGGAACCCTCGTGTTGCGAGGCATGCTACGCCAGAGCGAGCGGGATCAGCTTCTCGCTGATGCGCCTCCCGAACTTGCCTCCGGGATCGAGGAGCTCTATCGCCACAGCCGGCTGCTCCCCGAGGAGACTACGCTTTAGGAAAGCTCTCGGGGCGATTACTCGTGCGCCCGCCAGGCCGCGACCGGGTTGGCGAGCACGCCGAGGCCGGGGATCTCCACTTCCACCCGGTCGCCGTCCAGGAGAGGTCCGACGCCCGCCGGCGTGCCGGTGAGCAGCAGGTCCCCCGGCAGCAGGGTCATCATTCGCGAGCTGTAGAGCAACAAGTCGAGGAGCGGGAAGGCCATCTCCCGCACGTGGCCGCGCTGCCGCTCGGCGCCGTTCACCCGGGTCACCACGCCAAGGTCCTCGAGGTTGGCCCCCACCCAGACGGCCGGCCCGATCGGACAGAACGTGTCGAACGATTTCGAGCGGGCGAAGACGGCGTCTTTGCGTTGCAGGTCTCGTGCGCTGACGTCGTTGGCGCAGACGACGCCCAGCACTGCCGCGCGCGCCTCCGCCGGCGTGGCTCCGCGGCTCAGGCGACGCCGCATCACCACAGCGATCTCCCCTTCATGCTCCACCTGTTGGCTCTCTGGCGGCAGGACGATCGTCGCCTCGGGACCGATCAGGGCCGACGGCGCCTTGAGGAACAGCAGCGGCTCCTCGGGGACGGAGTTTCCCAACTCCTTGGCATGCTCCATGTAGTTGCGCCCCGCACAGACGATCTTCGTGGGACGCACCGGCGCGAGCAGCGAGGCGCTCTGTCGGGAGACGTCAGCCCCGAACGCCCAATCGCCGGGAGCGGTCTCGAACGGATCGGACAACAGGAGGCGCAGCCGCGGGTCCGACGCCGACTCGGCCACG
>Ga0075434_100004876_pt1 | contig 12150 bp, 10 predicted proteins | sample RhiMethybrSRZTD3_FD_75298 | JGI IMG/M metagenome (GOLD analysis project Ga0075434, IMG submission 75298) | Populus rhizosphere microbial communities from Tennessee, USA - Rhizosphere MetaG P. TD hybrid SRZTD3 | ecosystem: Host-associated > Plants > Roots > Rhizosphere > Soil | place: USA... | reverse complement strand
GACGCGTCCTTCGCGAGCGTCTTGTCGGTGAAAACGAAGGCGCGCATCGACCGGCATGTGTGGCACCAGGGCGCCCACGCCTCTGCGAAGATCGGCCTCTGCTTCGCGCGCGCCTCGGAGAGGGCACGGGCGTAGTCGTCCTCGATCCACGGCAGGACCGAACTCTCCGCCGCGAGCGGAGCAACCGCCGCCATGACGGCGAGCGACGACAGCGCGACGCGAAGACGCCTGAATCTCATGGTTTGCTGCCGGGCGCGGGCGGGTAGGTGTTGAACATCTTCGCCACCGCCTTGTCGATGTTCTCCTGCGATACCTGGTCCTGGCTGGTGATCGTGTCGGTCGCCGTGCCGCGCCAGACCAGCGACTTCTTCTGGGCGTCCACCAGGTCCACGATCAGGGTTCCGACCGGAACTTCGCTGACCGTGGCAGTCGTGGTCGACCAGCCTCCCGGGCCCCAACCGTACCAGCCGTACCAGCCGCCGTACCCGTAGGTGTTGTAGTTGACCTGCTGCTCCTTGCTGACCCGCACGTGGGTGTATACGAGCAGGTCGGGATTCTGGTTGTCCAGCCGCAGCCCCTTGGCCTGCAGCGTCGCAGCCAACGAGCGGTCGATTCGCTCCTGGATGAGGGGATTGTTGGCCTTGGTCCCTTCCCGAACCGCGTAGGTGCGGTACTTCGAGAAGTCGGCGGTGTGGTCCCAGTCGCTCGAGACCGTCAGGGTCGAGCACGCCGCCGTCATCACCGCGAGGATCAGGAGGCCTTTGAGCGCTTTCATCCGACTCTCCTCCGAAAGGAAGAACGATATCGCACCGGCATAGAATCGCCCATTCAAAGGAGGAGTGGAATGAGATACGTGCTTCGCGCCGTCGCTTGCGCCCTCGTTTTTGGGTGCGCGATCGGCCTGGCTGCCCAGGAGAAACCCAAGAAGAGTGCCGGTCCGCCCGATGAGAAAGCCATGATGGAGGCGATGCAGAAGGCGGCCACCCCCGGAGACGCCCACAAGAAGCTCGAGCCCCTCGTCGGCACGTTCGACACCAGCGTGCGGATGTGGATGGACCCCAGCAAGCCCCCCGAGGACTCGGCGGGAACCACAGTCAATAGCTGGGTGCTCGGAAACCGCTACGTCGAGCAGAAGTACGAAGGCACGTTCATGGGAGAGCCCTTCAGCGGCATCGGCTTCATGGGCTACGACAACGTCCAGAAGAAGTACGTCGGCGTGTGGATGGACACCCTGAGCACCGGAATGATGGACTCCACCGGAACCGCCGACCCCTCCGGCAAGGCGTTCGCGATGAAGTCCACGATGTGGGATCCGGCCACGGGCAAGCCGAACACCGTCGATACGAAGATGACGGTCGCCGACAACGATCACTTCACCTTCGAGATGTGGGCCAAGGCACCCGACGGCAAGAAGATGAAGATGATGGAGATCAAGTACACGCGGAAGAAGTGATCAACATGGGGAGGCTCGTCCTCCCCATGTTGTCATCCCGAGCCGCGCAGCGGCGAGGGATCCCGGACTTGATCGCCACTGCGGCTCGTCGAGCCCGGGATCCCTCGCTGCGCTCGGGATGACGATGTGACGCCGGCCCGGCGACACATCGTCACGTCTTCTCGATCTCTCTCACCTCGATCGTCCCTCCATGCTTCAGGTGCGGGCAGGAGCGCGCGATCTCCATGGCGGCACCCCAGTCCTTCGCCGAGACAATGAAGTAGCCGCCCAGCGGCCCGTCGCCCGGGCTCGCCGATCCGAGGCGTCGGCCCTCGGGCTTGAGCTTCTCGCCGCGAATGTCCGCACCGGCCTTGCGCAGCCCGATCGCCCAGTTCCGATACTCGGAGACGCGCTCCTGCATCTGCGCGTCGCTCAGTTCCGGCTCCGACGGCGCATCGTAGAGGAAGAGAACGAACCGGGGCCCCTCCGCGGAAGACGGCGCCTCCGGCCGGCGGTGTCCGAGGAACAGCCCTGCGCAGAACAATGCGACCCCCGCGGCGGCCGCGAGGAGCCAGGCGGTCCGCACGCGGAGCGGCGGCGCAATCAGGCCGCGCTCTCTCAAACGCGCGACCGTCGCGCGCTCGAGCGCCGGCGGCGGCGCCTCCCCTTCCGCCAGGTTTCGCAATGCCTTCGCCTCTTCCGGTGTGAGCTCGTCGCCGTTCTCGTTCATGCGGTCCTCCCCGAAAGCCGCGCCCGCAGCGCCCGGCGTGCGCGCGACAGTTGACTCTTGGACGTTCCGGCGTCGACTCCGGTCAGCGCCGCGATCTCCTCGTGCGTGTAGCCTGCGACGTCGTGCAGCAGGATCGCCTCCCGATAACCCGCCGAAAGCCGCGACAGCGCCCGCTCGAGATCCACCGACGCGATTTCGTGGCGCGCGGGCGGCGCCTCGGGAAGCCGGTCGTCGTCGAGCGTCGCGGCCGGCGGAGCACGGCGGCGTTCCCGCCACGTGTTCAGCGCGATTCCGGCGAGCCACGTCTTCAGCGACGACCTCCAGGCGAATCCGTCGAGGCGTTGGACGCCGCGAACCCAGGTCTCCTGCACCAGATCCTCGGCCTCGGAGAGCTGTCCTGACAATGACCGGAGGAACCGATGCAGGAACGGCGTGTGCCTCCGGTAGAGCGCCAGAAACGCCGCCTCGTCGCGCTGCGCGAGAAACTCGGCGACGAGCGCCCGGTCTTCGGCTTCGCTCACGGATTCGTCTCCGGACGACGCGTCTGGACGATTTCCTCCATCCACTTTTCTTTGCCGTCCTGATACCACGTCCAGCGCGACGTCATCCGGTCCGGACCCTCGAAGCGAAAGATCGCCTTGTCCATGTGGCCGCGGTCGCGGTTCGGGATGTTCCCCCCGTCCACGTACGTGAATACGACCGTTCGTCCTCCGTCCTCGAACGAGGTCGCCTCGAGGCGCGGCTGGTTCTTTGCGACGCAGTAGTGCGTCAGCATGAGCCGATCGCCGTCCATGTGAAACGCCGTCGCCATCTGTTCGCCGGGATGCGCTTCGAAGGAGGTCTCGAGCACGACCGAGCCTCCGGCGATGACCTGGTAGCGCAGCGTTTCGACCCAGCCCTTCGTGGAGCGGCCTTCCCAAGTCCCGGCCAGCGACTTCAGGCGCTCGAACGCGGCGCGGGCGTTCTCTGGGGTGGAAGGCTCCGAACCGCGGACCGGAGCCGCCATGACGAGAACCGAAGCGATCGCGATGGTCGAGGCTCGCATGATCTTCCTCCTCGTCCGTGAGTGCGGCGCGGTAGGCCGAGGGTTGCACGGGGGACGCGCTCCGAAGGCATTTCCCTTTCTCGCTTGCCGCGAGGCGACTCCGATATAGTCGCTTCGCTTTTACCGGAGGTCCCCAATGTCGAAGCTCCGGATTTTGGTCACGAGCGTCGCCGTGCTCGGAGTCGGCGCTCTCGGTGGCTGCAAGAAGAAGACCGAAGCTCCCGCACCCCCTCCGCCCAACGTGCAGGTCGCGCCGGCGGTCGCCAAGGACGTCGCGGTCTACCAAGAGTGGATCGGCTCGCTCGACGGCAACGTCAATGCCGACATCCGCCCGCAGATCGAGGGCTACGTGCTCAACCGGGACTACGCGGAAGGATCCCTGGTCAAGGCCGGCCAGACCCTCTTCAAGATCGACCCGCGCGAGTTCCAGGCGCAATACGACCAAGCGAAAGGCAACGTCTCGCAGTACGAAGCCTCCGTCGCCAACGCGAAGACCACGGTCGCGCGCTACACGCCCCTGGCTCGGGAGAAGGCCATCAGCCAGCAGGAGCTGGACGACGCGGTGACGCGCGAGCGCACTTCGCAGGCGAATCTCGAGTCGGCGAAGGCCGCGCTCGAGAGAGCCCGTCTCAACCTCGCGTGGACGAACGTGAACTCGCCGATCTCCGGGATCGCCGGCACCGCGAAGTCCCAGGTCGGCGATCTCGTGGGCAAAACGACCGTCATGACCACGGTGTCCCAGGTCAACCCGATCCGCGTCTACTTCAACCCCAGCGAGCAGGAGTACCTGGCGTGGGTCGGGAAGTATGGTCCGGTCGAGAAATCCCTTCGCTCCGCGAATCTGGAGGCAGGGAAACTGCAGCTGATTCTGGCGGACGGCTCGACGTTTCCGCACCGGGGCAAACCCATCCTGGTCGGCCGCGAAGTGGACGTCAAGACCGGCACGATCCAGCTTGCCGGCCTCTTCCCCAACCCGGGGGACGTGTTGCGTCCCGGACAGTACGCAAAAGTGCGCGTGGCCGTGGATACCCGCAAGGACGCGGTCCTCGTTCCGCAGCGGGCGGTCAGCGAGCTCCAGGGGAGCTTCCAGGTGGCGGTCGTGGGCGCGGACAACAAGGTGACGATCAAGGTCGTCAAGGTCGGGCCGACGGAAGGCAACATGTTCGTCATCGAGGAGGGACTGAAGGCGGGAGACAAGGTCGTCGTGGAGGGAATCCAGCGCGTCCGTTCGGGAATGACCGTCGTGCCGACGGAAGCCGCGACGGCTCCGGAGGCGGCCGCGACGGCGCCGAAGACCGGGACCTAGAGCCATGGGTGCATTATTCGTTCGCCGGCCGATCGTCGCGATCGTCATCGCGATTCTCACGACGATGGCAGGGTACGTCGCAATGACGAAGCTCCCGACCGCCCAGTACCCGGACATCGTGCCCCCGCAGATCCAGGTCACGACGACCTACACGGGCGCCGACGCGCTCACGATCGAGCAGTCCGTGGCGACGCCCCTCGAGCAGCAGATGAACGGCGTCGACTACATGATCTACATGCAGTCCACCAACGCCAACGACGGCACGATGACTCTCAAGGTCACGTTCGACGTCGAGACCGACATCAACCTCGACCAGGTCAACACGCAGAACCGCGTCTCCCAGGCCCAGCCGAACCTGCCGCCGGACGTCAACCAGTTCGGATTGACCGTCAAGAAGGCCACGAGCAATCCGCTCCTGGTCGTCTCCCTCTACTCGCCGAAGGGCACCTACGACGCGCTGTTCCTCGGCAACTACGCGACGATCAACGTCAACGACGCGATCTACCGCGTCCCGGGCGTCGGACAGATCCAGAACTACGGCACGGCGGATTACGCCATGCGCATATGGGTCAAGCCGGATCGCCTCGCGAGCCTCGGCCTGACGGTGCCGGACATCATCAACGCGGTGCAACAGCAGAGCACCGTCAATCCGTCCGGCGGCATCGGCACCGAGCCGGCGCCGAAGGGCCAGGAGTTCACCTACACGGTGCGCTCGCAGGGCCGACTCGTCTCTTCCGAGGAGTTCGGAAACGTCGTCGTGCGGCTGAACCCCGACGGCTCCGTGGTGCGCCTGAAGGACGTCAGCCGGATCGACCTCGGCGCGTTGAACTACCAGCAGCGCTCGCGGCTGAACGGCAAGCCGGCCTGTCCGATCGGCATCTTCCAGGTCCCGGGCTCCAACGCCATCGCGGTCGCCGAGGGCGTCAAGAAGACCATGCAGGAGCTCAAGCAGCGCTTCCCCGACGACCTCGACTACGTCGTCGCTCTCGACACCACGCTGCCGGTCACCGAGGGCATCAAGGAGATCGAGCACACCCTGTTCGAGGCGATCGGCCTCGTCATCATCGTCGTGTTCCTCTTCCTCCAGGGCTGGCGCGCGACGCTGATACCGCTGCTCGCGGTGCCCGTGTCGCTCGTCGGCACGTTCATCTTCTTTCCGATGCTCGGCTTCTCGATCAATACGCTATCGCTGTTCGGCCTCGTGCTCGCAATCGGTCTGGTCGTCGACGACGCGATCGTCGTCGTCGAGGCGGTCGAACATCACATCGAGCACGGCCTCTCGCCCAAGGACGCCACGTTGAAGGCGATGGAAGAGGTCACCCAGCCGGTCATCGGAATTGCCCTCGTTCTCTCCGCCGTGTTCATTCCCGTGGCCTTCATGGGCGGCATCCAGGGCCGGATGAACATGCAGTTCGCGATCACGATCGCGGTCTCGGTCCTCATCTCGGCCTTCAATGCCCTCTCGCTCTCGCCGGCCCTCTGCTCCCTGCTGCTGAGGGCGAAGAAGGAAGCCAGGGGTCCGCTCGGGAAATTCTTCGGCTGGTTCAACCGCGTCTTCGGAAGGATGACGGAGGGCTACGTCGGCGTTTCAAGGCACCTCGTCCGGAAGATGATCGTCAGCGTCGGAATCCTCGTCGGTTTCGTCGTCCTCTGCGGCCTCCTCGGCAAGAGACTGCCCACCGGCTTCCTGCCCAACGAGGACCAGGGGTACTTCTTCGTGAACGTCCAGCTGCCCGACGCATCCTCGCTGCAGCGCACGGACGCGGTCTGCAAGCGCATCGAGGAGATCCTCGGCAAGACCAAGGGCGTCAAGTACGTGACGACGGTCGCGGGCTACAGCCTCCTGTCCGGCGCCTCGGCGCCGTACACCGGCTTCTACTTCGTGTCGCTCGATCCCTGGGACGAGCGCAAAGGCAAGGAGATGGAGGTCGGTCCGATCATGCAGCGCATCAACGCCGAGTTTCGCGGCCAGATCCCCGAGGCGAACGCCTTCGCGTTTCCTCCGCCCGCGATCCAGGGGCTCGGCACCGGCGGCGGTTTCTCGCTCTGGCTCCAGGACCGGAGCGGCGGCACGATTGAGTTCCTGAACGACAACCTCCAGAAGTTCCTGGAGGCGGCGCGTAAACGGCCGGAGCTCGCCAACGTCAACAGCGTCTGGCGGCCGTCCGTGCCCCAGATCTTCGCCCAGGTCAACCGGGACAAGGTCATCAAGCAGGGCGTCGCGATCAAGGACGTCTACCAGGCGCTCCAGGCCTTCCTCGGCGGCATCTACGTCAATCAGTTCAACCGCTTCGGCCGGCAGTGGAAGGTCTTCGTGCAGGGCGAGGCCTCGGGCCGGGTCCGCGTCGAGGACATCAATCAGTTCTACGTGCGCAACAACGACGGGAAGATGGTTCCGCTCTCGGCGCTCCTGACCACGGACAACATCCAGGGGCCCGAGTTCACGAATCGCTTCAACCTCTTCCGAGCCGCACAGGTCACGGGAATCCCGGCTCCCGGCTACAGCTCGGGCCAGGCGACAGCGGCGCTGGATGAGGTCGCGAAGGAAGTCCTGCCGCGCGAGATGGGATACGACTGGGCCGACATGTCGTACCAGGAGGTCAAGGCCGCCGGAGCGGGGGCGAAGGTCTTCGTCCTCTCGATCGTCTTCGTCTTCCTGATCCTGGCCGCGCTCTACGAGAGCTGGTCCCTGCCCTGGGCCGTGTTGCTCACCGTGCCCGTCGCGGTATTCGGAGCGTTCCTCGGGCTGCTGCTGCGGCACTTCGACCTCGACGTGTATGGCCAGATCGGCCTCGTCATGCTGATCGGTCTCGCCGCGAAGAATGCGATCTTGATCGTCGAGTTCGCCGTCCTTCAGCAAAAAGAGAAGGGCATGAACCTCGTGGACTCCGCTCTCGAAGGGGCAAAACTCCGTCTTAGGCCCATCCTGATGACGTCCTTCGCATTCATTCTCGGCTGCGTGCCTCTCTATACGGCGACCGGCTCGGGCGCCGAATCGCGCAAGATCCTCGGGACCGTCGTCATCGCCGGAATGCTGGCGGCGACCGGTCTCGCGATCTTCATCATTCCGGCGCTTTTCGTGCTGGTCGAGAAGATCGCCGGCAAGGGCAAGGCCAAGGAGGAGGGCAAGGAGGCCGTACCGGCCACTCCGGCCCCGACCCCCACTGGCGCGGGTGGAGGACACTGACGTGAGGAAGATCGTCGCCGCCCTCCTCGGGCTCGCGTTCCTGGCCGGCTGCGCCGTCGGACCGAACTACAAACAGCCTCCGGTGACCGCGCCGGACGTCTACCGGGACGTCCAGGGACCGCCCGCGCCCGCGGCGTCGCTCGCTGATCAGCCCTGGTGGGAGGTCTTCCACGATCCCGTGCTGACGGGCTTGATCGACGAAGCGCTCAGGAACGGCTACGACGTCCAACTCGCCGCGGCGCGCGTCGAGGAGGCGCGGGCACGCGCCGGGATCGCCCGTTCGGAGTTCTTCCCCTCGATCAACTACGGCGGGGGATGGTCCCGCGGGCGCAACTCCGCGGAGACGTTCCCCTTCAGTACGAGGACATTCAACACGATCTCCGCCAACGTCAACTTCGGCTGGGAGCTCGACATCTGGGGACGGATCCGGCGGCTGAACGAAGCCGCGAAGGCCCAGTACCTCGCGACCGAGGACGCCCGCCGCGGCGTGCTGCTCTCGCTGCTCTCCGACGTCGCCAGCACGTATTTCGTCCTGCTCGGCCTCGACGCGCAGCTGGTGATCGCGAAGGACACGGTGGCAGCGTTCCAGGAAACCTACGACCTCTTCAAGCGCAAGCTCGACGAAGGCGCCGCATCCGCTCTGGAGACTTCGTACGCCGCCGCGGCCCTGGCGCAGGTCGCCGCGCAGGTGCCCGAGATCGAGCGGCAGATCGAGGCCACCGAGAACAACCTGAACCTGCTCCTCGGACGAAATCCGGGACCGGTCCCCCGCGGCAAGACGCTGGACGAACAGGCCGTTCCTCCCGAGATCCCGGCGGGGCTTCCTTCGACCCTCCTCCAGCGCCGGCCGGACATCGCGCAGGCGGAGCAGCAGCTGATCGCCGCCAACGCCACGGTCGGTGTGGCCACGGCGAACTTTTTCCCGACGATCAGCCTGACGGGTCTGTTCGGAGCCGTCAGTCCGAGCCTGGACAGCTTCTATCCCGCCGGCAAGACCTGGACGATCGCGGCGGGGCTGCTCGGGCCCCTCTTCCAGGGAGGACGCCTCCGCAGCGAGTACGACGTGGCCTACGCGCAATGGAACCAGGCGCGCGTCCAGTACGAGCAGACCGTCACCGCGGCGTTCGCTGAAACGACGACGGTCCTCTATGCCCATCAGAAGATCGTCGCCACGCTGGACGAATTGACGCGCACGGTGGAGGAATACCGCAACATGGTCCGCCTCTCGACCCTGCGCTACAACAGCGGCCTCTCGAACTACTTCGAGGTGCTCTACGCGATGCAGCTGCTCTATCCTGCGGAGCAGGCCCGCGTGCTCTCGTGGGTGAACCTCCAGAACGACTACGTCAACATCTACAAAGCGCTTGGAGGGGGCTGGAACCTGCAGCCCGATGATCCCAACCCGACCTGGCTCTCGCCGGCCGCAGCCCCTGCCGCCGCCGCCGCGACGCCGTAGCGTGGTCGGCAGGTCCGCCGTGCGCCGCCGGAGGCTCGTGTTCGCGATGGCCTTGGCCGCGGCCCTTCTGGCCGATCGCTGCGCCTCGACGAAGCGCCGCGACGCCGTACCCTTCGAACTGCAGGCCCAGGCCTACGTGTCTGGTTTCCCGAGCGAGATCCGCTACTTCCCCCGGGACGCCGCAAACGTCGAGAACTTCGTGCAGGACTACCTCGCGTCGCTGGAGCGGGAGAGGGTCTGGCTCGCCAGCCAGGGCGACACGGGCCCGCTGCCCCCCACCTCCTTCCTCGCGATCTCGGGCGGCGGCGACAACGGCGCGTTCGGCGCGGGACTCCTCAACGGCTGGGCCAAATCGGGGACGCGGCCGGTCTTCAAGCTGGTCACCGGAGTCTCGACCGGAGCCCTGATCGCCCCGTTCGCGTTCCTCGGTCCGGCCTGGGACGAGCGGCTGAAGGTCCTGTACACCGAGATCTCCATGCAGGACGTGGCGACGCCGCGGTGGTTCGTATCGGTCCTCTTCGAAGACGCTATGGCCGACAACAGCCCGCTGTTGAGACTGATTCGGAAGGCCATCACGCGCGAAATGCTCGACGCCATCGCGGCCGAGTACGAAAAGGGCCGCATTCTGCTAGTCGCGACGACGAACCTCGACGTGCGGCGGGCCGTCATCTGGAACATCACCAAGATCGCGACCTCGAGGGCTCCCGCGGCGCTGGAGCTCGTCCAGAAGATCCTGGTCGCGTCGGCCGCCATTCCCGGGACGTTCCCGCCAGTCATGATCGACGTGGAAGCAGGCGGGAAGTCCTACCAGGAGATGCACGTGGACGGCGGCACGGCGGCGCAGGTCTTCATTTATCCCGCGGCCATCCGGCTGCACGACCTCGCCCCCCGCGAACGCACTCTGTACATCATCCGGAATGCGCGACTGGATCCCGAGTGGGCACAGGTGGAGCGCCGGACCCTGCCCATCGCGCTCCGGGCCATCAGCTCCCTGATCCAGTTTCAGGGAATCGGCGACCTCTATCGCATCTACACTGTCACGCAGCGCGACCATGTGGGATACCAGCTTGCCTACATACCGAAATCGTTCCAGACTCCGCATACCTCGGACTTCGACACGGCCTACATGAAGGCGCTGTTCGATCTGGGCTTCTCGATGGCGGAGAAGGGCTACCCATGGGAGAACCGCCCGCCGGTCCTCGTGTCCGGCGTGGACGATCTGGCCAGTGGTTCGCGTGACTCCACCGCGCCGCCGCCGCCGTGACGTTCGTCGCGGTCTTCATCGCTCTCGTCTTCCTCTACTCCCTCGTCTCGCGGCGTCTCGAGACCACGGTCTTCACAGGACCGATCATCTTCACGACCGCCGGAATCTTCAGCTTCCTCATCCTCCCTGCGCCGCATCACCGGGAGGGTGCCTTCTCCATATTTCTCGCGGTCGCGGAAGCCGGCCTCGTTCTGATCCTGTTTGCGGACTCCAGCCGCACGGATCTGCGGGTGTTGCGGAGCATCCGCAGCCTTCCGACCCGTCTCCTTTCGACCGGAATGCTGCTGACGATTCTCTTCGGGGGAGTCGCAGCCCTCGTGGTCTTCCCAGGCCTCTCCATCTGGGACGCGGGAATCCTGTCGGCCATCCTCGCTCCGACCGACGCCGGACTCGGCCAGGTCATCGTCAACAGTCCGCGATTGCCGGTGGCCGTGCGCGAGGCCTTGAACGTCGAAGCGGGATTGAACGACGGGTTGGCGGTTCCGTTCCTCCTGTTCTTCCTGGCCCTTGCGGGCCCTGTGGCGCCGGGCGCGCACGCGAGCCTGACGCGCTTCATCGTCGAGCAGCTGGGATTCGGGACGGCCCTCGGCCTCGCGGTTGGTCTCGCGGGAGGCTGGCTCCTGGGCCTCGCCCGCCGCGGGAAATGGTCCACGGAGTCTCTCGAGCAGATCGGGCTGGCGACTCTCCCGGTCGCCTGTCTGATCGCGTCGGAGCCGACCGGCGCCAGCGCGTTCATCGCGGCGTTCGTCGCGGGGCTAGCCGTGCAGGTCGGGTTCGCCGATGCCGGCGAGCACGGTATCGCCTTCACGGAGGAGCTCGGCCAGGTCCTGAGCCTCGCGGTCTTCTTCCTCCTCGGGATGCTCGCCGCGCGCGACTATGGACAGTTCTCCGCGGCTTCGGCGCTCTATGCTCTCCTGAGCCTGACCGTCGTGCGGATGCTTCCGGTCGCGATCGCGCTCGCGGGCACGGGGCTCTCGCGCTCGACCGTTCTGTTCATGGGCTGGTTCGGCCCGCGCGGCCTCGCGTCGATCGTGCTCGGGCTCGTCTACCTTGAGCACTCCGCGAGTCCTCCGGGCGTTGCCTGGATCCGGCCCGCCGTCATGCTGACGGTGCTCGTGAGCATCTTCGCGCACGGCCTGACGGCGCTGCCGTGGATCGGTCTCTACGCGCGCCGTGTCGCCGCGCTCGGAGGGGATGCTCCGGAACTGCGTGGCTAGCCGAATCGCCGGCGTCCGGAGCGCGGGGACCCGCGCGATCGCTCTCTCGCTCGTCGCCGCTTCGCTGGCGGCGCGCGCCTACGCATTTGACAGCAAGGGCCACGTGGTCATTGAGGCGCTGGTCTACCGCACGCTCGTAGAAGGGCACGACGGGCGTCCGCCACGGCCCGACGTCCTGAAAGACCTCTTCAACGACGGCGACCTCACGCCGCCGCTCTGCTTCGGATGGGGAGAACACCCTCCGGGCTACTGCGCCGATTCCGCGACCACGAATCCGCTCCTGGACTGGCCCCGGCCGCTCACGGATCAGCCCGACGCGGTCTTCCGCCGGCAATTCAGCGACGCCGGTCAGTGCTTTCACTTCATGGCCACGCTCGAGGACGCCGAGTCGCCGCCGATCGGCGACACCGGAATCCCGCGGGGCCTCGCGACGTCGGCCCTTGTTCGCTGCCGCGATCTTCTCGACGACCTGATGCGCCAGGTCGTGATCGGCGGCGGACCCGGAACCCGGCG
>Ga0075434_100004873_pt1 | contig 12157 bp, 14 predicted proteins | sample RhiMethybrSRZTD3_FD_75298 | JGI IMG/M metagenome (GOLD analysis project Ga0075434, IMG submission 75298) | Populus rhizosphere microbial communities from Tennessee, USA - Rhizosphere MetaG P. TD hybrid SRZTD3 | ecosystem: Host-associated > Plants > Roots > Rhizosphere > Soil | place: USA... | reverse complement strand
TGCTGACCCGTGGCCGGATCTCCAACCACCTCTATCTGCAGGTCGTGGGAGACGGCGACCCCCACAGCATCATCTGGCCAGAGACGGTACGGCCAGCCACGGCGACCGACCTTCTCGAGCAGATCCTGGCCCGCGACGACGCCGCACGGTCGGCCACCACCTTGCTGTCGGATCAGCACCATCCTGCCGTCCGACTCGGCGATGCGGCTCAGAGATACGTCGACGCACTCCATGTGGCCGCCGAAGATCTAGCAGGACCACAAGTCGTGGCGGCTTTGGAGAAGGCTGCCGAGCAGGCCGTGCCGGGTCTAGCCGACGAGCCAGCCTGGCCCACACTGCGGGCACGTCTGCTGTTGCTCGCCGCCGCCGACATTGACCCCTTCGCACAGCTGCTGAGCGTGGTCGACACTCGCGAGCTGCACAGCGCCGTTGATTGCGCCGCCGTCTTGGGCTGGCGGCTCGACGACACCAGCTATTCCGGACCCGGTCCGCTGCCCTGGCTGCCTGCTGTTCCCCAGCACCTCCAAGCACATGAGGCCCGAGCCGCGACCGTGAGGGAGTTGGCTGCGCGGATCCGGGCCAGCACAAATCCTGACCAGCGGCCAAAGTGGGCTGGGCCGGGTTGGGGCCAGCCACCATCCTCCCACGTGATCGAGCAGGTCGAGGTATGGCGGGCCGCGATGGGTGTCAGCCCAGACGACCGGCGCCCCACCGGTCCAGTTCAGCGACACAAGGCGGCCCAGATGTGGCAGCGCCGCCTCGACCAAGCGCTGGCCGACGGCGTGGCACCCGCATGGCCGCAGTGGCGACCGCTGGTCGCACAGCTCGCGCCGAACATAAGCGAGGACAGTTTCGCACCCATCCTGGCCGGCCGCTTGGCCGCCATCTCACGTGCCGGGGTAGATGCCACACAGCTGGTGCGCGTGGCTGCGGACGGCAAGCCGCTACCTGACGATCATGCCGCGGCGGCACTGTGGTGGCGGATCTGCCGTCATCTCAACCCGGCCGTATCTGCCCAGATCACCGATCCCGCCGTCCCTACAGTTCCGTGGGAATCCAGGCTTGCCGAACTCATCGGCACCAACCGTGCGCAGCTCATCCAGACCAGCCCCTGGTGGCCCGCCCTAGTTACCGCAATCGATCAGGCTCTGCAACGCGGCTGGCGACTCGAAGACCTCATCTCCGCACCCAATAGTGGGCCCACCCCAACCGATATCGACCAATGCCAGGCGCTGCTGTGGCGCATCTCAATCGCACTAGACCGTGTCCTCGCAGGCGACAGAGATCAACCGCAGCCGCGTCCGAGTTTGGTGTCAGATGACGCATGGAACGCCGGTGAGCCGCCCGCCGCGGAAAGCGCCATAGCTGCCCCATCCGACGGAGCTTCCATGGCCGGGTCGGCCACTGCAGCCACGCCCGCTGACCCGGCGGACAACGAACGCTACATCGAAACAGACCTCGCGGTCGCCGCGATGCTCCGCGACGTTGCCGGCCCTCCCGAGCAGACAGACGCCGACGTCACCCGGATATTCACCCGAGCCATCGCCTGGCGAGAATGCCCGGTCAGCCAGAACCGCATGGTCAAGGTCAACCAGTACAGCCTCGCCTACTTCCGACACCGCTTTCCCTCCTCATGGGCGCAGCAATATTTGGCCGACCGGTTCGGCGAGGAGCTGACCGACGACCACCGATTCCAGCCCGGTCACGCACCCGCAGGTTGGACCAGCCTCGTCGATCACCTCCGGCGGCGCGGGGTCACCGACGAAGAAATGCTGATCACCGGTGTCGCTGTCCTCGCAAGCACCGGTCGGCTGATCGACCGGTTCCGGGACCGGGTCGTCTTCCCGATCATCCACGACGGCAAGATCCTCGGATTCGTGGGTCGACGGCGTCCCGACCTCAGCGATGTCGACCGGACTGGGCCCAAATACCTCAACACCGGCGACACCGCGCTGTTTCACAAGGGCGCGCAACTGTTCGGCGCCCTCGACCAGCAGCTGTCCCGCAGCGCTATCCCGGTGATCGTGGAGGGCCCGATGGATGCGATCGCTGTCACCCTCGCAAGCTGCGGGCGTTACGTCGGGGTTGCATCGCTCGGCACATCGCTCACCGACGAACAGGCCCATCAGCTGGCCGGGATCGGTAGACAGCCAATCGTGGCCACCGACGCCGATCTCGCGGGCCGCATCGCCGCTGAACGTGACTTCTGGATACTCAGCTGCTATCGGCTGGATCCCCTCCACGCTCGGCTTCCGGCGGGCACCGACCCAGCTGACCTGCTCGCACTCGGAGGCCCGATCGCGCTCACCGAAGCGCTGACAGCCTCCGAACCGCTAGCCGAACGACTATTAGCTGAGCGGATGGCCAACCTGCCACCCGCTGATGCTGTGCTGGAAGCAACCCGGATAGTCGCCGCCCGACCATCCCACTACTGGGAGCAAGGCAGCAGCGCCATCAGTGCACAACTCGGTGTGCCCATAGCGCAGGTTCGCTGCAGCCTGCTCACACTCGTTAAAGAATGGAATACCGACCCTCGGCGGGCCGCACAACAGCCGCTCCAGGCCATCGGCGATGTTAAGCGCCGCATAGCAGCGGCAATCGAAGGTCCGGCTGGACAGCCAAGGACTGCTCCCGCCCGCGGCCTCGACCAGAGTCTCCACCAAAACCCACAGCCAGCGGGCAGCACCCGCAGGACCAAGCCAGAGGGAAGGCGTGTACCTCCATCAAGCCGGACCGGGACACCGCGGACCCGAGCACGGTAGTTAGGTCAGCTCGTCAGCTGCGGGCGCTACGAGCCACCAGAGACTACCCACATCGGTACCGGCCACCCGCCATGGCGCAGCTGGTCGCAGCCCTGGTCGCACGCTGAGTCGCAGGCCACCGAGGATGATCATCACCTTCACATGCGATATATGTTCAGGCGCACGTGCCGCCCGTCGTGAGCTGTTCGCCTTCGCTGTACGGCGGCGGTGAGCATGATCAGGAGAGCAGATCTTTGGCTTTCGTGATCGCAAGGATTACGGCGCCGCGGCATGGAATTGATCAAGAGCGGTAGACATGTTCGCAGTTCGGCATGGCCCCACTGGCGAAACCCACAGCAACCCGGCCCAAGCGGATCTTCTAGGGCTGCTTGATCTCGCCAGTCTCAAGATCAACAAGTCCAAGCCGAGGCGAACGGTCCTGATCATCTGTCGCCTTCAAAGCACGAACGTCACCAACATAGGCATCCATCCGCCTGCGGCGACTCGCTTCACCGACGTGACGGCTGTAGCGGCCCTTGGCGGGCCAAGATTGGTGATCTTCTTGACAGTGGTTCCGCAGCCTCGTCCTCATCCGCTCTGTAAACTCGGGCAGGCTGTGGCGGTGCCACTCCTCCAACGGGTCACTGCTGAGCACTCGACCGGCGCGGTGACGCTGATCTGCCAGAACCGCGATCTCGTGCACCAGGTGAGGATGTTGCGGCCAGCACGGCGGGATGACATCGGCAACATCCCAGACATGCTCGTGGTTCAACCAGGTGACGACAGCCTCCAACCACAACCAGACTTCTCTTCGCATCTGAAGTGTCTGGCAGGTTGCCGGATCCCAAGGCCGCTGCACGTTCGCCAGATCGTGAAGAGGCAAAAGGTGATCTTGTTGCCGGCTCGTTGCAAGATCAAGTTGTCGATAGGCCAATTGCACCAGTCTCCCCGGTCGAGGGAAGGGCTGGAGGAGCGCCACTGAGTCGGCACCAGGGTCGGCACCAGGGCCCACTCGGCCCGTCATAGGTAGGACTTCCGATCAGCCGCAATCCCGCGATGTTGCGCCTCGGCGAGGGCGGCGGCAGATCGGTCCGCGGCCGTAGGCACCTTGAGGCATTTTTCGGCTAGCTGGGCGCGCAGCCGTTTCTGGTCGGCCAGGAGCCGGCGTCCAGCTTTGCCGTCGATGCAACGAGCCAGGCGGGCGATGATCGGTTTGCCGTTCTCAGCGAGCACCAGAGCGTACCGTTCCTGCAGCCGTCGGACCTCTTCAGGCCGCAGAATCGCAATATCCTCCCCCGGAGAAGGTGCGGCCGGCCATCGCCCCGGTCTGCCAGGTCCGCCGCGTGACACGGACCTGCCCAACCAGATCGGAGATCTCCTGATTGAACGCTCCATCCTTCGAACCGCCGAACATCACCAAAACGTTGGTCAAACCAAACAACGCGCGAGCCTCCTGCTCCCCGAAGACCGCAGCCAGCTGACGCCAGGGCATAGATGAACGAAATGCCGTGCGCGCGCTCATTTGCCATCCGGGTGCGCAATGTCGGCAGCGGCGCCGTTGAGGGCAGCTCATCAAGGCACGCGAGTATGGGCGGGCAAGCCGGCCCAACCGCGACATGTTCGCCAACCGAAGCGCGGTGTCCAACACGTGCCCAGAGTCTGAGCAGTAGCTCGGTCACAGAGACTGATCTTGGGGAATACGCACAAGATCATCGGGTTCTTCCAGATCGCTCCGCCGCTGCTTCCGGTCTACGAGCCGTAGCCGTGCGGCTGGGCACCCACGCGGCCGAGAACGATCTTCGCGGCTGGCTCAACAACGGCCTGATGACGTCGTTCTTCCTGGTCTGCTTGAGGCGCGGCACGAGTTCGACCCGGCGAGCCGCGTGAGCGACGCCGATTCGTGCTTCCGCTGGTGGCCGCGCTGTCCTGGATGGCCGACCCGGTGCTGCTCCACCTTGCGATCAACGCCGGCCATGGCACCTCACAAGGGTCGGGCGTCACCCCGAGTACCACCTGCCGCCCGAGGCTGTGGCCCAGAGGGAGGGCACTTTGCGCTCATCAACCAGAAGTACCACGCGTGGCCAGACGAACCGGACGCCGCCGATGCGTAACACCCTCACCCAGCTGCGCGACAGATCCCCCACCGCCGCGGCCGCCGAGGCCTTCCGAGTGACCGAAGCCCAGGCGAACCCGCCTGCTGCGGCTGAGCGGCCCTCGGGTCGCTGAGGAAATCATCGTTGAACTGCCAGGAATCAAGATCCAGCGAGTCACCACGGGCATGGCCCAAGCCGCCGAGCACAAGTGTTGTGGGGTGCGGCTATTGGCGTCAGAGATGCGACAGCTCCCGAACCGCGTCAGCATCTAGGGTTACCTTGGCCGCGTCGAGGTTCTCGCGGAGATGTGCCCGCGACGCCGTGCCTGGGATGAGCAAGATGTTCGGCGCAGCGCTCAGGGCCCAGGCCAGCACAACCTGTGCGGGTGAGCAATCCAGGCGGGCCGCGACGCGACGTACCTCTCTCGCGCCGAGGGCGGAACCGACACCTCGTGAGCCCGAGCCCAGCGGCGAGAACGGCACGAACGCGATCCCGCGTCGCGTGCACTCCTCGAGCACCGGCTGGGAGCTGCGGTCGGCGGGGTGGTATGCGTTCTGCACGCACGCGATATCGGTGGACTTCAGTGCATGGAGCAAGTGCGACAGAGTGACGTTGCTCAAGCCGACCGCCCCGATCAGGCCGTCGTCGCGGGCCGCGGTCATCGCGGCGAGTTGGTCGTCGAACAGCGAGTCCGGTGGGGACGCGCGCATCAGGCGCAGGTTGGCCACGTGAACCGAGTCCACGTCAAGGGTCCGCAGGTTCTCCTCGATTCCTCGGCGAAGCTGGGCGGGTTCGTCGTAAGCGAAGATGCCACCGCGGTCGTCGCGACGGGCGCCGACCTTGCTTACGAGGACGAGCTCGGTCGGGTACGGGTGGAGGGCCTGCCGGATGAGCTCGTTGACGACATGAGGGCCGTAGTACTCGGCGGTGTCGATGTGGTCGACCCCGGCCGCGACGGCTTGCCGGAGCAGCTGAACCGCATCGTCGCGGTCCAGTGGCGGCCCGAACACACCCGGTCCGGTCAGCCGCATGGCTCCGTAGCCGATCGGAGCCACGCGGTAGGGGCCGAGTGATCGGTGCGGTGCCGGATGCGCCGGCTCTAGTCCCATTTGCTCAGGATAAGAAGTCACGCATGCCTCCTTCCGAAGATGGCGGCTGCCTTTCGTCGAGGCGGGCTAGACAGCGTGTTGTGTGTTTCGTCGGCGTCTGACCAGCACCACCCCGATAGGAGACGCCGAACCCGATGAGGATGGGAATCACGCCCTTGACGACGCGGACCTTGCTTGCGCAGCCTGCCCGTCTAAGTGGGCCGGCGCGGCGGTTCTCCTTGTTCTGGTTGTTCTCGTGTGGGAGCGCTATCTCGGCTATGCGGCTTGCGCAGCTTGCCGCAGGGGAGCCAGCGCTTGGCTCCAGGCGATGACCTGGCCGAGCATGGTCTCGAGGGCCTGAGCTTGGTGTGCGCCGGGAGCAAGCTCGCTGAAGTCCTTGAAGTCGGTGAAGAGCGACAGGGCAACGTTCGTGCGGACGTCGGCCATCTGGAGCTCACCGGCAATCAACCTGAGGTGCTCCGCGGCCCGGGCGCCCCCGGCAGCGCCGTAGGAGACGACACCCATGGCCTTGTTGTTCCACTCCGCGTACACGTAGTCGATGGCGTTCTTCAGCACGCCGGAGGTGGAGTGGTTGTACTCCGGGGTGACGAAGACGAACCCGTCGAACCGGCCGATGACGGCTGCCCACTCCTGCGTGTGCGCGTTCTGGTACGCGCCCATGTTCGGGGGCAGCGGCTCGTCCAGATGTGGTAGGGGGTAGTCGACGAGGTCGATGAGCTCGAATTCGGCGTCGGTTCGATGCCGGGCCTGGTCCATCACCCAGCGAGCGACGTGTTCGCCGAGGCGACCCGGGCGGGTGCTTCCGAGAATGACGGCGATGCGGGGCACGTCCCCTCCTCCTCGCACGTCGTTCAAGGGCGGACCCAGAGCCGCAAGGGGCGGGGGCGCGTAGTCCGGCAGGGCTGCGGCGTCGCTGGAGTTCGAAGTGGTTGCGGTCATCTCTGCTTCCTTGGCCTCCGCCCGCCCTGGCATGGCGGGCGATTCGAAAAGTGATCTCGACGCTAGCGCGATTTATTTGCTTTGGCAAGCAATCTCTTTCGCAAACGAAAGCAGTGGGTTCGTACCACCGGATGTGGCTAGCAGCCGGCCTCGAGCTGGGCGGCGATCTCAGCGAGGGCCTGCGCCGCGTTGGTGACAGTGCCGGGGTCGACGTGGTCGAACACCCTGCCCCTAACACTGGCCAGGTGGGTCGGCCAGGCCTGCTTCAGCTTGGCCAGCCCGGCCGGAGTGAGCTTGGCGACGTTGCCCCGTCCGTCCTCGGAGCTGGTGCGTTTCGTCACCAGGCCGCGGGTCTGGAGATCGTCGACCAGTCGGGTCATCCGGCTGGCCGACAGCGCGGCCGCGTTGGCAAGATCAGTCATCCGCAGCTCGCGGCCGGGGGCCTCGGACAGGCACATCAGCGTCGTGTACTCGTTCGCGGTGACGCCCACAGTCCGCACCAGATCGGCGTCGAGGCAGCGGGGCAGCGAGATCACGATCCGCATGAGGGCTCGCCAGAAGACCTCTTCGGTCTCATTCAGCGGATCGGCCTTGGCCACCCGAGGACCGTACTTGCTTGAACAAGCATCGAGTGGCTCCTTCGCGATGTTGCGTCGCCACATCTCGGCGACGGCCAAGACGGCCGCTGGGGACCGATTCACTGCGAAGGTAATCTACCATTATTTGCTTGCGCAAGCAGATACATGCGGCAAATGTCTTGCGGGTTCGTGTCAGGCGTCGGCGCTGAGTGCTGCGGAGCCATCGCTCAGACGTAGGAGGAGGTCCATCTTGGGCAGGGAAGTCAGCGACATGAATGAGGCCGTCGAGCACAGCCGCGGCGCGAGGTCGGCGCACCTGATTGTCGAGTTCGGCGACTTTGAGTACCCGTACTCGCGGCCTGCGCGCCGGCAGGTCCAGCAGCTGGAGGACCAGCTCGACGGAGAGGCCCGGTTCGACTGCCGGTACTTCCCGTTGACTGACCGCCATCCGGTCACCGAGGAGGCGGCATGACACGACGGACTTACCGGGCCACTGTCGTGGAGGTGAGCTTCGACGGTGACTTCTCCATCCACGCCACAGAGTGCGTCCGAGGGCTGCCGGCCGTCTTCGACCGTGAGCGGCGCCCTTGGGTCTTCGCCGACAACGCCACCGCGGAAGAGGTCAGCGCCGTCATCGAACACTGCCCGAGGGGCGCTCTGCAGTACCGCCGACTAGACGGGGAACCCAACGAGCCAACTGGTCCGGTCACCACGGTCACCGCCGTTGAGGACGGCCCCTTGGCGCTGCGCGGCGATCTGGTCGTCCGGCATGAGGACGGAACGCACGAAAGACTCCCACGGGCCTGCGCTGTGCCGATGCGGCCAGTCGAAGAACAAGCCGTTCTGCGACAACAGCCACCTCGAAGCAGGATTCCAGGCGCCCGGAGCAACACGCGCACAGGTCCTGTTCGACCTCGCACGCCCTGCCGACCCGTGATACCGACATGACGGCCGACGGACAGCCAGACACGCCGAGTGAGCCCGACGAGGCCCCCGTCTCAGTTCGGGATAACCCACGAGCGTCGCGATTCGAGCTTTGCGTCAACGGGGTGCTCGCCGGATACGTCACCTACCGAGATGTTCGTTCCGGCCGCGCCTTCGAACACACTGTCATCGCAGCCGAGTACCAAGGAGTGGGACTTGCGTCGCAGCTCATCCGGTACGCCCTTGACGAGGCTCGCGCCACCGGCCGAAGCGTGCTGCCGTTCTGCCCGTTCGTGCGTTCCTTCATCAAGCGACATCCGGCCTACGTCGACCTCGTGGGCGAGCCGCAACGCTTTGGTCTCGCGGCGCATACAGCCGACTCGAGGTGATGCACCCGCCGGCATGCGGTGTACTGGGCGATGATGGGCGCGGCCGTAGTTCGGTGATGGTGTCGAAAGCGGCTGCTGTCCGCCAGCTCAGCTGTTCACCTCGTAGTGCATCAAGAACGGCACCGGGTCGACCCTGGCCAGCGCCGCTTTCGCGCTGGCTCGATGTCGGCGATGGAGGCCTGGTGCAAGCCAACGCCCTCGCGTAGGGGTGAGTTTTGCCAAACACAGGCCTTCTTCAGGCCGCGACGGTTGGCTTCAGCACCTCGTCGCACCACTGGCGGAAGCTCGTCGGCGTCGAGTTCTCCGGGGTGCGATTCACCGCGTTGTCGAGGCCCTCGTTCTTCGCGGCGGCCATGTCGGTCATGCCCTGAGCCATCCCCTCCGACATGCCGAACTCCACGAACCTCGCCTTGTAAGCCTCGAACGGGATTTGCTGGAAACCAACCTCCTTGCCGAGCACCTCGGACATGATCACGGCCATGTGGTTGAACGACAAATCCTCCGGGCCGAGCAACGGAACCTCTTCGACGCCACTCCAGTCCTCGTCGAGCAGCAGGCGCGTGGCCACGGCCGCGACGTCGCGGGTGGCAACAAACGGCAGCTTGCGATCGCCGGAGATCGGCGAGAAGAACTTGCCGTGGTCCTTGATCGCTTGGGCCTGGCGAAGGATGTTGTCCATGAATGAGGGGTTCGTGAGTGCCCGGTACGAGACCCCGGTGCTCGCGATCAAGTCGTCCATCGCGAGCGAACCCGTGACGTATCCCGCGTGGGCCGCCCACGGGGTGCCACGACCGAGAGCCGAGATCCCGACGCCCCTGCTGACGGACTGGCGCCTGAACGCCTCGGCCGCCGGCCGAGTGAACTCCACGAAGGCGGACTCGACGCTCTCGGCGTGGGGGTCGGGGGGCGCCAACCAGAAGACCGCGTCCGCGCGGGCGAAGGCCTCGGCGACGACGTCCCGATCCCCGTGAGAGCCCTCGATGACCTCGACGCGTTCGCTGGCTCCGGCTGGGAGACGAGCGGGATCGCGCGCGATCACCCGGAGCTTCTCGTCGCCCCTAAGCAGATTTTCGAGGACTTGGTGGCCGATCTGACCGGTGGGTGAGGTGATGACGATCATCGCTTCCTCCTTCCTTCGGGGTTCGTCGCCCTGACAATCTTTTTGGGTAGCGACGTTACACTGTTTGCTTGACTATCGCTATACCGCTGCTAGCCTCACGGCTGTGACTGTCAGAACGCGAATCCTCGAAGCGGCAGCCGACCTGCTCGCCCACTCCGCCGACGCCGACGCATCTACCCGGGCCGTCTGCGAAGCCGCAGGCGTGACGGCGCCGACGCTCTACCACCACTTCGGTGACAAGGAGGGCCTGCTCGCGGCCGTCGTCGACCTCAGCTGGGCGCGATTCCTCGAAACGAAGCGAGAGGTCGCGGTCGTGGTCCACGAGCACATCGCCGATGACATCCGAGCGGGCTGGGACAACCACATCGAGTTCGCGCTCGAGAATCCGAACGTCTACAAGCTGATGTGGTCGCCCACGGTCGCCGGCAACAGCTCGGCTTACCGCGAGGCGTATCGGATGCTCCACGAACGGCTGGAGCTCGGCGCCGCCCGGGGCCAGCTGCGCGTCTCGCCGACCACGGGGGCACGGACGGTCATGGCGGCGGTCACCGGCGCCGCGCTCTCGCTGATCTCGCAGCCTGACCTCTTCGGAGATGACACGTTTGCAACCCAGCTGCGCGAGGCGGTGATCGGCTCGGCCACCACCTGGAAGGACGCCACGTCGGCGGCCTCGAAACGACGACGAGGCGCGGAGCCGACGCTGGCGACCGCGGCGGCAACCCTCGGCAGCAGGCTCGCCGCCGAAGACACACCGCTCAGCGAGCCTGAGCTGGCCCTCATGCGGCAGTGGCTCACCACATTGGCCGACAAGCATGCCCGTTCGACCGCTGGACCGAAATCGCCTGCGCAACGGAGATCGAGAAAGGAGAGGTCGCAATAACAGCAGCTCTAGAGGCGTTGAGCCTCGAGGATCCCTCTGTGAGTGGCCTGCTCCAATAGTTTCCGGAGCCTTGACGTAGCGTCGGATTGGCTCAGGAGACGAGCGAGGGTCGCGTCTCTGACCACTCCAGGATGAGCCTGCGTTCGGCGAAGAACCAGGCCCCGTCGACCTTTGCGTACGTGTCGAGGTAGCGGAGGTAGGCGACCATGACGATGCGGTCGACCCCCTCGCCGGACAGGTGGTGCGCGATTGTCTAGCTGTCGCCGGTGCCTCGGTCGCCGTCCAACACCACCATGCTCTGGCCGTTGAAATGCATGGTGTGGCTGTACTGGTTGAGGTCGGCGAAGACGGAAGTCAACCCCCCGCGACTGTTGATCGCGTAGGTGGGCTCGGTTCCCTCCCCGCTCATGTAGACCGCGAATGCGCAATCAGAAGAGGGAGAACGCGATCATGATGAACGATCTGAGTGTCTGAGCGTTCACCGGCTGGAGCCCTTTCGCGGGACGGCCGCCACAGACTGTCCGAATTGTCAAGACCTGGCCACCCTCGACCGTTTGTACCGCAAAGCTGTCAGGTTGCGCCGCGATCTGGCGTGTGCTCGGTCGCGGGTGCAGGTAGCGGTCGGGTTATCGGGTCTCTTGCCTCCAGCCTGGTGCGAGGCTGGTGAGGTGCTCGCTGGCCGTCCATAGGGCTTCTTGCAGGTTGCGGTTGTAGGAGGCTTCGGGGCTGCGGGCCGGCTTGCCGCGGACGAAGTATTGTCCGGTCACTCCGGCCAGGTCGGGGCTGGTGGCGAGCTGGATGGCGGTGCGGGCGCCGTCTTCTGGTGTGGCCAAGAACGGTCGGCTGGCGTGTATGAGTAGCGGCTGCAGCGGCCGTGGGATGCCGAATCCGCGCAGGATGCCGGTCGCCACCAGGCCGGGGTGCAGTGCGTTCACGGTGACTCCGGTTCCTTCGAGGTGACGGGCCAGGTGGTAGGTGCCCATCACCATGGCCAGCTTGGCTTGCGCGTAGGCGGCCATGGGGTGAAAGGCGCGCTCGGACTGGAGGTCGTCGAGGTCGATGCGGGCGGGTCGGGGCGGGCCGACCCAGGTGATGGTGCGGGCGTCGGCTATGGCTTGGGAGGCGACGTTGACGATCCTGGCCGGTGCGCTGGAACGCAGGGTGTCGAGCAGGAGGTTGGTCAGCAAGAACCAGCCGAGGTGGTTGACGGCCAGGTTCATCTCGATGCCCTCGCCGGTGAGCCGGCGTTCGGCGATGTGTGCCCCGGCGTTGTTGACCAGGACATGGAGGGCGTGGTGGCGGTCATGGAACTGGGCCGCTGCGGAACGGATCGAGTCTTGGTCGGCGAGGTCCAGCGGCAGCACCTCGACGCGGGGGTTGCCGG
>Ga0075434_100004872_pt1 | contig 12159 bp, 12 predicted proteins | sample RhiMethybrSRZTD3_FD_75298 | JGI IMG/M metagenome (GOLD analysis project Ga0075434, IMG submission 75298) | Populus rhizosphere microbial communities from Tennessee, USA - Rhizosphere MetaG P. TD hybrid SRZTD3 | ecosystem: Host-associated > Plants > Roots > Rhizosphere > Soil | place: USA... | reverse complement strand
CGGTGAAGGTGCTCGGCAGGTCCGACGTGCAGGCGACGCTCGGCGCTCAGGGCCTCGAGCTCGCGCCGGGCTCGCCGGAGCAGTTCGCAGCGCACATCAAGAGCGAGATCGCCAAGTTCACCCGCATCGCCAAGGCGGCCGGGATCAAGGCGGAGTAGCTGCCCTCTAGGGCTTGACGAACTTCAGCACGAACTCGTCCTTCGGCATGGGCGGCTCGGGCGTGTTCTTGTCGCGCGGATCGGCCGGGTTTCTGAGGAAGTTTCCTTCCTCGGCGAGCCTGAAGCCGGCGGCCTCGATTTCGCGGCGAACGAGCAGCTCCTCGACGCGGTGCAAGGTCCCGCCTTCGGAGATGCCGGTGCCGGGACGGCCGGAGTGGTCGGCCACCACGTAGATCCCGCCGGCCTTCAGCGCGGCGAAGGCGGCCCGGTTCATGCGCGCGCGGTCGATGCCGAGATAGCCGAGGTCGTGATAGTTGAACATGAGCGTCACGAGGTCGAGCGAATTGGCGGCAACCTCCGGCGGCGCTGGATCCTCGAAGGGCCGAACCACGGCGATGATGTTTCCGGCGGCGGGATTTTTTGCCCGCTCGGTGAGGCGTTGCGCGCTCGTGAGACGAGGCGCTGGCGCTGCCGGCGCGGCTCCGCCTTCCGGCGCCGCCGGTTTGGGTCGGTTCGGGTCGGGCGGCGCGCTCTGCCCATAGACCTTGCCGGTCGGCCCGACGGCGCGAGCGACGAGCTCGGTGGTGTAGCCGCCGCCCGCGCTCAGGTCCATCGCAATCATGCCGGGCCGGATGCCGATGAACGCCAGCATCAGCTCCGGCTTGCGGCGCTGGTCATTGGTCCGATCCGCCGCGCTGCGGTCGGGGCTGGCGACGATCTCCGCGATGCGCTCCCGACCGATCGTCGGGGGCGTGGTCTGACATGCGGTCAGCAGGACAGCCGCGGGTAGCAGCGCAAGCGCGCGCATCATCGTGATTTGCCGACGAACTCGAGCGACGCGCGAAACAGTTCGAGGTCCTTCTCGTAGTCGCTCGCGTCCGGGTGGTTGATCTGCAGCCATTCGCGAGTCGCGGCGGCGCCGAGGCCGCCGGCGGAGAAAGGGCCCACGTCCTCGCGGGAGAACTGGAGCTCGGTGACGGTGGCGGAGGGCAAGCGCAGGGCGACGCCTTCGCCGCTGATGCAGGCGAACATGCGATCGTTGACGAAGTAGGCGTCCATCTTGTTGAGCTTCTTGGCGACGACTCCGGGCAACCGGAGGAGCACGGCGTCGATCTGGGCCTTGCGGGTCGGTTCGGGCATGGAGACGGCATAATAGCCGCAGCAGGAGGAGACGCCATGAAGCCGATGCGTTCGATGCGGGAGCGGGTCAGCGAGGCGGAATGGGATCTGCGGGTCAACCTCGCGGCGTGCTATCGCCTGGTGGCGAAGTACGGCATGACCGACCTCATCTACAACCACATCACCGCGCGTGTGCAGGGGCCGGAGCACCACATCCTCATCAGCGCGTACGGCATGCTCTACGAGGAAGTCACGGCCTCCAGCCTGATCAAGGTCGACCTTGCCGGCAACATCATCGAGAAGCCGGACCACGGCTACTCGGTCAATGCCGCGGGCTACATCATCCATAGCGCCGTGCACGAAGCGCGGGAGGACGCGCAATGCGTCATCCACACGCATACCCCGGCGGGAATCTCGGTGTCGGCGATGGCGGAAGGCCTGCTGCCGCTGTCGCAAACGGCGATGCGTTTTCACGGCCACGTCGCCTATCACGAGTACGAGGGGCCGGCCTTCAATCGCGGCGAGAAAGGCCGCCTGGTCGAGCATCTCGGCGGGCACAGCGCCATGATCCTGCGCAACCACGGCCTGCTCGCCTGCGGACCGAGCATCCCGCAGGCATTCAACATGATCTACTGGCTGGAGCAGGCCTGTCGCATCCAGGTCCAGCTGCTCTCCTGCCAGCGACCGCTGCACCGCGCGAAACCGGAAGTGGTCGAGCTCACCGCCGAGGCGCTGTCCGGAATGGAGATCACGCTCGACAACGAGGCGTCGACCAACCCGAACATCAAGGAAGGCGCACAGAGGACCGGCAGCGGCTACGGCCTGCTCGAATGGCCAGCCTTGCTTCGCTCGCTGGACCGCATCGACCCCTCATATCGTGACTGAGCGGCGACCGCGCGTCGGCTTCATCGGCGCGGGCAGGGTCGGCAAGGGTCTCTCGCTCGCGCTTTCGCGCTCCGGCTACGCGCTCGCCGGGATCGCCGGGCGCGCACGCGCCGAGAAAAGCGAAGTCCTCGCCTCCGCGGAAATCGTCTTCCTGACCGTGCCCGACGACGCGCTCGCCGCCGCCTGCGCCGAGCTGCCACTGACGCAGCGCCACGCTGTCGTCCACTGTAGTGGCGCCGCGGAGCTCGCCATTCTCGAGCCCGCGCGGCTGGCCGGCGCGCGCGTCGGCGGCTTTCATCCGCTGCAGATGTTCTCCGACCCGGAAGTGGCCGCGCGCGGCCTCAAGGGCTGCGCCATCGCGGTCGAGGCCGACGAGCCGCTCGCCGGCGTGCTGTTGCGCATGGTCTCGGATCTCGGTGCGCGGCCCTTGCGGGTACCGCCCGGAGCCCGCGCCGCGTACCACGCAGCGGCGCACTACGCAGGACCATTCGTCGCCGCGCTGCTCGCCGAGGCGGCCTCGATCTGGGGCCGGCTCGGTATCGCCCAGGACGACACGCTGGCGGCTCTGCTGCCGCTGGTTCGCGGCAGCCTCGATGCGATCGAGCACTCGGGGCTGGCGCGCGCCATGGCGGGCTCGGTGGCGCGCGGCGATGTGCAAACGCTCGAGCGTCACTTGAATGCGCTCCGCGCTCTGGATCCGCAACTCGAGGAGTTCTACCGCCGACTCGCGCTCAAGACCGTGCCGCTCGCCCTCGCCGCCGGTAAACTCGATGCAACGCGCGCGTCCCGCATCCGCGACGTGCTCGAAAGCTAGGAGGACAAATCGTGCGTCTCATTGCCGGCCTTTGCCTCGTGCTGAGCGCCAGTGCGCTCGCGCAGAGCTATCCGAACAAACCCATCCGGCTCATGATCGGCTATTCGCCCGGCGGGTCCGCCGAGGCCGGCGCCCGGCCACTGGCAAAGGCACTCGAGCCGATGCTCGGGCAGCCGCTGGTCTTCGAGTACCGTCCCGGCAATGCCGGCGGCGTGGCGATGGAGGCGATCGCCAAGGCGCCCGCCGACGGCTATACGCTCTACTACTTCGACAGCGGCCCGCTCACCGTGGCCCCGCACATCGGCAAGGTTGGCTACGACAACGTCAAGTCGTTCACCCATCTCGGCCACGTCTGCGGCAGCGGCAGCCTGCTCGTCGTGCATCCCTCGACCCCGTTCCGGAGCGTGGACGACGTCATCAGTCTCTCGAAGAAAGAGCCGAACAAGTGGAGCTACGGCACGTCGGGCGTCGGCGGGCCGCACCACCTGTCCGGCGAATACTTCAAGAGCGTGACCGGCGCCAATCTCCTGCACGTGCCCTACAAGGGCGGCGGCCCGGCGATGACGGACCTGATGGGCGGCCAGATTCCGATGCTGTTCTCGTCGCTCGGCCCGGCGGTCGGCGCGGTCAAGAGCGGCCGGATCCGCCCGCTGGCGGTGACGTCGCCGCAGCGCTCAGCCGCATTCCCGGACGTGCCGACCATGGACGAGCTCGGGCTGAAAGGCTTCGATTCGACCGCGTGGTACGGCATCCTCGGGCCGGCGGGACTGCCGCAGGAAGTGGTCGCCAAGTGGACCCGGATCCTGGCGCGCGCCGGCGCGGACAAGGGGACGATGGACCAGATCAGCGCGACCGGCTGCGACGCGGAGATTCAGCCGCCCGCGCAGACCATCGAGCGGGTGAAGAACGACTACGTGAAGTGGGGACGAGTGGTAAAGGAAGCCAGCATCAGGGCTGACTGAAAGTCAGCCTACGAGCTTCGCGATCTTGTCGCTCGCCGACTGGCGCAGCTTCAGCGCCGCCTGGACCACGGGCGCAAGGCGCCGGGCGATCTCGTCGGCGAAAGTGTTGAGGCGCACCGCGTCGAGGCTTTCGAGCACCTTCAGCGCCGTGTCGATGTCCGCCGGCAGCGGTGGACGCTTCTCCGCCGCAGGCGCGGCAGGCGCCGGGGCGGGAGCGGCGGCCGGCTCGGTGCGGCCGAGCCGCTGTGCCGCCAGCTTCATCATCTCCTCGATCGCGCCGGCATTGTCGGTGCCGAGCGAAGCCACGCCGGTGCTGGCGCGGATCCTGAGCACCTTGCCGCCGTAGCTCACCTTGGCCGCCTCGAGCTGCTCGCGCAGCCGCTTGGCGAAGGCGAGCACCTGCGGCGCGCTGGTGCCCGCCGAGACGACCATGAACGTCGCGTCGGCCATGCGGCCGATCGAGTCCTCTGCGCGCAGCATTCCGGAGACCAGCTTGGCGACGCGGGCCAGGATCTGGTCGGCGACGTCCTTGTTGGCCACCTGCGTCACCTCGGCGTGGCTGTCGATGCGCAGCGCCATCACCGAGAGCGCCGTGTTGTGCCGGCGCGCATAGGAGAAGCGCTTTCCGCCTTCGGTGAGAAGGTAGTGCTTGGTCATGGTGCCAGTGAGCGGGTCGTGGGTGGAGCTCAGCTCCAGCGACTCCTTGCTCTCCTGGACGGTGTGCAGGCGCAACAGGTTGTCGATGCGGGCAAGGATCTCGGGCGCGTCCGCCGTCTTGCTGATGAAGTCGTTGGCGCCCGCCTCGAGAGCGCGGGTCTTGGCGCGCTCGTTCTCATTGCCCGAGATGACCACCACCGGCAGCTTGGCGAGGCGCGGGTCTCCCGAGGAACGCACGCGGGCGATCAGCCCGTAGCCGTCGAGCTTCGGCATGTCGAGGTCGGTGAACAGCATCCCGATCGACGTGTCGGTCTGCAGGGCCTGCCAGCCGGCTTCGCCATCGGCTTCTTCGTGCACGGCGAACGACGCGCTGAGGATGCGGTTGAACGTCGTCCGGACGAACCGCGAATCGTCGACGATCAGGACCCGCTTTTGCGCGCTCGCATTCGGTGGATTCACCAGCCGATTATGGGAGCGCGCCCCCTATCCCACAGTCAGGGATATCCCCTAGGGGCGTGAAATAGTGCACACGCCTGACAATTCCCCCGGATATACGGGGGTTTAGCCCGACGTCCTGCCGCTCAGGGGGCCGCTTTCTTCGCCGCCGGCTTTTCCTCGGGCCAGTAGTAATTCGCGGCGAAGGAGTACGGCGGCTGCATGAAGCGCTTCGCCGGCACCACCTTCGACGCGTACTCGCGCTGCGAGTCGTAAACCTTCTTGAAGGTCGGACTCTTCGCCGAGTTCTCCTTCGCGACCTCGTCCCAGGCCTTGAGCGAGGCGACCAGGATGTCGGGCGGAGTGCGCAGGATCCGCACGCCGTGCTTCTTCACCATCTCCTCGATCGCGTCGGCGTTCTGCTTCTGCCAGCGCGTCAACCACAGGATGAAGGTATCGCGCACCGCGGAGTTCACCGCTTCCTGCTGGTGCGGCGTGAAACTCTTCCACACGTCGAGGTTGAAGCCGAGTTCGCCGATCGAATTGTTCTCGTGCATCCCCGGCGTGTAGTGGTACTTGAACACCGTGTGCAGTCCGAGGCGAAGGTCCTCGACACCGCCGACCCATTCGGCGCAGTCGATCACGCCGCGCTGCGCCGCGGGAACGATCTCGCCGCCCGCCATGTTGACCACGCTCATTCCCATCTTCGCGTAGACCTCGGCGTTGAGGCCGGTCTGGCGGCACTTGAGGCCCTTGATGTCCGCCACGCTGCGCAGCGGCTTCTTGAACCAGCCGAACGCCTGCGGGCTGGACGGGTGAGCAGGCCAGACGATGACATTGAGCTTGAGATCGTTCTGGTAGAAGTCGCGCCACATCTCGAGCCCGCCCCCGACGTACAGCCAGCCGAGGTAATCCATGTGATCCATGCCGAAAGGCCCGCCCGGGGGTGCGGCGAACAGCGCCGCCGCCGGGTTCTTGCCGACCCAGTAGTAGGAGATCGCGTGCCAGCCGTCGAGCACTTTCTTGTTGGTCGCGTCGAGCACCTCGAAGGGCGGAACGATCTGCCCCGCGGGCATGGCGTCGATCTTGATCGAGCCCTGGGTCAGCTTTTCGAGGCGATCGGCGAAAGTCTTGAAGTGCTCCTGCAGCGTGTTGCTCGCCGGCCAGGTGGATTGCATCTTCAGTGTCTTGCTGGCAGGCGCTTGCGCGTTCGCGGCGCAGCTCACAGCGGCCGCGACAAGGATGGCGAATTTCATTCTGATCTCCCCGAGGTTTTCTCTTTTCTAACCCTGGCTTATGGCGGCGTCAATCGGAATCGGCGGCGCGTCAAAGCAGTGCAGCGGCGCCCCGCTGCAGTGCGGCGCACTATCCCCAGAGTTTCCGGCTGGCGAGGCGCGCGCCCTCGACGAGCGCCTCGAGCTTCGCCCACATGATGGACGGGTGCACGCGCCGGTGGAATGGCCCCTGCGCGAAGCCGCAGTCCGTGCCCGCCATCACGTTCTCGCGCCCGACGACTTTTGCATAGCGCGCGATCCGCTCGGCGACGAGTTCGGGGTGCTCGACGATATTGGTTGCGTGGCTGATCACCCCTGGCACGAGCTTGCGTCCGGGCGGCAGCTTTATTTCTTCCCAGACGCGCCACTCGTGCTCGTGCCGGGGATTCGCGCCCTCAATGAGATAGGCACCGGCACGCACGCGCAGCACGAGATCCACCACATCCTTGAGCGGTACGTCGGTGACGTGCGGCCCGGGCCAGCTCCCCCAGCACACGTGGTAGCGCACGCGCTCCTCGGGGATGCCTTCGAGCGCCGCGTTGAGCACTTCGACGTGCTTCGCGACCCAGCTGCGGTATTCCTGCAGGGTCGCGGGCGGAACCATGCGGTCGTAGGTGACCGCGAAGCGGGCGTCATCGAGCTGCAGCAGCAACCCTGAGTCGATGATCGCCCTGTATTCGGTGCGCATCGCCTGCGCGATCGCGTCCAGGCATTCGGACTCGCTGCGGTAGTACTCGTTCTTGCGATCGGGAATCACGCTCGCCGGCGCGGCGACGGGCAGGAAGCCTTGCTGCAAGCCGGCCGCCTTGAGCGCCGCCTTGAAGTTGGCGATGTCGCGCTCGATTTCCGCCTGCCCGGTGTACTCGATCGGGCCAACGCAGACCGCAATCGGCGCGCCCGCGGCTGAAGCGGTGGTCGGCGCGCCGTCGGCGCGATCGAGCTCGGCGTAGAACTCGGCGAATCTCGCGCGGTCCGCTCCGCGCTTGAACGGGTCGCTTCCGGGTGCGCTGCGCCGGCGCTCGAAGCCGCTCAGGCGTTCGAGCGCGTACTGCGACCAGCTGATCGCCTTGCCGAATTCGCCGTCGCTCGGAAGATCGATACCGGTCTTCGCCTGCTGCCGGACGATCTCCGCCACCGAGCGCGACAGGCAGGCCTGGTAGGCTGCCTCGTCATAGGGCTTGCCAGCCTGGCGGGCGGCGATGAATTGCAGCAGCTCGGGCGGTCGGATCAGGCTCCCGACGTGCGTTGTCGGGATACGTCCATCGCTGCGGGGCATGCAGCAATGGTATTACGGGTGGTGATCTTCCTCGTGGTCGGTGCCCATGGAAACCTCGCGCACCGGGCCGGCAGGCGCCTGCGGCGGCACCGGCTTCGCCGGATAGCCGGGGAGCTGAGCGATCGCCGCGGCCCAGCTCGAGCGGCCGATCGGCGGCAGTGTCGCTTCCTTGTCGTCCTTGGCGTCCATACGCTTAGTGTGATCCGACTTTGCCAACAGGGGAATGTTCCACTTTAGTCCGCCTGGATTGCAGCGCCTGCCACAACCGGCGCGGGCTGGCCGGCATGTCGAAGTGCTGCACGCCCGCCGAGCGCAGCGCGTCCATGACCGCGTTCATGAGCGCCGGCATCGACCCGGTCACGCCACCCTCTCCGACTCCCTTGGCGCCGAGCGGGTTGGTTGGCGTCGGCACGGCGTGGTCGGTTACCGTGAGCCCGCCCACCAGGCCGGCGCGCGGCATGGCGTAGTCCATGAAGCTGCCGGTGAGGAGCTGGCCGCTCGAGTCGTACACGCCCTGCTCGAGGAAGATGTGCCCGGCCCCCTGCGTGACGCCGCCCTGCATCTGCCCTTCGACGATCTGGTGGTTGATGATGGTGCCGACGTCGTCGCAGGCGATGTAGGAGACGATCTCGCATTCGCCGGTCTCTGGATCGATCTCCACTTCAGCGATATGGCAGCCGTTCGGGAAGGTGGCGCCGACCTTTGGGCGACCGGTGAAATCCAGGTCGAGCTTGCCCGGGTAGGTCCTCGCCAGCTCGTCGATCCGCACCTTGCGGTCGGTTCCCTTGATGCGATAGTCGCCCGCCTCGAACTCGATGTCCTGCACCGCGCTCTCGAGATGCTCGGCGGCCAGGCTCATGCCGTTCTTCACGATTTCCTGGGCGGCCCAGTGCATCGCGCTGCCCAGACCGTGCAGCGTGCGCGACCCGCCCGTGGGGTTGGCGACCAGGTTGTAGTCCGGCTCGGAAGTGCGCAGGCGGATGCGGTCCACGGGGATGCCGAGCACCGCGGACACGATCTGCGCGAAGGTCGTCTCGTGGCCCTGGCCGTGGTTGTGCGACGCGGTGCGCAGCGTGACGCTGCCGTCCTTCTCCCAATTGATGAGCGCCTGGTCGTGCGGCGCGAAGCCGCCGGGCGCCGTCATTTCGATATAGGTGGCCATGCCGCGGCCGCGGAGCCTGCCTTTCGTCTTTGATTTCTTTCTGCGCTCTTCGAAGCTCTTCCACTCCGACGCGGAAAGAGCCTTGTTCATGACCGCCTCGAAATCCCCGCTGTCGTATTCAAAACCACCCACCAGCTTGTAAGGCATCTTCGCCGCAGGGATCATGTTGCGACGGCGGAATTCCGCAGGGTCCATGCCCAGCTCGCGCGCCGCCTCGTCGACCAGCCGCTCCAGCGAATACGAGGCCACCGGCCGGCCCGCGCCACGGTAGGCCGCGGTCGGGATGGTGTTGGTGAGCACCAGCCGGCCGCGCACATGCACCGCCTGCACGTCGTAGACGCCGCAGTTCACGTTGACCAGGCCGAGCGTGTTGACCACCGCGCCTGTGAAGACGACGTAGGCGCCCATGTTGGAGAGATAGTCGAAGCGCATGCCAAGGATGCGGCCTTCCTTGTCCAACGCCAGTTCGCCGCTGTGATGAATGTCGCGCGCCTGCTCGTCGCCGAGGAACACTTCCGAGCGCGTCCCGACCCACTTCACTGGACGTCCCAGCTTCTTCGCCGCGTAAAGCAGCGCGCCGTATTCCGGATAAGCGTTGAAGCGCACGCCGAAGCCGCCGCCGACTTCCTCCGCCACGACCCGAACTTTCTCGGGTGGCACGCCGAGCACCGCCGAGAGCTGCCCGCGCATGGGACCCACTCCTTGGGTGGTGGCGTGCAGGTAATAAAGATCCTTGGCCGGATCGTACGATCCCATCGCCGCGCGCGGCTCCATCGGATTGCCGACCACGCGCGAGTGATAAGCGGTGAGCTTCACGACCTTCGCCGCTTTTGCGAACGCGGCGTTGGTCGCCGCCTCGTCGCCGCCGACGAAATCGAGCACCAGGTTACGCGGCGCGCCCGGGTGGAGCTGCGGGGCCCCGGGCGCCATCGCCTCTTCCGCGGTCATCACCGCAGGCAGGTCTTCGTAATCGACGACCAGCGCCTCGGCCGCGTCCTGCGCCTGCGCGGCGGTCCCGGCGACGATCAGCGCGACCGGCTCGCCGACGTGGCGCACCACTTCATGGGCGAGGGAAAGACGCTGCGCCTGGCGCTGCTCGGAGCCGTCCTTCCACTTGAAGGGAGCGGCGGCGGGGATCGGCTTGAGGCCCGCGTCCACCAGGTCTTGCCCGCTGATGACGGCAACCACGCCCGGGTGCTTCAAGGCTTCTTCTTTTCCAATTCCCACAATCCTCGCGTGCGGTCGGTCCGAGCGCACGAAATAGGCATGAGCCTGCCCGGCGAGGTTCCAGTCGGAAACGTATCGCCCCCGACCGGTCAGCATGCGGTCGTCTTCCAGCCTGCCTCTCAGCATGCGCGGATTTTAAACGGTGGCACCTAGCGCGACAGGGCGACGAGGAGGCTGCAGGGCGCGTGGTCGAGCAGCGTCGCGCCCACCGAGCCCTTCCACCAGCGAGAGGCGAACGACGAGTGCTGGTTGTGGCCGACGACGATCAGGTCGACGCTGATGCTCTTGGCGTGGCGCACGATCTCCTCGACCGGCTCGCCGACGGCGAGATGGCCGCTGGCGTTGAAGCCGCGCTCGCGCAGCGTGCGGATGCCTTCGTCGAGCACCGTCTGGGTGCGCTTCTTTTCTTCTTCGAGGAGCTCTTCGGGCACGAAGCCCTCGGTCAGGAACAGGCTCGGCGGCATGCTCGCCACGGCGAGCAGATGGGTTTCGGCCCCCAGGAAGCTCGCCAGGTCGGCGCATTCGAGGAGCGCGCGCTTGCCGTCCTGCGATCCGTTGTAGGCGAGAAGAATCTTGCGATACTTCATGGCGCCTCCTCTAGTTGGCGAGCAGGCCGACGCGCTCGATGGTCGCGCGCTCGGCCTTGAAGGTTTCCGCGGCCCACTTGGCGTAATCCTCGCCCGACTTGTACCAACCGGGCTGGTCGAGCTGCGCCAGCAGCTTCAGGTACTCCGGGTCGTCGAGCGAGCGCTTGAACGCGTCGTGCAGGACCTTCACGACTTGCGGCGACATGCCTTTCGGGCCGACCAGGCCGAACGGCGAGTTCGACACCGTGTCCACGCCGAGCTCCCTGACCGTCGGGGCATTCCAGCGCGTGCGCTTGTCGCCGAGCGTGGCGAGCAGGCGTTGCGCACCGGCATCCACCTGCTTGGCCCAGCCGGTGGAATCGACCTGCATCATGACGTGCCCGCCCATCAGCGCGATGGCGCCGTCGGCGTAGCCCTTGAACGGCACATGCAGGAACTGCACGCCGGCCTTCGCGGCGATCTCCTCCATCGCGAGGTGCAGCGAGGTGCCTGTACCCGGCGTCGCATAGGACAGCCTGCCGGGATTGGCCTTGGCGTAGTCCAGCACGTCGCGGAACGTCTTGAGCGGCGAATCGGCCCTGACCACCACGCCGAACGTGTAGCCGGCGAGGCCAATGATGTAGGTGAAGTCGGTGACCGGGTTCCAGTCCACCTTCTGCATGTACGGCGCACGGAACGCGGAGATTGTGAGTTGCGAGATCGTGTAGCCATCAGGCTGCGCGGTCTTCGCCATCGTGGTCGGCCCGTTGTTGCCGCTGCCCCCGGGACGGTTCTCGATCACGAGGTTCTGGCCGAGGTGCTTGGTGGTGACCTCGCCCAGCTTGCGGAAGTAGAGATCGGTGCTGCCGCCCGCGGGCCAGGGGACGATGAGCGTAACCGGCTTCGACGGGAACGCCTGGCCAAACGCGGTCGTCGCGGCGAGCAAAAGCACGGCCGGCAGACCGAGAAAAATTCGACTCATTCCTGCACTCCTCCTACGGCGGATAATATCAACTTTCCCTCCCATGCTAGACGTTTCCCGTACCGACTTCACGGCCGGCGTCGCCGGCGCCGGCACCATGGGGCGCGGCATCGCGCAGGTGCTGGCGCAGTGCGGCGCGCGCACGCTGCTCTTCGACGCGCAGCCCGGCGCGGCGCAGAAGGGCAAGGCGGCGATCGGCGAGGCGCTCGGCAAGCTCGCCGAGAAGGGGCGCCTCAAGCCGGCGGAAGTCGACGCCACGCTCGGCCGCCTCGAGATAGTCGACAAGCTCGAGCGCTTTTCCCGGTGTCATGTGGTGGTCGAGGCGATCGTCGAGGAGCTCGGCGCGAAACGCGAGCTTTTCTCCCGGCTGGAATCGATCGTCGACGAAGCTTGCGTGCTCGCTTCCAACACCTCGTCGCTTTCGGTCACCGAGATGGCCGCAGCCTGCAAGCGTCCCGAGCGGGTCGCGGGCTATCACTTCTTCAACCCCGTGCCGGTGATGAAGATCGTCGAAGTGGTCGACGGCGTGCTCACCGCGCCGTGGGCGACCGACGCGCTGACGGCGCTTGCGCACCGCTTCGGCCACGAGCCGATCCGCTGCAAGGACACGCCGGGCTTCGTCGTCAACCACGCCGGACGCGC
>Ga0075434_100004871_pt1 | contig 12160 bp, 12 predicted proteins | sample RhiMethybrSRZTD3_FD_75298 | JGI IMG/M metagenome (GOLD analysis project Ga0075434, IMG submission 75298) | Populus rhizosphere microbial communities from Tennessee, USA - Rhizosphere MetaG P. TD hybrid SRZTD3 | ecosystem: Host-associated > Plants > Roots > Rhizosphere > Soil | place: USA... | reverse complement strand
GAGGACATCCAGCTGCCCGTGTCCGAGCAGCTGATCGTCGAGCTGTACAGCAAGTAAGGAGCCAGGTCACTTATGCCGCGGATCCCGTTTCAGAAGCCGAAGAAGGTCGAGTGGGAGATCCTGAGCGACCGCTACGGCCGCCTGGTGGCCGAGCCCTTCGAGAAGGGCTACGCGCTGACGGTCGGCAACTCGCTCCGGCGCACGCTGCTGTCGATCGTGCCCGGCGCCGCGGTGGCCTGGGTGAAGATCGAGGGCGTCCGGGCCAACGACACGAAGATCCCGGGCGTCACCGAGACCCTGGCCGACGTCCTGCTCAATCTGAAGAAGCTCGCCGTCCAGGTGCCGTCCGACGAGCCGCGCGTGCTGCGGCTGGAGGTCACCGGGCCCAAGGACGTCAAGGGTGAGGACGTGCCGGAGACCGGCGTCGAGGTGCTGAACCCCGAGGTCCAGCTCTTCACGCTGGAGGCGGGGGCCAAGGTCACGCTGGAGCTCGGCGTGGGCATCGGCCGCGGCTACGAGGCGGCCGATCACCCGCGGGCGGCGATGCCGTCGGGCGCCTTCGCGCTCGACGCCGCCTTCTCGCCGATCACCAAGGTGACCTACAACGTCGAGATGTCGCGCCTGGGCAAGATCACCGACTACGAGAAGCTGGTGCTGGAAGTGTGGACCAACGGCGCCGTCAGCCCCGACGACGCACTCACGCGGGCGGCCACCTTCCTGCGGGATCACTTCTCGCCGCTCTCGCCCGGCGGCTCCGACGAGGACGAGGAGGCCGAGGCCGGCGCCGGCGACGCCTACCTGCGCGAGGCGCTCGGCAAGACGCTGGAGGAGCTGGCGCTGCCCGCGCGCGCGATCAACGCGCTCAAGGGCGCCGAGCTCCACCTCGTCGCCGACCTCGTGCAGAAGACCGAGGGTGACCTGGCCGACGTCAAGAACCTCGGCGACAAGTCGATCGACGAGATCAAGACCGCGCTGGCCGCCCTCGGCCTGTCGCTCGGCATGCGGATCGATCCCAACGTGCTCGGCGCGCTCGGCCGCGGCGCCACGCCGACCGGGACGCCCGCCGGAGGGCTGCGATGAGGCATCGCAAGGACGGCTACAAGCTCGGCCGGCTCACCCAGCATCGCTGGGCCATGTTCCGCAACCTCCTCGTCGGGCTCTTCCGCCACGAGCGGATCGAGACCACCGAGGCCAAGGCCAAGGCCGTGCGCGGCCTCGCCGATCACGTGGTGACGCTGGCCAAGCGCGAGAACCTGCACGCCCGCCGCCAGGTGCTCTCGCTGGTGCCCGACCGCGAGGTGGTCGGCCGCATCTTCGACACCATCGCCGCGCGCTTCTCCGAGCGTCAGGGCGGTTACACGCGCATCATCAAGTCCGGCGTCCGCCGCGGTGACGCCGCCCCCATGGTGCTGCTGGAGCTGGTCGATCGCGTGGAGGCGCCCGCCGACGGCGACAAAAAGGGCGAGAAGAAGGAAAAGGCGCCCAAGGCCGAGAAGGGCGAGGCCGGCGCCACGGGGAAGAAGAAGAAGCGCGAGAAGGCGGCGGCCGCCGCCGGCTGATCGCTCGCCGGTCCGTTCGCGGCCAGGGCTGACGCGTGTTCTCGTCAGGCTCACGGCGGTGATCCTGGTGCTGATCGCGCTCTTCATGCTGTGTAGCGTGGTCATCTTCACCGTCCATCCGTACTCCGTACCCCTTCTGCTCTTGATCTCGACGGTGGTTCTCTGGATCGTCACGATCGTTCTCGGGCCGCTCGCCGCCCGGCGGCTGTGGCGCCTGCCCCCGACGCGCCGGGCTCTTCGATAGTCGATTTCCTGGACCTTCGGCCCCGCCCGCTGGTACCAATTGGCAGGCGAGGGCCAAGGCGACGAGCGGGATCCGTTGCGCGCGTCTCGGTGAGCTGCCGGCCGGCATAGACGTGCTCGTGACCGAGAGCGAGCAAGCCGGCATGAGTCTCGTGCGCCGGCTGGTCGACGAGTGGCGCGACGGCTCCAACCGCTTCGACCGGCCGGGCGAGGCCGTGTTCGGTGCCTGGGTGGAAGGCCGGCTCGTCGGCGTGTGCGGCCTCAACATCGATCCCTACGTGCGTGACGAACGCATGGGCCGGGTGCGCCACCTCTACGTGCTGACGGCCTGCCGCCGTCACGGCGTGGGACGCCTGCTGATGGCCCGTGTGATCGAGGCCGGACGCGGACGCTTCGGCACGCTGCGGCTGAGCACGAGCAATCCGGCGGCCGCCCGCCTCTACGAGTCGCTCGGCTTCCGCCCCGTGAGCGGGCCGCACTGCACGCACCTGCGCGAGCTGGCCTGAGCCGCGGGCGCGCCGTATCTCTCGCGGATAGCGGGCGGCGGGCGGGCCATTGCTAGACTCCGAGGATGACGGTCATCGCCCCGGCCGGTCGCCGCTCGCGTGTGCAGGAGGGTCCCGAGGGCCTGGAAGTCGTCGTGCCGGCCAAGCGGAATGTCTTCGGCATGCTCTTTCTCCTGGCCTGGCTCGGCGCCTGGGCCTTCGGGGAGGTCGGTGCCCTCAACCAGCTCGCCTATGGCGCCCACGGAGTCAAACCGTTCATGCTCTTCTGGCTGGCGGGATGGACCATCGGTGGCGGCTTCGCGGCATTCGCGTGGCTCTGGATGCTCGCAGGCCGGGAGCGGATCCTGCTGCGCCCGCGTACCCTCGCGATCCGGCACGAGGTGTTCGGTGTCGGTCGCACGCGGGAGTATGACCTCGCCCACGTGCGTAACCTCCGCGTCTCGCCGGCCGCGTATGATCCGTACGGTTGGGGTGCTGGCGCCCGGTCCTGGGGGCCTGGCGGTGGAGCGGTCGCGTTCGACTACGGCGCCAAGACCGTCCGGCTGGTCGCCTCGGTCGAAGAGCCGGAGGCCGCCCAGATCGTTCGCGAGCTGAACGCTCGACATGCATTCGCGGAATGAGGGGAGCGCGATGGCGAACGAGGAGATCGACGCGGGCGCCCGGATCGTGCCGCATGTCCGCGAGCTGACCACCGACGCGCTGCGGTACTGGGAGGTGCGCCGGCTGGCCTACAACCTGATCCTGGCCCTCATCGTCGTCGTGCACTTCGTCGCGGGCTGGCCCCGGTCGATGTCGTGGCTGACGTTCGATGGGCTCCTGGGCCTGATCGTCCTGGCCGTGCTCGCCAACGTGGCGTACTCGGCGGTCTACGTCGCCGACGTGTTCATCCAGCTCTCGGGCTTCCGCAGCTCGCGCGCGCGCTGGCGGTGGATCCTGCTCGTGGTCGGCTTCGTGTTCGCGGCCATCCTGACGCACTTCATCTCGAGTGGCATGTCGCCCGGGCGGGGTGCAAGCTGATCTCGAATGACGTCCGGCAGACGTACCGCCATCACCGTCCTCATCGTCCTCGTCGGCCTCGCCACCGGTGTGGTCGCCGCGCAGAACCGCTCCGTGGCGCCCGCCGACTGGAATCGTGAGGGGGCCGCGAAGTACCTGGACGATCGGATGGACGTGTGGACCGCCCGGGGCAAGAAGCTGCGGACCGGCCAGGGCGAGGCGACGTGCGTGTCCTGCCACACGGTGGTTCCTTACGCGCTGGCCCGGCCTGCCCTGCGACGGAGCATGCGCGTGCCGACGCCGACGCCCCAGGAAGCGCGACTGCTCCAGGACGTCATCCGGCGCACCGAGACCCACGACACTCACCAGCCGTACTACGACTCCACCGAGCTCAAGAGCGTCCAATCCCGTGGCACCGAGGCGGTCCTCAACGCGCTGATCCTGGCGAGTGCGGACGCCGAGCGTGACCGCCGCGAGCCGAGTGAGCCGACGCAGCGGGCCTTCCGCCACTTGTGGCAGACGCAACGCCATGACGGGACGTGGGACTGGCTCGACTTCAATCTCGAGCCGTTCGAGAGTGCCGATGCGGCGTACTACGGCGCCACGCTGGCGGCGATGGCGGTCGGTACGGCCGGCGCGGCGTCCACGACGCCGTCCGCCGCCGCGGCCGACGGCATGAGCAGGCTCCGCGGATATCTCACCGAGCGGTACGCCGCGCAGAACCTCTTCAATCGGGTGTCGCTGCTGCTGGCATCCACACGGTGGAACGACGTGCTCACGCGGCCGCAGCGCGAGGCGCTCGTCGCGGAGCTGCGACGCGGCCAGCACGAGGACGGAGGCTGGTCCCTCCGCGGGATGGCCGGCTGGAGGTGGAGCAAAAACACGTGGCGCGCGTCGCCGCCGGGCACGCCGGACGCCGCGCTCCTGGCCAAGTCCGACGGTTACGCCACCGGGCTCGTGATCTACACCCTGAGGCGTACGGGCGTTCAGACCGACGACCCGGCGATCGCGCGCGGGGTGCGATGGCTGAAGGCCCATCAGGAAAGCGTCCAGGTCGGAGACCGCGCCTACCCTGCCTGGCGAGCCTATTCGCTGAATCACGACCGGGAGCACGGTGAGGACAGGGGCGAGCCGTGGCGGCGGCTCTTCATGTCCGATGCCGCCACGGCCTACGCCGTGCTGGCCCTGCTCGCGGCCGAGTGAGCGCGCCGGTCCGACTCCTTCAGCGCGGCCCGACGAATCCCACGTAGAGCCCGCCCGTGTGCTCGGGGCCGACCAGCATGGCCTCCTCGCCGGTGTTCCTGATCCCGCGGGCCGGCGGTGGTACGCCGTGGTCGGCCATCCACCTGGCAGCCGCCTCCATGCTGGTCGTGCGGTGCAGGGCCTGGAAGGGGCCGGGCCCACGCCGCGCCAGCGCGTCGGCGGCCGGCCCGGGCTCCATCGGCTGCGCGACGGTCAGGCCCGTGGGGCCGAGGTCGAACACGGCCATGTCGGCCTTGATGACGGCGCCGCGCTGGACCTTGGGCACCGGCATCCCGAGCACCCGCGCGTACGTGTCCGCGGCGCGCGCCACGTCGGGCACGTTGATGTAGACGCGCTCGACACCGACGATGCCGTTGGGATGCTCACGCGCGCGGCCACGCCGCTCGGCGAGCGGCGTGAGGTGCTGGATGAAGAAGACCGGCAGCGGGTTGCGCGCGCCGAGGCTCGCCGAGCGCCAGCGCAGCGTCTGGCCGGCCGGAGTCCGGCGCTCGCCGTCGCTGGGCTCGGCGACGTCGACGCCGCGCGCGCGCATGGCCGCGACGTCGGCGGCGAGGTCGTCGCTCTGCAGCGCGATGTAGCGAAGGCCGCCGCCGGCGGCGATGAAGTCGAGCAAGCCGGTGCCGCCGGCGCGCCGGTACTCGTCGGCATCGCGCACGCCCAGCAGCTCCAGGTAATCCTCGCGGTGGAAGGCGATCGCGTTGTGCGTGCCGCGGCCGGGATGCACCCCGCCCGGCTGCACGTCGAAGCCGAGGCGGCGATACGTCTCGATGCCGCGGTCCAGGTCGGGCAGGCAGATCATGATGTGATCGATGCGCGTCAGCATGGTGGGCCTCAGGCCAGGCCGAAGCCCTGGCGGCGGATGTAGGGGCCGAAGCTGTGACGCTGGGGGACGGAATACTGCCGCGCCTTGTCCTCCGACCAGCCGTAGCGCTCGGCGTAGCCCCAGCGATCCGGCAGGCGCTGGCTCTCGCGCGGCGTGGCGTGGCGCGCCTCGCGGCGCCGGTCGTAGTCGTCGACGAGCGCAGGCATCGCGCGGTCGTCGTAGCGGTCGGTGTGCACGGTCAGTGCGGGCGGCAGGCGCATGCTGACCCAGCCGGCCTGCGCCGGGTAGCCGAGACACATGCCGGCCACCGGAAAGACGCCGGCCGGCAGCGCCAGCAGATCGCTCAGCTTCTCGACATGGTCGCGCACGACGCTGATCGGGCAGGTGCCGAGCCCCATCGCCTCGGCGGCCGTCACGAAGTTCTGCATGACGAGCGCGGCGTCCACCGCGGCGTTCATGAACATGTCGAGCGTGTCGTTCACGTAGGGCTTGCCGCGCAGCTCGGCCACGCGCCGCATCCGCCGGTGATCGCCGCAGAAGACGAGGAAGACCGGGCACTGCCCGATCCACGGCATGTCGGGGATCCAGCCGGCGATCGTGGCCTGGTTGGCCTTGTCGCGCACGACGACGACGGCCACCTGCTGCAGGTCCGACTTTGCCGGGGCCGACAGCGCGGCGGCCAGCACGATCTCCAGCGTCTCGTCGGACACGGGGTCCGGCTTGTAGCGGCGGTGGATGCGATGCGAGAGGATCTGCGCCACGGTGCCCTCGGCCGGCAGCGAGCGCCCGGCTTCGGTGGGCAGGCCGAAGCGGTCCTGGATCAGGTCGGCGATCGTCTTCATCGAGGCTCCTCGATTACAGGTTCGGCTCGCCTTCGGCTGCGCCTCACACTGCCTCTAGCACCATGGTGGCGGCGGCAATCAGGGACGGGATGCGGTCGGCGATGGTGGCCATGCGCGGATCCTTGCTCTCGCCGCGTACCCAGCGGCGGTGGAGCTGCTGCACGACCACCACGGTCTTCCAGAGCGCGAAGGCTTCCCACCAGCGCACGTCGCCGAGATCGGCGCCCGTGCGCGCGGCATACCGCGCGACGAGCTCGGCGCGCGGCGGCAGCCCGAGGCCGGCCATCGCGGCGTTGTTGAAGCGGCGCGCGTGCGGCGGGTCGGCCGGATCGGGCCAGTAGTTCAGCAGCGTGCCGAGGTCGATCAGCGGATCCCCGAGCGTCGTCATGTCCCAGTCGAAGATCGAGGCGACGCGGTCGGGATGGGCGGGGTCGAACTGGCAGTTGTCGAGCTTGAGGTCGTTGTGGACGATCGACACGCGGCTCGGCCGCGGCACCCGCCGAGCCAGGCGCGCGTGGATCGTTCGCATCTCCGCCGGCGAGTCGTCGAACTTCGACAGCTCCCAGCGCCGGGCCCAGCCGCTCAGCTGGCGATCCACGAAGCCCTCCGGTTTGCCGAGGTCCGCGAGACCGCACGCGGCGGGATCGAGCGCGTGCAGGTCGGCCATCGCGTCCACCAGGGCCAGCGCGAGGCGCCGGCCGACGTCCGGATGCTCGCGCATCGCCGGCGGCAGCGCGGTGCGCACGACCTCGCCGCGGCGGCGCTCCATCACGAAGAAGTCGGCACCCAGCACCGCGGGGTCGTCGCAGAAGACATAGGCGCGCGGCGCCCGGTCGAAGTGCGCCCACAGCCGCGAGAGCACCTTGTATTCCCGCTTCATGTCGTGGGCGCCGGGGGCCAGCTCGCCCATCGGCGGCCGGCGGAGGACGAGCTCGTGAGCCTCGCCGACGCGCAGCAGGTAGGTGAGGTTCGCGGAGCCGTTGGGAAACTGCAGGATCGTCAGCGGGCCCCCGGCGCCCGCGAGGGTCTCCTTCAGGCGCGGCAGCAGCCAGGCTTCGAGCCGCGCGCGGTCCAGCTCCTCGCCCGGACGGACGGCAGCGAGCTCGGGAGCGATGACGGCACACATGTGACGGTGAGTATAATCCGGGCAGAGGACCCGCATGACTCCCACCACCGGCACGCGCAAGGTCCCGACCTACTGTTACCAGTGCGTGGCCGGCCCCGACCTGCTGAACGTCGTCGTCGAGGACGGCGTGGCCGTCAAGGTCGAGCCGAACTTCGGCGTCACCGAGCATCCCGCCGGCGGCCGTCCCTGTGTGCGCGCCTACAGCCTCGTGCAGAAGCTCTACAACCCCAACCGCGTGAAGGGCCCGATGAAGCGGACCAATCCACGCAAGGGCAAGGACGAGGATCCGGGCTGGACGCCGATCTCCTGGGACGAGGCGCTCGACACGCTGGCCGACAAGCTGCGCCCGATCCGCGACAACGGCTTCGTGGACGAGCACGGCTATCCGCGGCTGGCCGTCACCTTCGGTGCCGGCGGTACCGCGCCCGCCTACCTCGGCGGCTTCCCGGCCTTCCTCTCCGCGTGGGGCGGACCGCTCGATCAGGGCATCGGCAGCGGGCAGGGGATGAAGTGCGTGCACTCCGAGCACCTCTACGGCGAGTTCTGGCATCGTGCGTTCACCGTGGCGCCCGACATGCCGCTGACGACCTACGTGCTCTCGTTCGGCAACAACGGCGACGTGAGCGGCGGCGTCATCGGTGTCTGGCGCCATGCGGAGGCACGCGGGCGCGGCGCGCGCTGGATCCAGTTCGAGCCCCACATGTCGGTGACCGCGGCGACCGCCGCGCGCTGGGTGCCCATCAAGCCCAAGACCGACCCGGCCGTGCTGTTCGCGATCCTGCACGGCGTGCTGCACGAGCACGACTGGCGCCGCGTCTGCGACGTGGATTTCCTCGGCCGCATGACCAACGCGCCGTACCTCGTCGGCCCCAACGGCTACTACCTGCGTGACGCGGCGTCGCGCAAGCCGCTGGTGTGGGACGAAAAGCGCGGCGCCGCCGTGGCGTTCGACACGCCGGACGTCGAAGCCTATGCGCTCGACGGCGAGTTCACGGCGGTGGGCGTGGAGCAGGGGCCGGACGACGAGGTGATCACTCACGCTGCGGCTGTCGCGCGGCCGTCGTTCGCGGTCCTGCGCGAGCACGTCCGCCCGTACACGCCCGAGTGGGCCGCGCACATCTCCGACGTGCCGGCCGCGACCATCCGCGAGGTGACGCGCGAGTACCTCGAGCACGCGCGCGTGGGCGCCACCATCGACGTCGACGGGGTCACGCTGCCGCTGCGGCCCGTCGCCATCCTCCTCGGCAAGTCGGTCAACAACGGCTGGGGCGGCTTCGAGTGTTGCTGGGCGCGCACGCTGCTCTCGGCGCTGGTCGGCGCGCTCGAGGTGCCCGGCGGGATCCTCGGCACGACGGTCCGCCTCAACCGGCCGTCGTCCAATCGCCTGGAGTCGGTGCGGCCGGGGCCCGACGGCTTCATGGCGCAACCGCTCAACCCGACGTCGAAGGACAAGTGGCAGGCCCGGCCCACGAGCCGCAGCGCCCACAAGACGCTGGTGCCGCTGGTCTCCGACGGCTCGTGGTCGGGCGCGCTCTCACCGGCGCAGCTGCCGTGGCTGTTCATGAACGACGCGCCGCCCAAGTGGCCGGAGCCGACGCCACCCGAGGTGTGGCTCGTGGGCCGCAGCAATCCCGCGATCTCGTGCTGGGACACCGAGCTGATCACCACGAAGCTCAGGCAGTTCCCGTTCGTGTGCGCGTTCGCCTACACGCAGGACGAGACGAACTGGTTCGCCGACCTGGTGCTGCCCGACGCCACCGACCTCGAGGCCTACCAGCTCTTCCGCGTGGGTGCGACGAAATACATCGAGTCGTACTGGGAGCACCAGGGCGTGGCGCTCCGCCAGCCGGTCGCCGACTCTCCCTACGACACGCGCGATCTCACCGACGTGGGCACCGAGCTGTCGCGCCGCCTCGGCATCCTGGAGCGCTACAACGAGGCGCTCAACCGCGGCGTCGCCCTCGGCGTGCCGCTCAAGGGGCCCGGCTACGACGTGAGCCTGGACCCGTCCAAGGCGCACACCTCCGCGGAGATCTGGGACCGCGCCTGCCGGGCCGCCACGCTGTCGCTCTCGAAGGGGCGGGACGAGCACGACCTCGAGTGGTTCCGCGAGCACGGCGTCTACCTGGTGCCGTTCTCACGGCTCAACTGGTACCTGCATCCGGAGATGACGAAGAAGGGGCTGCGCTACGAGCTGCCGTACCAGGAGCGTCTGAAGCGGATCGGCCAGGAACTGAAGAACCGGCTGCACGAGCAGGACCTCCACTTCTGGGACACGCAGCTCGAGGAATATCACGCGCTGCCCCCGTGGAAGGACTTCCCGGAGATCTGGGTGGACGTGGCACGCCGCCACGGCAAGAAGCCGGAGGACTATCCGCTGTGGCTGCTGACGAGCCGCAGCATGCAGTACTCCTGGGGCTCGCAGGTCTCGCTGCCGCTGCTGGCCGACGTGGCCCAGCACGTGCGCGGGCACTTCGGCCTGATGCTGAACAACAAGATGGCGGCGCTCCACGGCATCGCCGACGGCGACGAGATCTGGGTGGAGTCGCCGATTGGCCGCCAGCAGGGCGTGGCCATGCTGCGCGCCGGCGTCCGGCCCGACGTGGTGGTGGCCATCGGCCAGTTCGCGCACTGGGCGACGCCGGTGGCCGAGGACATCCACATGCCCAACCTCAACGCGCTGGAGCCCATCGATCTCTCGCTGATCGACTCCACGGGCAGCGGCAGCGACCTCATCCGCGTGAAGGTCTACCGCGCGAAGGGAGACCGCTGATGCGCTGGGGCATGGTGGTCGACGTCCGCAAGTGCGTGGGCTGCCAGACGTGCACCATCGCCTGCCACGAGGAGAACGCGCTGCCGCCCGGCATCTTCTGGCGCCACGTGGTGGACGTGGAGGTCGGCGAGTATCCCGAGGTGCGCCGGGCGTTCCTGCCCATGGGCTGCCAGCACTGCGCCGAGCCACCCTGCGTGCCCGTGTGCCCGACCGGCGCCAGCCAGCAGCGCGCCGACGGCATCGTGTTCGTCCAGTACGACATGTGCATCGGCTGCGGCTACTGCGCCGTCGCCTGCCCCTACCGGGCCCGTCACATGATCCACGACCAGGACTGGTACTTCATGGCGCCCACGCCCTCGGAGAAGAAAGCCCGCGACCCCGAGCGCCACGGCGTGATGAGCAAGTGCACCTTCTGCAAGCACCGCGTCGACAAGGCGCCCGCCGGCGCCACGCCCGGCGTCGATCCCGAGTACACGCCCGTGTGCGTGTCGAGCTGCATCGCCAACGCCATGCACTTCGGCGACCTCGACGATCCCAACAGCAACGTGAGCAGGCTGCGCGAGGAGCACCAGCCCGGCGTGCTGCTCGAAGAGCTCGACCTCAAGCCGTCGCTCTTCTACATCACCGAGTGAGCGTGGCCGAGACGCGCCCGCCGGCGAAGGGCCGGATCTCCACGCCCATCGCCCTCATGCCCGCCGTGCTCCAGCACGAGTGGGACCTCTACCACGCCACCTGGTTCACGCTGATGGGCGTGGGCGGCGGCATCTTCCTGCTGTCGCGGCTCATGCGGCTGGAGCGCGGCCTCGGGGTCTGGCTCGGCCTGCCCGTCGTCGATCTCGTGTCGTTCGCGGTCATCGGCGTCGGCGGCCTGATCCTCATCTGGAGTCTCGGCCGGCCGTTGCGCTTCCTGCGCGCGGTGCTCAAGCCGAGCAGCAGCTGGATCAGCCGGGGAGCGATCGCCGATTTCATCTTCGTCGTGCTGGGGGGCGCCCTCATCCTGCCAGGCCTGACGCTTGGCACCGCGCGGCCGTTCGCCTGGCTGCCCTGGGATGCGTGGGCCTCCACGACGGCCGGCCGCGTGATCGAGGGCGTGGCGCTGGCGGCCGCCGCCATCGTCATCGTCTACGCCGGCCTCGTCCTCGCCGATAGGGCCGCCGTCACCTTCTGGCGCTCGTGGGCGATCCCCGCGCAGTTCATGCTCTCGTCGCTGGCCATGTCGATGGCGACCGTGATGGTGCTGCAGACGCTCCACGCCACGCCGATCAGGGAGCTGGAGTGCTGGTGGCTGGCCGCCTTCCTCGTGCTCCTGCTGGCGGCGATCGTCTGGCACCTCGCCACCCGCACGACGCAGCCGGGCAAGGCCGAGGCCCTCGCGCGGCTCTACACGACCTATCACGCCGTGTTCTGGGGCGTGGTCCTCGGCGCGGGAACCATCTTGCCGGTCCTCCTGGCGGTGGTGGCGGTGCTGGCGCCCCCCGCGCGCGACGTGCTCGGCGTGATGTCTCTGATGCTCACGCTCGCCGGCGGCTTCCTGCTGCGCCTGCTCACGCTCCGCGTCGGCTACTTTCCGCCCGTGAGCGGCGCGCTGCGGGTCCCGAAGCGCTGAGCCGGCGGGGTGCCCTTCACCCCGTTTCATTTCGGTCCGGGGTTGTTCGCCAAGAGCCTGCTCCCTCGCCATTTCTCCTGGCTGGCGTTCATCGCCTCCCAGGTGCTGATCGACTGCGAAACGCTCTTCTATCTCGTGCAGCGCACGTATCCGGTCCATCGTTTCTTCCACACGCTCCTGGGAGGCGCCGTGGCGGGAGCGGTAACCGGAGTGGCGCTCGTGGGCCTGACGCGTCACCGCGCGACGCGCGCACGGCTCCGGCTCCATCTCTTCGACCGAGCGGGCCCTTCGGTGAAGTCCGAGACGGCGACCGTGGCGATCCTCGTCGGTGCCCTGGTGGGCGGGCTGTCGCACTCGCTGCTGGACGGCCTCATGCATCCGGACGTCCGCCCGTTCGCGCCCTGGGGCGACACGAATCCACTC
>Ga0075434_100004870_pt1 | contig 12163 bp, 12 predicted proteins | sample RhiMethybrSRZTD3_FD_75298 | JGI IMG/M metagenome (GOLD analysis project Ga0075434, IMG submission 75298) | Populus rhizosphere microbial communities from Tennessee, USA - Rhizosphere MetaG P. TD hybrid SRZTD3 | ecosystem: Host-associated > Plants > Roots > Rhizosphere > Soil | place: USA... | reverse complement strand
CCACCTGGCACTGCTCGGCGCGGAGGGCATGCGCGACGTCGCGCTTCAGTGTCTCGAGCGGACGCACTATCTCGCGGAAAGGGCGGAGGCGGTGCCGGGCGTGTCGCTCGCGAACGGGGAGGCGCCCTTCGTCCGCGAGTTCACGCTTCGGTTGCCGGGTCCCGCGGAGGAGTTCGTCCGCGAGGCGCTCGACCGGCGCCTCCTGGCCGGCGTGCCGCTCGTCCGGTTCGACCCGAAGCGCCCGAACGATCTCCTGGTAGCGGTCACCGAGAAGCGGAGCAAGGAAGAGATGGATCGCTACGTGGAGGCCCTGGCGCGCTGGGCTCGATCCCGGCATCCGGCCAAGGCGGAGGCGTCCGCGTGTCCGAGCTGACGCTGCGCGAGATCTCGGTTCGGGGCCACCGGGGCCCGCGACTCGCTCCCCTCGACGTGCCGGAGCAGGGCGCCGGCCGCCTTCTTCCGGGTGTGCGACTCCGGAAGGGCGCGCCCGCGCTGCCGGAAGTGTCGGAGCCGGCCGCCGTCCGCCATTTCGTGAACCTCTCGACCAAGAACCACCACATCGACAAGGCGATCTACCCGCTCGGCTCCTGCACCATGAAGTACAACCCGAAGCTAAACGACGAAATGGCTCGCATTCCAGGGTTTGCGGGCATCCACCCGCTCCAGCCCGTGGAGACGGCGCAGGGAGCGCTGGCGCTTCTGTGGGAGCTCCACGACTGGCTTCGGGCGATCATGGGCATGCCGGGGATCACCACCCAGCCGGTGGCGGGCGCGCAGTGCGAGCTGACCGCGATCCTCATGACGCGCGCCTATCACACGGAGCGCGGAGACGCGCGCGAGGAAGTGATCGTGCCCGACTCGGCCCACGGGACCAACCCGTCCACGGTGCACCAGGTCGGGTATCGCGTCGTGACGGTTCCCTCGGGCAGGGACGGGTGCGTCGACATGGAGGCGCTCCGCGCCGCGATCTCGAAGAAGACCGCCGCCATGATGCTCACGAACCCGAACACGCTCGGAATCTTCGAGCGAAACGTGGGTGAGATCGCGCGCTTGATCCACGACGCGGGGGCGCTCCTCTACCTGGACGGCGCGAACCTGAACGCGATGGTCGGGCTCGCGAACCCCGGCTCGATGGGATTCGACTTCGCCCACATCAACCTGCACAAGACCTTCAGCACGCCGCACGGGGGAGGCGGCCCGGGCGGCGGCGTCCTCTGCGTCCGCGCGGATCTCGAGCCCTACCTCCCGGCGCCCGTGCTGGCGCGGAACGGGGAAGGCTATCGTTGGGACCACGACCGCCCGCGCTCCATTGGCCGGGTCCACTCCCACTATGGGAATTTCGGGATCCTGGTGCGGGCCCTGGCGTACATGCGCTCGCTCGGCGGGACCGGGATCTCCGAGGTGAGCCGGGAGGCGATCCTGAACGCGAACTATCTGAAGGCGCGGCTCCGGGAGGCCTATGCGCCGTCGCACGAGGGGCTCTGCATGCACGAGTTCGTCCTCTCGGCGAGCCGGCAGAAGGCGCGCGGCGTGAAGACCCTCGACATCGCGAAGCGCCTCCTCGATTTCGGCGTGCACGCCCCCACGACGTACTTTCCGCTGATCGTCGAGGAGGCGCTCATGATCGAGCCGACCGAGACGGAGACGAAGGCCTCCCTGGACGCGTTCGCCGAGGCGCTCTTGACCATCGATCGCGAGTCGGTCGAGGATCCGGATCGCCTGAAGCGGGCGCCGACGCAAACGCCCGTGCGTCGCTTGGACGAGGGGCGCGCGGCCCGGGAGCTCAAGCTCTCGTGGCAGGACCTCGAGGCGACCGGTGGGGGCGCGTGACCCCGAGCGGCTCGCGGGAGCCGGCGAGCTCGCGTGGAGCGTCTGGCCGGCGCGACATCGCCCGATCGCGGCGGGGGTGCTGGTCGCCGCGGCGATCGTTCTGGGGATCCTCGTCCGCCAGGGGACCAACGACCGGGTTCTCTCGGTGGCCGCGCCGATGTTCGTGCTGGTCTCGGTGTCGTCCTTCTTGCTGCCGACGTCCTATCGTCTCTCCGCCGAGGGGTTCGAGGTGCGATCGTTAGGGATGGTCCGATCGCGCCCCTGGACGGAGATGCGCCGATTCGAGGCGGACGCGACTGGGATCTTCCTGAGCCCGTTCGAGCGGAAGAACTGGCTCGACGCCTATCGCGGCGCGCGTCTCCTGTACGGAGGGAATCGCGATCAAGTGGTGGCGTTCGTTCAAGCGAAGCTCCCGGGCGGGAAGCCCTGACACCCGAGGACGACAAGCTCTTCGACCGGATCGCCGAGGCCACCGTGCGGTACCGCATGACGGTGCCGGCCATCCTGTTTCTGGAGAGCGTGAAGCCGCTCTCCTTCGTGGGGAGCCAGGCGCTCCATTTCTTCGAACCGATGGTGACAGCGGTCTTCACCGTGCCGGATTACGAGCGATTCGCCGCGCTGATGGAACGACGTGAGAATCTAGAGGCGCTCCTCGTCGCGATCGAGCGAAAGGACGAGGCGGTCCGCCTGGAAGAGCGGGAACGCCGCGACCGCGAGCGCGCCGAGAAGAAGGCACGCGCCAACCGAAAGGAACCGACGTGAGTTTGCCGAATCCGGAGTCCCTGAAGTCGATCCTCGCGACCGACTGCGGGAGCACCACCACCAAGGCGATCCTGATCGAGCGCCGCGGCGACGAATACCGCCTGATCGTTCGCGGGGAGGCGCCGACCACGGTGGAGGCCCCGTTCGAGGACGTGACCCGCGGCGTCCTGAACGCCATCATGGAAGTCGAGGAATTGGCCGGACGGAAGATCCTGGACGGCGAGCGGATCCTCTCCCCGCAGAAGGGAGACGAGGGCGTGGATCTCTACATCTCGACCTCGTCGGCGGGGGGCGGCCTCCAGATGATGGTTTCGGGCGTGGTGAAGAGCATGACCGGGGAGAGCGCCCAGCGGGCCGCGCTCGGTGCGGGCGCGATCGTGATGGACGTGATCGCCTCGAACGATGGGCGGCTGCCGCACGAGAAGATCAAGCGGATCCGCCAGCTCCGCCCCGACATGATCCTTCTCTCCGGGGGAATCGACGGCGGCACCACGTCTCACGTCGCCGAGATGGCCGAACTCCTGGCCGCCGCGGAGCCGAAGGCGCGCCTAGGAGCCGGGTACGAGCTGCCGGTGATCTACGCCGGGAACAAGGAGGCGGCCGGCATCGTGCGGGAGCGACTGGCCGACAAGACCGCGCTCGTGATCACCGACAATCTCCGCCCGGTGCTCGAGCGCGAGAACCTGACGCCCGCCCGCGACCGGATCCACGATCTGTTCATGGAGCACGTCATGGCGCACGCGCCGGGCTACAAGAAGCTCATGACGTGGAGCCCGGTCCCCATCATGCCGACGCCCGGCGCGGTGGGGCTCATCATCGAGACGATCGCGCGCGAGGAGAAGATCAACGTGATGGGCGTCGACATCGGCGGCGCGACCACCGACGTGTTCTCGGTCTTCCAGGGGGTGTTCAACCGGACCGTGAGCGCGAACCTAGGGATGTCGTACTCGGTGTCGAACGTGCTCGCGGAGGCGGGGCTCGCGAAGATCCTTCGCTGGGTTCCGTTCGAGATCGGCGAGCTCGACCTTCGAAATCGCATCAAGAACAAGATGATCCGCCCGACCACCATTCCGCAGTCCCTGGAGGAGCTGATCATCGAGCAGGCGATCTCCCGCGAGGCGCTCCGCCTCGCGTTCGAGCAGCACAAGACGCTGGCGGTGGGGTTGAAGGGCGTGCAGCAGGAGCGAACGATCTCCGACACGTTCGAGCAGAGCGGGAGCGGGGAGACCATCGTCCGGCTCGACCACCTGGATCTTCTCGTGGGGAGCGGCGGCGTCCTGTCCCACGCCCCCCGGCGTTCGCAGGCGGCCCTGATGCTGCTGGACGCGTTCCTGCCGGAGCACGTGACCGAGCTGGCCGTGGATTCGATCTTCATGATGCCGCAGCTGGGCGTCCTGTCGACGGTGCATCCGACCGCGGCGCGCCAGGTCTTCGAGAAGGATTGCCTGATCCGGCTGGGAACGAGCGTCGCGCCCGTCGGCCCGGGGAAGGAGGGGCAGACGGCTCTCCACGTGGCCCTCGAGGGCTCGGCCGGGAAGCGGGAGGAGTTCGCGATTCCGTACGGCGCGCTCCGACTCGTGCCGCTCGCGGACGGCCAGACCGCCAAGGCCACCCTAAGGCCGGAGAAGGCGTTCGACGTGGGCGAAGGGAAGGGACGCGAGCGGACCGTGACGCTTCGCGGGGGCGTGGTCGGCCTCTTCTTCGACTGCCGCGGCCGCCGGCCGTTCACTCTGCCGGAAGATCGCGCCGCGCGGATCGCGAAGTTGAACCAGTGGAACGAGGCGCTCGGGATCTACCCCGCTGTCGCCGCGAGGAACTGACCGTGGCCCATTCCTACACGCCGGGACTCAAGGTCACCGCCTTCACCGTGATCCGACGGGAGCGGAAGCTCCCCCTCTCCGGCACCGTGCTCGCGAAAGTGGGCGACGCGGTCCGGGCGGAGACGATCGTCGCCCGCACCGAGCTCCCGGGCAACGTGCAGACCGTGAACGCGGCCAATCTCCTGGGCATCCTTCCCGAGGACGTCCAGGATTGTCTCATCAAGACGGTCGGATCCCCCGTGAAGAAGGGCGAGACCTTCGCCGAGAGCAAGTCGTTCTTCGGGCTCTTTCGCTCGAAGTGCGCGTCCCCGGTCGACGGGACCCTCGAGAGCGTGTCGAGCGTGACGGGGCAGGCGCTCCTCCGCGAGGCGCCGATTCCGGTGGAGGTGGACGCCTACGTGGACGGAACGGTCGTGGAGGTCCATCCGACCCAGGGCGTCACCATCGAGACGCGCGGCACGTTCATTCAGGGGATTTTCGGGGTCGGCGGCGAGACCGCGGGCGAGCTGCACGTGGCCGTCGGCGCTCCGGGCGAGACGCTCGTCGAGTCGATGATCACCGAGGCCCACCGGGGTAAGGTGGTGGTGGGTGGAAACCACGTCACGAACAAGACGCTGCTCCACGCGGTTCGGATGGGCGTGAAGGCGATCGTGATCGGAGGATTCGACGATCAGGACCTGCGCGAGTTTCTCGGCTACGACCTGGGCGTCGCCATCACCGGATCGGAAGAAAAGGGGATCACGCTCGTCGTGACGGAGGGCTTCGGCGAGATCCCGATGGCCAACCGGACGTTCGAGCTCCTGAAGGCGTGCGAGGGCCGGAAGGTCTCCGTCAGCGGGGCGACCCAGATTCGGGCCGGCGTGCTCCGTCCCGAGATCGTGGCACCTCGCCTGGAGGAGACGAGCCGCACCGAGGCGATCCACGACGGCGAGCCGGCGGGTCTGGAGGTGGGCGCCCAGATTCGGGTGATTCGCCAGCCCTACTTCGGACGGCTCGGCAAGGTGACCGGGCTTCCCCCCGAGCTGATCGCCCTGGAAACGGAGGCGAAGGTGCGCGTCCTGGAGGTCGATTTCGGGAACGGCTCGCGGGCCATGCTGCCACGGGCCAACGTGGAAATGATCGAGACATGATGGGTTCCAGGCGCAAGAAGGCTTGACACTCCGGCGCCTCCGCGCATACTAGGGCCCGTTCAGCCGGATGCACCCCGTATGGAGGACCGCAGCCCGCGTGGTTGAGTCGCCCATTACCAGAGGCCGGGAACCGCTCCAGATTCCCGGAGTCCGCCCCTGAACACCGCCGCCCGGCCGGCGGGTCGGCGCATCTCCCTTCGGTGGCTCCTCGCGAGCCTCGTGCTTCCGCTCGCGCTGTTCGCGGGGAACGCCCTCGCGTTTCCGATCGAAGCGAAGGACACGCCCAACGACGGCGGCCGTAGCGTCACGCTCACGTGGAAGACGCCCGACCAGCATCCCGCGCGGTGGATCCTCGTCCGGCGCGAGCGAGGCGGCGCCTTCGCGCCCGTGGTCACGCTCGACGGCTCGCTCGCCCGCTACGTCGACGAGGCCGACGCGCTCACGAACGGGATCTCGTACGAGTACCAGCTCGTGGCGGATCCGGCCGACCCGCCCCTGAATTCCGAAATCTCCCTGCCCGTCATCCCCTCGCCCGACTGGCTCGATTCGACGAAGGCCAACGTGCTGGTGGTCACGGTGCTCTTCTTCATCGTCCTCTTCTTCACCATCAATCAGGCCCACCGCGGCCGCCGCTGGACCTTCCGGAAGATTCCGGGGCTCGTCGCGATCGAAGAGGCGATCGGTCGCGCGACGGAGATGGGGAAGGGCGTTCTCTACATTCCCGGCGTCCAGGACATCGACGACATCCAGACCATCGCCAGCATGATCCTGCTGGCCCAGGTGTCCCGCCTGACCGCGAAATACGAGACCAAGCTGTCGGTCCCCACCAACTCGCCCGCCGTCTACACGGTCGCGGACGAGGTGGTGAAGTCGGGCTATCAGGACGTCGGTCGGGCGGACGCCCACCAGGCGGACATGGTCCGGTACCTCACGTCCGAGCAATTCGCCTACGTGGCCGCGGTGAACGGCATCATGCTTCGAGAGCGCCCGGCCGCGAATCTGCTCCTGGGTGCCTTCTTCGCCGAATCGTTGCTCCTCGCGGAGACGGGGCACTCGATCGGCGCGATCCAGATCGCCGGGACCGCGAACGTGCACCAGATGCCGTTCTTCGTCGTGGCGTGCGACTACACCCTGATCGGGGAGGAGTACTACGCCGCGAGCGCGCTCCTCTCGAACGATCCGTTGCTCCTCGGGAGCCTGAAGTCCGCGGACACCGTGAAGCTGGTGCTGATCATCGTGATCGCGATCGGTTGCGCCCTCGCCACGTGGGGCAATCCCAGCCTGGGCGCCTGGTTCTCGGCGCAATGAGGACGATCGCGTGAAGCGCGAGATCCCGATCCTGATCACGCTGGTCACGGGCCTCTTCTGCCTCATCGGCTTCTTCGTGCCGCATCCCGCGGTGAGGTTCCTCTACGATGACATCCAGCAGTGGGTGATCGTGATCGTCGGCGCCACGTACGTCCTGGGCGTCGCCAATCTGCTCCGGATCAACTCGGTGCAGGTGAGCCAGAAGGCGCTGGACTGGCCCTACAAGATCGTGCTCATGGCGGGTCTTCTGGGCATGATGGCGATCGGGTTTGCCGAGGGGAACCACTACTCCGACGACGCCTCCAAGTTTTCGTGGATGTACATCCGCGTCTATTCGCCGATGTCCGCCACCATGTTCGCGCTCCTCGCCTTCTTCATCGCGTCGGCCGCGTTTCGCGCGTTCCGCATCCGGTCGTTCGACGCGCTGCTCCTCGCGATCGCGGCGTTCATCCTCATGATCGGCCGCGTGCCGATCGGAAACGCGATCCACCCGATCATCCCGGCGGCGGCGGACTGGCTGATGGAGGTGCCGCAGAACGCCGCCAAGCGGGGAATTCTGATCGGCGCCGCGCTGGGCGTCATGGCGACCGGCATTCGGCTGATCCTGGGCATGGAGAAGACCTACGGTAGCGGGGAGAGCTCGTGAACCTCGCCTCGATCGCGCGCCTGGACCGCCGGTGGATCTTCCTCGCGGTCGGCCTCCTGGTGATCCTCCCGCTGGCCTTCGGGTTCCACATCGCCCCCGTGGAGCCGAGCCCGCGGTCGCGCGGATTCTACGACGCGATCGAGAAGCTTCCCGAGGGCTCGACCGTGCTTCTGTCGGGCGATTACGATCCCAGCACGATCGCCGAGAACTATCCGATGCATCTGGCGGCGGCGCGCCACCTGATGCGCCGGAACATGAAGATCATCGCGCTCGCGCTCTATCCCGCGGGCCCGCCGCTCACCGATCAGGTGCTCCACATGGTGGGCGAGGAGTTCGGGAAGAAGGAGGGGATCGACTACGTGAACCTCGGCTACAAGACGGGGAACGAGCTGGTCATGTCCTCCATGGGTTCGAGCATCCCCCGCACCTTCCCGGTCGACCGCCGGGGCATCCCGGTGAGCAAGATTCCTGTCATGAAGGGGATCCAGAACTTCGAACAGTTCTCGCTCCTCGTCAACGTGAGCGCGGGCTTCCCGGGAACGAAGGAGTGGGTGCAGCAGGTCGTCTCCCGGTACCACCTTCCGATGGTAGCCGGGGTCACCGCCGTGAGCGCGCCCGAATACTACCCCTATCTCCAGACGGGGCAGCTCAAGGGACTCCTGGGCGGGATGGCGGGCGCCGCCGAATACGAGGCGCTGATCCAGCGCCCCGCGCTCGCGATGCGCGGCATGGACGCGCAGTCCCTGGCCCACGTCTTCATCGCGCTGATGATCCTTCTCGGGAACCTGGCGTTTCTCGGGAAGCAGCCGGCGAGGAGGGCCTAGCCCATGCACGTGAGCCACGATATCGGCGTCTGGGTCGCGGCGCTCCTCACGCTCGGGATCTTCTCGTTCCTCTACCGGGACAACCCGGTGTACAAGTTCTGCGAGCACCTCTTCGTCGGGGTGTCCGCCGGATACTATGTCGTGCTCACCTACTTCTCGTCGATCAAGCCGAATCTCCTGACCCCGCTCTTCCAGCACTTCGGCGAGAACTGGAACTGCCTCCTGATCATCCCGTTCGTGTTGTCGCTCTTCCTCTTCTCCCGCTTCTTCCCGCGAGGAGACTGGCTGTCGCGGTGGTCGATCGCCACGATCCTCGGCGTCTACCCGGCGCTGCGCATCACTGGATTCGGCCAGAGCGACCTCGTGCAACAGGTGGGCGGCAGCATCCTGCCGTTCTGGATCCAGGGGGATCCGCTCGCCTCGTTCAACAACATCCTCCTCGTCCTGGGACTCCTCGCCACGCTCGTCTTCTTCTTCTTCTCGAAGGAGCACGAGGGCGCCGTCGGCGGGGTCGCCAAGGTCGGCGTCTATTTCCTCATGGTGAGCTTCGGCGCGTCCTACGGGTATACGGTCATGGCCCGCGTCTCCCTGCTCATCGGCCGCGTCATGTTCCTGCTCGACAACTGGCTCGGCGTCGTCCGCTTCTAGGAGTCCCGCCGTGCCGGCGCACCTCGCCGCGATCCGCCTGCCGCACACGACCCTGCCGGGGCACGCCCAGATGGAGATCGACGCCGCTCTCTTGGAATGGGCGTCGGCGGTCCCGGGTCGCGTCGCGTTCCGCACCTACGACTGGACGGGCCCCACGCTGACGCTGGGTCGCGCCGAGCCCTTCCCGCGCGGCTGGGACGCGGCCGCGCTCGCCGCCGAGGGCGTGGCGGTCGTGCGCCGGCCCACCGGCGGCGACGCGGTGCTGCACGACGGGGAGGTGACGTTCGCGGTGGCCGCCTCGGTGCCGGGTCCGTGGGCCAGCGGGCCGCGCGCGTTCGCCGGTCTCGTGGCGACGGCGCTGGCCGACGCGATCTCCGGCTCGGGCTTCGCGGGTGCGGTCGCCCTGGCCGCCGACGAGCGATCGCCCGCCGCGGCGCCGGGGGCGCGTCCCTGCTTCGCGCGAATCGCGGCGGGGGAAGTGCGCGTGGGGACGCACAAGGTGGCGGGGATCGCCTCGCGGTTCGCGCGGGGCGGGGCCCTGAGCCACGCCTCGGTCCCGCTTTCGACCCGACATCGGGACGTCGCCCGGTTCCGCGAGGACGCCGTGGTCGCCGCCGCCGCGCTCCGGGAGCACGCGCGCTCGATCGCGGAGCTCGAGGGGCCGCCGCCCGACGCGGCCGTATTCCGCGCGCGTCTTCTCGCGGCGCTCGAGGGCTCCTTCGGCGTGAGCGCGCGACGCGGCTCTTTCGAGGAGATCGGCGTCCCGGGAATGGGCGGCTTCGACGAAGCGGCGCCTTGACCCGGTTTCGGTGGTGGGCGATCAGCGGGTTCGCGCTCGCGATGGCGTTCGCCGAAGCGGCCACCATCGTGTTTCTCAAGCGACTCTACTTTCCCGAGGGCTGGCGCGCCCCGTTCCACTCGATTCCACCCGACGCGATGCGTCTCGAGCAGGGACGGGAGCTGGCGACGCTCCTCGCGATCGTGTCGGTGGCGGCCCACGGTCGCCCGGGCATGAAAGAGGGGATCGCCCGGGGCCTTTGGATCGCCGGCCTCTGGGACCTGGCGTACTACGCGCTGCTGCGTTCCCTGACTGGATTCCCCTCGACGGTCTCCGACCTCGACGTGGTCTTCCTACTCCCGCGTGCCTGGATCCTGCCCGTCTGGGTGCCGCTCCTCGGTTCCCTGGCGGCGATGGCCGTCGCGCTTCGGCTGAGGCGACGCCGGGCCCCATCCGGCGTGTGCTAGGCTAGCCGCCCATGACCGACGGAAACGGACGCCTCGCGGGCCTCATCGTCCTCGACGGGTGGGGCCTGAACCCAAAGCTCGAAGGGAACGCCATCCGGCTCGCCCGCACGCCGGTCATGGACGCGCTGATCGCGCGCTACCCAAACGCCACCCTCACCACGTGCGGCGAGGTGGTGGGACTCCCGGACGGCCAGATGGGGAACTCCGAGGTCGGTCACCTGAACCTCGGGGCCGGCCGGGTCGTGTATCAGGACCTCACGCGGATCGACAAGGCCGTGCGGGACGGAAGTCTTGCCCGAAACGCCGTGCTTCAAGCGGCGTTCGCGCACGCGAGCCGGGAAGGACGCGCGCTCCACTTCATCGGGCTCCTCTCTCCGGGCGGCGTGCACAGCCACGAGCGCCACCTTCACGAGATGATCCGCGCCGCGTCGGCCGCGCGCGTGCCGCGGATCCTGGTCCACGCCTTCCTGGACGGCCGCGACACCGCACCGCGCTCCGCCGGCCCGTCCCTCGAAGAGGCCGAGTCGCTGCTGCATTCCCTCGGGCCGCATCGAATCGCGACCGTGTCGGGACGGTACTTCGCGATGGACCGCGACAAGCGGTGGCCACGAACCGAGCTGGCCTTTCGCGCGATGGTGGAGGGAACGGGGGAGCGTGCGGCCTCGCCCACCGAGGCGCTGGATCGGGCGTACGAGCGTGGGGAGGGGGACGAGTTCGTGAAGCCGACGGTAGTAGAGGGGCCGACCGAGGGCCGTATTCGACGAGGCGACGCGGTCGTCGCGTTCAATTTTCGCCCCGACCGAATGCGACAAATCACGCGGGCGCTCTGCGACCCGGAGTTCCGCGAGTTCGCGCGTCCGGACGGGTCGCTCGACCTCCACTACGCCTGCATGACGGAGTACGACGAGACGTTTCCGTACCCGGTGCTCTTCACCGACGAGCCGCTGCGGGGGACGATCGGAGAGGTCGTGAGCCGTGCCGGAATTCGCCAGTTCCGGATCGCCGAGACCGAGAAGTACGCGCACGTCACGTACTTCTTCAACGGAAGCGAGGAGACCGCGTTTCCGGGGGAGGAGCGCCTCCTCGTCCCGTCGCCCAAGGTCGCGACGTACGATCTGAAGCCCGAAATGAGCGCTCGGGAGGTGACGGACGCCCTCGTCCTCCGCCTCGCGACCGGGGTCGACGGATTCTTCGTGCTCAATTTCGCGAACGCCGACATGGTCGGGCATACCGGGGTCATTCCGGCGGCCGTCGCCGCGGTGGAAACGGTGGATGCGTGCCTGGGACACGTGCTGGAGTCCGTATCCCGGCGGAGCGGCGTGGCTCTCGTAACCGCGGATCATGGGAACGCGGAGCAGATGATCGACGAGTCGACCGGCGGACCCCACACCGCCCACACACTGAATCCCGTTCCGCTGCTGGTCGCGGGAGGGGAGCCGCATCCGATCGAGAGCGGGATCCTCGCCGACGTGGCCCCGACCCTCCTGGCCATGATGGGCCTCCGCCCGTCGCCGGAGATGACGGGCAGGTCGCTCCTCAAGGGGTGACCGCGGCCCCCTGAGTCATATGCCCCCGCCCCCTGCGGGCGGGCCCCCACCGATGGCTGGAAACCTACGCGCTGGAAGTGCCGGGGACCGGTCCTTGGTCCCGTCCGCCGCAACGATTCGCGTGTCAGATTAAATAGTCTTCGTAAAATATTGTAAAATATATAGATGTAGCAGCATGAAATCCGCCATTTTCGCCCCTCGAATTCGCCCCCGAAGAGCGCCTCCGGCACACCGGTTGCCATAGTAGATCACCGTCGCGACGAAGGATCGACGCGATGACGGACAACCGAAGGTCGACTCAAGATGTTCCCTGCCGTGCTCGCGAGAATCGCCTGGTCCTGAGCTGATCCCCTCGACGAGACGACGCAGTTTCACCGGAACCGGGTGCACGACACTGGTGGGG
>Ga0075434_100004867_pt1 | contig 12165 bp, 13 predicted proteins | sample RhiMethybrSRZTD3_FD_75298 | JGI IMG/M metagenome (GOLD analysis project Ga0075434, IMG submission 75298) | Populus rhizosphere microbial communities from Tennessee, USA - Rhizosphere MetaG P. TD hybrid SRZTD3 | ecosystem: Host-associated > Plants > Roots > Rhizosphere > Soil | place: USA... | reverse complement strand
CTGCGGGATCTCGAGGCCCGGCGACTTCGGCTTCGACATCGTCCACTTCAACCTCCACAAGACGTTCTCCCAGCCGCACGGAGGAGGGGGGCCCGGCGGGGGGCCGATCGCGGTGCGCGACCGCCTCGAGCCCTACCTGCCTGTGCCTGCGGTCGTACGCGAGGGCGACGCCTTTCGGCTCGACTACGAACGTCCGAAGACGATCGGCAAGGTCCGCGGCTTCTGCGGGCCGTTCGGCGTCTTCGTCCGCTCCTACGCGTACATCCGCTCTTACGGCCCGGCGCTGCGGGAAATGTCCGAGGTGGCGGTCCTGAACGCGAACTATCTGCTCGCGCGGCTCAAGGACAGCTACGAGGCGCCGTTCGACCGGCTCTGCATGCATGAGTTCGTACTCTCGGGCCGGCGGCTGAAGCGCGAGCACGGCGTCACGACGCTGGACGTTGCGAAGCGGTTGATGGACTACGGATTCCACCCGCCGACGATCTACTTCCCGCTGATCGTTCCCGAGGCGCTGATGATCGAGCCGACCGAAACCGAGGCGAAGGAGACGCTGGACGCCTTCGCCGACGCGATGCTCGAAATCGCCAACGAGGCGGCAGAACGCCCGGACGTGCTGAAGGAAGCGCCGCATGTCCGGCCTGTCAAACGGCTCGACGAGGTCCGCGCCGCGAAGCAGCCCGTCGTCCGCTACCGCTTCGAGGAGCACGAGGATCCACAGGGCGCGGGCGAGCCCCGCCAGCTCGAGGCTCAGAAAGGAGCTTGATCGGCGGCGACTCGCGGCTGGAGCAGCGGCTCGACTCGCTGCTTGCGCCGCGTGAGTCCCCGCGCCCGTTTCGCCGCTGGCTCGCGCTGTGGGGCGTGCTCGTCCTGATGGGATTCCGCTATCGCCTCGCCTTCGCGACCCGCGCACTCTTGGCCGCAGTGGCCGCATTCGCCTTCTGGCGGGATCGGCCCGTCGTCGGCGCCGTCTTCCTGGTTCTCTTCCTGACGTACCTGTTCCAGGTGCCGCTGATCGTGGGGATCGTTCGGGGCGAGCGGGACCGCCGGCGTTAGGACGCCGCCGCAAGCTGCCCGCAGGCCGCGGCAATGTCACGGCCGCGGGTGAGGCGCACCGTCGTCGGAATGCCGCCGCGCAGCAGCTCGGACTCGAAAGCCGAGATCGCCTTCGGCGACGAGCCGGTGAAGCTGCCGGTCGGGTTGTACGGGATCAGGTTCACCTTGAAGATCTTCGGGTCGAGCAGCCCTGCGAGCGAGCGTGCCTGCTCGACGCGGTCATTGACGCCGGCCAGCATCACGTACTCGATGAAGACCTTGCGCCGGCGGAGCTCGAAGTAACGCCGGCATTCCGCAAGCACGTCGGCCAGCGGATAACGGTCGTTGACCGGCATCAACTGCGACCGGAGGGTGGGCTCGGCTGCGTGAAGCGACAGCGCGAGACGCATCGGCTCTTCGACCTCGTCCACGAATCTCCGCAGCCCCGGCAGCCAGCCGACCGTCGACACGGTCGTCCTGCGATGCGTGACGCCGAGATCGGGGAGCCGCCGCGCTGCGGCGATCACCTCGCCCGCGTTCAACATCGGCTCACCCATGCCCATGAAGACGACATGGTCGATCGCTTCGAGCCGACGGAAGTGGAGCGCCTGGTCGAGCATCTCGGACGCGGACAGGTTGCGCCGGTACCGCATCTGGCCGGTCGCGCAGAAGCTGCAGGTGAGCGGGCAGCCGCTCTGGGAGGACAGGCAGACCGAACGTCTCCCGTCGCGGAACCTCATCAAGACCGCTTCGACCGGGTGACCGTCGGCGGTGCGGAACAAGGTCTTGACGGTGCCGTCCTTCGAGTGCGCCTCGTGCTCGACGTCGAGAGTCGAGATCGGGAGCCGCTCCGACAGCCTTGCGCGAAGCGCCGCCGGCACGTCCGTCATCTCGTCGTAGCCGGAGGCGCCGCGTGCCAGCCAGGCCCAGACCTGACGTGCCCGAAAGGCGGGCTCGCCGTCGCGTTCGAGCGTCTCTTCGAGGGTCGTGATGTCCACCGACTGCAGAATACGGCCGTGATCGATCTGCGCTCCGACACGAAAACGCAGCCCAGTCGCGGGATGCGGGACGCGATCGCGAACGCCGAGGTCGGCGACGAACAGCGACGCGAGGACCCGACCGTCAACGAGCTCGAACGACGGGTCGCCGAGCTGCTCGGTCAGGAGGAGGCCGTCTACGTCCCGACCGCGACGATGGCGAACGAGATCGCCCTGCGCGTGCTCTCCGAGCCGGGTGACGAGCTGATCGCCGAGGAGAACGCCCATCTCTTCCTCTCGGAGCTCGGCGGGCCGGCGGTCTTCGCCGGTCTGATGACGAGGCCGGTACGGGGCCGGGCGGGTCGCTTCGGCCCGGACGAGGTGCAGCGCCTGGTTCGCCGGGGCGACGGGACACACACGCCGCGAACCCGGGTCGTCGCGATCGAGAACACCCACAACGCCTCTGGAGGCCGGGTCTGGCCGCTCGAGGAGATTCAGGCGCTTGTCGCGACATGCCGCGAGCTCGAGCTCTCCGTCCATCTCGACGGCGCGCGCGTGCTGAACGCATCGGTCGCGAGTCGGGTTGCGGCCGCCGACATCGCTCGCCCGTTCGACACGGTCACGCTCTGTCTCTCAAAGGGGCTCGGCTGTCCGCTCGGCGCGCTCGTCGCCGGCTCGCACGAGCTCATGCGCACGGCTCGGCGGTTCAAGCATCAATTCGGCGGCGCGATGCGCCAGGCCGGAATCGTCGCTGCCGCCGGCGTGTACGCGCTCGACCACAACGTCGAGCGGCTCGCCGACGACCACAGACGCGCGCGGCGGCTGGCGGAGGGGCTGTACGCCGCGGGCGTTCCGGTCGATCTCGAGCAGGTGGAGACCAACTTCGTTCAGGTCAACGCGGGGGCGCTCGAGCTCGACTCGAGCGATGCGCTTGCGCGGCTGGCCGAGGCGGAGGTTGGCCTCTCGGCAACCGCCCATCCCGGGATCGTCCGAGCCGTCACGCACCTCGACATCGACGACGACGCCGTCGAGCAGGCGATCGAGCGCATCCCGCGCGCGCTCGGCGTTCTCGCTCGCGCCTAACGATCGCCCGCGAGACCGAAGCCGGCCGCCAGGGCGACGTACAGGCCGACCAAGAGGGCGCCTTCCCACCGTTTCGAGACGCCGTCGAAAACGGCGGCGGCGACCACGACCGTTGCCAAGGCCATCGCCCCAACCTCCTCCCAGCGGAAGGCAAGCGGCAGCGCGGGCGTCACAACCCAGGAGAGCAGCGCGATCGCAGGCGTCACGAACAGCGCTACCTGGGCGCTCGAGGAGACCGCAATCTCGGTCGCCAGCCGCATGTTGCCGCGCCTGGCGATCACGATCGCGCCGCCGTGCTCGGCGGCGTTCCCGACGACCGCGACGATCACGATCGAGATGAAGAACTGTGAGAGTCCAGCGGCTTTGGCGAAGCCGTTGAGCGAATGGACGAGGATCTCGCTGATGACCGCGGTCGCCGCTGTCGCGAGGCCGAGGGCCACGAGCGCATTCCGCAGCGACCACGCACCAGCACGTTCCTCGTGGCCGGATTCGGCATGCTTCTGCCGGAAGCTGCGAAGCTGGATCGTCTGGACGACGAGGTAGAGGACGAGCAGGGCTGCTGCCACCGGGGCGCTCAGCACAGCCAGCAAATGCCGCTCTGGATCGCCGTGCCAGCCGGGCACCGTCGGAACGAGGAACAACAGCACGGCAGTCCCGACTAGCCCGAGCTGGAGCAACAGCGAGCTTCTGCTGATCGGCTTGCCGCTCGGACCGATTGCCATCGCCAGGCCGAGCACGAGCAGGAGGTTCGAGATCACGCTGCCGGCGAGTGAGCCGCGGACGACGTTCGGGAGCCCGTCCGCGACCGCGAAGATGGCGATGATCAATTCCGGGGCGTTGCCGAAGCTCGCATTCAGGAAGCCGCCGATGCCGGGCCCGGTGTGCTCGGCGGCGTGCTCGGTCGACTCGCCGATCAGCCACGCGAGCGGGACCAGCGCCGCTGCGGCGAGGACGAAGAGCGCCACGTCTCCCGGGTGGAAGGCGAAGTCGACGACAAACGTGATCGGAGCGAGCGCGAGAGACGCCCAGAGGAGCTTTCGCGCCACGCCGATACCCTAACGAGGTGCCGGCGGCGGTCCTCTTCGATTGGGGCGATACCCTCATCCGCTTCGCCTACGACGAGGCGCTCGTCGAGGCGGGCCACCGGGCCGGGCTCAACGCGATCGGGCGTGACGACCTCCCCGAGGTAGAGCGCGTGGCGACGCATTTCCGTGAGCGTTACGAGCCGCTCTTCTGGGCCCCGGGCACGGTCGAGGAGCTCGAGTATCCGGGCCTCGTCCGCCGGCTGCTCGGTGACTTTGGAATCGAGGTGGACGATGAGGAGCTGACGCGTTTCCTCGAGGCCGAACACGCGGCCTGGGATCCCGCACGGCAGATCGCCGCGAACACGCCGGCGCTGCTCGAGGCGCTACGAGGCCGGGGGCTGAAACTCGGTCTCGTCTCGAACGCATTCGATCCGGGCTGGCTGCTCCACCGCGACCTCGAGCAGATGGGGCTTGCCGCCCAGCTCGACTTCGCCGTCTTCTCCTCGGAGGTGGGGAAGCGCAAGCCGCACCCGGAGATCTTCGAGCGTGCGCTCGACGCGCTGGGAGTCCCGGCCGCGGAGACGGTCTTCGTCGGCGACCGCCTCTACGAGGACGTACGAGGCGCGGGTGAGCTCGGGATGACGACGGTGCAGGCGCTCTGGTTTCGTGCCGACGAGCATCCCGAAGGCGGCGAGCCCGACTTCCAGGCTTTCACGCAGATGGACGTTCTCAACGTGGTTGACCGACTCGCAGCCGCGGCGTAGTTGGGCCCGTCTAATCCAGGTTTGCAGAGCCGCCACGGTTGGCTCTTGCCGCCACTGTTCTCGGAGAGCGTCGGGCGCCTTAGCCCCTGGCAGCACGCTTGTCAAGTCTTGCGGAGGGTGTGTCCGTTCACCCAAAATTCCGACATGGAGACCAAGCGCGACCTCGTCACCCGGGTGAGCGAGCTGCCGTTGCACCCCCAGGACGAGGTCGAGTGCCGCCGCTGCGACGTCCATTGCGACAAGGTCGTTCACCCGTCCGCCTGTGTCGACCGCGACTGTGCGTTCCTCTACTCGTACAAGGAGTTCGGCCACACCTACGTCGGTTGCATGCAGAAGGTCTTCGACGTCGAGATCGACTTCGACCTTCTACGCGCCGCCGAGGCGACAGGCGAGTTCGGCGCCGTCAAGGCGACGCGGAAGCCGCTGCCGATCTGCCGGGCCGAGGTCGAGAGCTGCTACGACAGCCGCACCGAAGAGGTCGGCTGCCTCAACCCCGAGTTCTACGAGCTCCCCGTGGGCGAACCGACTTTCCGGATCTTCGCCCAGATCCGCCCCGCAGCTTCTTCCTAGCCCGGGCGTGTAGCTCCTTCAGCTTGCGGACCTGTTCCGCATCGGGACCGTGGCCGTCCGTCCCGGGGACCTCGAGGAAAGCAGGCAGCCGTTGCAGCTTCGGGTGGGCCAGGAAGACGCCGAGGTCCTCGCCGAGCAGGCCGGCGCCGATGTTGTCGTGCCGGTCCCGGTTCGAGCCGAGCGGGGCCTTCGAGTCGTTCACGTGCAACACCCGCAGCCGCTCGAGGCCGATCTGCTCGTCGACCTCTGTGAGCACGCGGTCGAGCTCCGCACGCTTCGTCACGTCGTAGCCCGAGGCGTAGAGATGGCAGGAGTCGAGGCAGATCCCGAGCCGCTCGTGCCCCTTCAGGGCCTCGTAGAGTGCGGCGAGCTCTTCGATCGAACGGCCGATCGTGTCGCCTGCCCCGGCGGTGTTCTCCATCAGCAGCCAGGTGGTCTCCGAGCAACGCTTCAGGGCCTTGCGCAGCGCCGGCACCACGCGCTTCAGCGCGACCTCGAAGCCGGCGCCCTGGTGAGAGCCGACGTGGAAGACGACCCCGTCGGCCTCGATCGCGCACGCGACGTCGACCGTGTTCTCGAGCGCGGCGACCGACTTCTCGTAGAGATCGTCGTTGGGGCTCGCCAGGTTGATCAGGTAGACGGCGTGGCAGACGACGCTGCCGATCCCGGCCTCGGCGCGACGCTCCTTGAAGCGCTCGAAGTTGGCCGGATCGTGGTTCGTCGGTCGCCAGGCTCGCGGGCTTTGCGTGAAGATCTGGACGCAGTCTCCGACGATCGCCTCGATCCGGTCGATTGCCGTGTGGATGCCTCCCGAGGTCGAGACATGGGCGCCGAGTTGCACGCCAGTACGCTACTTGCGTGTCAGTCCGCGTCCGCTTCGCGCCGAGCCCGACGGGTTTCCTACACATCGGCAGCGTGCACACGGCCCTCTTCAACTGGCTGTTCGCCCGCCATGAGGGCGGCGAGTTCCTGCTTCGGATCGAGAACACCGACACCAGCCGGGAGGTCGCCGAAGCGACCGAGCAGATCCAGGAGTCGCTGCGCTGGCTCGGCCTCGACTGGGACGGCGAGGTGACGTTCCAGCTCGACCGGATGGCACGCGCCCAGGAGGTCGCGAAACAGCTCGTCGACGAAGGAAAAGGCTACGAGGACGAGGGCGCAATCCGCTTCCGCATGCCCGACGAGGGCACGACCGCCTGGGACGACCTGATTCTCGGCCGGATCGAGTATCCGAACGAGAAGCTCGAGGATGTCGTGCTCGTCCGCTCGGACGGTCGGCCGACCTACAACTTCGTCTCGCCGCTCGAGGACCTGCTTGACGGGATCACGGACGTGATCCGTGGTCAGGACCATGTCTCCAACACGCCGAAGCAGTTGCAGATCCTCACGGCGCTTGGAGCGGAACTGCCGCGCTACGCGCACGTGCCGCTCTTGAACGGCCCCGACGGGAAGAAGCTCTCGAAGCGTCACGGGGCGATCACCGTCGAGGAATTCCGGGCCGCCGGGATCATTCCCGAGGCCCTCGTCAACTACCTCGCGTTGCTCGGCTGGAGCTACGACGATCACACCGAGGTGATGAGCCGCGACGAGCTGGTCGAGCGGTTCTCCCTCGACCGCGTCGGCAAGAGCGCTGCCACGTTCGACTACGAGAAGCTGGTCCACATGAACGGCCTCTACCTGCGGGCGCTGCCGCCCGACGAGTACGCCGACCGGCTGGTCATCTACCTGCGGGAGCAGGGCCACGACTGGGACGAGGACGTCGTCCGCGAGGTTGCGCCGCTCGTGCAGGAGAAGATCGCGACGCTGGGGGAGTTTCCGAGCTTCGCGCGCTTCTTCTTCGAGCGGGTGGCGCCCGAGGAACCGTTGGAGGACGGCGCCGTCCTGCCGGCCGCGGCCGAAGCGCTCTCGCAGGTGGAGCCCTTCGAGGCGGCTACGATCGAGGCGGCGCTACGTGAGCTCGCTGAACGGCTCGGTCTGAAGCCGCGTCAGGCCTTCCAGCCGATCCGCCTGGCGTTGACGGGGTCGAAGATTTCGCCGGGTCTCTTCGAGAGCCTCGAGGTGCTTGGGAAAGACGAGTCGATCGCACGGATCAGCGCTCCCGGAAGCGGCTTTGGGGGCGCGAGCGGATCGAGGGCTCGCTGAAATTCGAGCCAAGCGCGGCGCCGAAACTGCGTGGTGGGGGGTGGCAGCAGCTCGTTCATCGAAAAGGCGGTCCGCGGGGACGATGTTTACAACTTCTGAGCAATAAACGCTCGGCGGGCCGAACCGGTTACGGCCGGGGCGTGTAAACCAGGAGGCCGCTCGCGAACAGTGCGAGCCCCAGAGCCCAGACAGGCCACAGCTCGAGCGTCGCTCCGGCGGCGAAGATGGTCGCGCCGCTGATCGCGAGCAGGGTCGCCGCCAGCGCATTCCCGCGGGGAGGCGGTTCCGGCTCGCTCGCGAGCTCGGACGGGAGCGGCTGCGGGGTCGCGACCCGCAAACGGGCGAGCCGTACCCTGAACAACGCCCCTCGCCACTCGGGGAGCAGCGGCTCTGCGGCGATTCCGCCGCCGTGCTCGAGGACCTCGGCTATCTCGGCCGTCGCGTCGCGTGCGCCGGCCAAGGCCGCAGCGAGTTCCGCGTGCGCGATCTCCGCGCCGGGCGGAGGCCGCAACCCGAGCGCGAGCTCGCTGGCCGCGTGCAGGGCGTACTGGAGCGATGGGAGCCGTTCGAGGACGCTGTCCTCGTCGAACAGTTCGCTTGGATCCCCGGCGATCGACTCGAGCTCGGTCAGCGCCCACGACAGACGTTTCCACAGTCCCGTGAGCGCTGCTGCGTAGCCCTCACGGTGCCCTCCCGCGACGCCAGGTCTCACAGCGCGATCTTACAACTCAAAGACCTGTCTCCGACCTCTTGATCGGCATCGAAACCCATGTCTCGGCGCTACAGTGGCTGGCGGCCAGATGGGGGGAGCGGGACACACCGTGCTCGTGGTCGACGACGACGACAGTCTGCGAATGCTCTGCCGTGTCAATCTCGAGCTCGAGGGGTACCGCGTCCTCGAGGCGCCGACGGTCGAGCGCGCCGAGGAGCTGCTCCGGGACGAGAGCGTCGACGTCGTGCTCCTCGACGTCCATGTCGGGTCGGGCGACGGGCTCTCCGTCCTCGGCGAGCTCAGCGGCGAGCGCGTCGCTCTCTTCACCGGCAGCTACGAGGTCGACGAGCAGCGGTCGGCCCAGGTTGACGCCGTCCTGCGGAAGCCGTTCAAGCTCACGGACCTCTCCGAGACCGTCGGCCGGCTCGCGGTCAGTGAGTCTCGCTTGCGCTAGATTCCCTCCCCCGATGAGCGTCACCGCCGTTCGCACACCCGCGGAGTACGAGTCCCAGCTCCGCCGCTACCTCTACGACCGATCGGAGGAGAGTCGCGCGGTCCGGGTCGGCGAAAAGGAGGTCTCGGAGCGGGCCGAGATCGTCGCTCGGTATCGGGATCTCTTCAGCCGGGAGCAGCTCGACGCCCTCCGCGCCGCGGAGCAAGAAGCTTCAGCGGACGACGACCGCGAGCGTCTCTACCGCCTGCGCAAAACCTGCGAGGCCGGCGTCATCTCGGCCGAACTGGCAGAGCGCGAGGACGCGCTCGAGAACGCGATTCTCGCGGCGCGCGTCGAGTTCAAAGGCGAGGAGCTCCCGATCCGCTCGGCGCAGGCGAAGCTGGCCGTGCTCGCGGACTACGCCGACCGGGAACAGCTCGGGGAAGTAACAGCAGACCGCTCCGCGGAATTCAACGACGAGCGGCTCGAGGTGCTGCGCGCGGCCGAGGAGCTCGAGGCCGAGGTTTCGGGCGAGGCAGACCCGGTTGCGCGAAACGAGGAGGAGAAAGGGATCTCGCTACGCGATCTCGAGGCCGTCCTTGCCCAGGCCAGCGAGCGCTCGACAGACGCATACGTGCTCCTTCGCGACCGCTGGTTCGAGCAGCTTCTCGGCCCCGACCGCGACCCGGTGCCGTCCTCGTATCACGTCGCCTACCTGCGGCGCCTGTCACCGCTCGAGTCGACGTACACGAAGGATCGCGCCGTCGAGGTCTGTATGGACACGACCAAGCGCCTCGGTTTCGACCTCGAGAACGAGCCGAACATCCGGCTCGATCTCGACGACCGGCCGCAGAAGTCGCCACGCGCCTGCGTGATCCCGTCGGATCCCCCGAGGGTGGTTCATCTGATCACCCGCGCCCAGGGCGGGCTTCACGACTACCAGGCGTTCCTGCACGAGGCGGGGCACGCGCTCCATTACGCCGGCGTCGACCCGAATCTGCCCTACACATTCCGGAACATCTCCCGCGACCACGCGCTGACGGAGATCTACTCGTACATTTTCGAGGCGATCACGCGTGAGCCGGAGTGGCATGCCGAGTATTTCGGCCTCTCCGACGAGGAGGCGGCGCGGAATGCGGAGGCGACGTTGTTCCTGGAGGCGGTGCTCTTCCGTCGCTACACGGCGAAGCTGCAGTTCGAGCTTGACTTCTGGGGTCGGTTCAACGAGGACGGCGGCCGGCCGGACGGCTACGAGGAGCGCCTGACCGAGGCGACAGGGGTTCGCTATCGGTCCGATGCCTACCTGGCGGACATGGACGGGGGCTTCTACTCGGCCGACTACCTGCGCGCGTGGATCCGCTCCGCCCAGCTCAGCGACTTCCTCGTCCGCGAGATCGGCGAGAACTGGTGGCGCGACGCGAGGACCGGCGACCACCTGCGCGCGCTCTTCCTGGAAGGAACGCGCCCCTCGAGCGAGGAGATCGCCGCGCGGCTCGGGTATCAGCCGCTCGACACCGCTCCTCTTCTCCGAGAGCTCGGCGCCTAAGCCGGAAAAGGCGCGTCGGCGCGCAACGGCGCCGCGAAGCGCACCGCAGACGAACGAGAGGCGCATACGGGATTCGAACGCGCCTGCAAATCGAGTGTTTTCTACGGTTGAGGTGGCACGCGGGTAGGCACCGCGCGAGCTACCACGCCCGACGTGCACAGCTCGATCTGGGTTGTCCACGCCGGACCGCAGCGGCCTGCATGAGATCGACGTCCAGCCGGCATCGGCGTGCGGCGGCGCGAACGCCGATCCCAACGCCGAAGGGTGCAACGAACCAGGGTGGTCGCCCGACGGGACGAAGATCGCGTTCGTGAGGTCCCATTCAAACGACGTCGACGGCGAGATCTACACCGTCAACGTAGACGAACGGGCTTGACGCCAGGTCACGCACGCCCCCGGTTCGGGGTCGCCCGACTGGGGCACGCATCCGCCAGTCGGATAGCGGATCGGACGAAGCAATGCGGGCGGGCAGTTCGGCGACGAGCTGCCCGTTCTGCGTTACCCCACTGCCCTCGACCACACTAGACTCGTTTGGCCGTCCCCGGCCCGGGAGGAGGAGTTTCGACCTCGTAGGGCCGTTGCGCCACCGCTGGCCGCTCTTAGTGGTCGAGGCCCTGGTTCGATTGGCGAGGTGAGTAAAGCCCTCGCGCCTGATTCAACCGGCGTCGACTTCTTTGCTCAAATCTGCTCGTCACTCGGTTCTACCGACGAAAAAGAGAAGCGGCTACGCCCCCTGCGTAGCCGCCGCTGCTCGCCCGCCAAGAGGGTTAGACAGGCGAGCGCCGCTGCCCAGGCGTTTTGCGCTCCAACCTATTGGACCCCTTGCCGCAGCTCGGGTACGAGCGGAGGTGGATTTAGCCTCTCGCGCCGTTGAGTAAACACGCCACGGTGAGGCCGCGCGCCTCGGGCGTTGGGCTTGCCGCCCGGCAAAACTTGCTGTTTTGCGCCTGCTGTTGCGGGGAGACACGTTGGATCATGAATCGAAACGCGCGGCTCCAAGAAAACCAAGAAGTCTTCCGCAGTGCCAACGAACGCCTTGGCGACGTCGTGGAGGCACAACTGGCGCCCGGTGACTCGATGCCGTTCCTTTGTGAGTGTGCGGATGAGGAGTGCATGGGTCGGATCGACCTGACGCTCGACGAGTACCGCGAGCTTCACTCACACGAGCGGCAGTTCGTCATGCTCCACGATCACGCTCGAACGCCCGGCGAACGGGTTCTCGCGGAACGAGACGGCTACGACATCACTGAGAAGCCGAGCTAATGGATCGGCACGCGCGGCTTGCCCGTAACGAAACCATCTTTCGCGAGGTCAACGAGCGGATCGAAGAGCTTGCGCAACGCGGCGAACTTGACTCGCTCGACATCTTGTGCGAGTGCGGCAATCCAGACTGCAAGGAACCCCTGAAAGTGTCTGTCGTCGAGTACGAGCGGGTGCGGCAGCAGCCGACAGACTTCTTCGTTGCTCCGGGTCACGTGATTCCGGCGATCGAAAAGGTCGTCGACGAGAAACAGAGCTTCGACGTCGTCAGGAAGCTTGCTGAGGAGGGAGAGCTGGCGCGGAAGACAGATCCACGCTCGTAGGCGGAGGATTGCTGCAACCTCGGCTCCAGGTGCTCTCTCACATTTGCCAGGCTATTCCTTGGTCGTTCGTGCTCTAGACCTGGCTGGCCGTCTCGCCCCGGAGAGGAGCAGCGTCGACCTCGCAGGGCGAGACGTACACCGTCTTCCGGGAGAAAGGACGCCGCGCCGGCACCCCGGTTGCCCGGTGACCGTCGACTCCGGCAGCAAGCCGGAGGGTCCGCCGGGCTAGCGGACCCTCCAGATCCCAGAATGCTTCGAGCGGGCTAGGTAAGCGCCCCCGAAATCACCTGGCAGAACA
>Ga0075434_100004863_pt1 | contig 12172 bp, 8 predicted proteins | sample RhiMethybrSRZTD3_FD_75298 | JGI IMG/M metagenome (GOLD analysis project Ga0075434, IMG submission 75298) | Populus rhizosphere microbial communities from Tennessee, USA - Rhizosphere MetaG P. TD hybrid SRZTD3 | ecosystem: Host-associated > Plants > Roots > Rhizosphere > Soil | place: USA... | reverse complement strand
AGCGACCGCCGACCGTGAGAAGACGATCCCGCTTCCGCCACTTGTGGGAGGACTATCGCTGGCGGGCGGCATCGCTTTGCTCATTATCGGAGCGGTGAAATCACGGCCCTAACACATCGCGGTCGGGGTAAGAAGAGCGTGCCAGGTAATGGCACACAACTAACAGGTCTGAATCGTCTCCCAGGAATTGACTGCTTAAAAATCGACCTACACAGTCGAGCTTAGGTAATTCTCTAGTAAGCTCGCGGACGAGAGTGACTCATATGCCTGCAGCTAAAATCTTAGTTGTCGATGACGATAAAAACCTACTCGAGCTAGCGAAGACCCGCCTGGCCGCGAGCAATTACGACGTCACAGTGGCGCTTGGGTATGAGGAAGCGCTCGACGCGGCCAAGGCGCAGAATTTCGATCTTGCAATTGTCGACCTCAGGCTTGCGGACGAAGACGGCATGACCTTGATGGAAAAGTTGCACGCCGCCTATCCGGGCATTCCAGTGATCATTCTGACCGGGCATGCCAGTGTGGAAGGGGCGGTGGAAGCGATGAAACGAGGCGCTTACACCTACCTGACCAAACCTTTCGATCCACGCGAGCTGGTTCTGCAGATCGGCCGGGCCCTCGAGAGTTGCAAACTCGCTACAGAGAACGAACGGCTGCGCGGACTGTTAAAGGAAAAATACGATTTTGCGAACATCGTCGCCAAAAGCGATAAGATGCAAAAAGTGCTGGAAGCGGTATCGCGCATTGCCAAGACCGATTCCACCGTTTACATCAACGGCGAAAGTGGCACCGGCAAAGAGCTGATCGCGAAGGCGATTCATCTTCAGAGCGACCGCAAAGACGAAGCTTTCGTCGCAATCAACTGCGCCGCGATTCCAGAGACTTTGCTCGAGAGCGAGCTTTTCGGTCATGAGAAGGGCGCGTTTACCGGAGCGGTCAAAAGTACCAAGGGTCTTTTTACCCAGGCGAACCACGGCACGCTATTTCTGGATGAGATCGGCGACATGCCGCTTTCCATCCAGGTCAAGCTGCTTCGGGCTTTAGAGGAGAGGCAGTTTTATCCAGTCGGCGGCGAAAAGCCGGTGCAGGTGGATGTCAGGGTGGTCGTCGCGACAAAAAAGGACTTGGTCGAAGAAGTTAAAAAGGGCTCTTTCCGCGAGGATTTGTTTTATCGCATCCACGTTATTCCGATTGTCCTCCCGCCGCTCAAAGAACGGCTCGAGGATATCCCGTATCTCGTGGACCACTTGCTGAAAAAGATTTGCCAGCAGATGAAGAGAGACGTCAAAGGGCTGACCCCCAAGGCGATGGAAAAGCTGATGCAGCATGATTGGCCGGGCAACGTGCGCGAGCTGGAAAACACGCTGGAATTCGCTGTCACTATGACCCAGCGCGATGTCATCACGGACGACCTCGTTCTGCAGACCAAAATCCCGACGACTCCGGTTCAGACGGAGGATCCGGTGCAAGCGCAATTATTGCCGGTGAACGGATCGTTTAAGACACTGAAGGAGGCTCGATCGGAATTCGAGAAAGCCTATTTGGTGCGGCTGCTGCGTTCCTGCAACGGTAAAGCGACCCGGGCCGCTGAAATCGCGGGAAAGTACCGCGCCGATTTTTACGATTTGCTCAAAAAGCACGACATCAAGCTCGCTGAGTTTAAGCGATTCAACTAACACCGAATCCACTCACAAATCTCCGCAGTACCGTATTGTCCGTAGCGATCTACGGCGCGGCGCCCTGCAGCGATTTATGCAGCAGATCCATCTCCACTCCGAACGTCCGCCAGTCCCCTTTGTTTAGCGCTTCGAGGGCTTGGCGATAGTGTCTCAGTGCTTCCGAGTTCGGCCCTAAGGTAGCCTGAGGCCGCGGCGGTCCGGCCGGCGACGATGAGGCGACGACGGGCGTTTGTTTTGGCTCTTCGGTCAGCAAAGCCGCGAAGAGACTTTGCACATCGGGCGCCATGACGACGCGGTCGCCGGAGGTTGCGATCAGCCGCTTGAGCTCAGGCAATTGCCGGCTTTCAGCGCTGAGGTAAAGCGGCTCGACATAGAGCAGCGTGTCTTCAATGGGAATGGCGAGAAGATTGCCGCGAATTACTCGGGAGCCGGTTTGGTTCCAGAGCGAAAGCTGCTGAGAGATGGTGGTATCCTGATCGATGCGCGCTTCTATCTGTGCCGGACCATAAATGAGCTTGTCTTTTGAAAAGGCAAACTCGATCACTTTCCCGTAATTTGCGCCATCGCACCGTGCGGCCAGCCAGGCGATCATGTTGTCACGATTGTTGGGCACCATGGGCAGCATCAGGATGAACTCTTCGCGCTGCTCACCTGGTAATCGCATAATCGTATAGTACGGCTGCATGGCGGCGTTTTGCCCCTTATGGCTCTCGCGGGGAAAATTCCAGAGATCTTCTTTGTTATAGAACACCTCGGGGTCTTGCATGTGATAGGTGCCATAGACGCTGGCCTGAAGCGTAAAAAGATCTTCCGGATACCGAATATGACTGCGTAGCGAAGCCGCCATGCGCTCCAGGGGCTGAAAGAGCGCTGGGAAAATACGCTGGTAGGTTTGTAAAACCGGATCCTCGGGATCGGCGATGTAAAACACCGGATTGCCATCATAGGCGTCAAGCGCGATCTTCACCGAGTTGCGTATATAGTTGAGTCGTCCGCCTTGAACCGGCTGAGAATAAGGCAGCGAATCACTGACCGTATAAGCATCCTGCAACCACACCAAGCGGCCTTCGTTCACCACCAAGTACGGATCGTGGTCGAGAACCAAAAAAGGCGCGATGCGCCGAATACGGTCCTGTATCAAGCGACGGAATAAAATCCGGCTGGAGCTCGTCACATTGTCGCTGATCAAGAGCTTGATATCGCCGTTATGCCACGCGAACAAAGCACGCCGCCAGAAGCTGCCCAATGAGACGCCGTCGTGTCCGGCATAGGTGTTGTAAACATTCTCCTGGCCCTTGGCATAATCAAATTCCTTGGTGTCGCCGCCAACGACGACATAATTCGTAGTCTTCTCGCCGAAATAGATCTCCGGGCGGCTAATCTTTAGCTCCGGCAGCGTGACCGGTGGGATGTCTTTTACATAGAACACCGGTAGTCCACCCTCGTCGAAGCGGTTCACCGGATTCATTGCAATGCCGTTTCCGTGGGTGAATTTAAAGCGCTGATTGATCCAGGTCTGCGCCTCTGCCGGTATCTTCGCTTGATTCATTTCGCGAGCCGAAAGCATGACCTCGCGATAGGCGCCGTCGATCACGTAACGGTCGATATCGATGTCGTTGAAGTCATAATAGAGACGTATCTCTTGGAGCTGGCGGTAGGTGTCGAGAAGCGGACGCGGATCCCACCAGCGAATATTCTGAATCGTAATCTCGTTGGCGGCGATGACTTCGCGAGTGAGGCTTCCCTTGGCAGGAAAGGGCGCGCTGCTGATGTGCTCGAGCCCGAAGCCGAATCGGGTTGCGGCGATATTGTTGGCGATATAACGCGATTCGAGCCGGAGTTCGTCGGGCTTTACCCAATAACTCTGGAACACACCAGGCACGATGCCCTGCAGGAAGGACAAGGCGAAGAGCAAAGCCACAGCGATGATGGGCAAACGTAACAGCCCGCGCCAAACGTTGAGCGCGCAGAGGGCCGCGGCGATAAGCGCCACGGCCGCAAGACCTACCAGTAATGGTAGACGAAGATGAACGTCCGTATAGGTGGCGCCAAAGACCACGCCGTTATTGCTAGTCAATAGCTCGTAGCGATCGAGGAGGTAACTCGCTGCCTTGATGATGAAATAGATCGCGAGCAGACCCGACAGATGCCGGATCGCAGCCCGGCTCAAGTTGGGCATGGTGCCTGGCTGATGCGTGATCTCACCGCGCAACCAATAAATTGCCGCCGCAAGAATAGCCGCCAGTACGAGAACCAGCAGTCCCCAATCACGCAGTACATCATACGCGGGCAGCGTGAAAAGATAGAAACTCAAATCGTAACCAAATATCGGCTCGGTGCGCCGGAATGGAGCGCCATGCAGCCACTTGAGGACGATCTCCCAATTACCGATTTGCGCGGAGCCCACGATCAGGCCGAGCGCCAAGGCGATTCCAGTCACGAGCAGCTTCCACGGCAGTCGATCCATGGATAGTTCGAGCAGTTCGGGCAGCCCCTGAGCATTGCGCCCCAAGACTCGAAACCCGCGAGAGATGCGCGGGCCGGCAGAACTGATCTGCAGCGCGAGCAAGCCGTTCACCAGCAAAACCGCAAATGACAGCGCAGCCGCGACAACGAAGATGGTGATCTCGGTCAGCCAGACGGTTGTAAATACCGATCTCAGTCCAAGGGAACCGAACCAGAGCAAGTCAACGAAGAAGCGACTCAGGATCCCGAGAAGCACCAAGACAACGACAATCGCGGCCGCGAGAAATGCCAATGATTTTTTCATTTGATCAAAGCAAATGAGTCATAGCCCAAAAGACGATGGGCGTTAGGGTTAGCAGCAGGATTCATATCGGCGAGACCAGGTTTTTCAGATTCTTTGTGAGCTTCATATTTTCCGCGTAGTCGACCGGACAGTCGATAATCGAAACAGTATTGTCAGCGAGGGCTTGCTTAAGTAAAGGGGTGAGCTCAGCGGTGTGTTCGATCCGATAGCCTTGGGCGCCGAAGCTTTGCGCATATTTTACGAAATCGGGATTTTTGAAGTCGACGTGGCTCGGTCGGCCGAAGCGGCGTAACTGATGCCAGGTAATGAGGCCGTATTCGGAATCGTTCCAGATTAAGATGACGAATGGTGTGCCCGTCCGTAGCGCGGTTTCGATCTCCTGCGAATTCATCATGAACCCGGCATCGCCGGTGACAGCCACGACTTTGCGATCGGGAAACGCGAGCTTCGCCGCGACGGCGCCTGGTACCGCGATCCCCATGGAAGCAAAGCCGTTGGAAATGATGCAGGTGTTCGGCCGTTCCGCTCGATACATGCGCGCCACCCACATTTTGTGTGCGCCCACGTCCGAGATCACGATGTCTTCAGGGGCGAGCGCCTGGCGGAGATCCCAAACGATTTTCTGCGGCTTGACGGGAAACGCTTGATCTTCAGCCCAAGCGCTGAGTTCTTGCACGATGGCGTGGCGTAGCGGCTTCAATCGGTAGCCGGTTTGCGGCTTGGCTTTCCAGGCGATGGCGCGTAACGCTTCGCCGATTTCCCCCAGCACGCCGACTTCGACGATGTAATGCTCGTCGACTTCAGCAGGCAACGCATCAATGTGCACAATGCTCTTGCAACAATCCGGGTTCCATTGCTCAGGATGGTACTCGACCATGTCATAGCCGACGCAAATAACCACATCGGCTTTATCGAAGCCGAAAGAGACGAGGTCTTTGGCTTTGAGTCCGACGGTCCCAAGCGACAGCTCGTGGGAAAACGGGATCGCGCCCTTGGCCATGAACGTCGTCGCAACCGGAATGTGAAGCAGTTCGGCAAAAGCGACCAGTGAATCCGTCGCGGCCGCTCGGATTACACCGTTACCGGCAAGAATAATCGGATCGCGGGCTTGCGAAATGATCTTCGCGGCTTGATCAATTTTAAAATCCGGCGGCGCCGAGATATACGCCTTCTGAACTTCGATCGGCCGCTTGCCGCCGATTTCAGCGGCCGCGATATTCTCCGGAAAGTCAATAAAGCAGGCGCCGGGCTTTTCGGTTTGCGCGACCTTGAAGGCTTTTCGGACAATCTCTGTGACGATCTCCGGCTCGCGGATTTGCGTCGCGTACTTCGTAATCGGCTCAAACATGTTGACCAAGTCCAAAACTTGGTGACTCTCTTTATGCATGCGTGTGGTTGCGCCTTGTCCGGCAACGGCGACCATCGGCGCTCGGTCCATGTCTGCATCGGCTACACCGGTGATGAGATTGGTGGCGCCGGGGCCAAGCGTCGAAAGACAAACTCCTGCTTTTCCTGTAAGCCGGCCATAAACATCGGCCATGAACGCAGCGCCTTGTTCGTGGCGAGTGGTGATGAATCGGATCGGACTCTCCAAAAGCGCGTCCAAGATATCGACATTCTCTTCGCCCGGAACGCCGAAGATGTATTCAACGCCCTCGTTTTCCAGGCATTTGACGAACAGTTCAGCCGCCTTCATTAAAGCTCCTGGGCTTTGCAGCTAGCAAGCACACCATTAGATAGAGGAATGAAGCGCAAAAGAAAAGCAGAATTACGGCGGTGTAAAACAGCGGGGCACATTGAGGAAAGCTATGCGTCGTCCGTGGCAAGCACGATGATTGGCCCGCACGTTAGCGCCAAAAGGAGCTTGCGACCTTTCGAATTTCCGGCTACGGGCTCGGTTTGAGCCGGCTCGACCGTCGGTGCTGTGCAACACACCGGGTCATGCTTTCCGGGATTAAGCTGTGGGTGTCTGGCTGATGCGTCCAAGCCTGGCAAGAGCGGCGCGAGCCGGTTCGAAATCAGATTGGGCCTCGAGCGCCATGTAGTAATACTGCACGGCATGATTCACCTGGCCTTCTTCTTCGGCAAGGCTGCCCATTTCGTAGTACGGCTCCGGGCGAGTGAGACCGCGCATCATGGCGACCTTGAGATGAGCACGCGCTTCGGTGAACGCCTTTCGCTCCCGAGCTAACGCTGCTAGATGGAGCAGATCATCGACAGTTCCACCGGTTTCGACTTTTTCACGCTTCAGGATCTCCTGACAGAGAAGCTGAATCACCTTGGGGTCGAAAGGTTTTTCAAGAAAGTCGACAGCTCCGAGTTTCATTGCTTCCACAGCTCTATGGACGGTTCCATAGGCCGTTAATATTACCACAGGCATTTTGGGTCTAAGGCCGCGCAGGTAACGAAGCAATTCGAGACCATCCATTTTAGGCATCTGAATGTCGACGAAGGCGAGATCGTAGCGGCCTTGCTTGACACGGAGGATCGCATCATCGCCATTACCGCATTTGCCGACCTTATAGCCTTCTGCTTCGAGTACCATGCCGAGGTTATTGCGAATATTGCGCTCGTCATCGACGACTAGAACGTGAATCTGTGATTCCGTCATTGGAGCTCTCCTCTGCCGGCTGACGGTTGTAATCCGATGAAGCCATGCGCATAAAACATGCCGCTATACCGAACCAGTTAGAACGCCAACTTGCATTGACTTTTACTTTTCGTCAGCGCGGTGCCGCGAAGTTCATCTTGCAAATCGCAAGTTTTGGGTTTGCGCTGCTTGCAGATTGCAATCGTCCTTTCCGCGGAAACTCAATAATTCTGCCAGCTCGGCGCTGGCATATGCGTTGCGCAGTCGGGTTGCCAGGTAAGCTACAAATTCTGGAGCGCCTAGTTCGGGGAGCAACTCAATGCTCGACGTTATATTCATCGTGGTCACGGTGGTCTTCTTCGTAATCAGTTGGCTATATGTGCGCGGCTGCGACCGTTTGTGAGGAGTCATCATGAGCTTGGAATATCTTATTGGAGTAATCGTGTCGGGTTTGATTATGGGCTATCTAGTTTACGCACTGCTCTGGCCCGAAAAATTCTAGGATTTGGTTATTTCGCAGCAGCAGGAAATTCGGCTGGCCGTTCTTGTAGGCTCGCAAACTGAGGATGGGTCATGACACTCAACGGATGGATGCAAATTTTACTTTTTGCGGTGATTGTCTTGGCTATAACGAAGCCGCTGGGCATCTACATGTTTCGGGTTTTGGAAGGCGACAGGCAGCCGTTGCCGCGCTTCTTTGGGCCAATCGAACGGTGCATATCCAAACTCTGCAGCGTGGATTCCACGGAGCAACAAGACTGGAAACAGTACACGGTTGGGCTCCTGGTCTTTAGCGCCGTCACCTTGTTGGTTACTTACGGCATCGAGAGATTGCAGCACATCTTGCCGTTAAACCCGCAGAAGTTTCCGCCTGTGCCGGCGGATCTTGCGTTCAATACCGCCGTGAGCTTCACAACCAACACCAACTGGCAGAATTACGCGGGTGAATCGGTCATGAGTTATCTCACGCAGATGGCTGGGCTTGCGTGGCACAATTTTCTCTCCGCAGGAGTGGGATTGTGCGTGGCATTGGCACTGGCGCGTGGAATTACTTATCGGCTCCGCGCCGATGCGCCGAAGACGCTTGGAAATTTTTGGGTCGATTTCATCCGTTCGCTGGTTTACATTTTCATCCCCATCTGTATCCCCGTCACATTGCTGCTGGTTTCGCAGGGTGTCATTCAAAACTTTTCGTCATATGTCGATATTGCGACACTGGAAGGCGGCAAGCAGAGCATTGCGATGGGGCCGGTTGCATCGCAGGAAGTGATCAAGGAATTGGGTACCAATGGCGGCGGCTTTTTCAACGCCAATAGCGCTCATCCCTTCGAGAATCCGACGCCGCTTAGCGACATGCTCGAAATGTTATTAATTTTTGCGATTCCCGCCGCGCTGACTTACACGTACGGGCGGATGGCGCGCAATCAGAAGCAAGGATGGACTATCTTTGCGGCGATGGCGCTGATGTTTTTTATCGGAATCTCCGTCGCTTACTACTTCGAGACGACCGACAATGCGGCGCTGCGCGGGATGACGGTGACTCAGGCAGGCGGAAATTGGGAAGGTAAGGAGATGCGGTTTGGTATCGCCAACTCGGCCCTATGGGCAACGGTCACAACCAATACGTCATGCGGCGCGGTCAATGCGATGCACGATAGCTTCACCGCGTTGGGTGGTGTGGTGCCCCTGGCAAATATTCAATTGGGAGAAGTCGTTTTCGGCGGTGTTGGAGCGGGGCTCTACGGCATGCTGATTTTTGTGCTGTTAGCCGTCTTCATCGCCGGCCTTATGGTGGGCCGTACTCCGGAATACCTGGGTAAAAAGATCGAATCCCGTGAGGTCAAACTAGCTATGCTTTACGTGTTGATCTTTCCCCTCCTGATTCTCTATTTCTCCGCTTGGTCGGCGGTGGCGCCCTATGCGCTCTCCTCGTTGAATAATGCAGGGCCGCACGGCCTCAGCGAAATTTTGTATCTGTACAGCAGCCAGGCAGGAAATAATGGTTCAGCCTTCGCTGGTATCAACGGCAATACCATGTGGTTCAACGTGACCGGCGCTGTCACGATGCTGCTGGGTCGGTTCATGATGATTATTCCACCCATGGCGATTGCCGGTTCCCTGGCGGGGAAAAAAGCGGTGGCCGAAAGCTTGGGAACCTTTCCAACGGACAGCAGTTTGTTTGTCGTGCTGTTGATAGGCGTCGTTATCATTGTTGGCGCGCTGACGTTTTTCCCGGCGGTTTCACTCGGTCCGATCGTAGAGCATTTTTTAGCCAATGCAGGAAAGGTTTACTAAGATGGCAGACGCTCGGTTAAAAGAACATTCACTTTTCGATCCCGAAATCGTGCGGCCCGCAATTGGGGAAAGCTTTCGGAAGCTTGCGCCGCAGATCGTGATCAAAAACCCGGTCATGTTTGTGGTCGAGATCGGTAGCGTCCTGACGACGCTGATTTTGTTCCGTGACATGATCCGTCCAACGGCAGGATCTCAGCCCCTCTGGTTCACTTTCAACGTGAGTTTCTGGCTGTGGTTTACGGTCGTTTTCGCCAACGTTGCGGAAGCCGTGGCGGAGGGGCGGGGCAAAGCGCAGGCGGCGACGCTGCGGAAAATGCGCCAAGAAACCAACGCTCGCCGTTTACGCAATGGCAGAGGGGAAGAAATCGTTCCCGCCTCTGCGTTGCGCAAGGGCGACACTGTGGTGGTCGAGGCTGGCGAGATTATTCCGGGTGACGGGGACGTCATAGAAGGCATTGCTTCAGTCGATGAGTCGGCAATTACCGGTGAATCCGCACCGGTCATTCGTGAGAGCGGCGGCGATCGCTCTGCTGTCACGGGCGGCACCAAAGTCTTGTCAGATCGCATTGTCGTACGCATCACCGCGAGTCCCGGCGAATCTTTTCTCGACCGCATGATCGCTCTAGTCGAAGGCGCGGAGCGGCAGAAAACGCCCAACGAGATCGCGCTCAACATCTTGCTCGCAGGCCTCACGTTAGTTTTTCTGTTCGCTTGCGTGACTTTAGTGCCGCTGGCTTTGTATTCCGGCGTTTCCGCCATGTCGGTAACCGTTGTCGTAGCGCTATTGGTTTGCCTTATTCCGACAACTATTGGTGGGTTGCTTTCCGCGATCGGAATTGCCGGGATCGATCGTCTGCTCAGGAAAAACGTTCTCGCGATGAGTGGTCGCGCTGTCGAGGCGGCGGGAGACGTCGACACTTTATTACTCGACAAAACCGGCACCATCACGCTCGGCAACCGAATGGCAACGGAGTTTATTCCAGTGGACGGCGTGAGCGCCGAAGCTTTGGCCGACGCGGCGCAGCTATCGAGTCTCGTTGATGAAACACCCGAAGGACGTTCGATCGTCGTGCTTGCCAAAGAAAAGTATGGTCTACGCGGTCGTGAGGTCACGGGGATCGGAGCGCGGTTTATCCCCTTCAGTGCGGAAACGCGCATGAGTGGTTGCGATCTCGACGGGCGCAGAATTCGCAAGGGCGCTGTCGATGCGATCATCGCTTACGTGAGTGAGTTGGGCGGCAGTGTGGGATCGCAAGTGGAAGGTATGACCCATGGTATCGCCGATTCCGGCGGCACGCCGCTTGTCGTTGCGGAAGGAAACAAAGTTCTTGGTGTCATTCATCTCAAAGACGTCGTCAAAGGCGGCATTAAAGAGCGATTCGAGCGCTTCCGCGCCATGGGCATTCGCACGGTGATGATCACCGGGGACAATCCGCGCACGGCAGCAGCGATTGCCCGCGAGGCCGGAGTCGATGATTTCCTGGCTCAGGCGACACCCGAAGCAAAAATGCGCCTTATCAAAGAAGAGCAGGCCAAAGGAAAGCTCGTGGCCATGACCGGCGACGGCACGAACGACGCCCCGGCGCTAGCTCAGGCCGACGTTGGCGTGGCGATGAACACCGGGACGCAAGCGGCCAAAGAAGCCGGCAATATGGTGGATCTCGATTCAAATCCAACCAAACTCTTGGAAGTCGTCGAGATTGGCAAACAAATGCTGATGACCCGCGGTGTGCTCACAACGTTCTCCATTGCAAACGACGTCGCGAAGTATTTTGCGATTATCCCTGCCATGTTCATGAGCGTATACCCGGAGATGGCTCCGTTGAACATCATGCATCTTGCGTCGCCCCAGAGCGCGATCGTCTCCGCGGTTATTTTCAATGCGCTGATCATCATAGTCCTGATTCCTCTGGCTCTACGCGGTGTGCAATACCGTCCCATAGGGGCCGGACCGCTGCTGGCTCGTTCTCTGCTAATTTACGGTGTCGGTGGGGTGATCGCGCCGTTCATCGGCATCAAACTGATTGATTTGGTTTTGGAAGCTGTTGGGCTCGTCTGAGGAGATAAACATGAAAACTGTGTTTGGTATCGCAATACGAACGACCATTGTTACCCTTGGTCTCACAGGATTGATTTATCCCTTTGTCATGACCGGAGTCGCCCAAGTGGTTTTTCCTTGGCGAGCGAACGGGAGTCTAGTGACAGACGAAAAAGGACAGGTCGTCGGCTCGGAGCTGATTGCTCAGGCTTTCGTGAGTCCGGCTTATCTGCAGCCGCGGCCGTCAGCTGCCGGAGAAAAGGGCTACGATCCGACTTCTTCAGGCGGTTCGAATCTTGGCACGACTTCAAAGAAATTGCAGGATCGAGTAGGCGGAGATGTAAAGCGTCTCAAGCAAGAGAACCCGGATGCGCCCGGGCCGATACCGGTTGAATTGGTTACGACCTCGGGCAGCGGGCTCGATCCGCACATTTCCCCCCAAGGAGCGCTATGGCAGATCCCGCGCATTGCAAAGGCACGAGGCGTTGCGCCGGAGCGAATAAAGACCGTGGTCGAAGCTAATATCGAAGACAGAACGTTCGGTATCCTGGGCGAACCGAGAGTCAACGTGCTGTTAGTCAATTTGGCGCTCGATCGCCAGTTCGGAAAACCGGTCGCGGGGGCACCGAGTCAAAACGCCTCCGGTCAATAATCATAGCTAAAGAAGCGTGTATTTGAGTCAACCGAAAAAGTTTGCCAGAGCTCGTGGCCGGAAGTTTTCTTGATGAATGCGCCGAGTAAGCGGCCTGAGGATTTTCTCGAACTGGTGGAGCGCGCCAAGCGCGGGCGCTTGAAAGTCT
>Ga0075434_100004859_pt1 | contig 12176 bp, 7 predicted proteins | sample RhiMethybrSRZTD3_FD_75298 | JGI IMG/M metagenome (GOLD analysis project Ga0075434, IMG submission 75298) | Populus rhizosphere microbial communities from Tennessee, USA - Rhizosphere MetaG P. TD hybrid SRZTD3 | ecosystem: Host-associated > Plants > Roots > Rhizosphere > Soil | place: USA... | reverse complement strand
TGGACCATCTTCGCCGCAATGGCGCTGATGTTTTTTGTGGGAACCTCGGTCGCATACTATTTCGAAGGCTCCGGCAATGCGGCGCTGCGTGGAATATCAGTGACTCAGGCCGGAAATTGGGAAGGCAAGGAGATGCGCTTCGGTATCTCCAACTCGGCTTTGTGGGCCGTGGTTACCACGAATACCTCGTGCGGCGCGGTCAATTCGATGCTCGACAGCTTTACTGCGCTCGGCGGTCTCGTGCCCTTGGCGAACATTCAACTTGGCGAAGTCGTTTTCGGCGGTGTGGGCGCAGGGCTTTACGGCATCTTGATCTTTGTTCTCTTGTCGGTTTTTATCGCCGGGCTCATGGTCGGCCGTACACCCGAATACCTCGGCAAAAAGATTGAATCCCGCGAGGTCAAGCTCGCGATGCTCTACGTGCTCATTTTTCCGCTCGTGATTTTGTACTTCTCAGGATGGTCAGCGGTCGCTCCCTATGCGCTCTCTTCGTTGAACAACGCCGGCGCGCATGGCCTCAGCGAGATTTTATACCTGTACAGCAGTCAGGCGGGGAACAATGGATCGGCCTTTGCCGGTATCAACGGCAATACGCTGTGGTTCAACACAAGCGGCGCTCTCACCATGCTTCTTGGACGCTTCATGATGATTATCCCGCCGATGGCGATCGCCGGTTCATTGGTCGGAAAGAAAGCGGTCCCGGAAAGCCTGGGCACATTTCCGACCGACGGCACTCTGTTCGTGGTTCTCTTGATCGGCGTTGTCATCATCGTCGGCGCGTTGACATTTTTTCCGGCGGTTTCACTCGGTCCGATCGTGGAGCATTTCTTAGCCAATGCAGGAAAGGTTTACTGACATGTCAGACACTCGATTGAAGGAACGTTCGCTTCTGGATCCTGAAATTATCCGGCCGGCGATCTGGGAGAGCTTTCGCAAGCTGGCGCCACAAAATGTGATCAAAAATCCGGTTATGTTCGTGGTGGAGATCGGCAGCGTATTGACCACGCTGATTTGGCTGCGCGATATGATCGCACCAACCTCGGGATCACAACCGCTGTGGTTCACTTTCAACGTGAGCTTCTGGTTGTGGTTTACAGTGGTGTTCGCCAATTTCGCCGAAGCAGTAGCGGAAGGGCGCGGTAAAGCTCAGGCGGCGACGCTGCGGAAGATGCGCCAGGAAACCAACGCCCGGCGTTTACGCAATGGCAAAGGGGAAGAAATCGTTCCAGCCTCTGCCTTGCGCAAGGGCGACACTGTGGTGGTCGAGGCCGGCGAAATCATTCCTGGTGACGGCGATGTTATCGAAGGAATTGCCTCAGTGGACGAATCGGCGATTACGGGCGAATCCGCCCCGGTGATCCGCGAAAGCGGCGGCGATCGTTCGGCCGTTACCGGTGGTACCAAGGTTTTGTCGGATCGTATCGTCGTGCGCATCACCGCGAGCCCGGGCGAATCCTTTCTCGATCGCATGATCGCCCTTGTCGAAGGCGCCGAGCGGCAGAAGACACCTAACGAAATCGCGCTCAATATTTTACTGGCCGGTCTCACGCTCGTGTTTCTTTTCGCCTGCGTGACCCTCGTGCCAATGGCGCTCTATTCGGGAGTTTCCTCGGTATCTCCAACCGTAGTTGTTGCGCTGCTGGTGTGCTTGATCCCCACCACGATCGGCGGATTGCTTTCAGCGATCGGCATTGCCGGCATCGATCGTTTGTTGCGCAAAAATGTTCTGGCGATGAGCGGCCGTGCGGTCGAAGCGGCGGGAGATGTTGATACCCTGCTACTAGATAAAACCGGTACGATCACTCTTGGCAATCGCATGGCAACGGAATTCATTCCGACTGATGGCGTCAGCGCGGAGGTGTTGGCCGACGCGGCTCAGCTATCGAGCCTCGCGGACGAGACACCGGAAGGACGTTCCATCGTCGTGCTCGCGAAGGAAAAATATGGGCTGCGCGGGCGCGACGTCAGCGAGATCGGCGCTCATTTTATCCCGTTCAGCGCGGAAACGCGCATGAGCGGATGTGACCTGGACGGGCGAAGAATTCGTAAAGGCGCTGTCGATGCAATCGCTGCTTACGTAAGTGAGCTGGGTGGTAGTGTGGGATCACAGGTGGAAGGGGTTACGCATGGAATCTCCGATTCCGGCGGCACGCCTTTGGTTGTCGCCGAGGGGAATAAAGTCCTTGGTATCATTCATCTCAAGGACGTAGTCAAAGGCGGGATCAAGGAGCGGTTTGACCGCTTCCGTGCCATGGGCATTCGCACGGTCATGATTACCGGCGATAATCCGCGCACGGCGGCGGCGATCGCTCACGAAGCCGGTGTCGATGATTTCCTCGCCCAGGCGACACCCGAAGCGAAAATGCGGCTTATCAAAGAAGAGCAGGCGAAGGGTAAGCTCGTCGCCATGACCGGCGACGGGACCAACGACGCGCCTGCCCTGGCGCAGGCCGATGTCGGCGTCGCGATGAATACGGGCACTCAGGCAGCGAAAGAAGCCGGAAATATGGTGGACCTGGATTCCAATCCGACCAAGCTGCTCGAAGTAGTCGAGATCGGCAAACAGATGCTCATGACACGCGGTGTGTTGACGACATTCTCGATCGCCAACGACGTAGCGAAATATTTCGCGATCATCCCGGCGATGTTCATGGGAGTTTATCCTGAGTTCGGGCCGCTGAACATCATGCACCTGGCATCGCCGCAGAGCGCTATTTTGTCAGCGGTTATTTTCAACGCCCTGATTATTATTTTACTCATTCCGTTGGCATTGCGGGGTGTGCGTTACAGGCCGATCGGAGCTGGACCGTTACTGGCGCGCTCTCTGCTGATCTACGGCGTCGGTGGAGTCATCGCTCCATTTATCGGAATCAAACTGATCGACTTGGTATTACAGCGCGTAGGGCTTGTTTAGGAGCCGAACATGAAAACAATGACCGTTGCGATACGAATGACCATCGTCACGATTGTGCTGACGGGATTTATCTATCCGTATGTCATGACCGGGCTCGCTCAGGTGCTGTTTTCCTGGAGAGCAAACGGCAGCCTGGTTACGGATGAAAAAGATCAAGTGGTGGGTTCCGAGTTGATTGCCCAAGGATTTACCAATCCCGCTTACTTTCAGCCGCGTCCGTCAGCCGCCGGAGAAAAAGGCTACGACGCCACTTCCTCCGGCGGTTCCAACCTTGGACCGACATCGAAAAAATTGCAGGATCGGATCAACGACGATCTCAAGCGCTTGAAAGCGGAAAACCCCGACGCCGGCGAACCGGTTCCGGCGGAGCTGGTCACGACTTCTGCTAGTGGACTGGATCCCCATCTTTCACCTGAAGGCATGCTCTGGCAGGTGCCGCGAGTTGCCAAGGCGCGCGGTGTGGCTCTCGATCGGATTAAGGCGGTAGTCGACAGCAACGTCGAAGGCAGGACATTCGGCATTCTAGGTGAACCGCGAGTCAACGTGTTGTTGGTCAATTTGGCGCTCGATCGTCAGTTTGGAAAACCGATACCGGTCGGCACGACTCAAGAAAGGCACGCGGTCAACAATACGAACTAAGAGGAGGAAAGTATCCGGGTTATCCAACAAATGACGGCACAGCCAACAAGCGGGGAGTATTTTTATGGAAGCGCCCCGTAAACGGCCTGAAGATTTTCTCGAGCTTGTGGAGCGCGCCAAGCGCGGGCGTTTGAAGGTGTACATCGGCTCGGCGGCCGGTGTCGGAAAAACATATCAGATGCTCGAGGAAGCGCACGCGCTCAAAAAGCGCGGAGTCGACGTAATGTTGGGTTTCATCGAGCCGCACGACCGGCTCGATACCGCCGCGTTGATTGAGGGGCTCGAAGTGGTACCGCGCAAGCGGGTCGAGTACCGCGGCGTTGTCGTCGAAGAAATGGACCTCGATGCCGTGCTCAAGCGCCGGCCGCAAGTCGCCGTAGTCGACGAGCTGGCGCATACGAACGCGCCGTTTTGCCGCAACAAGAAGCGTTATCAGGACGTGCTCGAATTGCTCGAAGCCGGTATCAATGTGATTTGCGCTTTCAACGTGCAGCATCTCGAAAGCCTCAACGAGATGGTCAAGCAAGCGACCAATGTCTTGGTGCGCGAAACTGTGCCGGATTCGATTCTGAAGCGCGCCGACCAAGTGGTCGACATCGATCTGGCGGTGGAGGATCTCATCGATCGGCTAAAAGCCGGCAAGATTTATACACCGGATAAAGTGCAATGGGCGCTCGACCACTTCTTTCAGCCTGAAAAATTGGCTGTGCTGCGCGAAATTGCTCTACGTGAGGTTGCCGAGAGCGTCGATCGCACGTTTGCCGCCAACGCCAACAATGGGGATGCCGGGCGGCGCTCGGCGGCGAGCGAACGGGTCATGGTTTGCCTGCCCACCCGTCAACCGCCGAACGGCGCCATGTTGTTAAGACAAGGCTCGCGTCTTGCCGGGCGTTTAAACACGGATTGGTTTGTGGTCCATATCGAAACCAAGGAAGAGGCCAACCATCAAATCGATGCGACCATGCAGCGTCATCTTCTAGATGACGAGCAGCGGGCTCGTGATTTAGGCGCAGAAGTGGTGCGGATGCGTTCGGAAAAGCCTGTCAACGCTTTACTCGAATTTGCCCGAGATCATGGCGTGCGCCATATTGTGGTCGGCCGTTCGCACAAATCGTGGTGGCGCCGATTGTTGGGCCAGTCGCCGGTTTTCAAGCTGGTCACCGAGGCGGATGGATTCGATCTCCACATCGTCTCGCTGGAAGATCGGGAGGCACGGGAATGAACTTATATAGAAAGCTATTGCTCGCCCAGGCGCCGATCGCGTTAGCCCTAGCGATTGTCGGCGTTGTTTCGGTCATTGTGGTTTCGTTTCTCGGCTCCCATTCGCAGACGATTTTGAAGGACAATTATCGAAGTGTGCTGGCTGCGCAAAGGATGAAAGAAGCGATCGAGCGAATGGATAGCGGCGCGTTGTTTATTGCCGCCGGCCAACGCGCAAAGGGCATCGAGCAAGCGGAGAAAAATCGGCCGATCTTCGAAGCTGAGTTGAAAGTTCAGGAGGGCAATATCACCGAGTCGGGAGAGAAAGAGTTCACCGAGGGACTGCGTGCCGCATGGACGGATTATCAACAGAAATTCGTGCGCTTCGAGAAGAGCGGCAGCGTTGAGGAAGCCAAACAACTTTACTTCGATGAACTGGAGGCGGCGTTCAACAAAGTCAAAACAGCTGCCGACGAGATTCTGACAGTCAATCAGGACACCATGGTGCGGAAGAGCGATGGTGTACGACGCACCGCCGAGCGCATGAACGCAATCACCATGACTGTGGCGTTCGCCGCGCTCGTGCTCGGTCTTTTTGTCTCGATCATTATCACTCGTCGTCTCCTGCAACCGGTGTCGGCTCTCAGCGAAGCAACGCGGAAGATCGGCGAGGGCAAGTTTGACACGCGCGCACATGTGCGCGGTAACGACGAGCTTGCGCAACTGGCGCGGGATTTTAACGCCATGGCGGCGCGCTTGACAGAATATCGCAAAAGCTCGCTGGGTGAATTGCTGCAGGCGCACTTGAGCATGCAGGCAGCCATCGACAGCTTACCTGATCCGGTGGCGATTTTTGGCGTCGAAGGAAACCTGCAGAACGTCAATCAGGCGGCGGAATCACTTCTCGGGTTGAGGACAGACGGCGGGAAAGAACCTTTGAAAAACGTTGATGCCGCAACCCGGGCCGTGTTCGAGCGAATGCGCAGTCACGTGCTGAGCGGCAAGGGCACCTTCGTGCCAAGAGGTTTTGAAGACGCCGTTCAACTCACCACTTTATTGGGGGATCGTTATTTTTTACCCCGCGCGACGCCGGTCTACGAATCACGCGGGGTCATTATCGGCGCCACAGTGTTTTTACAGGACGTGACGCGGCTGCGCCGCTTCGAGGAACTAAAAAACGACGTGGTGGCGACCATTGCGCATGAGTTTCGCACACCGCTTACCTCTTTGCGGATGGCAGTGCATCTGTGCACGGAACAGGTGGCAGGGCCGTTAACCGAAAAACAGGCCGAGTTGCTGCACGCGGCCCGCGAAGATTGCGACAGGCTGCAAGCCATGGTGGACGACCTGCTCGACATGTCACGGATCGAATCAGGTCGCGTCGATCTCTACCCGCTGCCGACGCCGGTCGGAATGGTTATTGAGAGCGCTATTGAACAGTTCAAGGCCGAGGCGGAGGCCAAAGGCGTGCGTTTGAAGGCAGACATATCCGTTCCAGAGATCAGGGTACTGGCGGATCATGAGCGGGTCGGACATGTGTTTGCCAATTTGATCAACAATGCATTGCGCCACACACCGCACGAAGGTTCAGTAACATTGGGAGCCAGCCTGACCAACGGTTCGGTGCGCTTCACCGTCACCGACAGCGGCGCCGGAATCCCGAAAGAATACCACGAGCGGCTATTCGAGAAATTTTTTCAGGTTCCGGACGGCGGTCCGAAGGGAACGGGTCTGGGGCTTTATATTGCGAGGGAAATCGTGCGCGCGCACGGCGGAGATATCGGGGTCGAAAGCGAATCCGGCAAGGGCAGCACTTTTTGGTTTACCCTGCCCCGTCCGTCCAACGGTCGGTGAGTTTCCCTAATGCAGCGTTGTCGGCACTACGAACGGTTGGATCTCAGCTTTCATATTTCTTGCGCTTTCGCCAGAGCGTCGATGCGTCAATGCCAAGAATTGCTGCGGCCTCGTCGAGTGTCGATGTTCGCGCCAGGACACGGGTGATGTGTTCCCGTTCTATATCCTCGAGCGTCACATCGCCTCCGAGTTGCGGTATTGCGGCTTTGGGTTGAGCGGAAATATGTGCCGGGAACGCCTCTGGTTCGATGATCGGGGCTGGCCACAGAATGGCAGCTCGCTCGATGGCATTGCGCAATTCGCGAATATTTCCCGGCCAACGGTACGATCGAAGCGCCGCTTCCGCAGCTTTGGACAACTCCTGCGGGCGCCGCCGCGCCGACTTTGCGAAAAAAGCCAGAAACAAACGCGCCAACCGCAATATGTCTTCCGGCCGTTCCCGTAACGGCGGCAACTGCAGATCGATCACATTGAGCCGGTAAAGTAAATCTTCGCGAAAGAGGCCGCGGCGCACGTGATCTTCGATGTCTCGATTGGTCGCCGCAACGGTGCGCACGTTGGCGTGGCGGGTTTTGTTTTCTCCCAGCCGCTCGAATTCTCTCTCCTCCAAAAACCGGAGCAGTTTCGCCTGCAACGACGGCGAGATGTCGCCAATCTCGTCGAGAAAGAGCGTGCCGCCTTCGGCGGCTTCGACTCTCCCCGGCTGGTCGCGGACGGCGCCGGTAAAGGCACCCCGGCTATGCCCGAACAGCTCACTGGCCAAGAGATCCTCCGATAGAGTCGGACAGTTCACCACCACGAATGGCTGGCGATTACGCGGGCTGAGCGAGTGCATCATCCGAGCGAGCACGGTTTTTCCGGTGCCGCTTTCACCGCGCAATAGAACCGCGGCATCGGAAAGTGCGGCGCGCCTTGCGGTTTCGAGCACCGCCCGCACTTTCGGGGAGTCGCTCTCCAATTCCACGTCGGGTGTTGCTTCGCTCAGCCGATTCTCTAGATCGCTCAGCTGTCGCCGCAAGTCGCTCGCTTGCATGCATTGATCGACGACATGGCGGATCTGCGCCGGTTGAAAGGGTTTGGGCAGGTAATCCACGGCGCCCCGTTTCATCGCTGCGACAGCGCTATCGATAGTTCCATAGGCCGTCATCACGACAATCAGCAGGCTCGGGCGATCGGCCAGCAGCTTGGGAATCAGATCCAGACCGCTGGTTTCGCCGAGACGAAGATCCAGGAAAGCCAAGTCGTAAGTTTGTTTTCCGCTCGCGTCCAGGGCGCCGTGCGCCGTCGGTACCCCAGTTACTTCGCAGCCCATTTGTTCGAGGCAAACCGATAATGTGGTCCGAATGTTTTTCTCGTCGTCGATCACGAGCACTCGGAGTTTTTCGCTGCGGGATGAATCGCCGGTTTTCATTGCGGTCCGGCCATGGCGCGGATCAAAGCACTTTTATTCCAAGTCTATTGCCAAGGTCGGTGAAAGACCTGATCCAGCCACGTGCTGCTTCGTGGCCGTGGGCTGCCGCTCGAACCTGAGCGGGGTAAGTTTTCTGTAGCTCTTCATAGAAAGTGTTCTGTACGGTCCAGAGATCCACAGGGAAAGGCAAATACTGCAGCAGGTTTGCGGTACTCTGGAAATCACCGAGCGTAGAAGGCGACGGCTCGGCTGCAAACCTCGAAGCGGCGTGCTCTAAACTGCGGCGAAACGCGAACTCGAGAGTTCCGCTGTCCAAAGTTACGCCCTCGGTCTTGGCCGTGTCGATGATTTTGATCACTTGCTGAGCATCGATCACTGGTTTGCCCAACCATCGGCGCAAATCGCTGTTTAGCACGACCTCGGCGGCGGCGGCAAAACCCTTCGGTAGCGGTATATTGAGACCGGTGAGAAAGCGCATGATGGGCGCCCGTCGCTCATAGATTTGGCGGTAAAGAGCTTCCGCTTCCTCCAGGTCGGTCTGGAAAATAGTTTCTAATACCTTTCTCTGTTCGTCGCGAAACAATGATTGGAGGGAATAATTGGACTCCCCGAAACGCCGCGCCATCACCCGAATCACTCCGGTCAGATCGGCACGGCTGAACCGGTCCATAGCTTCCTCGATCGTTTCTCGATAGTTTTGGTCGTTGGGAAATTCAGCCACGCCGCCGTTAATATTGTGATCGCCGAGATGAAGCACGCCATAATATAAACGCTTTGACTCCCGGGTCACTCTCGTACGGACGTCGATCTGACCAAATGACAGTTTCGCACGCCCGATGGGAAAAACCTGGCGGTCATTGCTGGCGACATCATAGCAATAGATCCTTGTTTCCTTCGGAAATTCCTCGAATACGCTGCTTACCGCATAATGGGCAGCGAGTTTTTCCCAATCGACTTTGGCCGGCTGCACGCGCCGCCGATAGATTTCTGCGCCGTTGCCCTGTTCCGGGAGATTGCTCCTGGCCGCCGACAAACGCTGGACAAATTGATTTTCCAGAGAATCGCCGAAGAGAGTTTGCGCAAGTTGAACCGCGCGACCGGCAAATTGCAGGATCTGCACCGCCTCGATTCCGGCGATATCATCAAAAAACCAGCCGCAGCTCGTGTACATCAGCATGGCATGGCGCTGCATCTCAAGAAGCTTGAGCGCGGTCGACTGGTCCTGCGCCTCGAGCGGTCGGAGCGCATGGCGCGCAAAGAAATTTTCGACGTTTTTTGCCGAGCGATCATTGACAACATCGATGTAGGCATCTCGCGCCGCCCAAGGATCTTTCAGCAGTTCTCCTGAGCGGTGTTCCCACTGAGGGGCGATCGCATCGCGCAGCCAGTCGAGGGCATTGCGCAACGGCGTGCGCCATTCTTGATTCCAGGTCGGATGCCCGCCGGTGTTGCAGCCGCAATTGCTCCACCAGCGATCGATTCCGTGGGCGCAGCTCCAAGAGGTTTTCTCGACAATTTCCACCTCATAGCTCGGTGGCTGTCGCGCGAGAAATTCACCGTAATTGGTGAGCGCCGTCTGAGAGTCAGCTTCGATACGATCCAGAGCGTAGGCCAGAGCCATATCACCAAAGCGATGATGGTGGCCGTAGCTCTCCCCATCGGTGGCGATGTGAACCAGTTCTTGCTGCTCGTGTTGCGTTGAAAAGGCGTCGTACAATCTTTCGATGAAACGTTCGCCGTGCGAGAGGAGACCCTCAAAGGCTACCGCTCGGGCGATCGGGCCGTTGTAGAAGAACAGCGCCAGTGATTTTCCGGAGGGGAGCCGCTGCCAATAGGCCCGGTTGGTTTCAATCCCTCCATGCTCAACCTTTAGCCACTCCGATTCTCCTGTGCGGCGGGTGCGCGCCGCTTGATGCGGCGCGAGAATTGTAAACCGCATGCCAAAATCCGCGAGCAGGTCGAGCGTCTCCAGATCGACCGCCGTTTCCGGCAGCCACATCCCTTCGGGTTTGCGCTTGAACCGGCTTTCAAAATCACGAATTCCCCAGACAATCTGTGTGATACGGTCACGCCGGTTGGCGAGAGGCATGATCATGTGATTGTAGGGCTGCGCGATGGCCGAGCCATGGCCGGAGAATTTCTGGAGGCTCTCCCGATCGGCGGCGAGGATCGCGTCGTAAACAGCAGGCGATTTTTCTGCGAGCCAGTAGAGCAAGGTGGGACCGAAGTTAAAGCTCATTTTCGCATAGTTATTGACGAGCTTGACGATGCGGTTCTGCTCGTCGAGAATTCGCGAAACCGAATTTGGCGCGTAGCATTCGGCGGTAATCCGGGCGTTCCAGTCGTGGTATGGCGCCGCTGAATCTTGCAGTTCGATCGCTTCGAGCCAGGGGTTCTCTCGCGGTGGCTGATAAAAGTGGCCGTGGATGCAGATGAACCGTTTCATGCGTGACCGGGGCTGAGACAGTGTTTAATCGCGCTGGGCAGGAAGAGTGCGACTCTAAGGATTCATAATCCAGGTGGTTTTACGCGGGCCGCGCGCCAAGACGACCACGCCGCCGGGCGAAACTTTATACCGCTCCCGATCGCTTTCCATGTCGTAACCGATTGTCGTACCGGACGGAATCACATTGGCCTTGTCGATAATCGCATGACGAATTTTGCAGCCCCTGCCGATTTCCACCCAGTCCATGATCACCGACTCTTCGATTTGACTATAGCTGTGGATGCGCACGTTTCTTCCTACGACGCAGTTATGCACGTAACTGCCGCTGATGATCGTTCCTTCCGCGACTACGGAGTTCACCGCCATGCCCTGGCGATCTTGCCAATCGAAGACAAACTTTGCCGGCGGGTCGGAATAGCCGACGGTGCGCAGCGGCCAACTGCGGTTGTAAAGATTAAATGATGGATCGATAGAGCAAAGATCCATGCTCGCTTCATAATAGGCGTCAATCGTGCCGAGATCACGCCAGTAACTCGGCTCTTCGCCTTTCGACGGAATGGGCACACGATTTTTGCGGAAATCATAAGCATAGACACGCTGGTTTCCGATCAGCTCCGGCAGAATGTCACGGCCGAAGTCGTGCGTGCTTTCCGGCCTCTCGGCATTGACGCTGAGCGCATGCACGAGGATATCGTTATTGAACAGATAATTGCCCATCGAGACCAGCGCAAAGTTGGGCTCGCCGGGAATGGACTTCGGATTCTTCGGCTTTTCATGAAAATTGACGATGCGCCAGTCGGTATCAACCTCGATCACGCCAAACTGACATGCTTCCTCGATCTTCACCGGTAGGGCGGCAACGGTGACATCGGCGCTCTTTTTTTGGTGCTCATCGATCATCTGGCGTACGTTCATGCGATAAACGTGATCCGAGCCAAATACGGCGACGAGCTTGGGACTGTGACGCTCCAGCAGATAGAGATTTTGATAAACCGAGTCCGCGGTTCCCTGGTACCAATCCTCTCCGGAACGCATTTGTGCCGGCACCGGAGTGACGAAGTGTTCGCCGAGAAAGTCGCTGGTCCGCCAACCGCGATCGAGATGCTCGAGTAAGGATTGGGCTTTGAACTGCGTTAACACATAGATCGACAAAATGCCGGAATTGACGAAATTCGACAGGACAAAATCAATGATCCGATAGCGGCCGGCGAACGGCACTGCGGGCTTAGCCCGGTGCTGTGTCAGCGGATAGAGGCGCTCGCCACGTCCGCCCGCGAGTACCACGCCCAAGACGTACATCATTGACTCTTTTGCGTTCCCCCTAACTCACGAGTTGCCGATACAAATCAATGTAATTTTTTGCCGAGCGATTCCAGGAAAAATCCATTTCCATCGCCCGGCGCTGCAATGCGTTCCATGCCGGCCGATTGCGATAAACCATCAAACATTCGTCCACCGCAGCAAGCAATGCTTGCGACGTATACGGACCGAAAAGAAAGCCCGTACCTGAGCTCGCGGCAACGTTGCACTGCTGGACAGTATCCTTCAAGCCGCCGATCGCTCGCACCACCGGTATGGTACCATACTTCAGGCTGAACATCTGATTGAGACCGCAGGGCTCATAAAGCGAGGGCATCAGAAAAATATCGGCGCCGGCCTCGATTTGATGAGCCAAGGGATTGTCGAAGCCGATACGCACCGCAATTTGCTTG
>Ga0075434_100004856_pt1 | contig 12181 bp, 5 predicted proteins | sample RhiMethybrSRZTD3_FD_75298 | JGI IMG/M metagenome (GOLD analysis project Ga0075434, IMG submission 75298) | Populus rhizosphere microbial communities from Tennessee, USA - Rhizosphere MetaG P. TD hybrid SRZTD3 | ecosystem: Host-associated > Plants > Roots > Rhizosphere > Soil | place: USA... | reverse complement strand
GCCGAACGCGTAGCCTGCCAGCAAGCTCGCTCGGATCGCGTATGGATGCTGCCGGAAGCCGTAGCGCTCGAACAGCGGCCCCCCTCCGAGAAACAACCCGGCGTCAGAGGAATAGCCGACCCACGGTACCGAGCGCCAGCGCGATCCCCAGTCGCGCGGCGGGTCGATCCATCCGCGCCGCGTGCGCGGTGGCACGTACGTACGCCGGTCGATGCGTGCGTGCGTTCCCGGCGCGACCACGGTCGTTGAGTCGGTGTCGTAATACCACAAATTCGCGGTGTGCCCATGTGCCGTGGAGTCCGCAATCGCATCGCGTCCTCGTCCGCCGATCACCCGCACGACCGTGCGTCCGTTCGCTGCCCCGCGCACCACCAACTGATCCGCGCCGCCGTGGAGGTAGATCCGGATCTCTCCCGTCTCGCTGGCATCGAAGCGGCGGTGGTACCAGTCCCGGGGTTCCGGGCCACCGGACTTCGAGCGCTGCCGCACCCTGACGTCTGTGGTCCGCGGGCCGACGCGTGTGATTTCGACGATCTCGCTCTGATCCGTCGTGTGGATCTCCGCTTCGTTGGCAAGGATGTCGTAAAACCGGTTCGCCGCCTCACGGAGATGGTCGCGTCGGCTGGCGAGCGTGCTTCGCAGGAAGTCGCCACTCTGCGCCGCGAGCCCTGCCGGCAGCTGCCGGACGGCGTCATCGATCACCGAGTCGGGGAGTTTCGCCTGGAGGGCTATCGCCACGGAATCCCACACGGGGCGCGGAAGCTCGGAGAGCAACCGCCGATCGAGCGCGCGGCCGTTCCACGTCAGCCAGGTTACATCGGAGAACGTCGCGTCGAAGCTGACGAACTGCGGATACGGGTACACGAAACGGGCGAGCGACCACACCAGCCCGTCGAGCTTCACGAGCGCCCAATCGCGGTCACGGGGGATCGGCTGCCACTGATCCGCCGGCGTGTTCCCCGTGCGAGCCCAACGCCACTGATCCGGGTGCCGGTCCCAATCGCCGACGAACATGTCGAAGAGTCGAGCAGCGAGGAACGCGCGCGAATCGACCGTCTCATCGGCGTGCTCGGTGATGCGGTCGAACAATTTCTCCGAGCTTGCCACCTTGGTCATCCCGGTGCCATCGCTGATGGCGTCATCCGGGTCGCCCGTTGGGCGCAGCTCGATCAGCCCGAGCATTCCCGCGAATTCCTGTCTGAACTCGCCGAGACGCGGGTCGTCCGGCATGACGGCGAGCTGCGGCGTCGCATGCAGCACCCCCGCTGCATCGAGCAGCCGGGCGACGACGAGTGAGCCACCCGGGTGCTGCGCGCTGATGAGATCGCGCAGGACGTGCTTGGCGTACGTTCTGCGCAGCTCGGGTGGCAGACTCGGCGATGGGTCCTTGTCGATGGAGCGGAAGACGTACTCGCGACCGTCGGCTCCACTGAATCGCAGCGACTTCGTTTGCTGCGATCCGCCGCGCGCGAGTGGACGCAGTCCGCCGGCGTACTGGTCGAGCGACAGCACCGGAACTGTCAGTGGCGCGGTCCACAGGTTGCGATAATGCTCCCCGTAGATGAACCGGCCTAACGTGCCAGTTCGGTAGATCGCGCCCGGCACGACGGTCACGCTCTCCGTGAGCACCGGCGGCGCACGTGGCGAAGCCTGGGCGGCGACTCTGCCCCCGGCCAACGCCAGCGCTGCCAGGACGGCGCCCGCCGCGAACCTTGTGGGACCTAACGAGTTGTCGAAGACTCGCCGTACAGCGCGCTGCTCCATCACGCCGGGCTCAACTCGGCCTTCGACTGCGCCTCGGCCGCGAACAGGGACTGCGCAACCGACTTGGTATCGAGCGTCGTTGACGTACGGCGGTAGGTGCCATCCGCGCTGAGCACCCACGCCGCGGGGTCGGCGAGCTCGCGATCGAGAATGGCGTCGACCCGTGCCCGGCAGTCGACATCCACTACGGGCGCGACAGTCTCGATGCGGCGTTGCAGATTGCGCGGCCGCCAGTCGGCGGACCCGATGAAATACTCGGCGTCGCCACCGTTGGCGAATCGGTAGATGCGCGCATGCTCGAGGAACCGGCCGAGGAGGCTGACGACCCGAATGCCCTCCGACAGCCCCGGGACGCCCGGGCGCAAGCGACAGATCCCGCGCACGATCAGCTCGACGGGCACGCCGGCCTGTGATGCGCGATAGAGCGCCGCGATGATACCCGGATCGGACAGTCCGTTGAGCTTGACCCGTATCTCCGATGCGCGTCCCGCGCGCGCATGCTCGCTCTCGCGATCAATCCGCGCGATGAATGCGGGCAGGAGCACATGTGGTGCCACGAGCAGCCGTCGATACTGCGCCGATGGCCCATGCGAAGACCCGGTGAGCTCGTTGAACAACTCGCTCACATCCGCGGCAAGCACTTCGTCGGCGGAGAAGAGGCCGAGGTCGGTGTAAAACCGCGCGGTCGCCGCGTTGTAGTTGCCCGTCCCAATGTGCACATAACGGCGCGACGTGCTCCCTTCGCGACGAACGACGAGGGCGATCTTCGCGTGGTTCTTGAGGCCGACGAGTCCATGAACGACATGGATGCCCGCGTTCGCGAGGCGTCGCGCCCAGTACACGTTCTGCGCTTCGTCGAACCGCGCCTTGAGCTCGACGAATACCGCTACTTCTTTTCCGGCCTGCGCTGCCCTAACGAGCGCATCGACGATCGGCGAGCGCTGCCCCGAGCGATACAGCGTCACCTTGATCGTCGTGACCGCCGGGTCGTCGGCCGCCTCCTCGATCAGACGCTGGACCGAAGTGGCAAAGTCGTCGTACGGATGATGCACGAGTCGGTCGCGCTCCTTCATCACATCGAACATGGAGCGGTCACTCGCGAAGGCGTTTCGCGGCTGGAACGGTGGAAAATGCAGCTCGGGCAGCGGCTGCGATGCCAGCTCCTTCAGCACCGCTGGGTCGAGCGACTCGCCGAGCTCGTATACGTCGTCGTCGCCGAGCGCGAGCAGCTGTTCACCGCCGTCGAAGCGTAACGCCTGGAGCAGCATCGACCGGAGCGATGGCGGCATTGATCGTTCAACCTCCACGCGGACGACGGCGCTGCCCGCGCGTCGTCTCGTGTCTTCTTCGATCGCCTGCAGCAGATCGCCCGCACCCTCTTCGTCGCCCTCGAGATCGCCGTTCCGCGTCACGCGGAACAGGAACGCCTGCACGACCTGGCGGCTTGGATAGAGCGCGTCGATTTCGTGGATGATCAGCTCCTCGAGGCGCACGAACGAGCGGTCGTCGCGGACTGGAACGAGCCGCGAAAGCATTGCCGGGATCCGGACGAAGGCGAGGTGCGTCGGTCCGGTTTGGGGATCCTTCACCACCACCACGATGGAGAGCGCGAGGGAGGCGACTTGCGGCGTTGGATATCCGGGGGCTTCCGTAACTGCCTGCGGCGTGAGCGCCGGAAAGACGACGTCGCGGAAGTGCGAGCGCATGCTCGCTACCTCGTTAGGTGCGAGCTGAGACCACGGGACGATCCTGATGCCATGCACACCGAGCTCGCGCATGCACTCGCTCAGACACCGTTGTTGCCGCGCCAGCAGTTCGCGCACTCGCAGCCCGAGTGCCGCTAGCCGGTCCGCCATCTCCGCAACCCGGTGCTCGCCGGTGATCACCATCCGTGCGCGCTTGAGCGCCGTCACGCTGACGGCGAAGAACTCATCGATGTTCGCGCTGACGATGCCGAGGTATTGCACCCGCTCGAGCAACGGCGTGCTCCGGTCCTCGGCCATCGCGAGCACGCGTCCGTTGAACTCGAGCAGGCTCCGTTCGGCATCGAGCAGTCGCTCCTCCGATCGCAGCGGGCCGTCGTCGCCATGGACCGCGCCCTGAGCCGCGGCCGGGGAGGACGAAACGACGACGGGTGAGCTCGTCGATGCACGGGCGAGCGCGGGGAGGTCCGACCGCGCCGCGACGAGGAGCGCCGCTAGTGTTTGAGGGTCGCTCAGCGATCGCGTGCCGGCACGTGCGATGAACTCATCGAGCGACAACCAGAGCGTCGGGGTTGTGCCGTTCGTGGTACCGCCGGCGGTTCGTGCCTGACGAGTCTGCGTGACCAGCCAGATCTCGAGCTGCGGTCGCCCCTCGGTCGCTGGTAGGTCGCCCAGGAGGCGCAGCTCTCCGACGCTGGTGTCGAACCACTCGAGCAGCAAATGCCGGCACGCGCCGTCACCGCTTCCCGCCGCGATCGGGAGGCGAAGACCGCCCGCCTCGTTCCGGCACGCGATCGTGCCATGTTCCAGGACAATCAGTGCGACTGCGTGGCCACTTCCGACGCCTCGGCGATCGGCCTCGCGCGTGGCGCCGGCTGCCGTCAGTCGTTCCCGCTCCAGACGGCTCACGAGGATCGGTCGCAGCCCATATGCCTTCTCCAGCGCTGCGGCGATGCTTTCGAGGCGTGGCAAGCCTGCTCGGCGCCGACGAACCCGGAGCTCCTGAAAGTGGCGAATGACGCCGTGCTGCTCGACGGCTACTACATCGTACGCGAAATCGAATTCGGCGCGTCGCAGCCATCGGCGCACCGATCGGCGGACCAGGCGCTCGGTCTGCACCGTGAAGACGATCGAGAGCGACGCGGGGTCGACTATCGCACGAACGCGTCGCGCGGGTGCGCTCTCCCCCGCTGCTGCCCGCAGTGCATCGAACTCGTCGACCTCGGCGCTATGTTGTACCAACTGCGTCCCGGCCGGCGCGTTGGGAGCGGGCTGGAAGAGCGTCAGGCGCCGACGGTCGTCGCCTCCGACGCGATACTGAAGACTCATGCTGTATTGCTGCAGCCGTCCGTCGGGCGTGTCGAGATAGACGTCACGAAAGAACCGACGCTCGGCGCGTGGCGCGCCGAGGTTGAGCGGAAGCGGTCCCTCCACCAGCTCGCGGAGCCACTCGGCACTGAGAATGTCGCAGCGGATCTCGCGTGGGCTCGTCATGGTCTTCAGCGGTGTCCGATGCTCACCGGAACTCGGCGCCAACGACGTCCGGTCGGCCGCTCGCCCGAAGATCGTTCAGCAGGTCGCCTCGAACCGTCCGCGCTCGGAGCCTAACGACATAGTCCAGCGTCGAGAACCCATTGGTGCCGGGTGTCACGCCGGTGAGCTCCCATTGCTTGGACGCGCGCGCGAGTACCCCCGCCACCGTCAACTGCGCGGCGTCGGGGTTCAGCACGTGCACGCGTAGCACCGTGTTCAGCGGATCTGTCGCCGCGCCTGGCGCGCCCGGAATGCGGTTCTCCCGCGTTTGTCGTAGCCGCCTGAGCAGCAGCTTCGCCTTCAACTGTGCCGGCGTGCGGCCGTAGTTGGTCCACCAGAGCACAACGATTGTCGCGTTGAACAGGAAGGAAAGACCGAGGCCGACATCGAACTGGTCCGCGGCGGCGGAGATGCCGATTCCGGTCGCGACGAACAGGTAGATCGCGTCTTTCGTGTCGTCGAGTGTGTTACGGAATCGGAGGGCGGCGATGCCCGCGAGAGCGAACGCGAGCGGGAGGCTGTTCTGCACTACGACCATGATTCCGGCCACGGCGATCGGCAGAATGAGGAGCGTGTGCACGATCGACTGGGAAAACCCCTTCCGGCGCCGCGTGATCACGAAGACCCAGGCCAGCGGGAGAGCGAGCGCGAGCGCGCCGAGCATCGCGGTGATCGCGCGAAGGGTCCCACGGACAGTCACCAGCCCCGTCGGTACGCCTCTGGCGCTCGTGGCGCCTGGATATGCGCGCTGGAGCGCCCCGACGCCAACGGCGAGGGCAATATAGAACAGCGCCAACAGGGCGAGGTGACGTGCTGCAGGCGCGAACCGGCGCCGCGTTCGGCCGGCCGGGACGCCCGAACCGTCTCCGTTAGGCATCAGTCCACTCCGGTCGCGAAGCAACCACCAGAGCCGTGGTGCGATCTTCCGAAGCTACGGGTGGCACAGGGCTTGTCAAGCAAAGCGCTCGATTCTGCCCCACCACGTCGTTAGGGTCGTCGCGGTGCTCGCGTCGCCTCGAGCTGACGGAGCACCTCGCCGAGGCGCCGCATCTCGGCGCCGTAGGTTGCCCAATCGTCCGATCGTTGTGCTGCCCGCGCGCGGTCGTAGTGTCCGCGTGCCTGCGCCACGAGCTGCGCGATACGCTCAGGTGCCGACCCCGCAGCGCCCGCCGTCGCGCCTAACGTTGCACCCGCTGTCGTATCCGCCGCGGTCGCCTCCGGGACATCGGACGGGGCCGGCGTACCACCGCTACCCGCCAGCAGCCCCGTCAGCGCACCGTCGAGCGTCTCCGCCATCGCCACTCGTCCTTCCTGCGCCGCGATGACGCGCTTGAGCTCGGGGATTCGACCGCCCTGCGCGCGCAGGTACAGTGGCTGTACGTAGATCAGGGCGCCCTCGATCGGCAGCACCAGCAGCTCGCCACGCAGCACCTGGGAGCCGCGCTGATCCCAGAGCGTGATCTGACGCGACACTTCCGTGTCCTGATTGATCCGGTTGACGATCTGGTTGGGCCCGAAGACGAGGCTCTGTCGCGGGAAGCGATAGACCGCAAGCTTGCCGTAGTGCGGTCCGTCGTTCCGCGCCACCATCCACGCCGCGAGGTTGTCCTTCTGCCGCGGCGTGAAGGGCCGCATGAGAATGAACTCCGCGTCGCGCTCGCCCGGCAGTCGCATCACCATGTGGCGAAGAAACGCCTGGGACCTCGTCCGCCCTTCGGAGTCCGTCGTCGCGCCGACTTCAGGCACGTCGGGAACCTGCCACTGATCTTCGCGGTGGTAGAACGTCTCCGGGTTCGCCATGTGATACGTCGCGAACAGGGCGGTCTGCAGGCCGAACAGGTCTTCCGGATAGCGCAGGTGCGATCGGAGATCCGCGGGCATCGAATCGAGCGGCTGCAGCAGGCCCGGATAGATACGGGCCAGCGTTTGGATGACCGGATCGGACGGCGTCGCGAGGTACGCGCGGACGACGCCGTCGTACGCGTCGATCGTCACCTTCACGCTGTTGCGCATGTAATTCGTGCCGTCCTGCGTCGCTCGCGCGTACGGGTAACGCGCGGACGTGGTGTAGCCGTCGAGCAGCCAGACGAGGCGACCGTCCGTCGTGATCACGAGGTACGGGTCGCGGTCGAACGAGAGGAACGGGAGCGCGCGCTCTGCGCGCTCGCGCACGTCGCGGTAGTAGAGGATGCGCGTGCGATCCGTGAGATCCGCCGAAAGGAGAATGTTGAGCGAGCCGAATCGGATCGCGTAGAGCAGTCGGCGCGCGAACGAGCCAACCGGAACTCCCGCGCGTCCGTCGTACGACGAATACGCCGCCGCATCGCCCTCACCCGCCGGATAGTCGAACTCACGCTGGCGAGTCGGCGCGAGCACGAAGTCGTTCGACAATTCTCCGAAGTAGATCTGCGGACGCGTGACGCGCAGATCGATGCTGGACGCCGGCGGCAGGTCCTTGATGAACAGCACCGGCAACCCCTCGCCCGTCACCGCGTTCGACGGGCCGAGCGTCACGCCCATGCCATGGGTGTAGGTGAGATGCTCGTTGATGAAGCCACGGGTGGGGAGAGAAGCCGTGTTCATCTCGCGCGCCGACAGCATCACCTGCCTGAGCTGCCCGGCGATGTGATAGCGATCGTCGTCGATGGCGACGAAGTCGTAGTAGGTGCGGATCGACTGGATCTGCCCGAACGTCTGGAGCAGAGGATCTCGGTCCCACAGGCGCACGTTGTCTACCGTCGGCCGATTCGCCGCGATGAGCGCGGGGGTGAGGCGCGTATCGGTGACGAGCTCGTGCTCCTCGATGCCCTCCAAGCCCCACGCCTGGCGTGTCGCGCGGATGTGGTTGAGGATCTGCGGCGTCTCGCGTGCGAGCTCGTTAGGCTGCACCACGAGCCGCTGATACGCGGCGGGTATTAGCACCGCGAGTACCGACACCACGAGGTAGCCGACGACGACACGCGCCGCCATCGGCACCAGGCGCCCGCGGGCGCCGCCCCAGAAGATGAGCAGCGCACCGGCGAAGGCGACGACGCTCAGCACGTGCAACGCCGGAAGCCGCGTATGAAGGTCGACGTAATTCGCGCCCGTGAGCGGCAGGTGGTTGCCGAACAGCAGCCCGGGAATCCGCACGAAGTGGATTCGCAGGGCCGTCAGTAGCAGAAGCAGTCCCGCCAGCACCGCGAGCTGCGTCTGAGCTCGCGGGCCGAAGGACAGCCCTCGCGGCGAGCGCCCGATTTCGCCGCGGAAGACGTGGATCGGAACCACGACCACAACGAGCGCGAGCAGCAGGAGTCCGAACAGCAGCCCCGTCACGAGCTCGATGGCCGGAAGCGTGAACACGTAGTAGCCGACATCGCGGCCGAACACCGGGTCGGCGACACCGAACGGCGCGCCGTAGGCGGCTTGCAGCAGCGTACGCCATTGACCCGCCGCCGCCAACGCAATCAAGATCGAGAGAATGGCCGTCGCCGGTACGGCGAGCCATTCCACGCCGCGACCGATCAGCGCGCGCGCCGCCTCTCGCATGTCGACTCCCGTGCGCATCCGCGCCACGGGCGGTGGTGCCGCGCGCGGGGCGCCACGCATTGCTACGCGCGCGTTGCCGTACAGGACGGCGAACGCCAGCAGCGCAGTCGGCACGCCGAGGACCCATTGCGCGACGACCTTCGTGAGGAACACGCGCTCGAACCCGATCTCCCGATACCAGAGCCAGTCGGCGAGACGCCCCGCGAGAAATGGCAGGAACGCAAGGAGGACCAGCACGACGGCGATCAGCAGGATCGCCGAGCGAGGCACCGGGGAGTCGCGGCGCGTGCGAATGGGCCGCAGCGGCCGGATGCCGGCCTCGCGGAGCCCGCGAATGATCGGGTCGTCCTCGGGCGGCATGTGCTCGGACATGGGCGGACCTTGGACTGGGGCGGTGACGTTTGCTGCCTTGAAAGGTACACCGGGCGCGGCTTCTGTTTTCCAGGCGTTTGCGGCAGTATTGCGCATGAGCGAACGCCGCTTCGGGTACCGCTGGACAATCGTCGGCCTTCTGTTCCTGGCCACGACGATCAACTACGTCGATCGCCAGGTCCTCGGCATCCTCGCCCCGACGCTGCAGCGCGACCTCGCCTGGTCCGAGACCGATTACGGCGACATCGTGTCGTGGTTCAGCTTCGTCTACGCCATCGGACTCCTTGGCGTCGGACGCGTGATCGACCGCGTCGGGGTCAAACGGGGACTCAGTGCCGCCGTCGTCGCGTGGTCAGCCGCCGCCATGGCGCACGCGTTCGCGCGCACCGCCGCCGGCTTCTCTGTTGCCAGGGCCGCGCTCGGCCTCAGTGAATCGGCGATCTTCCCAGCCGCCATCAAGACCATCGCCGAGTGGTTCCCAAAGCGCGAACGGGCGTTGGCCGCCGGGATCGTCAACGCCGCTACCAACACCGGCGCGATCGTGGCGCCGCTCACTGTTCCGGCCATTACACTGCGCTGGGGATGGCAGTGGGCATTCATTATCACCGGCGCGGTCGGTCTGCTCTGGCTTGCGCTCTGGATCCCCCTTTACCGGGATCCGGCAATTCACCCACGAGTGTCACAGGCCGAGCTCGAGCACATCCGAAGCGACGGGCCCGACCCCCACGAAGCAACCGTGCCTTGGGTGCGTTTACTCGGATACCGACAAACGTGGGCATTTGCAGTCGGCAAGCTCTTCGCCGATCCGGTGTGGTTCTTCTATCTCTATTGGTTCCCCAAGTTTCTCGATGCGAAGTACGGCGTCTCGTTGGGCGGCCTCGTCCTGCCGCTCATCGTCGTCTATCTGGTCGCCGACGTGGGGTCTGTTGCCGGAGGCTGGCTCTCCAGCACACTGCTCGCGCGAGGCTGGTCGATCAACCGCGCGCGGAAAACCGCGATGCTGCTCATGGCATGCGTGATCGTGCCGACCGCGTTCGTGACCCATGCGCCGAACCAGTGGACCGCGGTGTTCATGGTCGCGGTTGCCGCCGCGGCACATCAGGGGTGGTCGGCCAACGTGTTCACGCTTCCCAGCGACATGTTTCCTCGCTCCGCCGTCGGCTCGGTCGTCGGTATCGGCGCATTCGCGGGCGCGATGGGCAGCGTGATCTTCCAGCGAACGATCGGCCGCATTCTCGACGCGAACGGGCAACAGTACGGTCCGATCTTCGCGGTCTGCGGAGGCGCGTATCTCGCGGGATGGGCGATCATTCACTTCCTTGTGCCGCGCCTCGAGCGGGCGCCGATCGAGGCGGCTGCTCCCGTGCTCGTTCCGCGCGAGGCGACGTCGCCGTGATGAACCTAACGATCGCGGAAGTTCGCATCTCGATGAGGATCCAAACGCAACCACGAACGCTGAGTCCGCTGAGGAAACTGCACGCTGAGAACGCTGAGGAACCGCACGCTCAGAACGCTGAGAACTGATGCAGAATTCTGTATCGGTTTTCTCAGCGTATTCAGCGGCGCTTGCGTCTGCGCACTCAGCGTTCGTGGTTCGGTCCGACCACACGAGGCCCGCTGAGGGGAGACCAGGATGAAAGGAAGACGGCCTATGAGGAAACCGACACGAGCCCTGTCTGCACCGATTCTTGCCATCGGTTGCCTGTGCACCGTCGCGTGGACAGTCGGCGCGCAATCCGGTGCTCCGTCCGCCGCGGCGCGGCCGTCGGCGCACGCGCCTAACGTACTGACCGCGGGGGAAGCCAGGGATGGCTGGCAGCTGCTGTTCGACGGCAAAACGCTCGCCGGCTGGCACGGGCTCGGCTTCAGCACGACGCCGCACGGCCTCTGGACGGTCGAGGACGGCGCGATCAAGCACGTCGAGCACGGCAAGGGGCCGGTGCAGGCCGACGGCCAGCCGCTCACGGGAATGGACCTGGTCTCCGACGGCAGCTTCGAGAACTTCGAGCTCTCATGGGAGTGGAAGATCGCCGAGGCGGGGAACAGCGGGTTGAAATACAACGTGGCCGAGTCGCTCTCGACGGCGATGGACCCGCCCCACGCGGCCAAGGGATGGGAGTACCAGCTCATCGACGACGAGAAGGCGGAGGACACAAAGATCCCGAGTCATCGGTCGGGTGCCCTGTACGACATGTTTGCGCCTAACGAAGAAAAACGCGTCCACCCCGCTGGCCAGTGGAACCGGTCGTCGATTGTCTTTCGCGGGAACCATGGCGAGCACTGGCTGAACGGCGAAAAGGTCGTCGAGTTCGACCTCGGCACGCCGCGCTTCGACTCGGCCTTTGCGGCGAGCAAGTACAAGGCGTATCCGTCGTGGTTCGCGGTTCGCCGGAAGGGCCAGATCGTGCTGCAGGATCACGGCGACGTCGTCTGGTTCCGGGACATCAAGATTCGGGAGTTGAAGTAGGTGTAGCCGGCCGGCATTGATGTTGGACGAGATTCCGTAACAGCAGGGGGAACGGATCAGGCGGATCTTGAAAGGCGACCTGGCGGATCGCTCCGCGAGCGATCAGGTCTCCTCGCCCAACGGCCGGGATTCTTTGTACAACGACCTCGGGCGGCTCATACCGCCCAGGCAATTCCATTTGTTGATCACTGCTCGTTTGGCGACGACGTTTGGGTGGTTCACGGAGCAATCCGCCAGATCAGCTTGTTTCCGTTGAAATCTGTGACCCCTTTTCTGGATGTCGAGTAGCGCCGTCACCCCTGGAGAGTCCCATGAACTCGAATGGCTCGGAGATTGACCGCCGAGACTTCCTCAAGACCACCTCAGCAGCCGGGTTGAGCCTCGTGGCCGGCTCGCGGAGCGTTGCGCCATTGTTCGCCGGGACGATCCGCCGGTCTCCCAACGAGAAGGTCGTCGTGGCCGTCGTCGGCGTGAACGGACGCGGCGTCGTCCACGCACAGAACTTCGCCAAGTTCGAGCACTCGGAAGTCGCCTACATCTGCGACGTGGATTCCCGCGTGGTGAACAAGGGGATCGATGCGGTGAGGCGCACACGTCCCGAGGCGTCACCGAAGGTGATCGGCGACTTTCGCCGCGCGCTCGAAGACAAGAACGTCGATGCGATCGCGATCGCGACGCCGGACCACTGGCACACGCCGATGACGCTGCTCGCCCTCAAGGCGGGCAAGCACGTCTACCTCGAGAAGCCGAGCGGTCACGACCCCCACGAGGACGAGCTGCTGATCGCGGCGTCGTCGAAGTACGACAAGCACGT
>Ga0075434_100004854_pt1 | contig 12183 bp, 10 predicted proteins | sample RhiMethybrSRZTD3_FD_75298 | JGI IMG/M metagenome (GOLD analysis project Ga0075434, IMG submission 75298) | Populus rhizosphere microbial communities from Tennessee, USA - Rhizosphere MetaG P. TD hybrid SRZTD3 | ecosystem: Host-associated > Plants > Roots > Rhizosphere > Soil | place: USA... | reverse complement strand
GCCGCGCGGGCGAGCGCGATGCCCGCGACGCCGAGCGGCACGGCGCGAAGGAGAAGTTGGCGGCGGGTGAGCCCGGTCATGGTGCGGTCCTTCCTGGCTTCACGATCAGCCGGATTGTACACGCGCAAAAACCCGGGCAATTGGCAGTGACCCGGCGGCTTGTTAGGCTACCTGCGACTTCAGCGGGCACGAAGAACCGACTTGCCCCAGATCGCAGATCGCCAGACTGTTGTGCGGCTTGCCACGCTGCTCGCGCTCGCATGCCTCGCGGCGCGCGCCGTTCAGGCGGACGACGACGGGCAGTGGACGCGTCCGGGCAAGGACTTCGCCGCCACTCGCTTCAGCGAGCTCGACCAGATCACGAGCGCGAATGTCGGCAGGCTGCGCCCGGTCTGGAACTTCTCGACCGGCGTGCTTTCGGGCCACGAGGGCCAGCCGCTGGTCGTGAACGACACGATGTACGTCGTCACGCCGTACCCGAACGTACTGTACGCCTTCGACCTCACGAAGGAAGACTACCCGCTCCGCTTCAAGTACCGCCCGGACGTGGATCCCGCGTCGGTGGGCATTGCCTGCTGCGATTCTGTGAATCGCGGCGCGGTCTATGCCGAGGGAAAGATCGTCTACAACCTGCTCGACGGGCGCACGGTCGCGGTCGACGCGAAGACGGGCCTCGAAGTGTGGAAGACCAAGGTCGCCGACCTCTCGCACGGCGAGACGATCACGATGGCTCCCCTGGTCGTCGGCGATCGCGTGTTCGTCGGTCCCTCGGGCGGGGAGTACGGAATTCGCGGCTGGTTCAAGGCGCTCGACCTCGCGACAGGCAAGCTCGCCTGGGAGGCTCGCAACCTGGGCCCGGACAGCGCCGTGCTGGCGAAGCCGGGCATCTTCAAGCCCTTCTATGACCACGGCACGGAGCTCGCCGAGAAAAGCTGGGCCGCGGAGACCTGGAAGCAGGGCGGCGCCCCGGTGTGGGGCTGGCTCTCCTACGATCCCGAGCTGGATCTCGTCTATTACAGCACCGGCAATCCGGGGCCCTACAACCCCGAGCAGCGCGAGGGCGACAACAAGTGGACCTCGAGCGTGCTGGCGCGCCGGCCGGGCGACGGCTCGCTGGTCTGGGCCTACCAGTTCACGCCGCATGACAACTGGGACTACGACTCCAACGCCGAGAACATCCTGGCCGAGGTCGTCGTTCGCGGAACGCCGCGCAAGGTCCTCGTGCATTTCGACAAGAACGGATTCGCCTACACGCTCGATCGCGCGACGGGCGAGGTCCTGGTCGCAGAAAAATATGTCGACGTGAACTGGGCCGAGCGCGTGGACCTCGCGTCCGGCCGTCCGGTGCTGAATCCCGACAAGCTGACGGGCAAGTCGAAGGGCATGGTGCAGCTCATCTGCCCGAGCCTCGAGGGCGGCAAGAGCCCGGCCTCACCGGCGGCTTACTCGCCACGGACTGGACTCTTTTACGTGCCCACGGTCAACCTCTGCATGGACTGGGAGGCGCGCGACACGTCCTACTTTCCGGGCATCCCGTATGTCGGCGCCAACGTGCCCTATCACCCCGGTCCGGGAGGAAATCTCGGCGCCTTCATCGCGTGGGACCCGGCCGCCGGTAAAAGGGTGTGGGAAACCAAGGAAAAGTTTCCGGTGTGGAGCGGCGCCCTCGCCACGGCGGGCAATGTCGTCTTTTACGGCACCCTGGATGGCTGGTTGAAAGCCGCGGACGCCAGGACCGGCGAGCCGCTCTGGAAAGCGAAGGTGGGCTCCGGCGTCGTGGGTGCCCCGATCACCTACCGCGGACCGGACGGCAAGCAATACGTGGCGGTTTACTCGGGAATCGGCGGCGACTGGTTCCTGATTGCGGGAGACATTCGCTCCGACGATCCCGCGGATGTCCGCCCGCGCGCCGACTTTGCCCCGGACCTTTCCCGGTACACGAGCCTCGGTGGCACCGTGTGGGTGTTCGCACTGTGAGCGTCATGAGCCGCGTGATGCTGACGGTGCTGACCGCCCTGGCCGGCGTGGCATCGGCCGGCGAACCCACGAATCCCGTGCGCGGTAACGCGGAAGTCGCCGCGCAAGGGGGAGTCCTTTTCAACGTCATGAACTGCGACGGTTGCCACGGCGCGGGCGGCCTGGGTTACGTCGGGCCGAGCCTGGTGGACGGCCGCTGGAGGTTTGGAGGCGATGACGCGGCGATATTCCAGTCGATTCGCGACGGTCGCCCGCACGGCATGCCCGCCTACGGCGCCATGCTTCCCGATCCCGTCATCTGGCAGCTCGTGACTTACCTGCAGAGCCAGCCGGTGCCGAAGGACGTACCCACGCTCGCCTGGCCGTAGAGCCAGGCGAGCACGATCCCGAGTCGGCGAGCCTCGTCGCGCCTAGAGCAGGGGAACGAGCAGCAGCGCGACGATGTTGATGATCTTGATCAGCGGGTTGATCGCCGGGCCTGCGGTGTCCTTGTAGGGATCGCCCACGGTGTCGCCGGTGACGGCCGCTTTGTGCGTCTCGGAGCCCTTGCCCCCGAAGTTGCCTTCCTCGATGTACTTCTTGGCGTTGTCCCAGGCGCCGCCACCCGTGCACATCGAGATCGCGACGAAGAGGCCGGTCACGATCGTCCCGATCAGTACGCCGCCTAGCGCGCGGATGCCGGCGCCGGGGCCGAGCAGCCCGTTCATGCCGAAGCCGACGATCACGGGGATCAGGATCGGCAGCAGCGACGGCACGATCATCTCCTTGATGGCCGCGCGCGTCAGCATGTCCACTGCCTTGGAGTAGTCGGGCTTGCCCGTCCCCTCCATGATGCCCTTGATCTCCTTGAACTGGCGGCGCACCTCGATCACGACCGAGCCCGCCGCGCGGCCCACCGCCTCCATCGCCATCGCGCCGAAGAGGTAGGGCACGAGGCCGCCGATGAAGAGCCCGATGATGACCGCCGGGTCGGAGAGGCTGAAGGCCTCGAGCTTGCCGGCGATCTCGAGGTTGTGAGTGTAGTCCGCGAACAGCACGAGCGCGGCGAGGCCAGCCGAGCCGATCGCGTAGCCTTTGGTCACCGCCTTGGTCGTGTTGCCGACCGCGTCGAGCGCGTCGGTGATCTTGCGCACGTCCTTCGGCAGCCCGGCCATCTCGGCGATGCCGCCGCCGTTGTCCGTGATCGGTCCGTAGGCGTCGAGGGCGACGATCATGCCCGTCATCGAGAGCATGGCGGTCGCCGCGATCGCGATGCCGTAAAGGCCGTGCAGCTGGTACGCGCCCCAGATCGCCGCGCAGATCGAGAGCACGGGCAGCGCCGTCGACTTCATCGACACCGCGAGGCCCGCGATCACGTTGGTGCCGTGCCCGGTCTGCGAGGCAGCCGCCACGTACCGCACCGGCTTGAACTCCGTCGCCGTGTAGTACTCGGTGATCCAGATCATGGCCGCGGTGAGGCCGAGCCCGATCAGCGCGCAGCCATAGAGCGGCATCGCGGCGTCGCCTAGCATCGACTTCGTGATCGGGTAGTAGGCGATCGCCGCGATGAGGCCGGAGACGATCACGCCGCGGTAGAGCGCGCCCATGATCTTGCCGCCCTCGCTCACCTTCACGAAGAAGGTGCCGACGATCGAGGCGATGATCGACACCGCGCCGAGCACGAGCGGGTAGAGCACCGCAGCGTCGCCGAGGTCCTTCATCATGAGGCCCGCGAGCAGCATCGTCGCGACCACGGTGACCGCGTAGGTCTCGAAGAGGTCGGCCGCCATGCCGGCGCAGTCGCCGACGTTGTCGCCGACGTTGTCCGCGATCACCGCGGGATTGCGCGGGTCGTCTTCGGGGATGCCGGCCTCGACCTTTCCGACGAGGTCCGCGCCGACGTCCGCGCCCTTGGTGAAGATGCCGCCGCCGAGGCGGGCGAAGATCGAGATCAGCGAGCCACCAAAGGCGAGGCCGACCAGTGAGTGCAGCGCGTGGTCGCCATTGCCGGTGAGGCGCAGCATGGCCATGTAGTAGGCCGCGACGCCGATGAGTCCGAGGCCGACGACGAGCAGGCCCGTGATCGCGCCGCCGCGAAACGCGACCTGGAGCGCCGGATTAAGGCCGATGCTCGCGGCGTGCGCCGTGCGGACGTTGGCGCGCACCGAGACGTTCATGCCGATGTAGCCCGCCGCGCCCGAGAGCAGGGCGCCGAGCGCGAAGCCGACGGCCGTGTACCAATCGAGCGCAACGCCGAGCGCCACGAACAGCGCGACGCCTACGATCGCGATCGTGGAGTACTGCCGGTTCAGATAGGCCTTGGCGCCCGCCTGGATGGCCGCCGCGATTTCCTGCATGCGCCCGCTGCCCGCGGGCTGCGCGAGGATCCAGCGCACCATGAATACGCCGTAGAGTACGGCGATGACGCCGGCCGCGATCGCGAGCCAGAGCGCGTTCTGCATCAGCATGAAATGACTCCCCTGGAAACCCTGAATTATACCGAGAAAACCGTGCTGAGCCGCCGCTTCACGCGCGCGCCCTTGAGCGTCGCGTAGGACGGGAGGCCGTCCCTGTACGGCGGATAGGACTCGCCGCCAATCAGCGGCGCGAGGTAGCGGCGGCACGCTGCGGTGATCCCGAATCCGTCCTCGGTGATGAACTCGCGCGGCACCATCTTCTCCTTGTTGGCGACCGCCTCGATCGCGACCGAGGAGATGTCCCAACGGTACGGCCTCGACGACTTGCGCCGGATCACCGGCATCACGGCGTTCTCGCCCTTGAGCGCGAGCTCGACCGCGGCGCGGCCGACCGCGTAGGCCTGCTCGACGTCCACCTTCGAAGCGATGTGGCGCGCGGCGCGCTGCAAGTAGTCCGCGAGTGCCCAGTGGTACTTGTAGCCGTGCGCCTGCTTCACCATCTGCGCGAGCGTTGGCGCGACGCCGCCGAGCTGAACGTGGCCGAAGGCATCCTTCGTGCCCATGTCGGCGAGGAACTTGCCGCCGGCGTCGCGCGCGCCCTCGGAGGCCACCACGACACAAAAGCCCTTCGCATCGACCGTCTCCTTCACGCGCGCGAGGAACTTCTCGCGGTCGAAGGCGATCTCCGGAAAGAGGATGACGTGCGGCGGGTCGCCGGCCCTGCGCGCCGCGAGGCCGCCGGCGGCGGCGATCCAGCCCGCGTGCCGGCCCATCACCTCGAGGATGAAGACGCGCGTCGAGGTGCGCGCCATCGAGGCGACGTCGAGCGACGCCTCGAGCGTCGAGACGGCGACGTACTTCGCGACCGAGCCGAATCCCGGGCAGCAGTCCGTGACGGGGAGGTCGTTGTCGACCGTCTTCGGGATGCCGATGCAGGCGATGGGATAGCCCGTCTGCGCGCCGAGCTGGCTGAGCTTCAGCGCAGTGTCCATCGAGTCGTTGCCGCCGTTGTAGAAGAAATAGCCGATGTCGTGCGCGCGGAACACTTCGATGAGGCGCTCGTACTTCGCGCGGTCCCGCTCGAGGTCCTTCAGCTTGTAACGCGCCGAGCCGAACGCCCCCGAGGGCGTGTGCTTCAGCGCGCGGATCGTCGCCGCGCTTTCGCGGCCCGTGTCGATGAGGTCCTCGGTCAGCGCGCCGACGATGCCGTCGCGGCCGGCGTAGAGCTTGCCGATGCGGTTCCGGTGCCGGCGGCAGGCCTCGATGACGCCCGCGGCCGTCGCGTTGATGACCGCGGTGACGCCGCCCGACTGCGCATACAACGCGTTCCGCGGCTTCGGCTTCGTGCTCCTGCGTCCGGGCATTGTCAAATCCGCATTGCCGGGGCCGACACCGCCCCGCGGGGGGCGAAGCATATCCGATCCGCGCGGTTTGACGCGACTTGACGCCGCGGGCAGGATGGGCGCCCCACGGGGGGCGCCGGAAGCGCAAAAAATGGCTCGTCAATGAGGCTTGTCTTGCTGGGTGCGCCCGGCTCCGGGAAGGGCACGCAAGCGCAGCGCCTGCAGTCGCGCCGCGGCGTGCCGCAGGTGTCGACGGGCGACCTGCTGCGCGAGGCCGTCGCCGCGGGCACTGAGCTCGGCCGAAAGGCGCAGGCCGTGATGGACGCGGGCCAGCTCGTCGACGACGCGACGATGCTTGGCATCATCCGCGAGCGGCTCGCACGCCCCGATGCGAAGCGCGGATTCATCCTCGACGGCTTTCCTCGCACGATCGTGCAGGCGGACGGTCTCGCCCGGCTGCTGACGGAGATCGGCGAGCCGATCGACGCGGTCGTGCTGTTCGACATCGATCCCTTCGTGCTCGAGAGGCGGCTGGCGGGCCGGCGCACCTGCCGCCGCTGCGGGCGCGTCTTCCACGTCGAGTCGAATCCGCCGGCTGCATCCGACCTCTGCACGGACGGCGGCCCGCACGACCTGGTGCAGCGGCCCGACGACAACGAGGAAACGGTACGACAGCGGCTCGCGGTGTACCGCGAGCGCACGCAGCCGCTCATCGACTATTACGCGAAGATAGGGTTGCTGCGGCGCATCGATGCCGACGGCAGCCTCGGCGATGTCGACGCCCGCCTCGAGCGCGCAATCGCCTAAAGGGCCGCGAGCAACTTCTCTCCGACGGCGGCTTTTCGCCAGCCGCTCAGGACGGGCACGTTGCGTGCGCCGCGCGCGAGGGCTGCGAGCTCGCGCCGCGTCGCGAGTACTTCGGGCTCGATCCGAAGCTCCGCCGAGACGGCGGCAAGCGCCTGCTGCAGCGCCTTCTGGCGCCGCAGCTGCTCGGGCCCGGGCCGCCCGGTGTCCTCGCCGCGCGGCTCCGCATCGGGCGCCGGCCCGGCGATTGCCGCGAGCAGCTCCTCGCCCGCGCGTGCCGCCGTGCCTTTCGCCACGGCGGCGATGCGAGCCAGTGCCTCGCGCGTCGCCGGCCGCGACTCCGCCAGCTCGTAGATCGCGGCGTCGGACAGGATCCAGCCGCGTGGGAGGTCGCGCGACATCGCGCGGCTCTCGCGCCACGCGGCGAGCGCGCGCGCGGCAGCGAACGACGGCGCATCGAGCCGGTCGATGCCCTTGAGCCGGCGCCAGGCCTCGGCGGGCTCGACGCGGTAGAGCGAGACCTCGCGAAGCGATGCGGATTCCTCGTCGAGCCAGGCACGGCGGCCCGCGGCTGCCAGCTTCTCCTCGAGCGCGGCGGCGAGCTCAGGCAGGTAACGGACGTCGTCCGCGGCATAGGCGAGCTGCTCGGGCGACAGCGGGCGCTGCGCCCAGTCCGTGCGCGCATGTCCCTTGGCGAGCTCGACGTCGAGGACCTGGCGCACGAGCTCGGCGTATCCGACCTGGGCCGGAAAGCCGAGGAGGGCGGCCGCCTGCTGCGTGTCGAACACGGGCGCGAGCGGCGCTCCGGTCAGCGGCAGCAGGGCCTCGATGTCCTGGCGCGCCGCATGCAGCAGCTTCGGGCGCCGGTCGTCCGCGAGCTCGCGCGCGAGCGCGCCGCCGTCCGCGATGGCGAGCGCATCGACGAGGACGATCTCGCCGCCGATCGCTGCCTGGATCAGGCACAGCTTCGGGAAGTAGGTGCGCTCGCGCACGAACTCGGTGTCGACCGCGAGCGGCAGAGCGGCCGGCCACGACGCGACGCGCCCGGCGAGCGCCGCAGGGTGGCGGATGGGTGTTTCGCCGGCGGTCATCGCCACCTTATTATGCGCATGCCGCCGCCGCGGCCCAAGGCATCATGACGGCATTGCTGAGTTCGCTGGCCCAGATCGCCTTGCTGCGCAAGGACCCCGGCATCCTGCCCGCCTCGACGGCCTGGGTCGTGGTGTTCACGCTCGGCTACGCGGCCGTGAACTCCCTGATGGCGCGGATCGACGCCTCGGATCGCATCCTCGAGCGCACGGCCTTCGACCTCGTGCTCACGCTCGCCTTCTTCTGGCTGCTGCTCGCGATCACGCGCCGCACGCACCGGTTCCCGCAAGTGGTCAACGCGACCTTCGGCACCTACCTCGTGCTCGCCCCGGTCATGATCGGGCTGATGCTGCTGCGCGGGCTCGCGAAGACCCACTACCTCGTCTGGCTCCTGATGACGGCTGGCACCACGGTCGTCGTGATCTGGTACCTGCTCATCGTCGGGCACGTGCTGCGCTCGGCGCTCGACACCGGCCTCGTGACCGGATTCGCGATCGCCGTGACCTGGGCGATCGTTTCGGTCGCCCTGTCCCAGAGCTGGTTCGGCGGCGCGGCCTGATGCACCTGCACATCCTCGGCATCTGCGGGACGTTCATGGGCGGGATCGCCGCGCTCGCGCGCGCCGCGGGGCACCGCGTCACGGGCTCCGACGCAAACGTCTATCCGCCGATGAGCACACAGCTCGAATCGCTCGGCATCACGCTGATCGACGGCTACGACCCGGGCCAGCTCGACCTCAAGCCCGACGTCGTCGTGGTCGGCAACGTCATGACCCGGGGCAAGCCGGTGATCGAGCGCCTCCTCGACAGCGGGATTCCGTTCACGTCCGGGCCGCAGTGGCTCGCGGAGAACGTGCTGCGGGGCCGCGAAGTCGCGGCCGTCGCCGGAACGCACGGCAAGACGACGACCTCCTCGATGCTCGCGTGGATCCTGCAGGACGCCGGGCGCGACCCCGGCTTCCTCATCGGCGGCATCCCGGCGAATTTCGGGACATCCGCCCGTGCGGGTGCGGCCGCCGCTTTCGTGATCGAGGCGGACGAGTACGACACCGCCTTCTTCGACAAGCGTGCGAAGTTCGTGCACTACCGCCCGAAGCACCTGCTGTTGACGAACCTCGAATACGACCATGCGGACATCTACCCGGACCTGGCGTCGATCCAGCGCCAGGTTCACCACCTCGTGCGCACCGTGCCGGCATCGGGCCGAATCACCTGGAACTCCGGCGACGCGAACCTGAAGGCGACGCTCGCGATGGGCGCCTGGACGCCGCTCGTCGAGTACGCCCGCGAGTCCGCCGCCGAGTGGCGCACGCGGCTCGTGACGCCGGAGGGCGGCGCGTTCGAGGTGCTGCACCGCGACGCGCCGGTCGGCGTCGTGCGCTGGCCGCTGATCGGGCTGCACAACGTCGAGAACGGGCTCGGGGCGATCGCCTGCGCGGCGGGCATGGGAGTCCTGCCGGCCCAGGCCGCCGCCGCGCTCGGCCGCTTCGCCGGCGTGAAGCGGCGCCTCGAGCTCCGCGGCGAAGTCGGCGGCATCCGCGTCTACGACGACTTCGCGCACCATCCGACCGCGGTCGCGCTGACGATCGACGGCGTCCGGCGGCAGGCCGGGTCCGGCCGCATCGTCGCGGTGCTCGAGCCGCGCTCGAACACGATGCGGCTCGGCGTGCATCGCGAGGAGCTCGCCGAGTCGCTTGCCGCGGCGGATCGCGTGTTCCTGTACCAGCCGGCGGGCCAGGATTTCAAGCTCGACGGCGTCGCGGCGGCGCTCGGCGAGAAAGCCGCGGTGAAGGCCGAGCTTCCGGCACTCGTCGACGCGCTGATGGAGGACCTCCAGGCGGGTGACCGCGTCCTCATCATGAGCAACGGCGGCTTTGGGGGCCTGCACGAACGCCTGCTCGCCGCGCTGCGGGCGCGTCCCGCATGAACGCCGAGGTCCGCGAGCTTCCGCTCTTCCCGCTGAACGCCGTGCTGTTTCCGGGCGGGCCGCTTCCGCTCAAGATCTTCGAGCCGCGTTACCTCGACATGGTGAGCCGATGCATGCGCGAGCAGTCCGGCTTCGCGGTCGTCCTCGTCAGCGAGGGCGAGGAGGCCTCGATCGCGACCAGCTTCGCCGCGACCGGCACCGAGGCGCGCATCGTCGATTTCGACCGGCTCGAGGACGGGCTGCTCGGCATCAGCTGCCTCGGCCGCGAGCGCGTGCGCGTCGTCGAGGCCTGGCGCGAGCCCGACGGGCTCAACCGCGGCCGCGTGCTGGACATCGCGGCGGATCCGGTCGTCGCGGTGCCGCCGGAGCAGGCCTGGCTGGCGGACGTCGTGAAGCAGGTGCTGCCCGAGGCGGGCGACACGTATCGCCACGTCGAGCGGCGCGACGACGCCGCCTGGATCGCGAATCGCCTCGCCGAGCTGCTTCCCCTCGCGCTCGCCGACAAGCAATCGCTGCTCGAGCTCTCGGATCCGCTCGAGCGCCTCTCAGTGCTCGAGCCTGCGGTCAATAAGACGCGCGCCTAGAAATAAAGGGGACAATAAAGGTGACCGTCCCCTTTATTTATTTGATCCCCTTTTATTTCCAGGCGCGAGCCAGCCGCGCGCCCAGGCGACCCCGAAGAGGATCCCCGACCAGGCGGCGACGAGCCAGCCGGTGTAGCCGTCGAACGAACCGACGAGGAAGGACGCCGCCGCTTCCTCGTTCACGCGCGTCGTGACGATCGTCGCCTTCATCACCGCGACCCAGCCCATGTGCAGCCCGATCGGAGCCGCGATCGCGCCGGTGCGGCGCCGCACGAAGGCGAGCAGGAGCCCGACGAGCAGCAGCGTCAGGAAGGAATCGAGTACGGGAAGCGGATGCGCGAAATTCTCGAGTGAGCCGACGAGCAGGCGCAGCCCGCTGTCAACGGCGACATCCCCGGCCGGCACCTTGCTGTGCGCAAGGAAGTGGATGGCGGCGTACACGAGCGACGTCCCGCAGGCCGCGAGCGCGAATCCCGACTCCCGCTCGATGGCGCGGTACATGACGCCGCGGAAGAACGTTTCCTCGAGGACCGCGACGCCGAGGCCGGCGGCGAGGCCGGCCGCGACGGCTTCCGCGAGCGCGGCGACCCCGAACTCCGGGCGCAGCCTCAGGATGCCGAGCGCCGCCATCGCAAGCGTCATCGGGAGCATGGTCGCGACGCCAACCACGAAGCCCAAGCCGGCCTGGCGCAGGAAGACCGGGCGCGGCAGGCCATAGCCCCAGTCGTCGCGGCCGCGGATGCCGAGGCGCCGCAGCGCAAGCAAGAGGCCCGCCAGCAGGAGAAGCTGCCACAGTCGCCCCACGATGCGGTGGAACTGCAACGATGGATCGAGCGCCTGCGACGCGAGCCAGGCTGGCCAGGCGAGCAGGGCTGCGACGATCAGCGAGCCGAGAATCACGGCGAGGAACGCAGCGAGTGCGCGCATCAGCGCTCCCGGGCGATCTCGGCGAAGACGCGCGCGGCGGCTTCGATGGTCGCTTCGATCTCGGCAGCGCCGTGTGCAGCCGACACGAAGCCGGCTTCATAGGGGGACGGCGCGAGGTAGACGCCGGCCGCGAGCATGCCGTGGAAGAACCGGCGGAAGCGGGCCGCGTCGCTCGCCATCACCTCCCGGTAGTTCGTGATGCCCGCGCCCGTGGCGAAGAAGAGGCTGAACATGCCGCAGACGCGGTTCGCGACCGTCGAGATGCCGGCATCGCGCGCCGCAGCGGCAAGCCCATCGGCGAGGCGCGAAGTGGACGCGCCCAGCCGCTCGTGAAAGCCGGGGCGCGCGACGGCCTCGAGCGTCGCGATGCCCGCCGCCATCGCGACCGGATTGCCCGACAACGTGCCCGCCTGGTAGACCGGGCCAAGCGGTGCGAGCCGCTCCATGACGTCGCGGCGCCCGCCGAATGCGCCGACCGGCATGCCGCCGCCGACGATCTTGCCGAGCGTCGTCAGGTCCGGCTTCACGTGGTAGAGCGCCTGCGCGCCGCCTGCCGCGACGCGAAATCCCGTCATCACCTCGTCGAAGATGAGCAGTGCGCCGCGGCGCGTGCAGTGATCGCGCAGGGCCTCGAGGAATCCCGGCTGCGGCGGCACGCAGCCCATGTTGCCCGCGACCGGCTCGACGATCGCGCAGGCAATCTCGCGGCCGGCCTCGGCAAAGCACCGCTCGACCGCCGCAGCGTCGTTGTAAGGAAGCGTCATCGTCGCGGCCGCGACGGCGGCCGGCACGCCGGCGGAGTCCGGAATGCCGAGTGTGAGCGCGCCGGAGCCCGCCTTGACGAGGAGACCGTCGGAATGACCGTGGTAGCAGCCCTCGAACTTGACGATGCGCTCGCGCCCCGTGAAACCGCGCGCGAGCCGGATCGCGCTCATCGTCGCCTCGGTCCCGGAGCTCACCATGCGGATCAGCTCGATCGAGGGCATGAGCGCGGCGATGCGGCGCGCGAGCTCGGTCTCGATCACGGTCGGCGCGCCGAACGAGAGCCCGTCGGCGGCGCGTCGCGTAACGGCCGCGATCACGTCCGGGTCCGCATGGCCGAGGATCATCGGCCCCCAGGAGCCGACGTAGTCGATG